>Ga0256407_10001205_pt1 | contig 56063 bp, 44 predicted proteins | sample RumenRJG_04DNA_FD_193489 | JGI IMG/M metagenome (GOLD analysis project Ga0256407, IMG submission 193489) | Bovine rumen microbial communities from Lethbridge, Alberta, Canada - RJG_04 | ecosystem: Host-associated > Mammals > Digestive system > Stomach > Rumen | place: Canada: Alberta... | reverse complement strand
CGCAATAATTGGTTTATTATAGTTTATACCAACTATCAAGGAACCACTCTGTGCAATATCTTGATATGGAGTTACAAAGTAATCACATTCTTCAAACAAATTGGGAATGTCTTCATCATTTACTCTTTGGATACGTAGATCGAACAACCCAGGATACTTAATATGCTTCTGATAATCCTCCCAATTCTCACATTTTCCTGCTATTATAACACGAAACTTCACTGATGTTATTTCGAACGCTTTTTGTGCAGCTTCTATTAATACATCAATTCGTTTATACCTACGAATATTACCAAAACAAAGAAATGTAATCAAATTGTTTATCCTTCTGACTGAAGCTTCACCATAATCTTTTAGCATAAAAGGCGCATAGAGTACATTCGCTTTGGGATTAATAGAGAGCAACAAATCGTGTTGGGACTGTGAAAAAGTCACATAGTTACGGAAATAGTTGGTAGAAATTGCAGTTCCAATCTTATTTATATAATAATGGCTTCCCCCTTTGGGCGTACGTACATTATGGATAGGTACTATTAAACGTTTACGCTTAAGAAACATTATCATAAATGGAAGAGTATAAGGCATACTTGAAGGCAAATATACAACATCAGCATTTCTTAGCTTTATCATCAACTTCAGATCATAAATAAAGCCTTTTATCCCATATCTTTTGCCATCCAGCTCGTAAATCTCTATAGTGATATTTTCTTTTTTACCGATTTCATCGATTAAACTAATATAATCTAATCGTTCACCTTTCTTCTTTGTTATTATCCAGTTTACTTGAAAATATTCGGGCAAATATCTCATTACATAAATATCTGTGTCCAAAAAGTAATTTGGAGTAACCCAACTAATATTTTTGTTTATGACCATTATCGTAAATTTACTCTCTCTGATGAAATAAATTATCATAGACAACAAAAAAGATACCTATGATTTTTGTATAATCTACCCAAAGAATATCTTTCATTAAACAAACAACGTCTTTATCCAATTATCGATTCTATAGGCATTTACTTTTTTCTTCACGATATCATTCATTTGGTAATCTGAATTAACAAATCTATCTAGAGACAAATCTGCCAATAAATTATCAACATCTTCAACTACAAAAATTTGTTCTGGAGTATAAAAATTATATTCTTTAACTGCCCTATTAGTCGTTATAATCTTTCTTTCTTCACCCAATGCCCACATAAATCTAGCTGTCAAGCCATCTTGATGAGCTGCATTACTATCAAGAATAATTCTTGAGCGCTTTATTAACTTTCTATATTCTGAAGTCGGTATTTGTTCATGAGTAATTAAGGGCGAAGAATACCACTTTAAATGAGGCATCACGTTTTTTGACGAAAGTCCATTCACAATATAAGTCTTCCATCGAGTGGCTCTCATATTAGCAGGTTTTGACAAATACAATTTTATATAAGAGTTTAAATTATGTGAATCAGAATAGTCTTTTAATGTAGTGAATAACTGGTATCGCCCATCTATACATGCTCCCATCCCAAACATGTCTATATCTTGCTCAACTTTATCTCCTTCATACTCAATCCAATATATAGGGAGTAGATCAATATTATATTTCTTCGAATCCTCAATATCAAATGTTGCTACTTTATCAAAATAAGGGAAATGGACATTAAACTCATAATTACTACGACATGTATCAAATAAATAATTAATGGCTTTTAAGTGGGGATTCCTTTCCCTCAATATTTCAAATAGACAAGGATGAAGAGAATATCCATCAATTACAAACAAATAATCATATATTTTATTATACAAATCAGATTCAAGTAATTTTATCCAATCTTTTTTTATAAAATAAGAAGATACTAATTTACTGGTGAATACTCTCCCATATTTCACATATCCCTTAAGATAATGTGGATCTAATTTGTAACTTTTATATTCAAAATAGTCTACTTCATATTGCTGCCGTTCTAATTCGGCAATAATATCAAGATAAATATTAGCGACCTTAGGTGCCAAAAACAAAACTTTTTTGCCCATTATTTCGAGTAGTTGCTCAGTATAGATTGTATCTTTGTTGCATCACCATATATTATAGGAGAATCATAAGGTCTATCAGGGAACTTCCCGTAATCTAACTTAATTTTTAGATTGTTCTCGCAAATATACTGTTCCACCCTATCTGCTAAACTTACGGGATTTCCACTACAACAATTAATTATTCCTATAATCTCTTCTTGAGTAGATGCAATAGCAATCTGTTTTGCCAATTCTTCTACAGAGATAAAATCATACTTTGTCTTTCCTGTTGTAAATGGAAACAATGCCTTGCCTTCTTTGTCTGCCTGTAATAACTTAGCAAAGATAGAATGATTTCGCGAATCATCCCCTAGTATATAATACGCTCTCAACCAATAAAGTTTGCAGTCCTTTTCTTTACAATATAATATCATTGCCTGCCGAAGCGCATTCTTTGCAATACCATACATCGAAAGAGGATTGCATGGAGTATTCTCATCAATAGCACCCTCCCAGTAGCCGACCTCATGCATTGTACCCATGATGGCAAGATGTTTTAATCCTCCATCAATCATTGCAGTCAAAAACTTGTAGTGGGATGACAAATCGCCTATATGATTAGGGGAATTATGAACAAACCCATCTCTCCATGCCAAGTGTATGCATACATCAGGATTTCCTAAACGTTCAAAGATGTTTGTAACATCACCAAATAAATTTTCTTCAATAATATTAGCCCTATTATCTACATCTGTAATACGAAGATCACAGGCAGTTACCTCATGTCCAGAATCAAGCAAGCAAGATACTACGTGTCTCCCTATATATCCATTTGCTCCAGTTACTAAGACTTTCATCTTTATTCTATTTATATAATCCTTTCTTTTTCATCTCCTCTATTGAGACCTCATATTTATCTTCTTGTATTTCCTGCGTATCTACCCACTTGCAAAATTGTGCGATTCCATCTGCAAAGTTCCATTTAGGTTCAAAGCCAAGTATTTCTCTTGCAAGAGAGATGTCGGCAAAATTATGGCGAATATCTCCTAAACGATAGTTGCCACTCACCGTGATAGGAACCTCTATCCCATACTTTTCACATAGCGTTTTAGCAACAGTCATAACATCTATCGCAACACCAGTACCCACATTAAACACATGACCATTAGCCTCAGGAACCTCCAATCCACGAATTGTTGCATCTACAACATCGTCTATATACACAAAGTCACGAGTTTCTTTTCCATCCTCAAAAATGTTGATGGGGTTATGATTCTTGATACGAGTAGAAAAAATACTCAATATTCCTGTATAGGGATTAGTTAGTGACTGTCCTGGTCCATATACATTTTGGTAACGGAAAGAAACAGATTCAATTCCAATACTCTTACAAACCAGATGGACCAATTGACCCTGCACTTGTTTTGAGATTCCATATACAGAAGATGGATGAATGGCGCTGTCTTCAGTTGTGCCTACCAACTTTACATTCCCTCCACATTTTGGACAGTGGCATTCAAAGTCGCCTACAGCCAAATTCTCATCCTTGCGCTCCATCGGATAAACATCACCACATTTCTCACAATGATATTTACCTTCACCATAAACGGCACGAGATTCTGCTACCAAAACACGTTTTATTGAGTGCTTTGCATTTGTCAGGATGTCAAGTAACAGGGCAGTACCTCCAATATTGGTATTTGCATATTTCTCGATTTCATACATCGACTGTCCTGTCCCCGTTTCTGCGGCAAGATGAATAACAGCATCCTGTCCATCTAACGCTTTCAACCAGTCTACACGAGAGGTTGCAGAACCATGGATAAAACGAACTTCATTCTTTATGCGCTTATAGAGCGGAGATGTCGTATCAGGATTATCACCATGTATCTGTTCTGACAAATTATCGAGAGCGGTTATAGTATAGCCTTTTCTTTTTAATTCTAATGCAAGATTTGAGCCTATGAATCCGGCGCCGCCTGTTATTAATACATTTTTCATATTATCTTATCAATCTAAAAATTGTCCTTCTAAATCTGTCCTTCGCCACAGATCCACATCAAAATCAAATCGTTTTATTACTTTTGCAGGTGCACCTGCTGCGACACAATAGTCAGGTATATTCTTAGTAACAACGCTGTTCGCTCCAATAACACAATGTTTTCCTATATGAGCTCCAATAACACAAACATTCTCGCCAAGCCATGAGCCTTCTCCTATTTCTACACTACCTTTTTGTATAATAGGCTGTTTCTTTATAGGAATATTTATATCCTCATAACCATGAATGTTATCTGATATATATACTTTATCAGCCGTTAACACATTCTTATGAAGAATAATAGACTTTGTGGCATATAAATGATTAAAATGCCCAATTGTGCAACCATCTTCAATAATGAGTTTACTACATTTTTCACCAGTTAAGGGCTCAGAAGCAAGCCATGTTTTATATTGGATATAAACATGATTCCCAATAAAGATGGACTTGGATCCATTTATTCTGAGTGGTTCCTGAATAAACGATTCTTTTCCAAATTTACCAAACCTGCTAACATTATAGGAATGAATGATCCTATTTATTATACTTTTTATCACCTTACATATTTTATTCATTCCAAATACCATAAGCCTTCTTATTCAACAGCATATTTACTTGTATTTGATATACAATGGCATATATAATAGTAATTATAGACATTGAGACTATAACTGCATAACCGTCTATCCATTTACTTAGAGCCAATGACAATGGAAGATGAACTAGCATTCCCAACGTCAATAATATAATATTTAGCTTGATTTTACTCATTGCAACAAGTATTGTCCCATTCAAATTTTGGCAACAATATACTATTACATATACACCCACTAATGCGCTCCACGTAAATGGTATATTAATATTTGTACCAATCCATACACTATACAAAGTTGATGAAATTAAAACCAAAAATATACAACCTATAATGGATAGGAAAAGTATTCTCACCATACTCTTCTTCATTTTCTTCATCCAATCATAATCGTTACGAACATAGGCGTCAGTATATGCAGGCCATAATGGGGCTGTAATAATTGTATATACCATCATGGCACAATTCAATAGTTTATAGGCGATATTATAATAAGTGACTTCTATTGGTGAAGAAACATAGGAAATCAAGATGTTTGTACTTTGGTATAGAACAAGCACCTGAATATTAATAATAAAGAACTTATAACCTAAACAAAACAAATCTTTTATATATGATGTGTTTACTGTTCTAAAAGAAGGTGCAACTCTCCTAAATTTACCTTTATATAAAATTAATGTAGCAATAATCGTAACTAAAATAGGCATTGCACTTACAGCAAATACTAAAGAGAACAATGATGGCGAACAACATGCCCGAAGAAGATACACGTTAATGAGTGACAAAACATTTCCGATTACCAAAAATGAGCCAGACAAAGCTACTTTTTGAAAAGCAGCAACTACAGAAACTATCACATTGGCTACCATCTGAGTGCATGCAAAAATGACAAGTACCTGCATTGCTTGCAAAATATCTTTCTCATATATTGGATTGATATTTAGCAGAGAAGACCAATGTACAAGCGGTACAATTAATTCTAATATAACACAAAGTGGTAGGAATATTACAAACATCATTACGTAGGTCGTAGAAACCAACGCCTTCCCTCTTTCCCAATCATTCTGAGCTATTGCTTCCGTTAACTTGTTCTTAAGCCCCTGTGTAAATCCTACGTCAGCAAATCCAAGCCATATCATCATGGATGAAAGAGTTAGCCATACACCATATAGTTCTGCATTAACAAAGCCAATAGTAGCAGGAACGAGCAACATACTTACGATAATGCTTATTCCTTTTAGGAAGAAAGAACCTATAATGTTCTTCTTCACGGCAACAGACCGCTCATTCCCTTTGGTTATTTTATTTATTATTGTGTTTAATAAGTTCATTTGAAACCTTAGCCACTATTAAATCCTTCTCAAAATAACAGCACCTGTCTATCAAATAAAAGACCATCGACATAAAAAAGCCATTCTCCATCCAACAAGCCAATGGTAAATTCATTATTGAAGCAATTACTAATAATCTTATATATACAGGCACAGACTTGTAGCATTTAAAAAACTTTCGATACAAACAAATTACAGCAATTATATAGGCTACTCCATACATGCTAAATAGTCCAACTATTCCGATATCCGAGCGATATAGCCCTTTTGTTTCCTCTATATCAAGTATCTCATTACCATAGGCACTATTTCCCCAAGATGCTGCACCATTACCAAATATCATGTTAATCTCATCAACCCAATATTCCAATCCGAAGAATGCATAAGATAAAACTCTTATGTTATCCTCATTTCCTTGTTCTTTTGTTATCTCAACAAAATCACTGCCAATAATAAAATCAAGATTTTGATAAACGATATATAGTAAAACAAAGCCAGTTATCAAGCTATATAGCATTTTTCTACTAACCTTATTCTTCTTAAAAAACTGATAGAAAAGTGCAGGAATAAATATGCAAAAATATATTTGACGAGTTAAAGTCAAGTATATAGCAATAGTAAATAATGCAACCCAAGCAAGTTGATTAAGACGCTTTGTTTTCAATAATTTCCATAAATAGTAATAAAACGCAAAATAAATATAAGGGACTAAGGGGAAAAGTCTGAAACGATAGAGACCCTGTCTAATCTCAACATCATCGTAGTGCTGTAAACTATTAAAAAGATAAACGTATGGATATAAAACTTGCTGAAAAATAAAAATAAAAGCCGAAATAGTTGCAATAATAGTTATAACTTTAATTATATCGTTCTTCGAATATCCATATTTATGAAGATAAAAATATAACAGCCAAAATAAGGAATCACGCGCAACCATTAATCCTATAAGAATCGGCTGTCCCCGATAATAATAACTTGAAAATGCTGAAATAAGTGGCAGTATTGCTAAAAGTAAAATTTCATACTTGAAATTAATACCTCCTCTTGCCTTATTTCTCTTTTGAACTAACGCAATTATCAAATATATGATTATAAATGTCTTAACTATCCTACCATTAACCACTGATTCATATGGCATAAATAGGAAGAAATCCAGATATACTACAACAAAAATTGTTAATAATACTCTTCTACTCATAAGAGATAAAAGTGAGGCGCACTCAGATTTAGGAAGTAATTTAAGACTTTTTCAAAGCCCAATATCCTCCTTATAATCATTTAAAAGGGGCTGTCGAAGTCCTTTAGCAGGGCATGCTCCGTGTCCTTTTCACTTAATATAGCATGACCAGTAGGAATCTTCCAGTCAATGCCAAGGCTGTCATCAAGGATATTGATGCCGCCATCTGCCTCTGGATGATAGAATTCATCGCACTTGTATTGAAAGACAGCAGTTTCTGAGAGCACTGCAAAACCATGGGCAAAGCCTTTGGGGATGAAGAACTGCAAACCGATTTGAGATTTGATGTTTGAGGATTGAGATTTGAACACTTCATCGCCGAACTGTTGTGCGATACGGGCACCTTCTTCATCATGGGCACAGAGGAGACACTCTACATGCTGGCCGTAGGTTGGGCTATCCTTACGAATATCGACAGCAACATCAAGGACTGCGCCTTTGACACAACGAACGAGTTTGCTTTGGGCAAAAGGAGGGCGCTGGAAGTGCAAGCCTCGCATCACGCCATAAGAGGATTTGCTCTCATTGTCCTGGACAAAGGTTACCGTGTGGCCAAGGATTGGAGCAACTTTCTCGTCGAACTCTCGTTGAGAAAAGGATTCGAAGAAATAGCCTCGAGTGTCTTCGAAGACGTGGGGTTCTATAATGACTACGCCATTAATGGCGGTTTTGATTACGTTCATGTTTGAAGTATTGTTTAAAATGGAGGGAAGGATCATGTGCAGAACTTTTCTTATGAGAGACAGAACCTCCCTCCGAAACATAACTATTTTTATATAGACCACGTCTCACGACGGGTTTTCTATTTGTTTATCTGTTCACGCGCTGTGACATAACGGCTGATATAAGAAAACATCTCATTCACAGGTTTACTCTCAGATACGCCATCCAAGAAATGGAATGTCAAGTCTGCCTGTGAAGGCAGACCTGCAGGAGCCTGTAATGAAGCATTATAGATGATGGTGATCTCTTTGCCTGTCTTTGAAACTTTTTGAAGTTTCAGTTTTTTCAATTCAATGTAGCGATTCTTGAAAGCCTCATTCTGCTCTGACAGAATAGAACTTAACCATGAGGTTAAGGTTCCTCGTGTTCCATTTTCCTCAAAATAGCGGAGGATATTGGCAAGGTGAGAGCCTATCTTGGTCTCGTCGATCTTCTTTACGCTGTAGTCGGGCATCGAGTAATCGAGAGACAGTTTCTCTCTATACTCGGCAATCTTGACGGAGTCCAGACTTGGCTTTGCGCTGGTTTGAGCAGAAATGCTTGTTGCTCCAAGGAGCAGGAGTATTGTTAACAATATATGTTTCATATTCATTATTAAAATCATCATACTTAACTTAATCCTGAAGGATTAACTGAGACTTACTTTCTCTGGGCAGAGAAAGGAGCAAAGAAACTTTTTTCATTCATTCTCTGGCGCAGAGAACGAACCAAGAGACATCCACCCTCTCCAAGGCCTCTCCCTATATGGAGAGGATGCAACCTGAAAGTCGCAGAAACCGTCGACTTCCAGCAGGTTCTGGTAAGCCGGGACACGGCTTGGTATTTTTATCGGCTGGCGCATAGGATGAATCATTGCCATTTTAGTTTTTCTTGCAATATGGCAAAATTGGGTGATTACTATTTTTTATTTCTTAATGCCTAAAAACTTATTTATTAAAATGTCCTTCTGCCACTTTTTCCCATATCCTGGTTGATGTGACTTCATGTATACTGTCGCCATCAACTCTGCAAGTTCCTTATCTATTGAATTGCTATCAGAATCATAGAAATACTTGATAAGTTTCAAATAAATAGCATCAGCTATATATTGTCGTTTATAAGAAGAAACAAAGTTTCTCACATAAGTCATGAACTTATCTGCCTTTAAATCAGCATACATAAAGGTGGCAACGAAATTCTGGAACTCGGAAGTCTGATTGACTGCTTGTTCTTTTATCATCGCCTTAATGTGATCTGCCAGCATAAGTGTTCCTAAATGGCGACTAAGAAGTTCCTCCTGCAATACAGGGAGAAGAAAAATAAGCAAAGAAACTTCTTCAACTTTTGCCTTCTTACTTGGATCGTCCTTATAATCATTTATAAACTTCAAAAAAGTAATATAAATAGCAATAGCGAAATATAACGAAGTAGTAACAACCATATTGAAGCACTCTGCTTTTGACCGATCTTCTCCTTGCTGAAGTTTCAACCTGAAACCGCCCTCATCTGTTTCTTCAGTATTCCTAAGCACATCCATTGCAAGCAATAGTAATTTAGGAAGTTCTTCAAACGTGGTTACAGGATTCCTTTTCTTATCACCATGAGCTACCCTCTGTTCATTGTGCTCTAACACTTCATTATTTGTTTCATCATCATTCTTTTCACTATGTTTCATTGGCATTATCATATCAATATCTTTACTTCCCATAACCTCAATGAGGCTATTATGGATAAAGAAGTCGTCAATTGGTCCGACTTTATCTAGAGCATCTCGCATATCATAGAATACAACCTCTAATCGTGTGAAAATTCTCTGTAATACTGTGACTTTATCACGTGTTAAGCCTGTGAAATAGAATATCTCATTGCAATAATTCAGATAGTTATCCTCTTCAAGCACAAACGTAAAAAAGCTTTCAGTCATCTGCATTTTTTTTGCCAAGAAATACTCCATAAAGCACCTGAAACGGAAATATACGACCGACTTGTTCTTATCTTGAACAAAAAGTCCTATCTGAAGCAGTTCCTCGGCCAAGGTCTTGGCTTTGAACATCTTCAATTCCATTGACTCAAGGTGTTTCTCTATTACTTCGAGGAAATTTGCATATGTAAAGTGGTAAGTTCGATGTTCATTTACACTATTTATCTCTTCCTGATGCATTGCGAAAGCTATATTCGCCAGTAAATGCTTCTTATTGTCTTGATTGAACTTTTCCTGAGTAAAGTCGCCATTACAATCTTTCAGCATCTCTGTTATGAAACAGTCAAGAAGGAGTGCCATATTAGAAGGTTGACACTGACCTCCTTTTTCCAAAATCCACAGCAACAATGTTACAGAGAAAGGTGTACAAGGTATTCTGAATTTTGCAAATGCTTTGATAATATAATCAATTCGAGACCTTATCATGGCATTTTCTTTGGCTACTCCACTCCATTTACAAGCAAGTTCACGAATATGAGTGTTTTTAAAACTATCAATTTTAATTCCTTTGAAAGGTATTTTTGAAATACTTGTTTTTTCAAATGAAAACCCTCCTTGGCTTAATGTGGTTGCAATAAGCCTTACATTGGGATATTCACAGAGGAACGAAGCTATTATTTCTTCTTTCCCCTGTTGAGAATCATCAAATAACAAATCATCAATCAATAAAACGACCTTCTTTTCCTTCAAAATACTTTGAGTTTCAGCTAATCGCTCATTCCAAATGTTAGCGATGCTTTGTGCAATATTTGTTTTGATAGAGCTGAACTTAAGCATAACTGGGATTACTCCTTCGTTACGTCTATTATTTAGAATTTCAATAAAGATTTTATCCAACAGTATTGTCTTACCTGATTCTTTCTGTCCAAATATGACAATATTCCCTTTAATATCCAACAAATCTGCTATTGAGCTTAAAGAAACAGTATTTATCGGATTAAGTTCATTTTTGCTCTGCTCCTTGTAACTCAAGGTTGGCATTACAAAAATATCATCAATCTTTTTGGGCGAGCTTGTAGATGTACTATACCCTATAAGGTGAGAATCCAATCCTGCAATTCCATCAGAAAGATGATCATAAACATCTAGTATGCGACTATTCATCTTGACAAGAGGACCTGCTGGAATGTCACGCTCCCACACACCATTTTCGGCATAATTATGATCAACCTTAAATGTTTCGTCAAAGTCTTGATAGTATTTTGTCGCTGCGATCTTAAGACGGTCTTTATCATAGTCAATGAGCATAAAGCCGTTTCTGTAGTTACCATTCAACTCATGCACATTCTGATGCAAAAGGCCGGGGGCTGTAAATATAAAAGTATTACCTTCTGGTCGACAAGTCATTTCTGCATCTGCGCCATGAGTATGTCCACAAAAATACATATCATAGTTAGAAACTATCAGTTTGGGAAGGTTTGGCCGTTCAAACTCGTTGAACCAATGATAATCATGATGAGATACTCCTATCTTGATATCTGCATCCTTTAGGTAATTCACAGAATCGATTATCTGAGCTTGTCCCATGAGAATACGGCCTTTATCAGTCTTTGAGTCCCAGCAGCGCCATGATGAATTAAGCATAGATACACATACCTTCTTTCCTTCTATCATCAAAACAAGGTTTGACTGAAATGGTGTTTCGTGATACTCAACATTTGGTGATGAGTAATAGGTTGTACGGAACTTATTAAATGGCTCGATACGCTTAACATGCTTCACGGAATCCGGATCTCTTACAAAGTCATCAAGACTCTGAATGTTATCCAAATCATTTAAAAGTCCTTTCTCTTCATACTTCGAATCATTGCCTCTTACAACATCATGGTTGCCACAAACAAATACAAAGCGTTCCTGAGAGAGACCAACCTCTGTGAGTATTTTGTCGATAATCAGTGATTTGTAGTTAGAAAAAGCAATATCCATTGAAGAAAATCCATCACCTCCCTTATCAATCATATCACCAGAGAAAATAATCAAGTCTATTGACTTTTGGACATTAATTTCCTTCAGAGCATCTATAAAATGTTCTATAAGGTTCTGGCTCTTCATAATATTATTACCAGCCCTAAGATGACTATCGGAGAAATGTATGATTCTCATAAAAATATAAAAAATGAAGTATTACCACTGTACTACTAATCCTTCTCTAGCATATTTTGTTGATACATATGTCTGAAAATCCGCTCTCATCTGTGTATCATCAGTAAAAATTTTCCTTATCGGACTAATGGTCATAATCATCCAGTCTGTCAAACAGTCTATTGGAATACTACCATAATGGACTGCACCACAACACCACTCGTATGCATATACAAGTATCTCTCCCTCATCATTCACCACTGAAGGTAGTCCTTGTAGTCGTTTATTGATTTCTTGCTTTAGAAAACCTCTTCTCACACCTGTCTTTGCAACGGTTGCACCACCTGCGTTAGATAGGTTCTGATAAGGAATAAACTGCTTTAATAAATCATCAATATATAGTCTCATATACATAATGGCTCCTGTTGGCAGGTCTGAGTTCCATATATCCTCTATCTTTTTGACGCTCTCAATATAGAAAAGACTCTTCATCGCAAACATTATGTCAAATGTATGAAGTCGGTCTCTATGACCTGAGGTCCAGTATGGATCTGGCAAATTCTTATTATAAATAATGTTTTCTGTCTCGTAAGCAAATTGCTCAAAATCAATACCTAAATAATCTATCTTTGACTTAAAGCGTTTTGCATTACACCATTTAATACTTTTAAGCAAGTATTCATCAACATAATTAGCCATCAGAAAGGCTACTGTTTTTATTATTCTAATTTGTGGAGGCTGCTGTGTACCAAACAATGTCCGAGCTATCTCAATATTAGTAGCCCCCTGAATCGCGGCCTTATTGCAATATTCCGACACGACCTTCAAAAAAGCCACTGCTTTACTATAATAACACCACTTAGCATGAAAGCATTCCCGCCTTTCCTTCAAATTGAAAAGGGCCATCTGCTTCCCATCAATATTCCTTATTTCAAACAACTCCATCTTTAATCGTAAACAGCCAATTCTTAAGACTCGTAAACTCGAATAAGCGACAAAGTCGAGCGTTGACGTATAGGCCTAGAAAGTTCTCAAGACTTTACGGAATGAGCGGCAAAGCCGAAAGAGCCTCAGCAACTGCTGAGATCTTTATCGTATCAGATATGGGAAAACTTATTTCATATTTTGAGCATGACAGGCATCAACTATTGTGATGGTATCACCATCAATGCTGTATGCAAAGTACCATTTGTTTGTATTGGCCATGTGGTAGCCAAACCAGCGTGCCAATTTAGGTTTACGTCTTGGCAGAGTGCACTCAATCTGATAGATAGAATCGATAGCGTCTCTTACATTGCGATGCACGCGGCTTAATGATATTTCATATCAGTCAACAGCGTAAATATGGTCTATCTCCTCGGCAATGACATCATACAACTCCTCGGGTGTCATGTCGTGCGAGAATTTCATATCAGTAGTCTCACCATTATTATCGACCATTAACTGAGTATGTTTTTTTGAAAGTTGCAAGTTTTTGAGGAAAAACCTGGAGTTATTGTTCTCTTTCGCACCTAAGAGCGAGGGCGGCGGGAGCGAACGCTAGAGACTTGTCCATTTTCTCTGGCGCAGAGAAAAGAACGAAAAGAGACATCCACCCTAACCAAGCCTTCCCCTATATGGGAAGGATGTAACTGACTCCGGGGGCAAGCCGCCCTGCGTCAGAGTTTTTGTATGGCTCTCAGGCTTTCGCCCTTCGGGTTCGCCATGGTCTTTCTATCGGCTGGCGCATTGAGATAGCCTTAAGAATCTATACCATTGTTAAAACACTGGGGTATGGGGTAAAACCCCAAGATCACTTATCCTTTTATAATCCTTGTGACTTCTCTTAAAATATGCACTGTAATGTTTCGCCATTGGGTTTCGATAATTGCAAAGGTAACAGTGGTCGCACGCTCACTGTGCAGGATGGTTGCCAACATATAGAGTCCTCTTTCTGTAAATACTTTTGTGGCCGTTCGACTCTTCGTAGAGACTTTTGTGGCCGAAATTTTCGACCGCAAATCACATAGCTCGCTGTTATTTCAATTTAGTTACCTCGTCAGGGTGGGGGGAGGATCTGTTCGCGGAGGGTGAATAACAGCCTGCGAAGTTCTTCTTGCTGACGGGCGGGGTCGCCGTCGTACTGACTGAGGATGGCGCGCCAGAGGCCGATCAGTTGAGAGGTCCGTAACTCGAAGCCCTCGGCGATTTTTCCGCTTTAGACTTCACCGATGACACCATGGGTAAGACCAATCTGGTCTTCAATGGTGCGACGCTGACGATAGAAGGTGCGGTCGGCCGACTTCAACGTCAGCACTGCCAGGGCATGGGCCGCTGACAGGTGGTCTAAAACATACTTTTTCTTCATTTCTGAATACTAATTGGTTTGAATTTTGTTAATAAAAATATATTGTGTCCGCTGGGCGGACAGTTGTTCGTTACTTTCCTTGAATTTACCGATCTTTGTGCCTGAAGTCATGACTCAAATAACATCTCATTTAATCATTTAAACTTTCAAAGATGAAACCCATGAATATTGTTGACAAAGAGTTATCTCTGGCAGGGACCGACAATCCCATTACGCCAGAACTCTTGGAACTCGACCGTTTCAGGATCATGTCCGACACACCCGTACCGGCAGAGGAGTATCTGTTGAGGATGTTCGGCAAGCCCTGTTTCCCCCGTCGCGACCTCTCCACGGTCACAGGCCTCGAGAAGTGCGGAAAGACTTTCTTCACATCGATGCTCATGGCCTGCTGTGCCGAGAAGCAGGTGCTCGAGTTGGAGCGTATCCGTGAACAGCCGCTCAAGGTGATGTGGTATGACACCGAACAGAGCCGTCAGTCCACCAAGACCATCCTCACGGACCGCGTGTTCAGGCTTGCGCCGTCTCGCGCTGACGAGAATTTCTTCGTGTTCAACGTCCGGGCCTGCACTTATCAGGAACGTATGGACTATCTCGTCGCCGGCATCCAGACCTACAAGCCCGACATCGTCATCATCGACAATGTGAGCGATCTGCTGCCTTCAATCAATGACGCGGAACAGTCCATTCATATCATCAATCAACTGATACAACTGTCTACGGAGAACGACTGTAACATCACCGTGGTCATCCACCTGAACCGCTCTGGAGAGAAGCGCAGCCTGAGAGGCTGGCTGGGCACCGAGATCCTGCACAAGGCCTTCGAGGTGTACTACTGTGAGCAGATTGAGCAGACTGACGTGTTCTCTGTAGAACAGATCTTCACCCGAAAGTACCGCATCGGCGAGACGCTCTATTACAAGATTTCCGACGAAGGACTGCCTGAAGTGACGGTAAAACCAGACTACCAGCCCCGTGACAGTGGAGGACGCTTTATGAGCAACAAGCCCGAAGCCTATCAGATCAAGTCTGACAAGGCTGATTCGTTCAATCAGAAGTACATCATCCGCAACGACGGCAGCGCCCGTCTGTCCTGGGAGTGGGACTTGCGTTTGTTGTTCGGTGACGCCATGTCGTCTGCTGCCGAGGTCTCGGTAGAGATGCTGAAAGGGCGGGTGATGCAACTAGGCGGCATCAAGCAGCCGAAATATTACGACAAAGTATTCAAACTGGCTATCGACCAGCGTATCGTCCAGACCACGATGGATCGCAACGGACGTATCGTTGTCATCCCCGTCTCTTCTTAACCCCCTCTTACTATAGCCCCACCTCTCTGTTAAGAGAGGAGGTGGGGCATATATAGAGAGGGGTGTAAAAGAAGACGGGATACACGAGTTGAACATTGAGCATTGAGATTTGAGTTTTGAGGTTTGAGATTTTATGATTACGACAACTTCATTCAAAGCGATTATCGAAGCGCAGCGACGGCATCCGACGGAGTGGCTTTGGCGACAGTGCCTGTCGATCAGGAGCCAGTTCTGTGAGGCCGTAGTCGCGGCGGGGTATCTGTCGTGGGAACAGATGGTGAGTGCGGCGTGCCGCTATCGGCTCGGTGCCTCGAGGCAGGGCGGCGTCATCTTCTGGCAGATTGACCACGAGGAGCGGGTCCGTGACGGGAAGGTCATGTATTATGGCCTTGACTGTCATCGACTGAAGGATAAGCAGCATCATCCAACGTGGGTGAGTAGCATGCTGAGAAAGCGGGATCCCTTTTATAGCAATGGCTGTACCAGCCACTGCTTCTTCGGGCTCCACTTGGTCAGTGGAGAGATTTTCACAACACCCCGCCCCCTCTTGCCTAAGAGGGGTACCTCCCCTCTCCAAACCTCTACCCCTCAAGGGGAGAGGCTTAAAGAAAAAGTAGCGGGAAACCGACAACTTTTTCTATGTTTTGGTAAGCCGGGACACGGCTTGAAAAAGATCTGTGTGGTGGAGGCGGAGAAGACGGCCTTTATATTGTCGGAGCGGTATCCTCAGTATGTGTGGTTAGCGGCAGGGGGACTCGGCGAGGTGCAGGTGGATAAGTTCCGGCCGCTCAGGGGGAGACGGGTTATCTTGTTTCCGGATACTGATCCGGAGGGGATGGCGTACAGGCGGTGGTATGAGGCGGCACAGATGGTGATGCAACAGCCTTTCTGGGAGGACTCCCCGCCGATCCGTGTCAGTACCATCCTGGAACAGCATGCCTCGGCTGAGCAGAAAGCACGGAAGATCGACCTCGTCGACTTCCTCTTCGACAGAAGAACAGATTAAAAGACATAGTAACAAATTAACAGACAGAATAACAAAATAACAAATAATTATTAGACAGAAGAACAAAAGAACATAATTGTAATTAACAAGTTCCATTTGGAGAACGCCTCCGGCGGAAATTGTACAAAAATTAATTCAAAAATGTTTCAAAATTCTGTTTTAATTCTGTTTAATTTCCACGCGAAGCGTGCTATTATTTATTAATTTAATGTTTATATGACTGAAAAAGCACTAAGAGAACTCCTGTATTTGATTAACCAGCCGGGGGAACCGGTGAAGCCGTTCGAGATGCGATCCTATGGCAAGTCGGAACTGGCCATGCTCTACTTTCCTCATGCCAAGACGAAGAAGGGGGCGATGAACAACCTGAACTACTGGATCGACTACAACGGGGAACTGCGTGAGAGGCTGCGGGCCCTGAAGTCTCCGCCTAATGCTCATCGGTATACCCGGCGGGAGGTGGAACTCATCGTCGAATATCTCTGCGAGCCCTAATCTCATACAGAAATATTTTGAAGTCACACAGATTTCACGGATCTCACAGATTTTTATGTCCCGCAGAGTTTTTTGTTGTCCCGCAGAAATGAAAGAAATCACAGAAAGTGCCTCCGGCACAGGCTGCGCTTGGTTTCCCCTCCTGAGTTAGGAGGGGTTAGGGGTGGTCTGAACGCGGGCCAATGCATCAATCCATAGTGTGTTACATATAGCGCTTGTTCTTGCGTCCCGGTGGTAGCAAGCGGCAAAGCCGAGCGCAGACCACCCCGCCCTCCGGGCACCCCTCCTAACTCAGGAGGGGAATAAATTTCCTCAAAGCGCACAAGAGCGCACAAAAAGGAACAGATGCTTTCTGCGGATGTTGTAACTTTGCAGTGTGAATCAAAGGAACGTCGTCTACGACTCATCCCCACGAGACACAGGGCCGGCGCGCAGCCCTTCTTAACTTCTTTAACTTCTTTAACTTCTTAAACTATGTCTCAGAAATTCAGAAAAATCCAAAACTCCAACGACGAGTCCACGGCCTACGGCAAGTGGTTCGCCACCGCAGTCTACGACCAGCGCTTCATCACCACCGAGCAACTGGCGGAGTTTATCCAGACCCAGGCCACCGTCAAGAAGTCGGACATCAAGGCTGTGCTCGATGAACTCGGCGGTGCCATGAAGCACTTCTTCGAACTGGGCCAGAAGGTGAAACTCGATGGCATCGGCATCTTCAAGGTGGGCTTCTCTTCGATCGGCGTCACCGAGAAGGAGGACTGTGGTGCCCAGACCATCACCACCCGACGAGTGCTGTTCCAGCCCGAGAGCAAGCGTGTCGTCGTCGGTCAGACCGTGAACAAGCAGGGTAAGATCACGCAGAAGTTCGTCATTGCCAAGACGCTGGTCAAGGATGTCCTCTTTGAGGAGACCTTCGACACCAGTCTCATGCCGGAGGGCTCTTCAGGCTCTGGCGCAGGTGACGGTGGTAACGGGTAACTTTTGGCAGGGCTTCGGCCCTGCTTACCCTTCTTGTCCTTTTCTCTGGCGCAGAGAAAAGAACTAAAAGAGACATCCACCCTAACCAAGCCTTCCCCTATATGGGAAGGATGTAACTGCCTCCGGGGGCAAGCCGCCCTACGTCAGGATTCTTGTATGGCTCGCAGAGCCTGTGCCCTTCGGGCGAGCCATGATTGTCTACATCCCCGCTTGCGCCGCCCCTTGGAAAGGGGCTCACATTGAGGCAGAAAAAGCGCTATATCATTGGGCTAGCGGATAAAAGTCATCGTGTGGCCCTCCATGCGCCAGCCAGGTAAACTCAACTCATCGCGTGGCCCTCCATGCGCCAGCCAGGTAAACTCAACTCATCGCGTGGCCCTCCATGCGCCAGCCAGGTAAACTCATCGTGTGCCCCTCCATGCGCCAGCCAATAATAATATCAAGCCGTGTCCCGGCTTCTCTCTGCGCAGCCGATAAACACCCATGGCTCACCCCGCAGGGGCACAGGCTTTGTGAGCCATACCAAAACCCTGACGTAGGGCGGCTTGCCCCCGGAGTCAGTTACGCCCGCCCCATAAGGGGGCGGCTCGGTGGGGGTGGATGCTTCTTTGCTTCTTTCTTCGCGCCGAAGAAAGTAAGAGAACAATGCTTTTTTCTTCGCGCCGAAGAAAGTAAGAAATATTATCCTGCAGGGCAGCGCCCTGCATAAAGAACATTTTTAACTTTTAAAATTTCAATTATATGAAACGAGAAACGATTAATAAAATTGCAAATTTTGTCCTGACGGTCATTACCGCCTTCGTATCAACCTTCCTCATGCAGTCCTGCATTTATTAGTTTACGGTTTACAGTTTACAGATGATTACATGAAGAGGTAGTATGTATATCTTATGTTCTTGCGTCCCTTCGGTAGCAAGCGGCAAAGCCGAGCGCTTATGTCCTTCTGTCTAAAGAATATTATTATGTTCTTATGTCCTTCTGTCTAAAAAAAGTTATTATGTCTATGAAAGAATTGAAGCATTCTGCAGTCAAACTGCTCGTTATTCACTGCAGCGCCACGCGCTGTGACCGGCCTTTCGGCGTCGACAACCTGATCGCCACGGGCATCGCCCGCTTCGGTCAGCCGTCCTATCATTATTATATCCGTCGTAACGGCGCCATCGTCCCCATCCTGCCTGAGAATGTCCGTGGGGCTCATGCCCGCCACTACAACAGTTGCTCTCTCGGTATCTGCTACGAGGGTGGGCTGGATGAGAAGGGGCGTCCTGCCGACACCCGGACTGAGGCCCAGAAGGCTTCGATGTTCGCCCTGCTCAAGGAACTGACGGCCGAGTATCCTGATGCCCGGGTCATTGGGCATTGTGAACTGCCTCACGTCGCCAAGGCCTGTCCTTGTTTCCCGGCATCGGCTTACTATGCCGCTCTTCAGCCTGAATATCGGAAGTAGGATAGGGCTTTAACCTCTTAAGGAATAGGGGGTTATGGGGTTAACAGTGCCAGGTTATGAAGTTGCTAATAGGGGTTTACCCCTATAAAGTATGGCGGTTTACTCCATAACTTCCTATTCTTTATAGCGTTAGTCGCTATTTCTTACTGCCTTAACAGGCAGGGTTTCTTGCTTGCGGTAGCAAGCGGCAAAGCCGAGCGCTTCGGTGCGAAGAACGAAGCGTTGTTTCTTACTTTCTTGCGTCCCGTTGGTAGCAAGCGTCACCCTTCGGGATGCCGAGCGCTTCGGAGCGAAGAACGAAGCTTTTTTTTCTTACTTTCTCTGGCGCAGAGAAAGAAGCAAAGAGACATCCACCCTAACCAAGCCTTGACCAATGGTCGACCTCTGTCGCGACTCGACAATGCCTGAGCAAGCTCCCATTGTTCTCGCTGCTCCATCGGTTCCCCTATATGGGAAGGATGTAACTGACTACGGGGGCAAGCCGCCCTACGTCAGGGTTTTGGTGAAGCACGTACCATTTCGACGACATCGGTGATATGGTCTTCTTTCAGTCTGCCAATGATTGTTGTCGTACCTTGGCTACAGATTCTTCAGCTTTTAGTTGTTCCTCAATAAACTGGATATAATTATCGCTATCGCCCATCTCTGTCAGACGATCCCGCACAGAGATCTCACCATTCTGACGTGTGTTGCTCCAAGCATAGCCGTGCGAAGCATCAGATACGGTTTTATTTTGAGAATCGCAAGTATTTGCAAGAAATTCTTGCTATCGGGATCAGAGTTGAGTATATCTTACCGACACCCCGGTGGTGGTGGATTGGACACCGGGGAGGGCACAGGGGATAAGGCCTGGGCGGGGAGTGGAAACAGCCATATTAGCATTAGACAACGCGTTCATACGGACATTTGGGTGCAAAGATACATCAAATATCTGAGATAAACAAATATTTCGGGATTATTCTTTTGGGGGAGCAGGATGTGGTCGTTCATCATCTGTAGCACATGTGCTACTCTTATTTGGGACGCCTACGGCGGAAATTGTTCAAAAATTAATCAAAAAATTGTTCAAAATTCAATTTACTATCCCGCATCCCCGAGTAATCTCACTCCACACTCCTCACTCCTCGAAATATCCTCCTTCCTCGAAAATTTTTTATTTTGAATAATTATGATTCCAATTTTTGCTTAATTTCCACGCGGAGCGTGCAGACTTAATTATTCTTGAATAATTATGATTTCACTGTGAGACCTTTTCGAGGAAGGCGGTGGGGATATAGGCGGTGACGATAAGGGTGGAGATGCCTCGGAGGGAGACGGCAATACGGTTCTGACGGGAGACACGGACCACACGGCCCCGGACACCGGCGAAGGGACCATCGGTGACAAGGACTTCCTCGTCGGAGAGGAAATTGCAACGCCCGGGATCGACTGCCATGACATGGGGATCCTGGAGACAGGTGGCCCGGATGAAGGACTGCATCTCGACAGCGGGGATGGTCAGGGGCGGGTTGCGATAGTCGAGACCCACGGTGAAGTGATCATAGTAGTAGGTGATGAACGGACAGAGGGGGGTGTCGTGGACAAAGGTATCGGCCTGGTCGGGGGTGACATAGGCAAAGACCATGTTGAAGAGGGGACGGAGTATGCGCTTTTTCTTGCCCTCACGCAGCACCTGCTTCCAGCCGAGGGCGAGATAGGCATAGATGCCCTGGTCTATGAGATAGTCGGCTGCCAACTGCTCACGGTTGTAGGTGATACGGAAGACGTACCAGTGTTTGTCTGGGGCTGGGGTGTATGAGACTGATGCCCCTGTCTTGGAACTTTTTGCCTCGGGGAAGGCACAGGAGGCAGGTCCTGTGCAGGGGGTGGGGAGTATCTTATCTGAATCAGACAACGTGATGAGAAGATATTTGGGTGCAAAGATACGACAAAATCCCGAAATGGCCAAGGCATTTCGGGATTTTTTTATAGGGCGCGAGGGAAGAGCGATAGTAAGGGCGCTCGTTCAGAGAGACAGAAGGGCGCTCGTTCAGAGAGACAGAAGGAGCGCTCGTTCAGACCACCCCGCCCGTCCGGGCACCCCTCCTAACTTAGGAGGGGAAGAGGTTACCGTTAAAAGAAGAGGTAGCGGTTATCGACGACGTTGGCCTTCTGGTAGAGTTCCTGGAGGAAACGGCCGGCGGCCTGCTGGGCACGCTGGCTGAGAGAACGCTCCATGGTCTTCTCGTCGAATTTGGCACCTTCGCGCTGTGCCTTCTTGATGACACGGAAGAGGTAGGCACCACCATTACCCTTGACAAGGGCCTTGGAGAAGTCACCCTGCTTGAGGGCTGCCACAGCACCTGAGAGGGCGGGCTCACTGGAACCTGTTGCCTGTACGAAGACAGGAGCAGAGAAGGTGATCTGCTTCACTGAGTCGACACGGGCACCCTTGGCCTTGGCGGCTGCGATGTCGGCGACACCAGCGAACTTAGACTTGATCTGCTCGAACTTCTTGTTGCGGAGCACCTCCGGCTTCAGGATGTCCTGGACATCGCTGAGTGAACGGTAACCCACGGGGTTGACCTTGGTCAGGGCTACCACGAGGAGGTTGTCGTTGCTGCCACACTCATAGAGGGGGCTGACCTCACCGACCTTGGCGTCGAAGATCCACTTCATGGCCTCACGGGTGGAACGAAGGCCTGCCACGTTGTGCTCTGAGTTGAAGAGGTCCTTACGCTCCTGGACACGATAGCCGAACTTACCGGCGTTCTTCTCCAGTTGATCGAGGGTCTTGTTCTCGCTGACATACTGGCTGAACTTATTGTAAGCCTCTGAGTATGTGGCCTTTGAGAAATCGATGGTATGCTTCACCACAGCCACGTCGTACTTGTCGACCATGGCCTTACGGGCTGTGACCTGGAGCACGATGTTACCCTGTGAGAACTCGAGGTTCTTCACGTCGTTGACTGCGAGAGTATTAATGCTGTTGAGATAGTTCTTCGACTCCTCGTCCATGGTGTTGGAGTTCTCGTACATGGCAGAGGTGAGCCACTGCTTCTGTCCGGTCTGACCATATTTCTCGGCGAGTTTGTCGAAGTCTGCCCCACCCTTCAGGGCGGTATAGATGCTATCAGCGGTCTTACGAGCCTCATCGACGGTGGCTCCACCCACCTGGATCTGGCGATACTCGATGGAGTCGGGCATCTGGACCTTGGCAAGGAGTTTCACGACATTGAGGGTGTTGTCGGACTTGGTCTCGAAGGGAGCAGAAGTCTGACCTACAGCCATCGAGTCAATCTTGGCTGCGATGTCAGAGGGATATGCCTTCTTCGTGGCAGCGATACCTGTGTAAGGGAACTGCGACTGAGCCTTGCGCACCACCTCAGCGGGGTTGGCACCGCTCTGCAACTTGTCGGAAGCCTCCTTCATGGTAGCCATGAGGGCCTGACGGTCTGCAGCAGAGGCGACCACCTGGAAGGCCACATACTTGATATCGCGGGTCTCGACGGTCTGCTTGAACATCTCCTTCTTGGCATCGTACTCAGCCTTGAGGTCGGACTCAGCCACCTGGACGTCATTGTCGTTGACAGTGCTATAAGCGATGGAAGCCAGTTCCACGTCGCTCTCCAGATTCTGTGCCTCGAAAGCCATCTTGGCAGAGACGGGGTTGGAGAGGAGGCTGTTGCCAATGAGTGCCTGGTACTTCTGAGCCAGGGTCTGCGAGCGCAACTGCTTCTCGATGAACTGCCAGAACTGGTAGATCTTCTGATAAGACTCAGCCACCTGGGGGTTAGAGGCGTTCTTCTTATAGTCGGCCAGGAACTTGGTGAGCATGGTCACATCGAAGCGGCCTGTCTCCTGATTGACGAAGGGGGTGCGCATAAGCATGGGGTTGGTACCTTCCTTCATGATGTTCTGCATCTCCTCGTCGGTCACCGTCAGACCGATCTTGCCGGCCTCGTTGGCGATAATCTGCTCGTTGACATAAGAGTTCCACACCTCGTCCTTCAGGCTGTTGAGTTGTTCCTCAGAGAGGTTGTCGACACCCTGTGTCATCTTGAGGACCTCCTGATACTCATCGACCAGGGCCTGGAACTCCTGAACGTTGATCTTGTTTCCTAACACTTCGCCCACCTGCTGACGCTGCTGGTTCTTGGTTGCTTCGCAAGAACGGAAGGCTTCTTCAGCGATGAAGGCGAAAAGGCCAAGGCCGATAATGATTACCAGGGCCACGCCTCTTTTTCGAATTTTTCCTAATGCTGCCATGATTTTATTTACGATTTACTTATTTACGATATATTTTTAACGATTTGCAATTTGGGGTGCAAAATTACGACTTTTCTTTGAAACAACAAAATTTTTATGCTTATTTTCTTCCTTTAACCGCAGATTACGCAGATTATACAGATTATTATTTTCTATCAATCTGCGAAATCTGTGTAATCTGTGGTTTTATTACTTAGCTACCGTGAGTCGTACCAACTCTATCTTTGTCGCTGTGTTTTTGACAATCTTGAACTCAAAATCGCCGAACTTCACCACCTCGTTGAGTTTGGGGAAGGACTGATAGACATGGAGGATCAGTCCACCGAGGGTCATATACTCATCGCTCTCGGGGAGACAGAGGTCGAACTGTTCGTTGATCTTGCTGATCTCCAGCCGGGCCGAGAGGATAAACTCATGGTCGGAGAGTTGCTTCGCCACATGGTTCGTGCTGTCGTGCTCGTCTTCGATCTCTCCGGTGATCTCCTCCATGATATCCTCGAGGGAGACCAGTCCGCTGGTGCCTCCGAACTCATCGACGACAATGGCCAGAGAGCGCTTCTGCTGCATGAGTTGCTTCATCAGGCGAGAGGCGAGCATGGTCTCTGGGACGAAAGAGATTTCACGAAGAAGTGAAGAGTGAAGAGTGAAGAGTGAAGAATTTGCTTCCGCCGAGTTGTCGAGGCGGAACATGTCGGAGGAGTGGATATAGCCGATGATGTGGTCGATGTCCTCGTGATAGACGATAATCTTGCTGTGGCCACTCTCGATGAAGGTCTGCTTGAGTTCCTCGATGGTGGCAGTGTCTTCGACAGCATCGATCTCCGTACGGGGCACCATACAGTCGCGCACCTTCGTCTCAGAGAAGTCAAGGGCGTTCTGGAAGATCTTGACCTCCTCGCCTATCAGGTCCTCATCGCCGGCATTGTCGATACTGGTCTGCACGAGATAGTCGAGATCGACCTTGGTGAACTCCCGTTCTTCGTTCTCCTTAGCCATGCGGATGCCTACGAGCCGGAGGAGTCCTTTGGAGAGGAGGGTTGCCAGGCGGGAGATGGGATAGAGGATGACATAACAGAGCCAGGCGGGTATGGCAAAGACGGTGAGCATCGTGTTGGGTGTGTTCTTGAAGATGGTCTTCGGGAGGAACTCACCGGTGAAGAGTACGATGACCGTAGAGAGGAGTGTATCGAGGGTGACCCTGATGCCATCGCTGAAGGGTGCGAAAAGGGTGGCATCGAAGATCTGTGCGAAGAGGATGCCATAGATGACAAGGGCGATATTGTTGCCCACAAGCATGGTGGAGACAAAGTTGTTCGGGTGCTGGTAGAAGACTGCGATGGCCTTCTGGGAGAGGCCGTTCTTCTCACGGTCCATCTCTGCCAGGAGACGGTTGCTCGAGACAAAGGCGATCTCCATGCCTGAGAAGAAAGCGGAGAAGAGCATCGCAATAATAAGACCTATAATCAGATTAGACATAATAACAGATTAAAAGACAGAGTAACAGATTAAAAGACAGAGTAACAGAATAACAGAATTAATTTTAGACAGAAGAACATAAGAACAGATTAATAGACATAATAACAGATTAAAGACATAATAACAGACTAACATATTATTTTTTAGACATAAGAACATAAGAACAGATTAAAAGACAGAGTAACTTATAAGACATAGTAACATATTAACAAAAGGGTTAGGGGGAGGAGTGACGACGGGACTTCTCGAGTTTGGGACGGAGGATGGGTTCGGGTGCCTTGGTGGTGTCGGCAGGCGAGGTGGTCTCGTCTTTCTTGTCGTCTTCGCCTAACATGTCGGACTTCTCGAAAGAGCCTTTGGAGTTGCTCACGGTGTAGTGGGACATGCGCTCGTCGGAGAGGAAATAAGTGCCCTCCATCTGTCGCTCAGGCGTCACCACCCGGGAGAAGACGTTGGAGTAGAGTTCATGTCGGATGCCATCCCAGAAGAGTTCCTCGCTGGTGTAGACGAGTCCATTGACATTGCGGATGCGAACCCGTCCACGGAGGTGCCAGAGTTTCTGTTGGTCGTAATACCAGGCCGAGTCAGCCTGGACATAAGCCTGGACGTGGAACTTCTCGTCGAACTGTTCGAAGAAGACCCCCTTCTCAAAGGTCCAGCGTGAAGGCTGACGGACTGTGTTCACATCCCACCGTTCGGTGACAATCCGGTATTTGATGACTCCCGAGTCGCTGATGAGGGTGTTGACACCATAGGAGGTCATCATCGAGACAGAGTCACGGTCGTAGATGGGAGGGGCTGTGTGCTCTGTGGCCTGTTCGCAGGAAATGGGTAATAAACCGCAGATTACGCAGAAGGCAAATGTTTTAAAAAAACCGCAGATTACGCAGATTGCACAGATTCTTATTTTGTTTATGATTTGTAAAATCTGCGAAATCTGCGTAATCTGCGGTTCATTTATTCTCTGCACCATCTGTGGTTCCTTTTATTCAATCTTCATCTTCGAGAACCAGCGCTCGTTGAAGGTGATGCCGATATTCAGGCGGAAGGTGTTCTCGGTGATGAGATTCTCTGCCGACCGGTGCTGCCACTGGGCGCTGACGTTGAGGAAGGAACGGTTGTTGTAGGCATTGATGATGGGAATACCCACGCCGAGACTCAACTGGAGGTCCTTCGGGCCGTCCTGTCCATTAATATAATAATAAGGTGTGGTATATCCCGCTCCCACCCTGTACCGGACATGATGGAAGGCGCTGCGCGTGCTGCGAGGATTGGGAATCCACTCTGCACCGACATTGAACTTATAACTGTCCTTGAGCAATCCACTGCGGAGCGCATAGGCATTGTTTTCGAAAGACGGGAAATCGAGGCTGCCCCACTTCTGGAACTTGAAGTCTGCCCCCACGCGCAATTTCTGGTCATGGCTGTAGGCCACACCCACACCAAAGGAGGTAGGGATGGAAAGAGCATTGGCAATGGTAAACATGGTCGTGTCGGACTTGATGACATTCACGTTCGTGGTGACAATCCGGCTGTAGGTGTCGGTGTTGAGTTTATGTCCCGGACTGAACACCGCCCCCAGGGTGATGTCATCCTTGGCATTGATGGGTTGGGTGTACTGTATGCCGAAGTCGAGTTTATAACTGCTGACAGAAGCCTCATACGTCTTGGCGAGGGAATTGATATCCGTAGAGCCCACCATGATCACCCCCCGGTCGAAACCGCCCCAGAGATAAGCCGCATTGAATCCTACGGAGAGAGACTTCATCAACTGGAAGCCAGCGCCCAAGAAGAGTTGGTTGAGACCACCGTCGCCATCATAAGTACTGGTCATCTTGGTTGACATATCCTCCAGTCGCTGGGAAGAGGTGTAATCATACCCGATGTTGGTGTAAGGTCTCACGCCGAAAGTCAGTCCCACCCGGGGGAAGAGTCTGAGTGCACCCATGATATAATCGAAGCCACCACTCTTGGCGTTGAGTTTACGTCCCCCCTCCTTGAAGTTCGTGATCTGTCCGGAGAGTCCTCCGTCGAAGATCATCGTCACCGAGTCGATGGCCGAATAGGAGGCAGGGTTCAGGGGATTGACCTCGTTGCCCTTTCTGAAACCATATCCGACGCCACCCATGCCTTTGTTGAACCCGACCCCTTCGTCGGCCAGGTCACCCAGGCCAAACTGGCTGTAAGGAGAGTTCGTGCTGCTCTGTGCAAAAGCAGACATTGTCGTCAGGGCATAGAGCACCAGACAACCGATGAATTTATTCATATTGTTCCTTCTATTTCGTAAGAATTTCATTTCAGGGTGCAAAATTATTAAAAAAAACAGAGAAAATCGCTTTTTACTGAAAAATATCAATTAATTTTGCATCGTGAAACAAAAAAATAACTTTTTTAGGAGATTTAGCCTGCTGATTCCTGCCTTTCTCTCCCTGACGGCCTTGATGGCCCAGGAAGAGCGTCAGCCGGACTATCTGGCGCCGTTTGACTCTGTGGAGGTGAGTCTGCTCACCTGTTCGCCCCACGAGGAAATATACAGCCTGTACGGTCATACCGCCCTGAGATGGCACGACCTGAGCAAGCAAGAGGATATCGCCTTCAACTGGGGAGTGTTCGACTTCAGGACCCCTTTCTTCGTAGGCCGGTTCGTCTTCGGTCTGACCGACTATGAACTGGGTGCCTACCCCTACCCCCTGTTCAGACAAGAGTACGTGAAATATGGCAGCAGCATCACCGAACAAGTGATCAACCTGACAGCCGAGGAGAAGATGACCCTGAAGCAGGCCCTGATAGAGAACCTGAAGCCCGAGAACAAGGTATACCGCTATAATTACTTCTACGACAACTGTTCGATGCGTCCGAGAGACCTGCTGGAGCGGTGTATCAACGGGAAGGTGACCTATGCCCCCCGGGAGGACTATCAGCCCACATACAGGGAGATGGTGCACCACTGTGTGAGAAACCACCCCTGGGCAGCCTTTGGCAACGACATGCTGCTAGGACTCAGGGCCGACATCAAGACAGACCTGCGCCAACAGGAGTTCCTGCCCTCGAACCTGATGTACGACTTCGACCGCGCCACCATCTATGCAGGCGGTGAATACCGTCCGCTGGTGAAAGAGAGACGGATAGCCCTGCCGGCAGGCGTTCAGGTGATAGAGGAAGACTTCCCACTGACCCCGACCCAATGCGCCTGGATCCTGCTGGTGGTGTCGGTGGGCATCGCGCTGATTGAGTGGAAACAGAGGAAACGGTTTAAGGGGTGGGACGCGTTGCTGATGCTGATGCAGGGACTGGCAGGCTGCGTACTGTTTGTGATGATCTTCTCGCAGCACCCCACGACGAGCCTGAACCTGCAACTGCTGTTGCTGAACCCCCTGCCGCTGTTCTTTATCCCCAGTGTGCTGAAAGGAAAGACCAAGCGATGGAGACTGGTGCTGTTGTGCATGGTCGTCCTCTTCGCTATCGGACGGATTTTCCAGGTTTATGCCGAGGGCATGATGATCGTGGCATTATCTTTGCTGATTAGAGTGGTGAAAAGGTGAAAAAGTGAAAAGGTGAAAGGGTGAAAGGGTGAAAAGGTGAAAGGGTGAAAAAGTGAAAAGGTGAAAAGGTGAAAAAGTGAAAAAGTGAAAAATAGGTATCTATATATCACGCTGTTGGCGGTGCTGGGATGGCATGCCGAAGGGACTGCACAGAAGGGCTCCAGACCGTTGCCCAGGCTGGTGGTGAACATCACCATCGACCAGTTGCGCAGTGACTTCCTGGAGGCCTATGCCCCACTCTACGGGCCTGACGGCTTCAGGAGGCTCCTGGAGCAAGGGCGGGTGTATGAGAATGCCTCTTACCCCCTGACACAGACCGACCGCGCCTCAGCCATCTCGACCGTGCTGACAGGGACAGTGCCCTATTACCACAGTATCGTTGGTCAGCGGTGGATCAACCGTGAGACCCTCAGACCCCAGTACTGCACAGAAGACAACCGCCAAAATGGCATAGCCGGTCCACACCATCTCGCCGTGTCGACCTTAGGAGATGAGATCAAGGTGGCCAGTGACGGGCAGGCCTTCGTCTATGCCATCGCCCCCTTTGCTGATGCCGCCATCCTCTCAGCCGGTCATGCAGCCGACGGAGCCCTCTGGATGGATGAACAGACAGGCATGTGGACCTCATCGCAGTATTACTCGAACGGAGAGCCAGTTTCGTTATTGGGTTTCAACGAGTTAAGCCTTCCAGGAAAGAGCATCAGAAAACTCCGCTGGGTGCCACTCGGACAAGAGAAAATCTATGATTTCAGACACCTCTTCAAGGGACATCAGAAATATCAGGAGTACCAGACATCGGGCCTTATCAATGCCCATGTGACCGACCTGGCATTGGCCTATGTCAAGCAGAAAGGGCTGGGGTCAGACAGCATCACCGACCTGCTCTGCCTGACCTATTACGCAGGGTCGTTCAAGCATCAACCTGTGTCAGAATGTCAGTTTGAACTGAAAGACACCTACCTCCGACTGGACCAGAGCATCGGGACACTGATCAGTCAGTTGGAAGCCAACATCGGCCGACGGGAGGTATTGTTTGTTGTGACCAGTACCGGTTCCTGCGCCCCCGACCATACCGACTATGCGAAATACCGTATCCCCACCGGCACCTTCTATATCAACCGTGCCGCCGGACTCCTGAACATGTACTTCGGGGCCATCTGGGGCAACGGAAGATATATTGAGACCTACACAGGCCATCAGTTGTATGTCAACCGTAAGTTACTGGAACAGAAGCGAATCAGTCTGACAGACTTCTATCAGAAGACCCGTGAGTTCCTGTTGCAGATGGAAGGCGTGAAGAATGTGTACAGTGCCCTGCAACTGCTGGGAGAACACAGCAGTCAGATCACGAAGATCAGGAACGGCTTCCATCCCCAGCACAACGGCGACATTCTGATAGAAGTGAACCCCGGCTGGCATCTGCAGAATGAAGATACCGGCGAGGACCATCTGTCGCAACCAGCAGCCCTCCCCTTCCCCATCATCCTGTATGGTTCAGACATCCCGTCGGAACAGGTCAAGACCCCAGTGACGACAGACCGCATCGCCCCCACCATAGCCAGGGCCATCCGCATCAGAGCCCCCAACGCCTGTTCTTCCGAACCGCTATATTAATAAACACAGATTTCGCAGATTACACAGATTTTTTGTCATGATACTGCCTTAATCTGTGAAATCTGCGAAATCTGTGGTTATTTTAAGAACAATATGCGGTTAATACAAATTTTATTTGTAACTTTGCACCCGCTTTATAATTAAGGTGAAAAGGTGAAAAGGTGAAAAGGTGAAAAGGTGAAAAGGTGAAAAGGTAAAAAGGTGAAAAAATAAAGAAGTAAAAAGAATACAAAATAGATATGAATTTCAACAAGATTTTGAAGTCGCTGTTTGGTGACAAGTCCACCCGCGACATGAAACTTATCCAGCCGTTGGTAGAGAAGGTAAAGGCCGTCTCTCCGAAGATTGAGCAACTGGATAACGATGCGCTGCGCCAGCGTACGAAGGAGATCCGTGAACAGGTGCAGGCCACTGCCACCGAGCAGAGAGCCCGTATCGCCGAACTGAAGGCCAAGATTGAGGACACCCCCATCGACGAGCGTGCCGACATCTTCGCTCAGATAGACAAGATTGACAAGGAGATCCTCGACATCTACGAGAAAGCCCTCGACGAGGTGATGCCCGAGGTGTTCGCCATCGTGAAAGAGACAGCCAGAAGGTTTGCCGAGAACGAGGAGACCATCGTCACAGCCACCGACTTCGACCGGGAGTTGGCAGGTGACCCGAAGAAAGACTTCATCACCATCGACGGTGACAAGGCCATCTACCACAACCACTGGACGGCCGGCGGCAATGACCTGAAATGGGAGATGATCCACTACGACGTGCAGTTGTTTGGTGGTGTCGTGCTGCATCAGGGAAAGATTGCCGAGATGGCCACTGGTGAAGGTAAGACCCTCGTGGCCACCCTCCCTGTGTTCCTGAATGCCCTGACAGGCAATGGTGTGCATGTGGTGACAGTGAACGACTACCTGGCCAAGCGTGACTCCGAGTGGATGGGACCGCTCTATATGTTCCATGGTCTGAGTGTGGACTGTATCGACAAGCACCAGCCCAACTCCGAGGCCCGTCGCCAGGCCTATCAGGCAGATATCACCTTCGGTACGAACAATGAGTTCGGTTTCGACTATCTGCGTGACAATATGGCCATCTCGCCTGCCGACCTTGTGCAGCGCAGTCACAACTATGCCATCGTCGACGAGGTGGACTCCGTGTTGATCGATGATGCCCGTACACCTCTTATCATATCCGGTCCTGTGCCCAAGGGTGACGACCAGATGTTTGAGGAGTACCAGCCCCTGGTAGAGCGTCTGGTAGGCGTGCAGCGTCAGTTGGCCACTCAGTATCTGGCAGATGCCAAGACCCTCATCACCGAAGGAAACCGCCTTGTCGAGGCAGGTAACAAGAAAGACGGTCAGGAGAAACTCGATCAGGGTTTCCTCTCACTCTACCGTTCGCATAAGGCCCTGCCCAAGAACAAGCCACTGATCAAATACCTGTCAGAGGAAGGTATCAAGGCCGGTATGCTGAAGACCGAGGAGATCTATATGGAGAACAACAACCGCCGTATGCCTGAGTGTATCGAACCCCTGTACTTCGTGGTGGATGAGAAACTGAACTCCTGTGACCTGACCGACAAGGGTACAGCCTGGCTGGCCAAGCAGGTCAATGATGCAGAGTTGTTCGTGTTGCCCGACATCACCTCGCAACTCTCTGCCCTTGAGACGGAGACCGGCCTCAGCGACCAGGAGCGTCTGGACAAGAAAGACGAGATGCTGAACCACTATGCCGTACAGTCGGAGCGTGTGCATACCCTGCAGCAGTTGCTGAAGGCCTACTGTATGTTTAATAAGGACGACGAGTATGTGGTCATCGACGGCGAGGTGAAGATTGTGGACGAACAGACCGGTCGTATCATGGAAGGCCGTCGTTGGAGTGACGGTCTGCATCAGGCAGTGGAAGCCAAGGAGCACGTGAAGGTAGAGGCCGCCACCCAGACCTTCGCCACCATCACCCTGCAGAACTACTTCCGCATGTATCATAAACTGGCCGGTATGACCGGTACCGCCTCGACAGAGGCCGGTGAATTCTGGGACATCTACAAACTCGACGTGGTGGAGATTCCCACGAACCGTCCTGTGATCCGTAATGACCAGGACGACCGTGTCTACAAGACCGCCCGCGAGAAATATAAGGCTGTGATTGAGGAGATTGTGAAGATGCGTAACCAAGGTCGTCCGACCCTGATCGGTACCACCTCGGTGGAGATCTCAGAGTTGCTCAGTCGTATGCTCGATATGTATGTCAATCCCGAGACCGGCAAGCGTGAGGGTATCCCCCACCAGGTGCTGAACGCCAAGTTGCACCAGAAGGAGGCAGACATCGTGGCACTGGCAGGACAGTCGACCAATGGCAAGGGTGCAGTGACCATCGCCACGAACATGGCTGGTCGTGGTACCGATATCAAGTTGTCGCCAGAGGTGAAAGAGGCAGGAGGTCTGGCCATCATCGGTACAGAGCGTCATGAGAGCCGTCGTGTGGACAGACAGTTGAGAGGTCGTGCCGGACGTCAGGGAGACCCGGGAAGTTCCGTGTTCTTCGTGTCACTCGAAGACAAACTGATGCGTCTGTTCGCCTCTGAACGCATCGCCTCCGTGATGGATAAACTCGGTTTCAAGGAAGGTGAGATGATTGAGAGTCCGATGATCTCAAAGAGTATCGAGCGCGCCCAAAAGAAGGTTGAGGAGAACAACTTCGGTATCCGTAAGCGTCTGATTGAGTACGACGATGTGATGAACAAGCAGCGTACCGTCATCTACGAGAAGCGCCGTCACGCCCTTATGGGAGAACGTATCGGCATGGATATCGCCAACATCATCTGGGACCGTGTGGTGAACATCATCGAGAACTCTGCCGACTACCAGAGCTGTAAGGAGGAATTCCTCCACGTGCTGTCGATGGAAGTGCCCTTCAGCAGTGAAGACTATATCAACGCCCCACGTGAACAACTCACCGAGAATGCCTTCCAGGCAGTGATTGAGAGTTTCAACCGTCGTACAGAGCGTGTACAGACAGTAGCCCAGCCCATCATCAAACAGGTGTATGAGGCCCAAGGCCACATGTATGAGCGCATCATGGTGCCACTGACTGACGGGCGTCGGATGTACAATATCCCCTGCAACCTCAAGGAAGCCTACGACACTGATTCGAAGTCGGTGGTGAAGGAGTTTGAGAAGAGCATCCTGCTGCATATCATCGACGACTCTTGGAAGGAGAACCTGAGGCAGTTGGATGAGTTGAAGCACTCTGTGCAGAACGCCTCCTACGAGCAGAAAGACCCGTTGCTGATCTTCAAACTCGAGTCAGCGAAGGTGTGGGATGCGATGATCAACGAGATGTACAATCGTATCTGTTCTATACTTACCCGTGTCCAGATTCCGGAGATGCAACAACAGGTGCAGGAGGCAGCCCCAGAGCAGCACACCCAGCGTCAGCAGTATACGGAGTCGAAGCAGCAGATCGGTGAGGAGCAATTGGTTGACCGTAACCAACAGGCAGCCGCCCAACAGGACACCCGTGCCCAGCAGCCTCGTACACCGATTATCAAGGACAAACTGCCCGGACGTAACGATCCCTGTCCCTGCGGCTCAGGCAAGAAGTTCAAGAACTGCCACGGCAAGGGAGTTATTTAGTTTACGGTTTACAGTTTACAGTTTACGGTTTACAGTTTACGGTTTACAGTTTACAGTTTACAGATGATTACCATAAGCAACCTGAAGAAGCAATTTGGCGAGACGACAGCCAGTGATATCCCTTCGTTCCAAGTGAATGACGGGGATATCCTGGGACTGGTAGGTAATAACGGAGCCGGGAAGACCACCCTGTTCAGGATGCTTCTCGACCTGCTGAAGCCCGATGAGGGACAAGTCATCATGCAGTTTTCCGGGGATGACGCAGCCATCAACCCCGCCGAGTCTGAGGCCTGGAAGGACAAGACCGGTGCCCATATCGACGACAGTTTCCTCATTGACTTCCTGACACCAGAGGAGTACTTCGCTTTTTTGGGAAAGATCATGAACATGACACAGGAGGCTGTCGACCTGCGTCTGAAAGACTTTGAGCGACTGGCTGGCGGGGAGATCTTCGGACAGAAGAAACTCATCCGTAACCTTTCGGCCGGTAACAAGCAGAAGGTGGGTATCATCGCCGCCCTCTTCAATCGGCCGCAGTTGGTGATTCTCGATGAGCCCTTCAACTTCCTGGACCCCTCGTCGCAGAACATCCTGAAGCACCTGCTTACTGAGTACAACCGTGAGACGGGTGCCACCATCCTCATCTCCTCGCACAACCTGCAACACACCATCGACATCTCCACCCGCATCGCCCTGCTGGAGAAAGGTCAGATCATCCGCGACCTGCCCAATGCTGAAAGCAGTGCCAAGGCAGAACTGGAGAACTACTTCGAGACAGAAGCGTAAAAAAATGCCTATCCCCTATCCTCATAATTAGGTAAAAACATAAACTTGCAGCGGAATGCAACCCGATTGCAAGTTTATTTTTCGTACCTTTGCAGCAGATTACACATTATTTACAAAATGAAACTATCGGAACTGAAGACAGGCGAGAAAGGTATCATCGTCAAGGTGTTAGGGCATGGTGGATTCCGGAAAAGGATCATCGAGATGGGATTCATCAAAGGAAAAGAAGTGGAAGTGCTGCTGAATGCGCCTCTACAGGATCCTGTGAAGTATAAACTGATGGGGTATGAAGTGAGTCTGAGACATCAGGAGGCAGACAATATCGAGGTAGTAAGCGGTAATTCGTGGAGTGAGGAGAGTGGAATGAGGAGTGAGAATACTCCTGTGGCAGATTCCCGTCCCCAAGGTAATCTCACTCCACACTCCACACTCCACACTCCTCTTCATCCAGAAGACCACCCGGACGATTATCTCCAGCATATAGCCATGAAGGAGCGTCGTACCATCAATGTCGCCCTGGTAGGCAATCCCAACTGCGGCAAGACCTCACTCTTCAACTTTGCCTCTGGCGCCCATGGCCATGTGGGTAACTACTCCGGTGTTACAGTCGATGCCACTGAGGCCCATGCCTCGATGTTCGGCTATGAATTCAACCTCACCGACCTTCCCGGCACGTATTCTTTGAGTTGTTATTCACCAGAAGAACTTTACGTGAGGGAGCATCTGACAGAGAAGATGCCAGACGTGGTGATCAATGTGATCGATGCCTCAAATCTGGAACGCAACCTCTACCTGACCACCCAACTGGTGGATATGAACATCCGCATGGTCTGCGCCCTGAACATGTATGACGAGTTTGAGCGTCGTGGTGACCATGTGGACATCGACACCCTGAGCACTCTCTTCGGCGTCCCGATGATTCCCACATCCTTTAAGAACGGTACAGGCGTGAAAGACCTCTTCCGAGCCGTCATCCAGGTATATGAAGGAGCCAGCAAGTTTTCCAGACACCTGCATATCAACTACGGTCATGAGATAGAGGATGGCATCAGCCACATTCAGAAATACCTGAAGGCCGATGAGCATATCACCCAGCACTACTCCACCCGATACCTCTCGCTGAAGTTGCTGGAACACAACAGTCAGGTGCTCGACTACCTAGGCAAGCACATGGCCAGCGAGAACCGCATGGACGACTTCCACAGACTGACGAATGCCCGTGACAGAGCCTCAGCACGCGTCAAAGAAGAGACTGGCGATGACTCAGAGACGGCTATCATGGATGCGAAATACGGTTTTATCCACGGTGCGCTGAAAGAGGCCAAATTCAAGACTGGCACGAAGGAAGACACCTATCGTACCACCCATCTCATCGATGGTGTCCTATCGCATAAGTATTTCGGGTTCCCCATCTTCTTCCTGTTGCTCTACGTGATGTTTGAGACCACCTTCTCATTGGGACAATACCCGATGGACTGGATAGAATCGTTAGTCGGGTGGATAGGTGACAAGGTCAGCGAGACGATGCCAGAGGGACCACTGAAGGCGATGCTGATAGACGGAGTGATCGGTGGTGTAGGTAGTGTGATCGTGTTCTTGCCACAGATCCTGATCCTCTATTTCTTCATCTCGCTGATGGAGGACTCCGGGTATATGGCACGAGCAGCCTTCATCATGGACAAACTGATGCACAAGATGGGACTGCACGGCAAGTCGTTCATCCCCCTCATCATGGGCTTTGGCTGTAACGTGCCTGCCGTCATGGCTACCCGAACGATTGAAAGCAGACGTTCACGTATCATCACGATGATGATCCTGCCCTTTATGAGTTGTTCGGCCCGACTACCTATTTATATCATGATTGCCGGCACGTTCTTCTCGCTGCAATACCGTTCATGGGTACTGCTGTCGCTCTATGCCATCGGTATCCTGATGTCGGTCATCATCAGTAAGATATTCTCCTCGTTGGTCATCAAGGGTGAGGACACGCCATTCGTAATGGAACTGCCACCCTATCGCTGGCCTACGCCAAAGTCTATCTGGCGACATACCTGGGAGAAAGGCAAGGAGTATCTGAAGAAGATGGGAGGTATCATCCTGGTAGCCTCCATCATCGTCTGGGCCCTGGGCTATTTCCCACACAACGAGGAACTGTCGCGAGAGCAACAGCAAGAGCAGAGTTACATAGGGCGTATGGGTAAGGCCATCGAGCCTATCTTTATGCCCCAGGGTTTCAACTGGAAACTGGATGTCTCGCTGCTGGCAGGTGTTGGTGCCAAGGAGATTGTGGCATCGACCATCGGTGTGCTCTATAGCGGAGACGACTCCTTTGGCGATGACGATGACTTTAGTGACGACAACGAGAAATACACACATCTCCGCCAGTTGATGATGAAAGATGGCATCACCCCATTAGCCGCCTACGCGTACCTTATATTTATATTACTCTATTTCCCCTGTATCGCCACCATTGCAGCCATCAAGAACGAGACAGGCTCCTGGCGATGGTCACTGTTTGCTGCCGGCTATACGACACTGGTAGCATGGATTGTCTCGGCAGTCATCTTCCAGACAGGTCTTCTGTTCATATAAAAAAGAATGAAAACTGTTTGCAAACTTATTTCCGACTACATGGGAGTGCTCGTACTGCTTGCGGCAGTACTTGCTCTTCTGTTTCCAGAGGTGTTCAGCGTCCTACGCCCTACTATCATTAGTCCTTTGTTGGGTGTTATCATGTTTGGCATGGGTCTGACGTTGAATCTGGAAGACTTCCGCATCGTTTTCAGCCGCCCTCGGGATGTCATGATTGGCTGTCTGGCACAGTTTACCATCATGCCGCTTCTTGCTTGGATACTCGCCAAGACGTTTTCGCTCGACGAGGCACTTACCGTAGGTGTGGTACTCGTAGGTTGCTGTCCTGGGGGAACAGCCTCTAATGTCATCACTTATCTGGCGAAAGGAGACTTAGCACTATCCGTAGGCATGACTGGCATATCCACCCTGCTGGCTCCTGTGCTGACACCTCTATTGGTATGGTTCATGGCAGGGAAGACGGTCGATGTCGATGTGATGGCCATGTTCCTCAGTATCCTGTGGGTAGTGATTCTGCCGATTATAGTCGGACTGGCAGTCAAGCGCTTATGGCCTAATCAGGTGGAGCGTGCCACAGCGTATCTCCCTGCACTCTCATCACTTGCCATCGCCACAATTGTGATTATCGTCATTTCTGCCAATGCCAACAAACTGTTGGCTGGCGGACTCATCATCGTGCTGGTTGTCATGCTTCACAACATCTGCGGATTGGCCATCGGCTATCTGATTGGCCGTCTGCTCCACATGCCTTCTGATAAGCGTAAGGCAGTATCTATCGAGGTTGGCATGCAGAACAGCGGATTAGCCAGCAGTCTGGCAACCCTACACTTCGCCACCTACCCTATGGCCACCATCCCCGGGGCAATCTTCAGCGTATGGCATAACATCAGCGGAGCCATCATCGCAAAAGTTTATTCCAGAAACAGCAGTATCTGAAATATTTTTTGTATCTTTGCGCCGTAAATGCAGAAAGGCGAGAGAATCATATTAGGCATCGACCCTGGTACGAACCTGATGGGCTATGGGCTGCTGAAGGTGAAAGATGGCAAGGCGCAGATGATGACAATGGGCGTCATCGACCTGCGAAAGTTTGCTGACGGATACCTGAAACTCGGCCATATCTTCGAGCGGGTGACAGGTGTCATCGACTCTTTCCTGCCTGACGAGATGGCTATTGAGGCCCCCTTCTTCGGGAAGAACGTGCAGTCGATGCTGAAGTTAGGGCGTGCCCAGGGAGTGGCTATTGCCGCCGCCATCCATCATGGCGTACCTATCCATGAATATGCACCGATGAAGATCAAAATGGCACTGACGGGTAATGGCAGTGCCTCGAAGGAGCAAGTGGCTGGTATGCTGCAACGTCTGTTAAAGATTCCCAATGAGGAGATGTCGAAGTTCATGGATGCCACAGACGCCCTGGCTGCTGCCTACTGTCATTTCATGCAGGCAGGTAAGCCAGAGAGTGATGTGAAATATAAAGGGTGGAAGGATTTCGTGAACAAGAACCAGGAGAAAGTGTCAAAACGCAAGACGAAGGATGAAAACGATTGAACTGATTAATGCTCGGGCGAGAAAGCCCGAGTGGTCGATGGCAGAACCCGTGAACTTCTGCATGGAGGAAGGTGAGCATATCGCTATTATAGGCAGGAATGGAGCCGGGAAAAGTATGTTTGTGGATCTGCTGACGTGTCGTCATCCTGCTTTCCCCGGTTTGGTGAAATATGGTTTCGACGAGCCATATGACAATCTGAAACACATCTCATTCCGAGACACTTACGGTGGGGACAACGACCGAACCTACTTCCTGCAACAGCGCTGGAACCAGATGGAGATCGACGAGGAGACTCCAACCGTAGGCCAGAAACTCGAAGAGGCGTATCAACTGGCTGGTGAGGACACCCCAGCACGTCGGGCCTTACAACGACATATCTACGAACTGTTCCATCTGGAAGGATTGTTAGACAAATATATTATTCTCTTGTCGAGTGGAGAACTGAGGAAATACAAACTCGCAGCATCGCTGTTTACGAATCCGAGAGTCCTGATCATGGACAATCCGTTTATCGGACTGGACCGAGAGACCAGAGACCAGTTGAAAGACCTGATGGCGATGTTAGCCCAGGAACAGGGATTGCAGATCATCCTCGTCCTGGCCAAGACCGACGAGATACCGAGTTTCATCACTCATATCGTGGAGGTGAAGGATATGAAGGTGATGAAGAAAATTTCTGTGAATGAGTTTACAGTTGACAGTTTACGGTTTACAGATGATTACTCTGTTGCAGATGAAGGGCTTGCTCAGAAATCAACTGTAAACCGTAAACTGTCAACTGTAAACTGTAAACCGTCCGCTCGAACTTGTTCGCTTTCCAAAGAAAGAACTGTAAACCAAGACATCATCTCCTTCAACCATGTCAGCATACGTTATGGAGCAAGGACGATATTGAAGGATCTCGACTGGACGGTAAGGCAGGGAGAACACTGGTCGCTCTCCGGACAGAACGGCAGTGGGAAGTCTACCCTACTCTCATTGGTCTGTGCAGACAACCCACAAAGTTATGCCTGTGACATCTCTTTGTTCGGCCATAAGAGAGGTTCAGGCGAAAGTGTCTGGGACATCAAGAAACATATCGGTTATGTGTCACCAGAGATGCACCGTAGTTACAAGCAGAACATCCCAGCCATACAGATTGTGGCCAGTGGACTGAAAGACACCGTCGGACTGTATGTAAAGCCCAACGAGGCAGAGCGAGCCCAGTGCAGGAAATGGCTGGACATCTTCGGCATCAGCCATTTGGCAGAGCGGAAATTCCATGAGATGTCGAGTGGCGAACAGCGACTGATTCTGGTGGCCCGTGCCTTTGTCAAGGAACCCAGCCTGTTGATTCTCGATGAGCCTCTTCATGGTCTGGACGATGTGAACCGCAGGATGGTGAAAGACCGAGTGGACGAATACTGTCAGGATCCCGAGAAGACACTCATCTACGTGACTCACTATCAGGAAGAACTACCCCACTGTATCGATCATTCACTCTATCTGGAAAGACATTAAAAAAGGCTCCTCAGCAGGAGCCTTTCGTATTATTTTTCCAAGAGAGTAGCCGTACGGACACGTGAGAGTGTCTCTGGTGTCATCTGGAGATAACTGGCGATGTATACCAACGGTGCACGGAGTACCAATTGCGGCTGATTCTTCACCAGTTTCTGATAACGGTCCTGAGCACTCTCAAAACGGAGCATATCAGCATGATGCTGGCTGAGGATGAGCGACTCCTCCAGAATCTTTCGGTAGAGAATCTGGATGTTCACACTCTTCATGGCCACGGCCTCCAGATCAGCCTTTGGCATGGCTATCATGACTGTAGGCTCTATCGCCTTGATCTGCAGACGGGTAGGCTGTTCCTGGAACAGGCTCTCGATACACATCACGATGCTGTTCTCCGTCGCCATGTATTCCGTCAGTTCCTTCTCATTCTTATAATAGAACTGACGAACAAGGCCTTTGACGACCCAATAGATGTTCGTACATGTATCCCCCTCCTTCAGGATCATCTCATTCTTGGCAAATTTCATCGGCACAAGGATACTCTCGAGCAAATCCAACTCATCATGAGTCATTGTGCTGTAGCGTCTGGCTAACTCGCGAGCCACGTCTCTGGTTGTAATAGCAATATTCGGCATAAATATGGGACCTTTAGTTTATTTTTAATCAAGTTTCAATACAGCGAGGAACGCCTTCTGCGGCACCTCCACGTTTCCAATCTGTTTCATACGCTTCTTTCCGCGCTTCTGCTTCTCCAACAGTTTGCGCTTACGGCTGACGTCACCGCCATAGCACTTGGCCGTCACGTCCTTTCGAACCTGCTTCACTGTCTCACGGGCGATGATCTTCGCCCCGATGGCAGCCTGGATGGCGATGTCGAACTGCTGACGGGGAATGAGTTCCTTCAGTTTCTCGCACATCCTGCGTCCGAAGGCGACGGCATTATCCTGATGCGTCAGCGTAGACAGTGCATCGACGGGCTCTCCGTTGAGCAGGATATCCAGTTTCGCCAACTTCGAGGGACGGAAGCCGTCGATATGGTAGTCGAACGAAGCATAGCCTTTCGATATGCTCTTCAGTTTATCGTAGAAGTCAATCACGATCTCACCCAGCGGCAGCATGAAGTGCAGTTCGATGCGATTGCCGCTGACATACTGCTGGTCGATGAGTTCGCCACGCTTGTCGAGACACAGCGTCATGATAGGACCGATATAGTCTGCCGCCGTGATGATCGAGGCCCGGATATAAGGCTCCTCAATATGCTCTATCATCGTGAGGTCAGGCAGACCAGAGGGGTTATGCACCTCCTTCACCTCACCCTGCTTGGTGTAACACATATAGGACACATTAGGCACGGTGGTGATGACATCCATATCGAACTCACGGTCGAGTCGCTCCTGCACGATCTCCATGTGGAGCAGGCCCAGAAATCCACAACGGAAGCCGAAACCCAAGGCCACAGACGACTCTGGCGTGAACGTCAGCGAGGCATCATTCAACTGCAGTTTCTCCAGCGACGCCCGCAGGTTCTCGTAGTCCGTCGGATCGATGGGATAGACACCTGCGAACACCATCGGCTTCACCTCCTGGAAGCCCTCGATGGCCTTGTCGCAGGGCTTAGCCACATGGGTGATGGTATCTCCCACCTTCACCTCCTTCGAGTTCTTGATACCGCTGATGATATAGCCCACATCACCCGTCCTGAGTTCCTTTCTGGGGATCATGTCCATCTTCAGCACCCCGATCTCGTCGGCATCATACTCCATGCCCGTATTGAAGAACTTCACTAGGTCGCCCGTACGGATTATGCCGTTGACGATCTTGAAATAGGCGATGATACCACGGAAGGAGTTGAACACCGAGTCGAAGATTAGTGCCTGCAGCGGAGCCTCAGGATCTCCCTCTGGATGAGGGATACGCTCTACCACCGCATTCAGGATGTCCTCGACGCCCTCACCCGTCTTACCAGAGGCACGGATGATATCAGAACGGTCGCAGCCGATGAGGTCGATAATCTCATCCTCCACCTCATCAGGCATGGCCGACGGCATGTCGATCTTGTTGATCACAGGGATGATCTCGAGGTTATGGTCGATGGCCATATAGAGGTTCGAGATGGTCTGCGCCTGCACACCCTGGGTGGCATCGACCACCAGCAGTGCTCCCTCGCAGGCAGCAATCGAACGGCTCACCTCGTAAGAGAAGTCCACATGTCCCGGCGTGTCGATCAGATTCAGGATATACTTCTCGCCCTGATACACATACTCCATCTGGATGGCGTGGCTCTTGATGGTGATGCCACGCTCTCGCTCCAGATCCATGTCGTCGAGCATCTGACCCTCCGTCACCTGAATGGTCTTGGTGAACTCCAGCAGACGGTCTGCCAATGTGGACTTACCATGGTCGATATGTGCGATAATGCAGAAATTCCTGATATGATCCATTAATTCTATGCGTCTTTAAGTTGCAAAGATACAAAAAATTCGCCGGATAATGAATATTTTTGCTTTTTTTTGGAGTTTCCACGAAGAAATTTAATATTTCTGAGTAACTTTGCACAAAAAATAGCATTCGTTATGAAAAAGTTATGGGTATTATCGGCAATTATGATGTTATTGACAGCCTGTCAGGAGTCGCTTGAAGACCGCTGTGCGAGAGAGGCGAAAGAGTACACGAGAAAGAACTGCCCTGCGAAGATGGACAACAACTCCATCCTCGACAGTCTGACCTTTGAGCGGGAGACCCACACTCTACATTATTATTATAGGCTGACAGGCTTTGCCGATAATGACAGTATCGTGGAGAGACTTGGCGCTGCGAATATCCTGAAGAACGAACTGCGCAACACCACGACACTGCAACTCTATAAGGACAATCACTACCGTTTTGCCTACACCTACCGCTCGGAGAAAGATCCGAAGAAGGTGTTGCTCGACCTGGTGTTCACAGATAAAGACTATTAATAGAAACCACGAATTACACGAATTTCACGAATTTGAGTACTGATAATAGAGTACAAAATAATTCGTGAAATTCGTGTAATTCGTGGTCTATAACAACAAATGTTTTATTCGGGTTTCATGTTCGTATAGACCGTCTGGACATCATCAAAGTCCTCCAGTTTCTCAACCATCTTGTCGATGGTCTCGCGCTGCTCGGGCGTTACATCCTTCAGGTCGTTGGGGATGCGAGTGAACTCTGCTCCCGTCACCTCGAAGCCGTTCTCCTCCAGATGCTTCTGGATAGCGCCGAAACTGGAAGGGTCGCCATAGATGGTGATGCTGTTCTCCTCCTCGTCCTCGTCGTACTCATCCTCCACACCGTAGTCAATCAGGTCGAGGATCATCTCGTCCATGTCGAGGCCGTCTTTCTTCTTGAAGGTGAACACAGCCTTGTGGTCGAAGAGGAATGACAGCGAGCCCTGGGTGCCCAGGTTGCCGTTGAACTTGTTGAAGACGCTGCGGACGTCACCCACCGTACGGGTGGTGTTGTCGGTAAGGGTATCCACGAAGATGGCGATGCCGTGAGGGCCGTATCCCTCGTAGGTCACTTCCTTGTATTCGCTCTGATCCTTACCCATCGCGTTCTTGATAGCACGCTCGATGTTGTCCTTCGGCATGTTCTCACGCTTGGCATTGGCAATACATGCACGGAGTGCGGGGTTGTTCTCTGGTTCCGGACCGCCAGCCTTCACGGCAATGGCAATCTGCTTACCGATCTTGGTAAATGTCTTGGCCATGTGGCCCCATCGCTTCAGCTTCGTAGCCTTACGATATTCAAATGCTCTTCCCATATTTTAATTCATAATTAATAATTCATAATGCATAATTAACGAAGCTCTGCATTGAGCTGTTTCTTCAGGTTGGCGATGAGTTTCTGCATGATGGCATCGATCTGCTTGTCACCCATCGTCTTCTCCTCGTCCTGGAGGATGAAGTTGACGGCGTACGACTTCTTGCCGGCAGGCAGTTTGTCGCCTTCGTAGACGTCGAAGAGTACTACATTCTTCAGCAGTTTCTTCTCCGTCTGCCGGGCAATCTGCTCGATCTGGGCGAACTCAACGTCAGCGTCCACCAGGAGGGCGAGGTCTCGGCTGACGGCCGGGAACTTGGAGATCTCTGTGTAGAGCACCTCGTTCTTCTTGATTACCTTCATCAGGGCCGTCCAGTTCAGTTCGGCATAGTAGACGGGATTGTCGAGACCGAACTGCTTCTGCAGTTTCTTCGAGATGATACCCATCTCAACGAGCGTCTTTCCACCCCGGTTCTCGATGGTCTGACCTGCGGAGAAGATATCCCGTTCAGACTTCTTACGGACAATCATGCAAGGCTTGACACCTATGCGACGGAAGATATTCTCTACATAAGCACTCAGTTCGTAGTAGGTAGAGTCCTCGTTCTGGTGGGCCCACGAGCCTTCGACTCGCTTACCCGTCACCCAGAGGGCGGCATGATGCTGTTCCTTGTAGGCCTGCATCGGCTCGTCGTCGTTCTGCTTCTCTGGCGAGAAGGTATAGACATTGCCGAACTCGAAGAAGCGCAGGTTCTGACGCTTGCGGTTCACGTTGTGCTGAATGCTCTCCAGGCCACCGAAGAGCAGCGTCTGACGCATCACGTTCAGGTCGCTCGACAGCGGATTCATGATGTGGACGAGGGTATCCTGCTGGTCGCCGTAATAGGCCGACTTGGTGAGCGAGTTGTTCAGGATCTCGTTGAAGCCTTCGCCCACCAGTTGCTCGCTGACGAGATTGGCCAACTTATGTTTCTGGTCCTCCTCACCCTTGATGACGAGCGAACTCTTCAACTGGGTAGGAATCTCCACATTATTATATCCATAGATACGCAGGATATCCTCCACCACATCGCAAGGACGCTGCACGTCGACACGGTAGGCTGGTATCTCAAGGGTCAGAGCCTGCTCGTTCTCGTACTTGATCTCCATCTCAAGCGAGAGGCAGATGGCCTTGATGATCTCCGGATCGATGTCCTTACCAACCAGGTCGTGGACATACTTGAAACTCAGGTCTACGACAGCATTCTTGATGGGCTCGGGATAGACATCACAGATCTCCATCGACACCTTACCGCCTGCCAGTTCCTGACAGAGGATGGCAGCCTGCTGCAGCGCATAGATGGTGCCATTGGGATCGACGCCACGCTCGAAGCGGAACGAGGCATCCGTGCTCAAGCCATGACGGCGGGCACTCTTACGGATCCATGTGGGATGGAAGTAGGCGCTTTCGAGCACGACATTCTTCGTGGTCTCATAGGTGCCGCTACCCCTACCACCGAAGACGCCGGCGATACACATCGGCTCCTCGGCATTGCAGATGGCCAGGTCGCGGTCAGAGAGTTTATGCTCCACGCCGTCGAGCGTCTGGAAAGGTGTTCCGTCGGGCATCGTCTTTACGACAATCTTATGCCCCTTCACCATGTCGGCATCGAAGGTATGCAGCGGCTGGCCATAGGCCATCATGATATAGTTCGTGATGTCTACGATGTTATTGATGGGGCGCAGGCCAATGGTGGTAAGTCTGTTCTTCAGCCAGTCCGGGCTCTCTTTCACCTCGCAGTCGGTGATGCTGACACAGGCATAGCGCTTGCAGGCCTCCTGATTCTCGATGGTTACCTCGATAGGCAGATTGTGATTGTCGACCTTGAACTTAGAGCAGTCAGGGCGGTGCATCTGCGTCTCGTAGCCATTGCTCTTCAGCCAGGCATACAGGTCGCGGGCCACGCCCCAGTGAGAGAGACCGTCAGCACGGTTGGCGGTGATATCCACCTCGATGAGCCAGTCGCTCTCCAGATGATAGTATTCAGCAGCAGGCGTGCCTACCACGGCATCCTCCGGGAGGACAATGATGCCGGAATGGTCGTTGCCGATACCGATCTCATCCTCTGCACAGATCATACCGTTCGACTCGACGCCACGCAACTTGGACTTCTTGATGACAAACTCCTTGTCGCCATCATAGAGCACACAACCGAGGTCAGCCACGATTACCTTCTGACCTGCTGCCACGTTAGGTGCTCCACAGACGATCTGTGAGGGCTCGCCCCTGCCTAAGTCTACCGTTGTCACATGCAGGTGGTCGCTGTTGGGATGGGCCTCACAGGTAAGCACCTTACCCACATAGAGTCCCTTCAGACCACCCTTGATACTCTGTACCTCTTCCAATGCGTCGACTTCGAGGCCTGTTGACGTCAGGGCATCACACACCTGCTGGGCCGTCAGGTCGAAATCAACGTATTCCTTCAACCATTTGTAGGAAATATTCATTATACCGATTCTTTAGTAATTACCAACTTGTGAAATTTCAGCGTGCAAAGGTACTAAAAAATCGGTATATACACAAATTTTTATCGAGAAAACTACTCTATACAGTTCATTAAGAAATCAACAGCACCGTTTATGCCGAACTTACGGACATCTATCGAGATGTCATAATTGCGGGCATCAGTCCAATCTTTTCCAGTGAAAGTCTTGGTATAGAGTTCACGGCTGTAGTCGTTGTCTACCACCATCGCAGCAGCATCCCGCAGGTCCAGACCGTACTTCTCGGCTATCCTGCGCTTTCGGCAGTCCTCAGAAGAATGAATGAAGATCTTCAAGGCATTCGGATGTTCCGCAAAGATGTGGAACCCACAACGGCCGACAATGACACACGACTCCCTGGCAGCAATCTTACGGATAGCCTCAGCCTGTGCATCAAACAATTCATGCGACGTCTGGTCATGTTCAGCCCCGTCATACTCGGCTTTACTCATGTAGTTCTGATAGAAGTTGGTAAAATCGTCGCGCCAAAGAGGGTTCCGAGCCTCTATCTTCTCCATCGCCTCCTCTACCACACGGTTCCGCTTTGCCACCTCGTTCAGGATCTGCTTGTCCAGCAACTTCACATCGAGCCTGCGAGCCAACTCTGCACCAATCTCATGTCCGCCTGTACCGAACTGGCGGCTGATCGTAATAACGAATTTTTCCTTCCTGTTCATAAAGCGTTATCTTTTAGTTAAACTATTTTCTTGTTGGCAAAGATACAAAAAAGATTTGGAACTACCAAACCTTTTCGGAGATTTTTTTGTTTATAGTACTATAAACTCATCACGTATTGTGCTGCAGCTTCTGCGCATCGCTCTCCGTCAACGCCTGCAGAGACGATTCCTCCGGCATAGCCAGCACCCTCGCCACAAGGGAAAAGTCCCTGAATACGAACATGTTGCAACGTATCACGGTCTCTGACAATACGGACAGGAGAAGACGTGCGGGTCTCTACACCTATCATCACAGCCTCATTCGTCAGGAAACCATGCGCATTCCGTCCAAAAGTCTTGAAGCCCTCTTGTAGCCGCTTCGAAATCATCTTCGGCAACCAGAAATGCAGGGGACTTGATATCAAGCCAGGGGCATAGGATGACTTGGGCAGATCAAAACTCAGTTTATTATTGACGAAGTCTGCCATCCTTTGTGCAGGAGCCGTCTGTTTCATATTCCCCTGTTGCCAACACATCTTTTCAAGTTTCTCCTGGAATTGCATCACGATTAATGGGTTTACAGCCGTAAACAAATCCTCCGGCCTCACTTCTACCACCATACCGCTATTGCTCCATTGGGTACCACGACTGGCTGGACTCATACCATTCACGACAATCTGCTCCTTATCTGTGGCCGCAGGGATTACAAAACCACCGGGACACATACAAAACGAATACACGCCCCGTCCTTCCACCTGTGTCACCATCGAATACTCTGCAGCAGGCAACCATCGTCCCCTGCCCTGCTTCGAATGGTATTGTATCTGATCTATCAAATGAGACGGATGCTCCAGTCTGACACCTACAGCAATACCCTTTGCCTCAATCTCTACCTTCGCTTCAGCCAAATAGCGATAAACGTCTCTGGCAGAGTGACCTGTGGCAAGAATAACCGGACCGAGAAATTCTTTCGTGGAGCGTAAAGTTTGGGGTGAGGAGAGAGAAATGTCTTCTGCTTCAACTCCGATAACTCGCGCACAATCACCATCTTGAGGCATTCTCACTCCCCCCTCCACACTCCTTCCTCCTCGAAGGATCAACTTCGTCATCTTGGTCTGGAAGTGTACCTCGCCCCCACTTTGGATAATCGTATTGCGCATGGCTTCTATCACCTTAGGAAGTCTGTCTGTTCCTATATGGGGATGGGCATCAGCCAGAATAGCCGTCGATGCGCCATGCTGACAGAAAACATTCAAGATCTTGTCTGTATTGCCTCGCTTCTTGCTACGGGTATAGAGTTTGCCGTCGGAGTAGGCACCAGCCCCACCCTCACCAAAGCAGTAGTTGCTCTCTGCATCCACCTTCTGAGTCTTGGTGATATTAGCCAGATCCTTCTTTCGTTCATGAACATTCTTTCCTCTCTCCAGCACAATAGGCCGCAGTCCCAATTCTATCAGTCTCAGTGCAGCAAACAGTCCACCAGGGCCCGCCCCGACGACAACCACCTGAGGACGGCCTTCCACATTGGGATACTCGGTTCGGACATACTCATCATCTTGGGGGGGCTCATTGATATATACCCGCACCTTCAGATTTACAAATATCTGTCTTTGACGGGCATCGATACTCCGCTTCAGAATCCTTATACCATAAATGGTGCGCTCATCAACACCTTGTTCCTCAGCCACAAATCGTTTCAACCTGTCTTCCTGCGCTGCCACCTCAGGCATAACCCGTATCTGATATTCGTTTGTCATAGAACAGTCATATCAATCATATGTGATCACATCACAAACTTTCTCATGAGAGGAATCATGCTGACCAACTTCACCAGAAGGCAAGAGAAAATATATATAAGAACAGTGTAAACCGGGACAAACCATACAGCAGGGAAAGTGGAAGAACTTAATCCGAAATAATTTGTACACACATACATCAATAATGGATGAACCAAGTATATACCAAAACTATAGTTGGAGAGTTTAATGACAACAGGTCTCCACTTGGGGGAAAGACTCCTAAACCGGTCTTTGAAGAAAACAAACACTGCTATCCCCTGAAGGACGATGAAAGGATGCAGGTCGTCATAAAAGAAATTATGGCTGCAGCCCATACGATATGACAACCAACGCGTTCCAATGATGCCCCCCACTATACTCAAAACAGCCAAAAGATAAAGGAAATTCTTCATACGACAGGATATCTCATGAGAATAGAGCCAGTGACCTATTATAAAATAGGTAATAAAGTAGAGCGAAGGCAGACCATAGCCATCATAATAGTCAGCCAGTACTTCCGTCCTCAAGGGGTTGAACAACGTCAAATGGCTGAAGATGGAAGGTATGACAAATGTGGTAATAATGGCCAATACAACAAGGTAACTGAATGTTCTTTCTTGTGTGGCAATGCCTTTCAATACAGGCAACACCAGATAGACACCTATCATTACCCTCAGGAACCAAAAGTGAGGCGGCCCCTTGAACACACTGATGAAAGCAATCTTCAGCCCTTGACCAAATCCCTCTGTTACCACTGTGTATATGACCGCCCAAAAGAGGAAAGCATAGATAACCCGCAGCAGATTCTTGCCAAAGAGACGCCTGACGTCAAGCGGCTTGTCGGAAGACAGGAATAAAGCGCCAGAGATCATGAAAAATACTGCTACTCCCCACTGAGCCACTGATATATAAAGATTCCTTATCTCCCACTCAGCAGAAGGAAAGGACATTGGCAAGAACTGTCCACCAACATGCTGCATCACAATGGAAAAAGCAGCCACTATACGCAACGCATCAAGAGAGAGAATACGTTTAGGACTCATGTAACCTGACGTTGATTAAATACCCATTTCACCGAACAACCACCTTCTTCTTCCCATGGATATACAAGCCGGGAGTTGATGGTCTTGCCTCAAGTCGTCGTCCGTCCAGCGTATACCAATTAATATCGGCCTCTTGTGTCATCACGGGTGATGTGATACCGTCTTCAACATAGATACCCTCACCCCATTCGCTTGTCAGGTAGGCCACCTTCTCGGCGAGATATTGTTTCATCAATAGTTTTCTACTATCTACAGAGCCTGTGTAATTTTCTGGCCAACGGGCTAAATCATAGTCAACTGCACAACGGATGCGTTCGATGAAGTCATCAATAGCCTGATCCAATTTGGGATACTGTGTGCCAATAAAAGGTTGCCAAATATCCACCACACAGTCTTTGAACCTATAGAATCGATAGATTTTCTTGATCCAAACAGATCCATACGGCGGATCTTGCCAAATAAACTTATGGCGCACTCGCTGGAACGCATTTCCGAAGTCCCAAACAGGACCGAAGATCAACTTGGTATCACGCCCTCTTTCTTTATGGATGTAACAACTGCCACGGAACGATTCTGCATCATCAACGATCTCCCTGACAATATAATAGCGTGCCAACGTATCCATATCAATATAGTTCTCCCAGATCTTGCTGGATCTATTGTCCACATTAATGGCATCATTCGTTCTCACAATAAAATCCGTGATATAGTTTCTTTGCTCCAACGACAGCACTTCCGGCTCATGAATGGTAATATTTACACTATTCCAATCGTACATTGGATCTGGCACATATATCTGATCGTCGTACTCATAGTTGTCAATTTCCAGCAACCATCCTCCGGTAATCTCATCAGGGTCTGTGGCCAATTCGTCTTGTTCGGTAATCTCCACCCGGTTCTTGCCTACACGGATCTTCTCCGTCAGCATATAAAGTCCGACATAGTCTCCGTTGAGAACCACTTCCACAGGCTCCTGTGCTGGCGTATATGTCATTCCAATCAACCGGCTCAACTCAAAGCCGACGGTATTACGAAGATATACCATATCATCATCGACATGGGGCAACAGGGTGAAATGGCGGTTTTTCTTCATTCCCAACGGTTCCACTTTATCCTGGAACTTCAGGCGATAAGGTTTCTTCTCATATGCCCTCCATGTGTAGTTTCCATGCCCCTTGATAACCAATGGCATGGGAGCCTCTGCCGTACCTAACGACTCATACCCATCTTGTCCAAGGGCATCAATATAACAAGTAGCATTTACATAATACTCTTTAGTTGTAATGGGCGCCTCCGAATTGATAAACAGAATAGGCAGTGTGCCGGAGCAATATTGCCTTCCAGCCTCCTCGCCTTTGGCGGCAACGGAAACTTGCAGTAAAAGCAACACAATCCAAGTTGAAATAAACTTTCTGTCAAATATCTGTAAATACATAACTATCTTTGTCCTTAATATATACCCTATTCTTTTTCGGGTGCAAAATTAAGCCTTTTTTCCCAAATAACCATATTTTTCATATTAAAATTTGGCTATTTCAGGGAATATCACTACCTTTGCGCTCATCTTTTCGAAGCATGACAGAGATTTGTGCAATTGTTATTCATTATAATTCAATATAGCATGGTAGTCAACTCTATAAGTTTCTTGTTGTTTTTCATTGTTGTTTTTGCAGTTTACTATGCCCCTCCCGTTGCAAAAAACGTAAGACACCAGAATCTTTGGATTCTATTAACCAGTTATTTCTTATACGGTTATACCGATCTCAAGACACTGCCTATATTAATCACAGCGACCATCGTTTTTTATCTGATCGGGAAATGGCTTAAAAGAGCAATGGACAGGGGCAATCATCAACAGGCTTCACGTATCACGACCTTCGGTGTGTGCCTAGGCATTGGTGTGCTTCTGTATTTTAAGTATTTCAACTTCTTTGCCGAATCTGTCAAAGATCTCATGAATGCTGTAGGGTTCCATGTCTCGTGGACGGCCCTTCACATTCTTCTCCCCATCGGGGTCAGTTTCTTCACCTTCAAATTTATTAGTTATATCATTGATATACACCTGAAAAGGATTGAGCCATGCAGTAATTTCATCGATTTCGCAGCCTACATTGCTTTCTTCCCCACAATTCTCAGTGGTCCAATTGACCGCCCCGGCACTTTCTTCCCCCAATTAGACAAGAGACGGCAGTTCCGCTACGACTTGGCTACAGACGGATTCAGGCAGATTCTCTGGGGCATGTTCACTAAAATGTGTATTGCCGATATTCTGTCAGCAGGGGTTGATATGGTTTGGAGCAACGTGGAAGCGCAAAACGGTTCTGCCATTCTTTTGGCAACCTTATTGTACCCCATTCAGTTATATGCCGATTTTGACGGCTATTCCAACATGGCAATAGGAACGGGTAAGATATTAGGCTTCCATATTACCAGGAATTTCAATCATCCGCTATTAGCAAGGAATATTGCGGAGTATTGGCGATGCTGGCATATGTCGTTGATGACATGGTTCCGCGATTATATCTATATTCCCCTTGGCGGTAGCCGTTGTGCCCAATGGAAGGTCATCCGGAATACGCTTATTGTATTTGGCATCAGTGGTCTGTGGCATGGTGCAAGCTGGACGTTCGTCGTATGGGGATTATATCATGGTTTTCTTATTGTATTATATAAATTGTTGCATATAAATACCAAGGAAAAAGACATCCTGACTGTCGGTCGTTGGCTACCCTCTACTAAAGATTTGTTTAAGATGACCATCACAACCATTCTGGTCTTTATCGGATGGGTTCTTTTCAGGGCAGATACATTCGAAAATGCCGTGACATTTATGGGGCGTCTGTTTACCCCTTCGTTGTTTTCAGCACCAGACTATCCCATTGGCATTTCCACTTTGGCTATGATATTTGTGCTGTACGCCCTGGAATGGTATCAGCGTGATAAAGAATATCCTCTGCAAATGAATCCCACATTTCTTGCAAATAAGAAGTGGCTGCCCTATATTATAGAATATATCATCATTGCTGCCATTGTATTCTACGGGAACTTTGAAGGCAGCCAATTTATTTATTTCCAATTCTGAACAAAATGAAGCGTTTTTTATGCCATATGCTGACACTGATGGTCACCGTCTTTGGAGGTATTGTAACAGTCAACTATATAGTTGATCCCGGACATGTCTACCATGGACAAGCATACGCCGACAAAGTCATCGCAGGGATAAGAGAAGGATACAACGTTGAAGGAGTAAGCGATATCGACGAGCGTCTTTATAAACTTATATTTGCCGAATTACATCAAGGGGAAATCTATGACTATCTCGCTCTGGGTTCCAGTCGCATCATGACTGTTTCCGAAGACGCCATGCATGGCAAAGCCTTTCTGAATCTCAGCATATCAAGTTGCCAGATTGAGGAGATCATCGCTTTTTACCAGATCTGCAAAGATTTCAACATCCATTATTCCAATGTGCTGATTTCGGCCGACCCTTCACTTTTCAACGCACATTATATCGATGACAGATGGAAGTGCCTGGGTGATTATGTCAATGAGTTCATGGGAGAAGATGTCACAGGATCAAAATTTGACTGGGACATCGTATGGAATCTTATCTCTGTATCCTACTTTAAGACAGCCCTTAGTTCATGCATCGCCGGCAACAACGAATTGAAATATGTCAAGACTATTACCAATGACGGCTCGACATTCCGAACAGACGGTTCCCTTACTTGGGAAAGAACCGTCCGTGAGGCCCCTCAATCAGTTATCAAAGAAAAAGCACGTACTACGCATTTTCATTTATACAAAGATTACAATGACATTTCTGAGAAGCGTGTTGCCTTGTTCACAAAACTTCTGGAAAGAATAAAGGCAGACGGTATCAAAATTCACCTCGTCTGCAGCCCCTTCCATCCTATTTTTTACAAGAAGTTATTACAGTTGAAAGGAGCCAGAGATGCTTTTGAATTTGTGGACAGATACGCCAAGGAAAACAATATTCCGCTCATTGGCAGTTTTAATCCCGCAGATGAAGGGCTCACCGAATCAGACTTCTATGACGGTCCTCATGTGAGGAAAGAAATTATGGACAAGATTGTAGAAAGAGAATTGTTTTAAGTTTCATCATCCTAAAAAAAAACAGGAGTTGCACATTGGCGTGGCTTCTGCTTGTATTCAGAGGTGTCTTGAGCAATAGGCAGGACCAGGATGGCAGGATTTACGGAGTGCGTGCTCCGGATGCCGATATACTCACGGCTCAGGAAAATCGGACGGATTAATGTGTCACATGTCATCAGGTAGATAGCTGACACTAGAATGGCAGATGTGGAACTCTGGAAAAGAAGGAACCTTAGGACAAATTCAACTCATCAAGTGATATTCTGTATATTACACTTATTCTCTTGCATCTATTTCTTTAAGAATGACGAAGGATTGGTAAACTTGGTAAAGTATTTCAATCGTGATGCAAGACCTAATCCTACGGTCAAAATTATTATATAGATAGTAGCAAGGACGAAAGACATAGGAATGTTCAATTCGATTGTTATTACCATAAGCGGTATTATCAACAGAGCGTGGTATATGAAATATTGCATCGTTAATCTACCCTGTCTGGCAATCCACGGCGTATTAGGACATACGTTTATAAATGCTATCGACATTGGTATAGCAAGACTAAATACTATCATACGCTTTATTGCATTATAGATACCGCCATCATTGATACTGCCGAAAGGGATTTCGTGTGTTAGAATACCTAAGTATTGGGGAAAGAATAATGGAACGGCAACCATCAAAATAAGAAACAAGAAACTCAACGGCTTATATTTCTTTGGTAGATAGATATTCTTTCCTCTCATATAATATCCAAGAAAGAAAAACGGCATGAATGCGAAAGTTCTATGTAATGAAAGAAAAACATCAAACGGAAGAAAGCCAGTAAGGATGCTAATACCGAATGTTGTGGGCAGAATGAGTTTGGCATTTCTTAAGATACTCTCAGGTATCACTTGTAGTATGAGTCGCCAATAAATAAGACTAAGCAAATACCAAAGCACGTACCAAGGAGTTAAGATGTCTCTGAAAGACGTTTCGCCACCATTGATTAATTTTGTTATAATTGCTACTGATTGAAAAACAATAAGTGGCTCTAATAGTTTCCAAATGCTTGGCCATAATTCCTTATCTTTCTTTCGTGAGAAATAACCAGAGATAAAAATGAATAACGGCATATGAAAAATATAGATCCATTTCCATACTATAATGCAAGCCGTTGTTTCTGAATACTCAATTACATGTCCTGCTATAACCAGAACGATCAAGCAATACTTAACAGAATCAATCTGTTCATCCCTAACTTTTTGAGTTTGTGGTTTATCCCTCCCCCCTTCAATTGATATTTGTTCACAATTCGCCATAATACAATATGAACTAAGTTGTTGTAACTAATTTCCGCAGTAGCGTAAAAGCTGAAGCCCTTTAGTCAAAATTTGGCAATTTTTTAACGACGGGCATATTTGCCGCTGCAAATTTATATATAATTTCTGAGATTATAAGCCAGTTGAGATAAAAAAAGAAACAAATTGCCCCGAAAAGTTAGACATAAAGCTCATTTTTTTTGCAAACAAGAAGTGGTTGCCATACGTTTTAGACTTTATCATCATTGCTACCATAGGGATTGTCGTTTAATTCTTCCGTATAGGCCTGCATAATGTTTTGCCGTTGATGAATTCTGGCATCAGCCTTGCTGTTATTGCATTTTCTGACGGCTATAGCTAGTATTTTGGGGCTTTTCCCT
>Ga0256407_10001204_pt1 | contig 56068 bp, 58 predicted proteins | sample RumenRJG_04DNA_FD_193489 | JGI IMG/M metagenome (GOLD analysis project Ga0256407, IMG submission 193489) | Bovine rumen microbial communities from Lethbridge, Alberta, Canada - RJG_04 | ecosystem: Host-associated > Mammals > Digestive system > Stomach > Rumen | place: Canada: Alberta... | reverse complement strand
GTCCTCAAAAACGCAGACCTGTCCGACGCCATCCTGACGGATGCCAACCTGCGTGGCGCACGGCTGCAGAAGGCCATCCTGACCAATGCCGACCTGACATACGCCAACCTGCGTGCCGCGAGCCTCTACAAGGCTGACCTGACCGGTGCCACTCTGGTCTATGCCGACCTGAGGGACGCCAAGGTCAGAAAAGCCATTTTCAAAGACACGGACCGGACATCGGCAGACTTGCGCGGCACAGGCCTTGACAACCAAGACAATGCGTAAGGCCGCAAAAGCCACCTGACACAATCCCAAACGGCAAGGCGGCAAACTGACATTGGCAATTGCCGGAACCTGCCGTACTGCACATGCGACAATGAGTGTTGGAGAAGACACACATTAAGCAACCCATCCTTTAAAGCCCAAGGCCATATCCTTTAATTCATCTCCTTTAATTCGTTAGCGGACCAAACCAAAAACCACAATATGATGAAAAGGATAATCAAAAAGGGCCTGTTCGCCCTCGTTCTCATGCTCGGCATGACCTTCGCTGCTCCACAGCAGATGATGGCCGGCAAGAATCCTTTCGGTGACAGAGGATGGATCTGCGCCGGCACCCAGGAGTTCAACATCACCCTGTTCGAAGACGGAACCATCTGGATTGTCATCTACAACGGAGACGGTACCAAAGAGGTGGGCATCTATGACCCCGACAGCGGGATGTGGTACAGCAACCACTGGACTTCGGGCCACTGACCCGACAAGACCACCCTTCAAAAAAACCCAGACATTGAAACCACATACATTGGGACAGAAAACAGACCAACTATCACCAACCCTTCAAGCCCCCTCACAAGGGGGCAACTGATGATTCCATCAAGCGAGCGTGGCTCCAACTGCATCCCGGGATACGTGATTTTACTTCGCAAAGATAGTCAGCGGCGTTGCACCCTCCTCGGTATTTGCGCAACTTTTCTTTCCCTACCGGCTGCCTGTGGCAGACAAAACTTACGCACACTTTCCGAATGATGGAGAACCGTCCGCCATCTTTTGGGGCGGCGTAAAACAACTTCCCGAAACGCAGAGGAGCAAGACTCCAAAGCGAAAGGGAAAAAAAACGAGCGAGAGTAATTCATTCAACAACATTCTAAACATTACAGCTATGATTACAACAATTTTTACCGCCAGAATCGGCAAGGACGCAAAAGTCATCGAGAGCAAGAACGGGAAATTCATGTCCATGGACGTGGTAGTGAACGACAAGATCAACGGCGAGGAGAAGGCCACATGGGTGCGCGTGAACTCCAGCAAGACCAACCATGTCAACCTGGCCCAGTACCTGACCAAGGGCAAGCTCGTCACCATCATCGGCAACGCCACCTCCCGCGCATGGAACGACAAGGAGGGCAACGCCCAGTCACAGATCAAGGTGTCGGCAGACAGAATCGACTTCATGAACTTCGGCAAGCGCAAGGTGGAAGCTCAGCAGCCATCGGGTGACGTGACCGTGGAGACCAAGGAGAAGGATCCGTTCAACCAGCCGGACACGGAGGAAGACGCTCCGTTCTAATCCACCTATACTATGGCATCCTGACAGGGAGGGGGCGAAAGCTCTCTCCCCTACTCTTTCCTGCTGTTCGTCAGCAAGACGAAAATATCAAAAAGAGTCTGTGCTATTCATCATGCACGGAAGATTTTTCGTATCTTTGCCTACACTAAGACAAACCAAGACAATACATGAAAAAACTGCTCATAGCAATAACGGCCATGCTGACACTAGCAGCGACGGCAATGGCAGAGGTCAAGGTGGCCGAGGCATTCAGCAGCCACATGGTGCTGCAGAGAGAGAAACCCGTGAGCGTCTGGGGTGTGGCTGATGCAGGCGAGAAGGTGAAGGTGTCGTTTGGCAAGCAAACGCTGAACACGACCGCCGACAAGGCCGGCCTGTGGCGGGTGACACTGAAAGCAATGCCTGCCAACAGCAGACCGCAGGTGATGGTCATCAGTGGACGAAAGAACAAAATCCGCCTGACGGATGTGCTTGTGGGAGAGGTGTGGCTGGCCTCCGGACAGTCCAACATGGAGTACTCGATGAACAACCATCCGAGATACAGGAAACCCCAGAAAGGCGATGCCGACTACCAGCTGAAGGCATGGCGCGAGGCCAACAACCCCAACATCCGCGTGCTCTATGTGAGGCCGGACCTGAACAGCGACGTGCTGCCCACGGACGGCTGGCAACGGGTGGACTCCACCTCACTGAAGCCTGTCTCTGCAGCAGCCTATTTCTTCGCACGCATGTTGCAGGACTCGCTGCAGGTGCCCGTGGGCTTCATCTCGTCGTCATGGGGCGGCACACGCATAGAGGAATGGATTCCCGACGGCAAGACACCTGGCCGCCGCCCGATGTACGAACACCTCATACGCCCGCTCACAGGCTATGCCCTGCGTGGCTTCCTGTGGTATCAGGGCGAGGCGAACCTCCTGGATCTGGACGAAACAGACGTATATACTGCGAAACAGGAGCATCTGGTCGATGTGTGGCGCGGACTATGGAATGATGCCGACCTGCCATTCTACTATGTGCAGATTTCCCCTTACCTCTATTCCATACGCCGGGAGGATATCGTACAGAAGACATGGATAGACCTACCCCGGTTCTGGACGGCACAGGCAAAGGCCATGCGGCAGAAGAACACGGGCATGGTGGTGACAACCGACATCCCCGACGTGCTGAACGACATCCACCCACCCTACAAATGGATCGTGGGTGAGCGGCTCTGCCGATGGGCATTGAACCACACCTACGGCTTCTCTCACGTGGAGTGCCAAGGCCCGACGTTGAAGGAGGTCACTCGTGTGGGCGACAAGGTCATCCTGGAGTTCGACCATTGCGACGGCGGCCTCGTCACCAGCGACGGCAAGCAGCCTGACTGGTTCTGGGCGAACACCCGCAACTACGGCAGCTTCCGGAAAGAGGATGCCACCATCGATGGCAACAAGGTCATCCTGCACATCCCGGAGAGCCTGGCGCATCCTGTCATCCGCTTCGGCTACGACGAGACGGCACAGCCCAACCTGCGCAACAAGGCTGGACTGCCCGCCGCTCCTTTTGAGTATAAACTATAATGATAAGTTGACCAGCGCACCATCCATGCAGAACCAAGACCGGACCTTCATCGCGATCGATCTCAAAAGCATGTACGCCTCGGTGGAATGTGTCGCCAGAGGACTCGACCCCCTGACGACCAATCTCGTCGTGGCTGATGTCTCGAGGACGGAGAAGACCATCTGCCTGGCGGTGACGCCCTCGCTGAAAGCCTACGGCATAGGGGGACGTGCCCGGCTGTTCGAGGTGGTACAACGACTGCGTGAGGTGAACTATGAACGGCAGATGAAATCTCCCTCAAGGAGACTGACGGGCAAGTCCGTCTCTGACATAGAACTCAAGGAACATCCCGACTGGGCTGTCGACTACATCGCCGCCCCGCCACGAATGGCGCACTATATCGACGTGAGCAGCAAGATCTATGGCATCTATCTGAAATACATCGCTCCCGAGGACATCCATGTCTACAGCATCGACGAGGTGTTCATGGACGTGACGGACTATCTCAAGAGCTACAAGAAGACCGCACACGAACTGGCGATGACGATGATCAGGGACGTGCTGAGCCAGACGGGCATCACGGCCACGGCCGGCATCGGAACGAACATGTATCTCTGCAAGGTGGCAATGGACATTGTGGCGAAAAAGGCTCCCGCAGACAAAGACGGGGTGCGCATAGCGGAACTCGATGAGATGTCCTATCGCAAACAGCTCTGGGACTATCGCCCCATCACCAAATTCTGGAGGGTCGGAAAGGGCATTGCGGAGAAACTGGCCATGTATGGCATCGATACCATGGGCAAGGTGGCACGGCAGTCCGTCAAGAACGAGGAGCTGCTGTACCGGCTCTTCGGTGTCAATGCCGAACTGCTGATAGACCACGCGTGGGGATGGGAGCCATGCACGATGGATATGGTGAAGGCCTACAAGCCCGAGAACAACAGCTTCAGCAACGGACAGGTGCTGCAATCGGCCTACGACTTCAGGAAAGCCCGTGTGGTGGTACAGGAAATGGCGGAGAACATGGCACTCGACCTGGTGTCAAAACGGCTGGTGACAGACCAGATAATACTGACGGTGGGCTATGACCGCGAGAGCCTGACGAATCCCGACATCAGGGCACACTATCACGGAGAGGTGACCACCGACTACTATGGACGGCAGGTACCCAAGCACGCCCACGGCACGGCCAACCTGAGCCGAAAGACTTCATCCACAAAACTCATCACGGAAGCCGTCGTTGAGCTGTTCGACCGCATCGTCAACAAGGACCTGCTGGTGCGACGCCTTAACCTGACGGTCAACCACGTGGTGAATGAAGAAGAAGCGAACCGTCGCACCACTCCGACACAGCTTGACCTTTTTACGGATTACGAGGAGCTGGCAAGGCAGCAGGAAGCGGAAAAAGCGGAACTCGACAAGGAACGGCGGATACAGGAGGCACAGCTGGCCATCAAGCAGCGCTTCGGCAAGAACGCCATCCTCCGGGGACTTAACTTCGAGGAGGGCGCCACCGCCAAGGAGCGAAACGAGCAGATCGGAGGCCACAAGGCATAACATTCAAAAAGGAAAGGAACCATGGGAGAATACGACGATATCATCAACCTGCCTCATCACGTCTCAAAGACACATCCCCAGATGCCCATGATGAACCGTGCCGCACAGTTCGCGCCCTTCTCGGCTGTGGCCGGCCACGAGGCAGCCATCAGGGAAGCCGGAAGGATTACCGACGGCTGGATGGACATTGCCGACTCCGGCAATGAGGAACTGAACCGGAAAATGGAATCGCTCCTTTCCAGGCTGTCAGAGCATCCGATGGTCACCATTGAGTATTTCCTGCCGGACCAGCACAAGTCTGGCGGCTCCTACCACACCGTCTCCGGGACTGTCAGACGAATAGACGAATATGAACGTGTCATCGAACTCATGGACAGGCAAAAGATTCCCATTGACTTTATAAGGAATCTTACCCTATAGGCCATTGCCTAATAACGACAAAACAATAAAAAGCCTACACTTATCCCTGCTCGAATTCTATTCTATTATCACAATAATGATAAAACACCATCATTCATTGCCTCTCTAAATCATTTTCTTTATCTTTGCACAATGTACAGAAATCTATCAACTATGCGCAGATACCATATCAAGATTTTTCTCTCTAACCAAAACCAGATTGATGCGAGAGCAGAGGCAAACTCTCTCGAAGATGCCGTTGATAAAGTCATTACTACCGAGCAGGCCGAAGAACTGTTATATGACACCGAAATAGAAAGAATACAATTGATTGACACCGAAGAAATCGGACCTGTTGTACATAGCCGTTTCCTCCTTCAAGAGTCCACAGACCCAGGCTACTGGATCGTAACAGACCTGCAAAAAGGCATTGTCTGCAAGTTCCTTGAACGTGGCTATAACAAAGACCACAAAATTACCGACATCAACGACACTCCCATCACGGATCCTCTTACGCTGGCCACCGCACTCCGCGAAATGGGTGACTATCTCATTGCCAAACATCCCGAACTCATCTGTTAACTTTTATCGTACTAACACCAGTTGTATAATAAAGCCAATGTGACACAAAACGAAATATTTAATCCTTTATGTCAAAAAACAACAACATCTTCGATGGCGATAGCTACAAAGCAATTTTTGCACGGTCAATTTACAAATTCATATTAAGTCGTAAATGGACTACCTATGCAGATATCATGGCTGATGTAAACAACCTGTCATCTGCAAGAGAATTGGAATACAGCGTTTCTGATTATGATGGATATGGGGAATTAAAAAAAGCATTTGGTGATATCCGCAAGGCCATCAAAGATACCCTCGGAGGGGATTACATAGAGACACGAGGTAATAACAGAAATAGAAGTTTCCGCTATGTGGGTGAAAATGATGACCCGCTCGAGGAGATGATCAAAGCCAAGGCAATTAACGATTTAAAGCAATACTGGCAATTCTGTCAGGATTCTGCCGGCTTTTTCCCCACGTCTTGGTTGGAGCATTTCTTCAGTGGAAGCCGAGACCTTCTACAAATGAAGGACAAAAAACGAAAAGGCGAACAGGTAATCAACGCTGACCAAGACAGACAGCAGACAAATATAGAATTTCTTCCCAGTCTGTATGAGCACATCATCGACCATAATGTGCTGTCTATTACCTACCAGCCATACGATGAGGAAGCGGTGGAATTGGTTTTCCATCCCCACAAATTAAGAGAATATAATGGCAGATGGTTCTTGTTTGGCCATGCAGAAGGCAAGGATCCAGAAAACGGATACAATCTGGCATTGGACAGGATTATTAAAAAACCGTCCGTCATTAAGGAGAAAAAACTCATACCTCCTCCAACAGGCTTTTATGCCAATTTTTTCAAAGATATCGTTGGTGTCAGTCATATAGAGGGCAACACCGTACAAAACATTCATGTACGCGCACACGAATACTATATATATAAACTGATGGAAACAAAAAAAATCCACTCCACCCAGAAGACAGTAACACAGTTCGGTATGCATGAGGATGGAGAATATGGGGAATTTGTTGTGACAGTGGAGCTGAACAACGAATTTGTCGGTCGTATCCTTCAAATGGGTGCAGGACTGGAAATCGTCTCCCCTACAGAAATCAGGGATGAATTCAAACAGCGAGTAACTAAATTATACCAACTATATTCAACAGATAACGAATAACTACAGCAATTTGATTGGTTCCAAATACTAAGGTTCCATTATAATTAGCAACACATTTGTAGGAATCCTTATTCCACATTAATTTTGCAGCGTCAAAACATCGAAAACGCCACGATGTGAGACACTGCAAAATTATTTTATGGCGGATGTTTCACTAAAAAATTGAGGATGGAAATCAACAAAAGGAGACTCGGAATGGTTCCAAAAAGCGCAGAACCATTAAACTCTGAAAGATGCTTGCATGAGATAGCAAGACCTATTATCTTTGCAGCCGAAAAAAATGTTTAACTCTAAACCCCGAGCAATGGAAAACAATCCCGCAGCCATCATCGCAGCAAAAGCTCTCCCGGCTCTCTCAGGCAGCTCCCTGATCTACAACGCCGAGAAAAACGTATTCCTCACCCAGGCATACACGTCCCTGGCCGACAACACCTACTACAAGGCCATCCGCGTTTCCGACAGGCTTGCTGTCGCCTATAACATTGGCGAAGGGTACAAGTACACCTTCCTTAATGGCATTACACTGTTCGCATGGGACGGCCGCAAGGCAAGAATCATAGCCCAAAGATTTTGGGGCGGCAGCAACTGGCGCGTCTTCACCGAGCAAAGTGCCATGGCAGAGAGCATCATCATGCTCAAAGACTTCCTGGCAACTCAGGCAAAACTGATGGGCAGGCTCGTCGGTGACAGACAACTCATGGAGTTCTCTCGTGCCATGATCAGTGAGACTCAGCGGAAAATGCTCCGCTGAGTTTCAACACATAGGTCTTCATAAATTTACGTCAACCATTTACTATAAAGAACGACTATGGCATCTTTGAAAAAAGCAATCAACAAAGATTTGTTCGACAACCTTCTGCCTACCTTCGGTAATCCGCGTGCCCATATACCCGTATGGGACGAGGGACAGAAGATGTTCATCTGTGATGAGTATGAGAACGAGAATGGGCATCGCTATTACAAGGGTGTCCGATTCTGTGACCGTATTGTCATCGTGGAGAAGGTGGGCCTATATCACACGTGGACCTATATCGATGCCATCGAGATCTACGCATTCAATGGCACGAACCTGGAACTCGTACAGAAGCGGGATTATGAGAAAACTTTCCGCAGCGAGGAATTTGTCCGCAGCGAGTCTGAGATGATGGTCAGGAACTTCCTTGAGGGGATTCTCAAAATCCACCGTTCCACTATGCCGGAAGAGGAGATTGTCGCAAAGGCTAAGTCCATCGTTGACAGCTGCTACAAGAGTTTTCTCGACAGCGACTTCAATGTCCGTATCACCAAAATATTACCACAAATAGGAGAATGATGACAACAGGAATCCAACAGCTTGACCCACAGAACAGAGAGCAACAGCTTGCTTTCGACCTCGTTGAGAACACCAATTCCAGCTTCTTCCTGACCGGAAGAGCCGGAACTGGCAAGACCACGTTCCTCCATAACGTGCAGCAGATGGTCGACAAGCAATTCATCACTCTTGCACCTACAGGAGTTGCCGCCATCCTTGCCGGAGGTGACACCATCCACTCTTTCTTCGGCCTTCCGATGGAGGCATGCATGCCTGGGACATGCGGGAAGATGAACGAGCAGAGAATACAGACTTTGCTCCACGCTGACACCATCATCATCGACGAGGTCTCTATGGTGAGGTGTGATGTGATGGATGCCATCGACTATACCATGAGGAAGACACTGCGCAACAACCTGCCGTTTGGCGGCAAGCAGATGATTTTCGTGGGAGACATGTTCCAGCTTCCACCTGTTGTAAAATATGGCCCGGAGAAAGACTTCCTGGAGGACTTTTACCATACCAAGGACTTCTTTTTCTACAAGTCGTTTGCCATCTCACGTATGCGTCTTGTGAAAATTGAATTCAAAAAGGTATATCGTCAGGAAGACAGCCGCTTCCTACGCATATTAGAGAATGTGCGAATGAACCGTATCACTCCCGAGGACGTCAGGCTCCTTAACAGTCGCGTCTGCACTCCAACCGAGAGCGACGGGATGGTCATCACCCTTGCATCTGTCAACAAGACGGCGGACTCCATCAACCTGCAGCACCTTGAGGAGATTGACTCCGAGGAGTTTGTGTATGATGGTGTCATCGACGGCAAATTTGAGGAGAAGCGGTTCCCCGTGGAGCAGCAGCTCCGGCTGAAGGTTGGCGCACAGGTGATGTTCACCCGTAACGACCCGCAGAGACGCTGGGCCAACGGCACGCTTGGACATGTGACTAAACTTGCTAAAGACGAGATTACCGTGATGCTCGACTCTGGCGTGGAGTATCCCGTTGCATGCTGCTCATGGGAGTCGGTCTCTTATGAGTATGACTGCCAAGAGAAGAAGCTTAAAAAAGAGGTGACGGGTATTTTTACCCAATACCCTCTGAAGTTGGCATGGGCCATCACGGTGCATAAAAGCCAGGGGATGACATTCGAAAAGTTGTCCCTTGATCTCAGCCGTGGCATGTTTGCAGCTGGGCAGCTCTATGTCGCACTGAGCCGTGTACGCACTCTGGACGGCCTGTTCCTCTCCCAAAGCGTGCTTCCGCAATATGCTTTCACGAGTTGCGAGATCCTCAAATATGCGAGCGAGTACAATGACGTGCGGCAGATCGGCAACGAGATTGAGAGCGGGAAAGCCGTCTATGGTGCACTGAAGAAGGATGACTATGACGAAGCCGCCAAGCAATACCTGCTTCTAGTGCAGAAGAAGGTGGCCGAAGGTGATGTCACAGAGGCCATACAGCAGGCCAAGCGGTTCCTTGACACGCTCATCTGCGACGAGGACGTCTTTGGCATAGTCACCAAGGTGCCCCAGACCTTGAACTCCTTCGACGAATGGTCGGCCGATTATCTCCTGGCTTTGCTGAATCTCTATTCGTGCAATTTTATAAAGGCATTGGAATATGCTGACCGTGCCATAGAGTGCCACGTATGTCCAGAAATCCTCTTCATCAAATCCAGGGCACTGGTGAAACTGGGGAGATACATGGAGGCAGACGAAGTGAACGGTCAACTGGCGGAGGTGTTTGAGATGGGCACCCCAGACGTTAAGGTGCTCTACATGATGGCAATGGTCAATGAGCTGTATGTCGGTGACCCCGGCATGGAAATGATGCAGAAACTTGTTGAGGCAAGGCCCAAGTACGACAGGGGCATACTGGCCCTCCGTATGCTGATGCAAAAGAATGGTGTCGAATTGGTGAAACTGACCGACAACAACAGTGAACTGATTGACGCATTCAATTCTGACATGACAGATGACGAATATCTAGGCCTGCTGAGAACGTCACGGCTTAGTGCCCCCAAGGCTGTGTCATACCTCATACGCCGCATCAAAAGCCAAGAGTTCCACGAAGAGGAGACCGCTGCATAGGCGGCTCCTCAAACCTGAAAGAATAAATATCAAAACCGATTTACAATGAAAACAAAAATCCATCTTCCCCTTTTCCATATAGACCACCTGATATATCCCTTTGTAGAAGGGGCATTCATCTGCAAGAATGGAACATATCTTAACGGCTTCTTCATGGTAGACAGTGGGTCCACTGACAACATCTTCAACAAGGAGGCACTACATCTATTGCACGATGACTCTTTCTCTGAAGATAGCAGAAAAGTATGTGCCATCAGCAACAAAGGTGAGATGTGCAAGGTGGCTGATGTTAAAATAAAGGTTGGTGACCTCGAAGATGTTGAACAATTCAATATATCTCAGAACCTAGATTTCAGTATGTTTTTCGGTAAAAACAGGATCATCGGAGTTCTCGGTGCCGGTTTTATGCGCAAACACGGCCTCGTACTGGACTATTCACAAAAATGTGTCAGGTCATCTGAACTGGATAAATTCACGGACGATGGAAAAGCATTCGTATGCCCGATGAACGTTGGGTTTTGTGCCTATGGCATACCACTTGTCTGCATCAAGAATGGAGAGGAGGAGTACCTGTGTGTCGCAGATTCCGGGTGCAACACCAGCACGCTGACCCAGCATGCCATGGTGAACGGTGCCCAACGATATGAGCGGATAGATGGACATCAGTCTCTGTACACCATCTCTGGCGAGACAATCTCAGACTTGGCAAAAGTGGACTTTTCCCTGATGAGTGTGGGGTATGATGAGGAGAAAGGAAGCTTCCTCGTTCCCGATACAGATGTGTTTATGATTGTCTCTGGTCAAGAACATCTTTGCTGGTGTGAGGATAAAGATATTCCTCCTATTTCGGGGCTTATTAGCTCCAGATTTATGTTGCGGAACAAATGGATTCTTGACTTTAATGTCGGATTCATATATGTGAATGTAGCATAGCACACTCTTAAAGAAAAAAAACACCAAGTGCGAACTTAGTTTTCGCAAATAGTTAATATCTTTGCAAAAGAAAACCTTATTAGCGGTCTTTGAGTTAATGGCAGGGGGTGAACTTTGAACCATTCCAGCGTTTGGCTAGGGGGTTCTTGTCCTTCTATGAAGGATGAGGATAATATAAAAAGTTAGTTTTGTTTTTGCTCTGCAAGGACAACTTGATGATTTAGTGCATTTATGTACTGTACTTCAATATCGAAGAAACGAATCTCCCTTCATTGCTCAAAGCCGCTTTTAAACAAATCTAAATCAATGAACAAAAATCGTAAGAATTTGGATCGCACATGGCTTGTAAGAATACTAAATATCCTTAAAGATGCCGAATATGGCGAGGATAAAGCATATCCTATTACGATTGAGCAAATTTATACGTTCTGCAATCCTAGCAACCTGAAGATAAGACGTTACCGAACGTTCTACATTCCCAAGAAAAACGGACAAAAACGTGAGATATCTTCTCCCTACAGGACGCTGAACAATATTCTCCATTTCCTAAACGTCCTTTTAACAAAAATATATGAGCCTGATATCTCTGCCATGGGATTTGTGAAGAACCGGAGCGTGGTTGACAATGCCAAAGAACATGTCGGCCACAATTATGTGTTCAATATGGATTTGAAGGATTTCTTCACATCGATAAACGAGGCACGGGTCATTGCCCGTCTTCAACACCCTCCTTTCAACTTCAACAAGAAACTGGCCTTTACCATTGCAGGTCTGTGTGCCATTAGAAAAGAAGAAAGCGGTAAGGTGAGATTTGTCCTGCCGCAAGGTGCCCCTACTTCCCCTTTGTTGAGCAATGCCGTTTGTGATTATCTTGACAGGCAAATGAGAAGGATCGCCAAAAAACACGGAGTACATTACAGCAGATATGCTGATGATATCACTTTCAGTTCAATGCACAATGTTTTCCAAAAAGAAGGTGACTTCATGCGCGAGGTTCAAGATATCATCACCCAACAAGGCTTTACTATCAATAAGGCAAAAACACGGCTTCAGAAGAAGAATCACCGTCAGGAAGTAACTGGTCTAACGGTAAATGGCAAGCCAAATGTTTCTCACCAATATATTCATGACCTGAGATGTATACTTCATATATGGGAGAAATATGGATATGGAGATGCCTACACCAGATTTTATCCTAAATACAAAGCAGAAAAAGGACACGTGAAAAAGGGTGAACCCATTTTGGAGAATGTCATCGAGGGCAAGCTCAATTATCTCCGAATGGTGAAAGGGGAGGAGGATGCTGTCTATAAGAAACTGATGGAGAGATATTCAAACCTTCTCACTCATCTATTCTATAACAAGAAAACAGACAAAGGCGGTGATTATATTTTTGCAGGATCCTATAAAATAGTAGGTTTTGAGAAGTTATTCGATACTAAGATAGAATTGAGGGTAAGCGAAAAGAAAAATATCATCGGCTATTGTGTTCTCTTCGGCAAAGAGACGTTCATATCTATTAGCAAAAACACACAAGAAGGGCTCCGTATCGACGGGAAAATCAATTATGCAGATGGCATTACAACCATTAACAATCCATTCCTTGCTTCCTGTTATATGACCCTTTGCCGACAAAAAGGAGAGAACTTCTGGCTGATTACAAAAGACCTTCACAAAGTAAATGCACCTATCAAATTAGGACAGCAAAACTTGCCAATAGACAAGTTGATTGGTATCTGGCGCGACAAAGGATTAGATAAGGCAGCCATGTATTTCGACCTCCTGGTCAAAAAGAGAATAGAAGATTTACCAGATAAAAAACAAGACAAAGAAAACGAGGAAGAGAAAAAGGAAGTGGACATAACGTCTTTTACACTAGAACGCATTCAGAGGGCTTTCAAAAGATTGAAGAAAAAAGGATTAGACGATCAGAAAGCCCAAGAACTTATCAATGAAGCCTATGCTAATGAACTGTTCATGCACCTGATCCGTAAGGAAAATGAAAATGAGTATCGTAGCAAAATCATACTGACTTTTGAACAGATAGATTGGGCCGTGGGTCAAATGATATCGAATGGATGGTCTGAACAAGAGGCTCGTTCCATCATATACAAGGAATATTCTTGGGATTTAACAGATCTCCTTCTTGACGATTATGAGGATGAAGAAAATGACAACACTCTTCTATCCCCCAAACAAATTGGAATAATCATTAGTCATTTGAAATCCAAGGGTTGGCCCGATAAAGACATTGAACTCATCATCGATCTATTCAAACAACTGATATCATAAATAACATAAACAGGCATGGAAGATAGAAGTTCGCGATTCCTAAATTACCTGCTCACCAATAAGAGACTGACAAGGGAGCAAAAAAGAGAAATCTCACAATTACTTGTGAGGGATCTTTCCAATGATTTGCTACAAGAGAGCGAGAAAGAACTCTCAGATGATAGTGAGTCTGTACCAAAAGCAAAGCTTCATGACGTCAAACCTGTCTTTGACTTTCTTCATTTGTTCACAGAAAAAGAGGCATTGAAATATACCACCCATGACTGGGACAAATCACCTCAAGGGACAGGCTATTGCTTCGCTAACTATACAGATTTTAAACAAAAATATTTAGCTATTATTGAGAAACATAATATCTACAATTCCAGTAAAGAATTATGGGAACTTACAAAAAATTTTCTTTTAAATGATGATGGAACGTTTTATTGGAGCAGACATAAGATAAAAATAGGATATAACAAATATGTAAAACAGTGGATGGAAGAGCATCCTGATGAGCAGCCTATGAATATGCAAATATCTGCTTTCCCTTCTTCCATAAGACCTGGGTTAATAGATAACAGATCCTTAAGTTCATTCAGAGATGTGGTAGAAATATTCAAACATTGTATCGAATTCCGGGACGAGGATTTATATGATATGATTATGGATGTTTTCGATAAGAATGGACTTATAGTAAATATGGACATTAAATCCATTTCTATCTACACTTGTACAGAAAAAATAAAAGAAGCTCTTGAAAAAATAGCAGAAAATGCTTTTAATAGAGGGAAAAGACATCCTCACATTGAAGTTAATCTTTTTACCATAAAAGGTAAATTTAGAGATACTATTGTTCTAGAAATACTCCAAGTTGATTCTTTTCCTGATAAAGCCATAACAGATGACAAAGTTTTAGGCAACGACCATGATGGTGCTATTTATAAAATAATAGAGTTGCTTCAAAATCTATGTGATTTCAGCGTAGAGAGCAAATTTGTAGACAACAACAACAATATGAAAGGTTATCATATAGATTACCTAGTGAGTGAAGAAGAAAGTCCTCTTTATTATGAAATACCAAATGATAATATTAGAGGGTATAAATCCATTTTAAGATTTTACAGTTATCACAATGAAAAAGGCAATAATAATAGACGATAATCCCAACAGAAAAAAACCATTTCAAAATGAATCAAAATCTCAATTGGAGATGATGATAGCAAATGGTTTATTAACCATCTCTGATGGCAAAAATCTCGATATTCTGTCATTTGAAGAATTGGAGGAATATGATTTAATTGCTATCCATCGCACTTACTTGGCCAAGCAAGGTATTTTCAATGATTTTATTGATTATATTAGAAGCAGAAACAAATGGCTTATTATATTTAGTGGAGGAACAACCCAGAATACAATCCAGATGAATGGCAAACAATTAAATATCAATTTCTCTGATTTTTATAATGAAAGATTGATACCATTCTTGGATAACTTTTGCAACGATTTTCCAATGGCGAGTCCTCTTCTTCAATTTCTATATGGTGATTCATGGAGACTTACCCTTTTGTTACAATACCGTTATCTATTGTGGGAATACGAAGATGTAAGAAACATAAAATCTAAATTCGACAAAAGAAAAGAGAGAGAAATTAGAACTGTTTTATGGACAGATGGGAATAGTCGTTCATTTAAAGAACTCTCTGATGAAATCAAAAACGAAAAAATTAACTATCAAAACAGATGAAAGTATTAGTTTTACATAATAATAATTTGCCTATTTTCTTAAGAGCAAACGAGAGATTTATATGGAAAGGGGACATTGATATTACGTCAGTAATTCTTAAATATGATAGTAAAAACAGCAATATAACTATCGATAGTTTCATTAGCAATATACTTTATAATGAATATCCTGTACTGAAAGATACCATTTACGACTTAATAATATTACCTTATACATTTAACGAGGAAAACTATATGGAATATTCCGGTCTACGTGTAGCCACACACATCAGACTCACAAAGGAATGGAACCATCTCACCGCCCCAATACTATTTATCGGACCTGATGAGATTGATGACATCATCAAATTGTCTGATTTTAGTAGTATCATAACCTCTTATCGAATTTTTATGTCTAATGCTCATAAAGAGAGTGAAATCGAAAACAAAATCCGTGAGATTATCGAAAACAATCAATATGACAATGAAGCTGAAATTAAATATTCATCTTCTCGCCGATATACTGAGATGGTGTCTAAATTGAGCATTAAGGTTCCAGAGAACTATGCAACACACCATTCTGTGGCCAATGAATGGGGTGTGCAACGTTGGAGTGAGATGCTCCAATTTGATGTTGAATACAGAAATAGCGATTTTAAAAACCAACTTTTTTATAAATGCCTAAGAGCAAGAATTGGCGAACCTCAGAAGTTCAACACCAAATGGTGGAAAAGTAACCCCTCCTTGTTGGCGTTCGGTTTCTGTCCAGAAGAGAATTATAAAATCGCTTATATTGACGATGAATATGAAAAAGGATGGAATTCCCTTTTATCATATATATTCAAATTTCAGCCCGTAGAATTCCAAACCTTCAAAGACTTTAAAGAAGGCATGGGAAAAGAGGAACTAAAGACCAAAATTGAGTCTTTTGTTGACACTTGCGATGCAGATTGCTATATATTAGATCTCAGATTGCATGAGTCTGATTTCGACAGTGAAATTGATAATGATACTCTTACAGGCCACGAGATTGCCAGATATATCAAGCGGAAAAACATCGCTAACCAAATAGTTATCTTTACGGCTTCAAATAAGGTTTGGAATCTAAAAGAAGAACTCCACAAAATCGGAGCCTCTGGCTATGTCATTAAAGAATCACCTGAATTTGTCTATGACAGAAACCAGACTTATCAAAATTTCGCTGATTTTCAAAAGGAAATCTTACATGCATGCCGCCAATCATATATTAAGAGGTACGTTACCGCAACTAAAGGCCTGGGGTACCCTACTCTTGATAGTTTCGTTAAACTCTTGCTGATTGATAAGACGGAAAGCAAATCGGATGTCCTATCAGCCTTGGTACTTGAACTAATGGTGTTTCTGGAGGATTTTGTCACGAGAAATTTCGAAATAAGAGATGGGGATAATTTATACCTCAAAGAATCATCTGAACGATTCGTCAATATCGGCAAAAAAATCCGATTCCACCAGATCGTCGAGGAAAAAGACAAATTTTTTGAAAAGGTCTCATGCAGTGACAATGTTCAAAAACTTGATGACTACTATAATTTTGAAGCTAAGTCAAAAGACAAAGACGGAAATACCTTTGTTCTCACAATGACTATCGCAGTCCTGTTTTTCTATTACAGGTTCCCAAACGACTTGATTAATTTATTCCTCCATGCCAAGATTCAACGCAATAGAAATATCGCTCATAATGGCAACAAGGTTGACATGACAATAGACGATGTAAAACATATTTTTGAAGAAATCATAGTACCAATCTTAAAAGATAAACGATTAAGCTAATAAATACTGTTTAAAATCATCTTTAGTTTACGCACAGAGATTTTTATGAATCACTGTTCTCACAAATATCATTCCCATGACAAAAACAGCGAAACATCCTTATATCCCACTCCTATGTCCTACTGACAGAGGATCTCTGCCTGGTATATTCTCTATATCAACAGTCTGGAAAAGGACAGTAATCTTAAAGTTTTGAAGATAAAAAAAGAAGGTATTCGCTGAAAGAAGATAATTAACTTAGTATATGACAAAAAGAAATATAATAGGAATAATAGGATTAGGATATGTCGGACTTCCTTTATTTTGTCTGTTTTCTCAAAAATATGAGTGTTGGGGTTTAGACAAAGATGAAAGTCGGATTAGAATGTTGTTGTCTGGGAAGGATAATCGAAACTGCCAGCCGGAAAGAGACATATGTAATGCTTTAAGTCGTTCCCATCTCACATCCAATTGGCAAGAACTAATAAAATGCAATATTTTCATAGTCGCTGTGCCTACACCTGTAGACACAAGCCATAAGCCTGAATTGTCTTCATTGGTTGATGCATGTAGATCTCTTGGGCAGGTTATCTCAAAAGATGACATTATTGTATTCGAGTCAACGGTATACCCTGGCGTAACAGATGAAATATGTATTCCAATTCTTGAGGAGATTTCAGGATTGAAGGTCGTTGATGATTTTCATGTGGGTTATTCACCGGAACGCATTAATGTTGGTGACAAGAATCATCAATTGGAAAACATCCCAAAAATAGTCGCAGCGACAGATGATTATGCTCTCCATTCTATTTCATCATTTTATAAGGATGTCATTAAAGCTAAAATAATTCATGCATCATCCATAAAGGTGGCTGAAGCAGCAAAAATGTATGAAAATGTACAGAGAGACACCTTGATTGCTCTAGCTAATGAATATTCCGAATATTGTCGCATGGAAGGAATAGATATTCAAGAAGTAACAGATTGTGCCGCAACAAAATGGAATTTTGCCAATGTTAGGCCGGGACTTGTTGGAGGACATTGTATAGGAGTGGATGCCTATTATCTATTAGAGCGTTCTTCTATGAAAGGCCTTGACTTACCACTTGTCAAAACATCTCGTTCAGTCAACGAAAATAAGGTTAATATAGTTTCTGATAGAATAGAAGCATACGCCAACTCTAAAGGGTTGACACATCAGAAAGTTCTGATTTTAGGATTCTCCTATAAACCTAACACTGCAGACACAAGAAATACTAAGATTATGGATTTGATAAACAATCTTCAACATAATTTTGAGGTGGTAGACTGCTATGACCCCCTTGTAGACCATGATTATGTCAAAACATATTACGGTCTCGACTTAATAGAAACAGAAAGCCTCAATGTCAATCAATATGACATTGTTGTTCTTGCTGTAAATCATGATTGTTTCGCAAATATAAGCTGTAATGGGTTATTAAGCATTTCCAACCTTTTGTAAAAAAAAGTATGACAGGAACGAAACTTTTACTCCAGTGAAAAGTAGAAATTGCAGATAATTGCGTCAAACCGATTTCTTACTGTCGTTATTATATGGCCTAGATGATGAACTAATTGAGTGAAAAGTATCGTATGGATATATTGAATATGGAATTAAAATACGACATAAGCCATTTATCTGTTGACATCTGCACAAGATGCCAGTTAAGGTGTCCGTCTTGTTCAACCAGTAAAGGCATAATACGAAATGGATTTGTCAAAGAGGGGATGATGTCTTTCGACAACTTTAAGTATATCCTTGATAATAATCCACAAATCAAAGAAATCGAATTGTCGAACTGGGGAGAGATATTTCTTAATCCAGAGATAAGACAAATGATTAAATATGCATATAATTGTGGTGTTGGGCTGTTATGTGCTAATGGAACTAATTTCAATTATGTCAAACAGGAAGTATTAGAAGCATTGGTTAAATATAAGGTCAGATGCCTCAATCTTTCCATTGACGGAGCTTGCCAGGAAACATATTCAATATATCGTCGAAATGGCTCATTCAATAAAGTCATTGAGAATATAGAAAAGTTGAACTCATTAAAAAAGCAATACAATTCGGATTACCCCAAATTGTCATGGCAGTTCATCTTATTTGGCCATAATGAACATGAGATTCATGAAGTCAAGGAGATGTGCGCAAGATTGGGAATGGTATTCAATCCCAGGATGAACCATTCGGGTTTTTCTCCAATTAAGGATTCTGATTTGGTTAAGAGAGAGACAGGCCTTGACTATGCAAGTAGAGAAGAGTATCGCATCAAGCACAAGACTGAATATAAACACCCTTGTTATCAATGTATTTACTCTCCCCAGATTAATTGGAATGGAGAGGTGTTGGGATGCTGTGTCAATAAATGGAAAGGGGTGGGAAATATCTTCAATCAAAACATTGCAGAGATTGTACATTCAAATATATACCAATATATGCTTGATGTTCTGTTTGGAGAAAAAGAAGCTAATTCAACAATCCCCTGCTATTATTGTCCTAATTACGAAAAGATTAGAATTCAGGCTCTGACTCTTGAAGGATTAAAAAAATACTGTGATTATGTGCCCATTGCATTACGATAAACAATATATCTGTCCTATTTGTGGCAATTGTCAGTTGCCATTGCTGCCTGTAGGCTCCTCATTCCCAATACTAAAAGAATTACAAGTGGTGGGATCTGGTAATCGATTGCAAAAATGTCATGGTTGCAATGGATCCGACCGAGACAGATTGGCTTTTTTGTATTTACGTGACTTTGAAAACCTTTTCGATGGAGAACCACATATTATCCGTATCGTACACGTGGCCCCAGAAGATTGTATTGCAAAACATATAATGGCTATCCCAAAGGTCGATTATCACCCAATAGATTCTTTTGAGCATGGCTATGAATATCCAAACTATATTAAGAAGATGAATCTGCTCGACCTCTCTTTTGCAGATCAATCTGTTGATTTACTTATTTGCAACCATGTTCTACAAGATATCTCAGATGATAAAGCAGCAATGAGAGAAATATGGCGAGTTTTAAAGCATGGTGGCAAAGCTATGTTGCAAGTACCTTTATCACCTATTATTGACTCAATAAAGGAGCATCAAGGAGAAAAGAGTCAAGAAGAATGCATAAAAGCCTATGGCCAACGCTTCCATAAGAGAATCTATAATGAGGAAGGATTTCTTAATAGACTTATTTCATGTGGTTTTGAGACTTACATCTATGATATTAGCAACAACTACCCTCTGCATAGTTTAAATCCTAAAGAGAAAATTCACATCGCTTTCAAAAAATGAACAAAATATGATTATCCAAGTGAACAATAAGAATATACGGAGAGAAGATACCCACAAGGTTGACATTTCATATCTTTCTCAGTACTATAAGGAAAATGGACATTTCCCTTTATTTCAGCAGGTTTTAATTGAAACAAGAACTGACTGCAATAACAACTGTCCATTTTGTCCTCATCATTTTAATAACAAGGAGTTGGGGGTGATGTCATGGGACTGTTTCTGTCGAATTATAGACAACCTTTGCGAAATCGGTTACAATGGACGAGTTGCCCTTATGCTATCAAATGAGCCATTACTAGACAATCGGTTACAGGACATGATAAAATATGCAAAATATAAATCTCCTCGTTTTTTCCTTGACATAACAACCAATGGAAAACTATTAACGTTAGATTTGGTCGACCAATTAATTAACCTTGGACTTGATAACATAAATATCAATGATTATAGAGGAGACCGCGAAAAGAATCCAAACAAATTATCAAAGAATCTTGAACCGATTTACAAGGCATATTACAATAACCCTAAGATAACTTTCCAAAAAAGAAGGCTGGATGAGAAATGGCCCAACTATGGGGGTAATATACCACAAAACGATTTTATTGGGGATCTAGGCTTTTGCAGTTTTCCATTTAGGAAATTAACCATATCATATAAAGGAGATGTCCTGCTATGTTGTGATGACTTTATGTATGACACATGCTTTGGAAACGTAATGTGTGATTCTTTATTAGATTGTTGGAATCATCCTGAATTGGAAAAGATAAGACTATCTCTTCTTGAAAACAAACGAATAGGCTTATGTGAACGTTGTAATGATTTTCAAAACTATAATGCCTTTTAGTTTTGGTATTATTAAAGTATATGATAGATCTTGAAATGATTGCGATATGAAAGAATATAATCATATAGGTTGGAAACGCATTCGCGTCCTCGTGACAAATAAATGCAACTATAGTTGTCCTTTTTGCCATAATGAAGGGCAATCAAAGGAAAATAATCCAATTCTTATGAAATTGGACGATTTTAAATCATTCGTGACATTCCTGGAAACCGAAAAGATTGAGGAACTTCATTTTAGTGGAGGAGAACCTTTCTTGAACCCAAACATCGTAAACATGATAAGGTTTGCAGAAGAAAGATTGGCATGCGACATCGGTTGTGCTACAAACTTCTCAAGAATAACAAAGGAACATTTGGAAACATTGAAAGGAAGCCGAGTAAAGTTTAACGTTCAATTTCCTTTTGCCACAAAAGATGCTTTTAAGAAAAGCACTGGAATTGGCAATATGGATACGATTCTTAATACCATTAAAATGGTGAGGGATGCTGGATTTCAGGTTGGATTGAACAGTGTAATACAAAGTAATGATATTTCTTCTGTAAAGAATTTGATTGAATTGGCTATCCAATATGAAATTCCGCTTAAACTACTACCCCAAATCGGATTGAAAGGTAGTGATAAGTTTAAAGAGTTTATTATTCCTTTGGTGGAAGAATATGCCTGTGAGTATTTGAACAAAGGCACAGGAGCACTTAGATGGACATTGAAATCTGGTAGCAAAAGGATTATTTTGTTATTAATCGATTCGCCCTGTTTCTATAATGATATCCAATCATGTAGAAATTTTGGTGAATTAAGAATCAATCCTGACTTTTCTCTTCAGCCTTGTATTCTGAGACAACCTTCTGAAAGGTTAAAGCTTAGCCAAGGAAAGGAGTTGGTTATAAATCAATTGGCAGAATTATGGAAACACTTCACAATTTGTTAGTCGAATATAACATTAATTCTATACCAGCAAAATATCAACGCTCATGGAGCATCATGTTCCAGGAAAAAAGATTCCCGACATATTGGGAAACGGTATATAACATACTCCATAAGATGGATAAAAGTCTTTCTGTTCTTGAGATTGGCGCTGGCCAAGGAGATGTTACAAGTATATTATGCTATCTCGGTTTTACCAAAATCACGTCTTACGAAAGAGACAAAGAAATGGCCAAGGTTGCTATAAGTAAGATTCAATCATTATTTCAAAGAACAAACGTTATCATAAATGCTGATTTTCCTAATTCTAGACATACCTCCGATGTTCTAGTCATTGTGAATTGTGTCTATGCAGATGGAGCGACAAACAAATTGGAATATAAAGATAAACTTAAATCTTTTTATGAATATGCGGGATTCCCTAAGACTGTGCTACTGGAGGTAATTGATACATCATATATACAGCCAAACCCTGATTTCCCATATTTTGTAAGACTTTCACAAGAAGATATCTACGATATTTTTCCCATTGAATCCATTGAGTCTTACGAGACCTATCATTATCCAATAAATAAAACAACAAAGTTTTTATATCATATTCGAACAAGGCAATGAAAATAGGAATAATTACCAGCGAATACTCCGAAGAAGGAGGCGGCCTTTCGTTCAGCTGCCTACAATTTCATAGATTATTAGAAGATTTGGGGCATGAGGTATGTCTTACATACTCCAAAATACAGAATTGTCTTATAATCCAAGGTGGCTACAATAACCGACTGGGAAAAGATATAGTTTGGGAAGAAAAGTTAAAAAGAGATAGTGAAAAACTGAAAGCTTGCTCAATCATTATAGCATTCGGTGGCGGATATAATGGATATTATGCCACATTGGTTTCGCAAAAGATAAAAAGCAGGCTATGGATTCTGTTCCGTGGTTCCGATGCAAATCTTGGGAAATGGGATGAAAAATTATCCTATTACAATACATTTTCTGTCCAGCATGCAGATCAGGTCTGTTGCCCTTCAAATGAAATGTGTGAAAACATCATACTTTTGGTGCCAAATCTCAATAACATTTCTGTTATCCCGAATTACGGGAAAAAAAATTATGTTCAGATAAAGCATTTGACAAGTGATGATATCATTATTGGAACTGGGGCTGCACACCTTAATGAGAAAAAGGGAATTGTATCACTACTAAAGCTGGTACATGCATACAATCAAAATTTCCAAGGCAGAAAGATTCGGTTAGAACTTGTTGGGGCTGTAGATAAAGATGTCTTGGAACAATATCAAAATATTGTTCAACAACTCAACATACAAAATGAGGTCACATTTATTGATTGTATGAGTCATCAGGCTTTTCATAGCAAACAGAAAGAATGGGATTTCTATGTTCAGACATCTATATGTGAAGGAATGGCAAATTCAGTGGTGGATAGCATGTCTATGGGAATACCTGTTATTGTTAGCAACACAGGATTTGTTGCTGAGTTTATGAATGAGCATTTCCCTGAAGCTGTGTTTCATGATTACTCTCCAGAATCCATGGCCAAGTCGGTGGATTTCCTAATACATATGAAGGATATGATGCAGAAGTATCAATACTCATATGATTTATTTTTTGAGTTAATATCTAAGGAAAACGTTATAAAAAAATGGGAAAAACTCCTGGGAAAGAAAGACTTTACGAATAATCCATCCTTGCTCAATCATGGAATGACCTCCGTTGTTTTACATGATGTTCAAGGCGACTTGCATGATCATATAACCACACCTGTATCTGTATTTGAGAAATTTGTATGTGATATAGCAGAACGAGGTTTGGGATTGTGTTCAATTGCACAATATATGAGTTTGTCAACTGAAAAACGTAGCAAATGGATAGCATGTACATTTGACGACGGCTATTGTGGTGTATTCGAAAACGCATTACCCATTCTTAGAAAATACAACTATACAGCGACGGTTTTTGTTTGTTCAGACTATATGGGAGAACCTAACAACTGGAACTTCAAGGATAAAATCGTACGTAAGCATATGACTGAGGAAGAATTGAAACAATTGCAAAAAGAAGGATGGGAAATAGGGTCACATGGCAAAACTCATCAATCGTTGTTGAGGTTGGATGACGTGCATTTAATTGAGGAATTGAGCAAGTCCAAAGAAAAATTGCAAGAGCTGTTCGGCCCAATACAATCTTATGCATATCCATATGGAGATTATAATGACTATATCGTTAATATAGTAAAAAAATATTATAAAATCGCCTTTGCTTTGACATCTGGAGGAAATCTTATCGACGTAGATTCATTTCATATCAGAAGATATTTTATTTCAGACATTTACCAAATTATAGGTCGCATATGAAAATATTAGGTATTCTTCGTGGTTTTCCTGGATTAGGAAGAGTTGTTGCTGGTGTTTCCCTAATGGAGGCTCTTAGTCAGAATTATAATTGTGATACCAAAATCATCAGCTACTTACAAGGAAACAAGTATCTGGAAACCCTTGGATATGAAGGATTGATAGAAGCGACTCCATTTGATTATTGCTCCATCGGTTTATTACCTACAAACAAAATGGGAGCTTATATTCATGATACAATTAGGAAGTTCAATCCCGACATCATAATCATTGACGGGGAACCATTAATGCTGCAATCGATAAAGCTATCCCACAAAAACATTAAGGTTGTAGCCTTACTAAATCCATCAGATGTGGATAATCCCAACAATGATAAGGAAACCATGGACTACTTTAATGCACTCTATTCTATGGCCGACCTGGCTATATGCCATGGATTAAGAAAAGTAACACCTCCCACAAAATATAGTAAATTCCTATCTGTAGGAACCATTTTGCGAAGAGAAATAATCGACACTAAAAATATTCCTAGTAATAACATTTATTGTCTTTTGGGTGGTGGAACTATAAATGTCGAAGAGCAATTTTCTGAATCCACTATAACGATTGGAAAACATTGTCTGACTATTGCCAGAAATCTTCCTGAGTATAATATACATATAGCTTGTTCAAGTAAGAATATCTATGACTCATTAAAGCAATTTGATATCCCCCAAAATGTATTCTTATACAATCAAGTTGTTGATTCACCCAAATGTTATTCTGATGCATGTTTGGTTATAACACGTTCAGGCCGGAATACATTAAGCGAATTGGCATATTTAGGAATTCCATCGATTTCATTTGTCTCGGGATGTTCATACAGACATTTTGAACAAAAACAAAATATTGCTAGTTTGTCTAATGCAAATATTGCAATGGCGCCTTTGAACATCGAACCAGATAAACTTACAGAAATATGCTTAAATATGATGGCAAAGGGTATAAAGAAACATTTATTTGAATATGGCAATGATATTGCATTAAAAAGTATTTTATCCTTGAAAGATGAACGATAACAATTGTTTTAGTGTTTGATAATCAAATGATAAATGACATTTAGTTAACATATGAGAAAGGTATTAGTAACTGGAGGTGCCGGGTTTATTGGCTCAAACTTATGCGACCACCTTGTAAATAAAGGTTTTCATGTCATATGCCTTGATAACTTTTCTACTGGTCATATGAAGAATATTCATCATCTTCTCAATGACGACAACATCCCATTCGAGTTGATTGAGGGAGACATCAGGAATTTTGAAACCTGTATAAAGGCGGTAGATGGTGTTGAATTTGTTTTTCATGAAGCTGCCCTGGGAAGCATACCGAGAAGCATCAATGACCCTATCACTACTAACGATGTCAATATAGGAGGTTTTTTAAATATGTTGGTAGCAGCCCGCAATTCAAATGTCAAAAGATTTATCTTTGCGGCTAGCAGCTCAACATACGGAGATAGCAAGGAACTTCCCAAGAGAGAAGACCATATCGGAAAGCCCTTGTCTCCCTATGCACTTACAAAATATGTTGATGAATTGTATGCTGATGTCTTTGCCAAGACATATGGAATAGAATATATAGGTTTACGATATTTTAATGTTTTTGGAAAAAGACAGGATCCGGACAGCATGTATGCAGCTGTAATACCTTTGTTCATTAAACAATTCTTAAATCACAAACAACCTATCATAAACGGGAAGGGAGAATATAGTCGTGACTTTACATATGTTGACAATGTGATTCACATGAACATGCTCGCCATGGAAACAGAATCCACAGATGCCATAAATCAAATATATAATACTGCTGGAGGTGAAAGAACATCTATAAACGACTTGATAGAATCAATTCAGTCTTTTATAAGCGAAACAGACAGTTCTGTTATGAACATCAAACCTATTCACGGCCCATATAGAAATGGCGATATACCACACTCCTTAGCAAGTATAGAAAAAGCAAAACAATTGCTTGGCTATATTCCTGTTGTAAATTTTAAAGATGGGTTAAAGAAAACCATTGATTGGTACATCAACCCACATTGATGGGTTACACAATTGGCATCGCGGCGTTTATCCTTGCTCGAATTCTATGATGGCACTCACCTCGGTGCCGATGGACAACGAGACGATGATGCCGTTGTCAATCCGATAAACTGTTGGCAGAAGCACATCGCCCAACTTGGCGGCTACCCGATACTCCACCCTCAAACCCTTCACCCAAAAATCTACCGGCAGAAGCTCCATGGCCATGCGGATGTAGTTGGCGTTGTTCACGTGCCGGTTGTAGTCGATGTCTGCACGCTGCACCCTGACGGGGTCACACGTCTCCCCTATACTCTCGTCTTTAGGCAGGATGATCCGCCGGTCCTTGTAATTCATCTCCAACTTCGGCTCCAGTTTCATCGAGGCGATCGTGGCGTCATCCACCCGCTTCAGTTTTCCTGCCGTCTTGTCCACGAAGGCTCCCATGCTCCATGTCCTGTAGCAGGGTTGGCCGTCGGCATCGTAGATGAAGGTGTTGCGGAAACCGAACATCGGCTTCAAGCCGTAGACCGAAGTGGTCACCGTCAGCTGCTCCTTGTACTCAGGTACACGGACGATTTCCACTTGGCGTGAAGCCAGCAGCTGGGTCATGTTCTGCTCCTCAAAATACCGTTTGACACCAGGCTCGCTGTCAATCCACATCTCCGAGCAGTCCTGCATCATCTGGAGGGCCGAATAGAGCTTAAGTCTTCCCTCGCTGTCGCAGGTGCTTGTCGTTACTTTATAGTCAAGGCTATACATAATTGTGATGGTTATACATAAATGACAGAATTTCCATATCTGTTTTTCGAGGGTGCAAAGTTACTCAATTTATTCTGATTCCAGCCTTTGACCCCACTGTATTCGTCCTGCCGATGCACAACAAAACAAATGCATCCGCGCATTCTATGTCAGAAGATACGGATGCATTTCCCTTTTCACAGAAATGGGTACTTATGCCTATTCACCCAAACACTTCCATCAGCTAATAACACTCCCTACTCCTCAGGACGGTAGTTCGGCCGCAGGGACACCTTGTCAGCGGTGGGAAAGTCTTTCGGGACGGGCTGTGTGACCTTTCCCGTGGCACACCACTCGGAACCTCGCAGGAGAAGGGTCTGGAAACCCGCACACTGCATGGCAGGGTTATCATCCAGGCTGTCTCCGCAATGGCCGGGCATGATATGGAAAATCCTTCCCTTGCCATACTCCACGGTGAAGATAAGCGGTTCCTCACGGCCTGAGCCCCTCTTCTCAAGTGTGGAGAAAGCGGTGTAGAGCAAATCTTTGATGCCTCCAGGTCCCCTCATCCTGTCATAAAGCTCATCAGAGGCATGCCTCCATCGTGTAGGCAAACCCTCGGTGATGGGATGCGAGGCGGTGCGGCAACTGAGCACATACTCGTGCCTGAATCCATGCGAACCGCCGATACCGGGAGAAGGGTCTTCCTGCAATGCCCCGTCCTTCCAGTAGAAATAAGGACCTGACGTTTCTTTCCTTCCTCCCCAGCCGCCAAGGGCTATCATCTCGTTGTATTCCTTCCAGTCGGTAAAGGCGTTGTCGGCAGCATGGTAGACCACCACCCCACCGCCACCACGGACGAAGTCCATGAAAGCGGCGTTCATGGCCGATGACCAACTGTCGCCGTTGTAGTCAAGGACCACCAGTTGATACTTGCTGAAATCCACGGAAAACCCCGACATGTCCTCTCCATGGGAGGGAGACACGGCCACGTCAAGGCTGAAGAGCCTGGAGTTCTCCAATGTCATCTTGATGGCCTGATGGCTGACGGGCCAGTTGTGGTTGTTCTGTCCTGTGATGATGACACCAGGAACGGGTTCCTGGGCGTTGGCGCAGAAAATGGCTGCAAATAGCATAGCAACCGCCATAAAAAAGTATTTCATCGTATTCATAGCACCGTTTTTTCTAATGATGGTGAAACTGATGTTCATTTCTCCAATAGTCTCCTGTCATGGTCGCATTCCATGAATGATAGACTCCAGACAGCCAACCGAAGATAGACCGATATCACTGCCTTTAATGGTTGCAAATTTACGTAATTTGCATGAAAATAGTTATTTTTGCAACATATTTCAAGAATACCACATGAAGAAAGTGAAAATTACCGTCCTCAAGACGATGCTCAACGAGGACCTGGCCAAGGAATATGGCATCTGCGGGCTCAAAGCCTGCCCGATGATGAAGGTGGGTGACGTGTTTTATGCCGACTATGCGAAGCCCGACGGCTTCTGCGACGAGGCATGGAAGGCCATCTACCAATATGTGTTCGCCCTGGCACACGGTGCCGACAAGGGGTTGTTCTACTATGGCGACTGGATCAAAGAACCGGGAGTGGCCATCGTCAGCTGCAATGACGGACTGCGCCCCGTCATCATGAAACTGGAGGCGACCGACGAGGAAGCCACCATCGACTATACACCCGTGGAGAGATGATAGAGACCGGACTGAGACATACCAGCGAACTGACCGTGACAGAGGCTGTCACAGCCATCGAAGTCGGCTCCGGCGACATGCCGGTGCTCGCCACCCCGATGATGATGGCGCTGATGGAGAACGCCGCCATGCTCGCCGTCAGGGAACACCTGCCGGAAGGATGCACCACCGTGGGCGGACATATCGAGTCATCACACCTCCAACCTTCCAAGATCGGCGATGTCGTCACCGCCGTGGCGGAGGTGACCAAGGTGGATGGCAAGAAAATCTTCTTCAAGGTGACGGCCTACTGCGGGGAAAACCTGCTCGGAGAGGGCACGCACCTTCGTTTCATCGTGGACAGGAAAAGATTCCTGGAAAAACTGAACTCTTAAAACAATCGCTTATGAACTTATTGGAACTGGTGAAAAACCGCTACAGCTGCAGGGACTATCAGTCCCGCGACGTTGAGCAAGAGAAAATCGACTACATCATGGAATGCGTGCGCTATGCCCCATCGGCCGTCAACAAACAGCCATGGAGATTCCACATCGTATCCAGCGACGATGGAAAGGCCAGGCTGCAGCAGTGCTATGCCCGTGAATGGTTCAAGACGGCGCCGCTCTACGTCATCGCCTCCGTACTGCACGACGAGGAATGGGTGAGGGCCGACGGCAAGCACCACGGCGACATCGACATCGCCATCGCTGTGGAGCATCTCTGCCTGGCTGCCACGGAGCAGGGACTGGCCACCTGCTGGGTCTGCAACTTCGACGCCGTGAAGTGCAAGGAGCTATTCGACCTGCCTGAGTCCGAAGAGCCCGCCGTCCTCATCCCCTTGGGCTACGCAGCCGACGAACCCAAGGAGAAGAAGCGCAAGGAGATGAAGGACATCCTCCGCCGTATGGACTGACTTCAAAATCAGGCCTGTCACAATAGCAAGATTTCATAGTGCTACTCCAGTTAAATTGCTATTTGAAAACCCAGTATTTCCGCTGAATCCTACGGGTGAATTTGGGGGACTTCCGCAGGTTTTGAGCAAAACGTGATTTACTCAAGTCCTGCCATGCCCAGCATCCACTTCACCTCTCACAAAAGAGCCCAGCCTCTCCTTCCCTCTCGCCTTCCCATCGAGAAGAGCAATTATTTCCATAACGCTACCCCGGCTAAGCATATCCAAATGTAAAAAATCTCGCAATATGAAGTTGTCACTGAAAGAACTTATCGACCAAATAGAGCCGCAAGATTTGACCCAATACAAGAGGTTCACGCCTTTGTACATCGAAGAAGCCTTGAAAGGGAGGAATTGGGATGAATGGAATCCTGATGTTTTTCAGGATTACTTTGAAAAGGCAATGAATAGTGTAGCTTATCTTGGCCAAGGAGTCTTCAAGCCTCGCCACAAAGATACGATAAAGAGAAACTGGATGAAATTGGCACCGCATCTTCAAGCAATAGCATCCAGCCAGGATGAGCCTTTGTGGAATGAATACAAACAAATAAAATCAATAATAAGAGGTTGCATTGAAGACAACATGCAGGTCGCCACTAATAGAATGATGGCAGGCCTGCAACCAAAATTGCTATGTACTGAAGTTGACTTGAAAAAGGTTAACGAGCTATTTGATTACATTCACACTTATACAAATGCCGAAATACCAGCCTATGACAGAGACAGCTGGGAAAGCGCAAGCTATCATCTTTTAACATTGCTTCATTCTCTGTATCCTGACAAGAACCATTTTGATTTTGCATATATTCCATGGAAGCTGTTGGAACTGTTCAAGCATAAAATTGAGAAAGAGTATATCACATATTGGATAATACCTTCCAAAGATAGTGTATTCCGAATTGCCGATTGCCTGAAAGACAAGCAATTTGTAGACTGGCAATCCAGTTTTAATCCCAAGAAAGGGGACATCGTTTTCATCTATCGATCGAGGCCCATACAACGGATTAGCTATATGATGGAGGTCACCAAAACCAACATCCCATATCGCAATACAATCAATGATGAAGAGTATTGGGGAGAAGAACATTGTCCAAAAAATGAAATCGACCCAAACGAACCTTATCAAAGACTCAAATTGATAAAAGAGAGTGAATCCACATCTTTGCAACTCACAGAACTAATCAAGGCAGGACTGAATGGAGCACCCCGAGGTCCGAGGAAAATCTATGGTAAAACCTTGGAGCATGTTTTGAACGTGTTTCAGGATCAGCCATATGACTATGATGAAATCATCAATCCCGATGATATATTTGAAGGAGCAAAAAAGACGGTGGTAGTTAACAGTTATGAACGGAACAGAGAAGCACGGGAAATATGCATAGCTGCCCATGGATGCAGATGCTCCGTATGCGGAATGGATTTTAAGCAGATGTATGGCGATATAGGCCGGGGCTTCATTCACGTTCATCATATCGTGCCAATCTCAACTATTGGTGCTGAGTACAAACTCGACCCTGTCAAAGACTTGGTTCCTGTTTGTCCTAATTGCCACGCTATGCTGCATCGATATGGGATAAGGAAAACTCTGACCATTGAAGAACTAAAGGAATCAATCAATGCAAAGCAACTAACGTGAATAGTCACTGCTTTCCAAATTGATGATACACGACAAATATGTCGCTAACAGGAATTCTTTCAACACATCCCCATCCCCCAACTATAAGATAAAAAACCTCTTCCCCCGCCTTCAGGCACAGCCTCTCCTCCCCTCTCGCCTTCCCAAACAAGAAAAAGATAATGCCAACCGCCAGCACATACAAAAGGCCTTCCAGCACAGACCATCCCGAGAAGGACGCGCTCCTCAAAACCTATGAGGAACAGCTCGCCCTGCTGCCTTCAGAGGCAAAGGAGTTCTGCCGGCAGCACTTCTCCTCGCACACCGACCTCATCCCCTGGATACTCCGGGAAAAGGACACCAGGGAACTCCACTGCGAGGGGCAGATGAGACGCGACATGGCATTCTTCATCGCCAAGATACGCATCCGGCTCGAGGCATCCGGGGACCTCCACACCATCAGGCAAGAGGCCGCTCAGGATGCAGAACGGCCCAAGACTCTCGTTCCCAGGATCAAGGCGCTCTGGCACTCCCTGACCACCGCGGTCTCCCTTGACGACAACTACGACGACTTCATGGAGAAGGTGGCCCGGATCCATGACTCGCTTGACAAAAGTCAAAAAGACAGCGAAGAACTCAGCGGATGGCTGGAACAGCAGGAATCACAAGATGAGAAATGGCGGAGAGAACAGGAGGAAGAGACAAAAAGAAGGCATGAGGAGCACCAAAAACTCATGGAGGAGTTCAAGAAAGCGGAGGACCGACTGAAAGAACTGGAAGAGGAATGGAAAGGGATACAGGAGGCAAGAAGACAAAGGCAGGAGGAATGGGAAAGACAATGGGAAGAGAGAAGGACAAGGGATAAGGAAAGAGAAAAGGAAAGGAGAAGACTGGAAGGGCGCAGGAAAATCCTTGAGGACCTGGAGAAATGGAAGGAGGAGAAAAGACGGGAAGCCGGGTACGGCCTAGAGGTGAGCGACGCGGAAGAGGATGAGGGACAACAATACCTGAGCTTCAAATGGAGGAAGTGGGAATGGGACTCCATCAACGAGGAATACCTGCGGCGGCAATACCACGACCTGATCTGCGTCTTCCCATACCAGGTGAGGAGAACCCTCATCAGCATCATCCCCACCCTGGATGACCTGCGCGAGAAGACCAACGAATACACCACCTTCTCCGGCACCCTCCGGCACAAATACGAACTCGACCAGTTCATCGAGATATTCCGGTTCATCAACAACGAATACCCGTTCCAGATAACCGACATCGGATTCCTCTACCAACAGATGACCGGAAGGCAGCCGCACCATGACCTGACGCTTGAAGAGAGCGTCACCCTCAGGCTGCTGGAAAACACCCCCAAGAAGGAGAAGCGAGAGCGCCTGCTCCGCAATCACCACCCATGCCACCCGTCACCAAGCGGGTACTACCGGGAGAGATGCTTCGACACCTATCTCATGTCCCCCGGCGATGCCGTGCTCTGCAAGCAAAAGGAGACCGCTCCCCCACCCCAGCTCGACGAGCTGTTCTGCATGGACACGGCCTACCCCGACTTCATCATCCTCGCCGTGACACTGGTCCAGGCGGCAAGGGAGGTGGACAAAAAACTGCATGCCCTGAGACGCTTCCACGGATACTATGACAATTACTCCATCGCCTCTCTCTCCGATACAAGGATGCACCTGTACGCCTCCTGCAACGAGCCGTACTTCACGTACGACCTCTACCTCACCAAAAAAGGCGGCAGGCTGTACCTCTCCCACGACGAAGGCGTCCCGGAAAAGATGAGCCTGAACCTCAACACCAGATACTTCGACGAGCTCCGCGACCTGGAAAGGGGGTTCCAGCAATGGCTTGACAGGCTGAGGACCGTCCTCATGCGCCTCTCCGGTGACAGGCTCGTCGTCTACAGCGACTTCTACAAGATCAGGGTCTTCGACAAGTCCAACCAGCGGTCCTGCTCCCTCTACACCCTGACCTCGTGGATAGAGGCGCATGACATCCATGAGGTGGCACGGGACTACCACGTCAACGAAAGCCCCATGAAACACCATCCCTGGAACTTCCCGGGCAAGTACCACTACTGATGGCGGGAAGACATACGGATATCCCATACCTTCATTTGGATACGGCGGGATACAAAATGGACGGAACAAGATTAACCGAACAATGGCAATAATAACACCAGCACCCCGTTGATTATGTATACAACCACATTGTCAATCTAAAACCTAAGATGATGAAACAGCTATTAACCATTCTCACATTGATCCTCTTCCTACCGGTGTACACACACGCACAGGAAGAAAGTGATTTCATACCCGTTGACTGGAAGGAAATAAAAAAAGTGGCTGAGAATGACCCACAAAAAATCAATGATCTGGTGGCGAGGATGGCAGCCAGTGAAATTGACACCACGATGACATGGAACGAAAGGATTCTGGCATATTACGGGCTGTCATTCCTTAAGCCTTTTTCCGGATTCTCAGAAGGCCGGAAGCTGAATGAACTGTTTGAAGAAGGAAAATATGAGGAATGCCTTTCCAGAGCAAAAGAGCTGCTCAAGGAAAATCCTTTAAGCCTTGAAGCACTCTCCAATGCCGGATTGTCCATAGGCATGATGCTGGAAGACTCAACACATCATCATGACGTGACCGAGAAAGAGGCGAAGGAATATTTCACCCGAATGTTCATCATCTTCGCTACCATAGCCAGAACCGGCGACGGGACGAGCGAACGGCCCTTCAGCGTGACGATGGTTTCCGACGAATACATGTTCATGCACTATCATCTTGACATCTGGGAGTTCGAATCGCAATACCTGACAGGCAACAAGTGCGACGGTTTCGACCTAAAAGAGCCGTCGGAAGAGTATCCGCGCAAACAGATATTCTTTGACGTCTCCCGTGTGCTGGAAATAGAGAGAGAAATGTTCCTAAAGTAAGACCAAAGTCTTAATTCTGACAAAGTTCATTTTATCATTCGGTCATTTTTAGGGTATTAAGCCCCATGAAACACCATCCCTGGAACTTCCCGGGCAAGTACCACTACTGAATTCTATGCCACATTATAGAAAATTTGCCCTATCGCATACTCCCGAAGTTCCGGTGGATTTCAATACTATTCCCAATGGCACACGCGCCACACGCACCGTCTTTCCAGTGAGACATGGCGAGAAGTTTCATTTTTTGATGATTTTCTTTCCGTCCCTGATATATGTACCATGCCGTGGTTCCATGATCTGCCGACCTTGAAGGTCGAAGGCAGGTGATTCCGATGTGCCTGATTTGACAGCCTGAATAGCAGCAACACTCTGTGCTACAAGGTCTGCCTTGGAAACTTCATAGACATCTGATTCAGAGTAAATGAGAAGGCGGTCGCCATATTGCTGCAGGTCGTTCACCCGCTCAAGGTCCTTCTCAAATGTCATTACTTGCGAGGGATGCCATGAGCGCCCGCCGTCAGTGGAGCACATCAGTTTGATGCAAGCCCCCTTCTGGCCGTTTCGCCCCAGGCTTCCTGCCATATACACTGTGTCGGGATGTTCGTTGTCAAATGCAGAGAAGTACCAGTATGCCGTGCGGGATTCATCGCCCCAATAATCCTGGCAACTCCATGTCTGGCCGTTGTCATCTGAGAGGAATACGCATCCTTCGCCGCCAGCCAGCCAACGGTCGGGATTGGCGGGATGGAATGTCGGCTGGTGTACGCAGTTGTCACCGGGGAAGCCGAGCGAATTGCCGTGGTCGGTCCATGTCTGACCGCTGTCGTAACTGATCATGATATGACCATCGAAGACCATGCCTTCTCCACAATTGTAGATGATGTTCGGACGTGAAAGGTGAAAACCGATGACAGATGCGGCTGAGTTTCCATAAAAGAATTCCGTCAGGCACTCCCACGTCTGTCCGAAGTCAGTAGAGAGCAACAAACCCCAATACGTGGAAGAGACCAATAGCGTGTTGGGGTCTGCAGGGTGCTGGACGAGGCTGGGTAGTCTCCCGTGATTCTTCCCTCGGAAGATTTCGGGCGTTACGTCTTCGTAGGTCTGTCCGCCGTCGTGCGAGAGGAGCAGGAAACTGCCGCCCTCATTGTAGCGCAAGGCCAGAATGTCGTTGCCAAGACGGGCGTAGTCCTGTAGCGGTATGCCCTCGAAGCCCACAAGATGCCACGTGCCATTGTCAGCCGACAGGTCTTTGGCATAGAGTCCTTGATTGGTGCAGACATGGAGCCTGTCGCCCTCGACGTGCATCCTGGGCTGAGAGAAAAGGCCCTGCCGCTCGCCTCCGTTGAAACCGAGGTCAAGCGACTGGAACAACTGTGCCGCGATGTTGATGGGCAGCAGCAAGGCAAGCAAAAAAAAGATGCAGGTTTTCTTGTCCATTTTGTCTGATTGTTGTTCTTGTTGAAAAGGAGCATCGCCACCAGCCCGAGTCGTTTGTGTGCCTTGCTCCATTCATGTTATAGCATCTCCGCTGTATCTAAACGGATGAAGTTTTTTCAGAGTCGTCTCATTCCACTTTCCTGAAATTCATCACCACGTCAGAGCCGACAGGACGCCAAGTCATTCCCTTGGCAGAAATCCTTTGGATGTCATATTTTTGCGTTTCCGGACTTCCGCCGTATAGTTCCTCGAAAATAAGCAAACGACGGTTGTCATCCGATACCACATAACTGCGTTGGATGGTCGTGTCACCGGCAAAGACGTCAGATACGTGAATGGTGCAACTGCCACTTGTGGAGGGGACCCCAGGGGTGAAAGTGTACTTCACATAGCCCTCTGCCACCACGCCTTCGTCATACACTTGTAACCAAGTGCCCGCAAGTTGGTCGATCTGATAATCTTCATCGTCGCTGCTGCAAGAAACAAGAATGAGAGTGGCAAGCATTACAAACACAACTCTCCAAATCTTCATATCCTTCATTTTCGTCATATAATTGATGTTTCCTTTTGATAAAATACAAAAAGACGGAAAACTTGTATCACCCATTACTAATTTTTGTTAAACAGGACAAAAATAATGGACATGATTGAAAAGATCAACATCATAACTGTTGTGAGAGAAAAGGAGATATCTGAACTTAGAAAGTTATCTGTGCTATCTTCAGACCACATCCTTCAGCACTTCACAAACGGCTTTTCCTCTCCTCATGGCAGTGTTCTGACGTTCTTCAATCGGCTAAAGCATACAAAACCCCACGGTCGTTCACCTTTCAATGAACTCCCTTCCCCTCTCGCAAAAGACATCCGTCATCGGAAGTCCCAACGACGGCAATCTATATGATAGATTACTTCTTCAGCTTTGAAGCTATCCACAACACGACGACGGCTCCCACAACGGCCGTGCCCAGCTGGCCGATGGTGCCGCCCCATGTGATGTTCAAAAAGTCGAACAGGAAACCACCGGCAAAACCGCCGATGACACCGAGAACAAGATTCCACAACAGGCCACCACCCTTGCCCATGATCTTATTGGCTATGAAACCAGCCAGAATACCAATGATAATCGCTCCAATAAGTCCCATAATCAAAAATTTTAGGTTAAGAATCTGATGTTATCTCATAAGGTAGTAATACGCCACAAAAATATCAAATAATTCAACACCCTCCAAATAAAGTTGGGATATGTTGCCTCAATCAAAACAATATGCAATAGATGACACCTCAAGAATTGGTCTTTTGTTATTTTTTCAGTAATTTTGCACTGCAAATACAAAAATACTTTCAATAAACTACCCGAAAGGGTGGCATACACAAAAAACCATATCATGCATATCATAGCCATCGCCATAGCCATCATCGTCCTCATCGCAGCTGTCGCTGGACTCCTCGCTATCGGAAAGCAAAAACGCCTGAAAGCGAAAGCCCGGGAATGCGCGAAAGAGGTGCAGATCTTCCATGAGAAGGTGCAGAAACTCTCTGACCCGTCCCACTTCTTCACGGACGAGGAACTGCTCCAGCTCAAACGGGAATACGCCCCCTTGCTTGACGAGGTCAGCGAACTATACGACAGCTTCCTCATCTCCAACGAATACCTCGATGACCTCGGACTGAGAGAGTTCATCCGGCAGCGGAAATTCCTCAACCACATACAGTCCCAGAACAACCAGAAATACAAGCAGCAATAGAGGAATTCTCCTTTTATGGGGATTCATGGCGTAAGCCATGCCATCATAGGAACAAAAAGACTGATGCCTGAAAAAGACCATGGCACAAAACCGATTCCACCGGCACTATCAGAAACATCATGCACAAGGAGAAATTCTACATCTACCGCAGAGACGCGAGGAAGGGAAGCCCTGCCTATTCGCCAAAGCCACACTCTGCCCCGCACTACGAGGGCAGGTACATCGAGGGCATGGAGGAGTGGGCTTCATGGTACTGCATCAACAAGAAGGACGACGGCACGTATGAAGCCGAACTTGACGAAGCATGGAACGAGGGGAGCCATAACGGCGGGGGGACGATTACCGTGGACATCCCCAACGAATGGTTTGCCCTTCCATACGACGACTTCCTCGGACACGTCGTCACACTGGCGGCAGCCTCGCATTATGGCTTCACGGCTGACGACCTGAAACAGAAAAAAGGACTAAAGGAATTCCTGGGATATGAAAAATAAAAAATGCCATGATGATAAAAAAAATTTTTTAAAGGCATTTTCAAAGAAAGGAAAGGAAAGGAAAAGACATGAAAAGACTCATCATAACCATCATGGCAGGTCTCCTGCTGCTGGCCTGCCCCACACTCCACGCACAACGCGTGCTGTATATCGGCGACTCTGTCACTGACGGCGGATGGGGACGCAGCGGGGGCAGCATGGCTCCCTCTGACCAGCGCAACCAAAAGGACCTCAACCATATCTACGGGCACGGTTACATGTTTATCTGCGCCACACACTACGAGAGCACACAACCGTATGCCGGACTGCAATTCTTCAACCGGGGAATATCGGGCAACACGCTTGATGACCTGAAAAGCCGGTGGCAACAGGACGTGCTCGACCTGAAGCCGGATATCCTTTCGGTGCTCATCGGCACCAATGACGTGTGGAACTATATCAAGAAGCATGACAATCCCGACGGATTCGACATCGCAAGCTGGGAAAACCTGTACCGCGACCTGCTCAACGAGGCAAGAAGCAATAATCCCGACCTCAAGATTGCCCTGGGAACACCTTTCGTCTCGAAGACCACGCCGCAAAACCAGCAGGAGCTGTGCGCCAGGCTGGCGTCTGCCGTGAGAAGAATCGCCAAGGACTTCAATGCCATAGTGATGCCCTACGACACCATGTTCCATGAGCTGCAGCAGAGCCATCCCAACGAGCGCTACTGGATATGGGATGCCGTACACCCCACCCCGGCAGGTCATCAGCGGATGGCAGACCTGTGGATCAGCAAGGCCACGGAGGCAGGATGGCTGCTCAGTCCCAATCCATAAACATTCATCACATATCCATTCCTATCCAACCGCACAGAATCGCTCCTGCGGCAAAATTGGAGCAAACTTCATTTCCCTCTTGCCTGTCCCGATTTACCTCCGGCGAATCGCTTCTGCGCTCGTAAATAGACTTGAAAACAATTTTTCCGTCATATTTTTCTAACCTGTCCCACGGTATGGCACAACCTGCCTTTATCTTTGCATCGAACAATCAAGTCATACGGAAATCCCAAAAAGGATTCCATCACATTTTTCACTTAAAAAACAAGCATTATGAACAGGTTCGATTCAATGACAAAAGAGCAATACCGCGCAGCCAAGGACGGCTTCTTCCTCCAATACAATCCACCAGCGAGCAAGCCCGTGGAGACAATGGATTTGGTCATGCGCCAGGAGAACGCACTCGCCATCATCAAAGGAGACAGAAAAATGGAGTTCCGACAGATAAATGACGACAACTTCAACATGCTCAACGACGAGGAGACCTACACATGGATGATGGACCACCGCAAGGACGAAAAGATGGATACGGAGGCCATGTATGAGTTCCTCTGCTCCGTCAGGCCCGTCATGACGCTCCACTTCCACGACGAGGAAAACTCATGGTTCCTGGATGTGGAATGCACCAAGAACGACCTCACCTGCGTGTTCCCCAAGGAAGTGGAATACCTCCAAAAACGCTTCGGATGCCATGAACTCGACGGCATCCTCGAAGACTATGAGAAAAGGAATGACCCAATGAGGCCCGCCTTCTTCTACTTCGCCCTCGGGAAGGTGCTGGACACGAACCTCGCATCATAACCCATCGACAAAACACAAAAACAGGAGATAAAGAAATGAGAGGACCTAACAATATAGACTGGAACAACGAGATTTGGGATGCCCAAAGACTCGTGAGGGAATTTGTTTCCCTTAAAGCATGGGATTACAGGGGGAAGACGATGGAGGAACTCGTGTGGAGCGACCAGATTCTCTTTCAACGGCTCATCGCGGTCATCCATGCCTACATAGGTGACCCATTTCACCGTACTGGCATTCCCTTTAGCTACACGTCAGCCGTATTCAGTCAAAGCGGATATGACAATCTTGAAACACTGCAAAATTCCCCCATAGACAAAGCCGACAGGAAAACCATCCAGGAATGGCTGTTCCAATGGCGGGACCAAGCCTTTCAAGCACTATGGAGAGAGGAAGACTTTACATGGAGTCCAGGAGAACGAGGCCATATGATAAGTGCTCTGCTCATGCAGCGTTTCAAAGTCCAGAAATGCCTTGAGGTATATGATGGGTGGCTGGTATGCAGCAGGGCAGGATTCATGGCCGTCAACGCCTGCAAATCCCTATACAACCCATTTCTCGAGCAGACCAACGAACAGGTTGACCGAATCATCGCGCTGCTGCTCGGTTCTTCTTTCAAGGGAACCTTCACCGTCGCGGAACTGACCGAAAAGCACCAATATCCCAAAGCGACGGACGAAGAGGTGTTTGACTGGCAAATTGACAACTACTAATCATCCGAAAACACTGCTTGTCTTATCGAACCGGTATGTTCCATAAAAAGTAGGACAAGTATTCAGTCATACTTCGGCTGCAGACTTTGGCGGTAATCACTGGGCGACAGACCGAGATGCTTCGTGCAATAACGGCTGAAGTATGATAGCGATGTGAAATTCATCAATTCAGCTATCTGGGTGAGCGACAGGCGTTCGTCATCCAGATAGTTTTTTAGTATGGGAATGGTATGGCGGTCGATATACGAGGTGACACTGTGCCCTGTCACACGCTTGATGGTGGAAGAAAGATACTTCGGCGACACGTTCAACTGCCCGGCATAATAGCCCACATTACGTTCCGTGCGGCTGATGCCAGTGGCAAGCAGTTGCATCATTTGTTTCACAATATAGGCAGTGCGGTCGGTATGCGAGTCTGTGGCTTCCCGCTGGGCGTGGGACTCGAAGATGTCGTACATCATCGTCAGGCAGAGACTGCCCATCAGTTCTCGGTAGAACGACAAGTGTCGGTCGTCCATGCGGTCACGAAGATGATGGAAGTCTTCCAACAGATGCCGTGACTGGTCGTCTGTGAGTTTGATCACCGGATCCTGGTTCAATGAGATGCTGCCTCCGATGCTGTAGTTGTTCGACGGCAGAAGACCCTGCAGGAACTTGTAGTCGGCGGCAAACCACTCCACCCGCAAATCGGCATGCGCCGCAAGGTTGCTGACACGACCAGGCATCGGTATCACCACCAAGTCGTTTTTCGTGATGTGGTAGCAATGCTCGTTGAACACAAAGCTCCCCTCCCCCGCCAGGCAAAGCAAGTGCATGCAAGTGTGACCCAACTCACGGGCATTCATGCCATAGAAATCTGTGGAATACTGAAAATCTACCTTCATATTATTGCCTTTTGCCCGCAAAGATACACTTTGTTTCTTTAGAAAAAAGAATTTTTCACGCAAAAAGTGAAAATCGTGACGTAATTTGTGAAACCAAAGCATCGAAAAATCGCCGTACCTTTGCAACGTGAAACTTAAAAACAAAAAGATAATGGATTTCAGAATGCAAGACCGCATGGAGTTGAAGGCTTTAGTAGATTTCTATGCAACAGAGAGTGACAAGAACAACCAGGACTGCTACGTGGAGATTTTCCGACCGGACATCAAACTGAATGTCTATTTCGGTGGAAAGTTAGGCATGACGGCAAATGACGTGCAGGACATGATCCGCCAGTACAAGGCTTTCGGTGCCGCCAAGGTGTCGTTCCACATGAACGGACAGCAGAGCGTGGATTTCGTTGACGAGACTCATGCCACCGGAACGTGCTATGCACTGGCCACGTTGGTGACTGAGCAGGACGGCAAGGACGTGCTGACAACCCACGCCGTGCGCTACTACGACAAGTACGAGAAGATTGACGGCCGCTGGTGGATCAGTGAGCGTGAGCAGCATTTTGAGTGGTCAACCAATCAGGCACTGGGATAATATGGTGAAGTCATTGAAACAGATACTTGCATCGGTTCTGTGCATGCTGGTTTCCACTGCATGCGGTGGAAACAGCAAGCAGGAGCCCGTTGCGAATGAACAATCAACATCAAACGAGACGACAACTATGGCAAAAGACGGAAAGGCATTGGTGGTGTTCTTCTCACATGCGGGAGACAACTACTCAGTAGGCAACATCGAGGTGGGCAACACGAAGATTGTGGCCGACTACATCAGTGAGATAACAGGTGCGGAACAGTTTGAGATCGTCACCCACAAGTATGACGGCATGGCCTATACCCCGCTCATCAACCTGGCAAAGGAAGAAGCCAACAAAGGTGAACTGCCGGAGTATGAGGGCGACATCGACCTGAGCAAGTACGACACCGTGTTCATCGGCGGTCCCGTATGGTGGGGCACCTATCCGCAGGTGATGTTCACCTTCTTCAAGAAGCACGGGGGCGACCTGAAAGGCAAGACCGTCATCCCCTTCACCACCCACGAGGGCTCAGGTCTCGCCAACTGCGTGGAGGACGTGAAGGAGGCCTTCCCTGGTGCCAATGTACAGAAGGGCTTCAGCATCTACGGCCACGAAGTGCGCACGGAAAAAGGAAAGGTCGAGAAGTGGCTGAAAGGATTGGGATATTAACAATATAAAAGAATAAGGACCATGCAGAACTTTGATTACATGACCCCCACTCGCCTCGTGTTTGGCGAAAATGCAATAGAGAAACTGCCATCAGTGATGGCAGCCATCGGCAAGCGTGTGCTGCTGACCTACGGCAGCGGCAGCATCAAGAAGACCGGTCTCTACGACCGCGTGAAGGAACTGTTGAAGGACTTCGAGATAACTGAACTCCCAGGCATCCAGCCAAACCCGAAATACGACCCCAGCGTGCTCGATGGTGTACGCCTCTGCAAGACCAACGACATCGACGTGATCCTGGCAGTGGGCGGCGGCTCTGTGCTCGACTGCTCGAAGGCCATCGCAGCAGGCGCAAAATACGACGGCGACCCATGGGACCTGATTTCCTACAAGGTGAAGGCACAGGCTGCCCTGCCCATCGTCGACATCCTGACCTTGGCAGCTACCGGCAGCGAGTACGACTGCGGCGGCGTCATCTCCCGCACGGAGACCAACGACAAGATAGGCTACATGGATCCGCTGCTCTTCCCTGTCTGCTCGTTCCTCGACCCCCGCTACACATTCACTGTTTCAAAGAAACAGACGGCAGCAGGCTGTGCCGATGCCATGAACCATATCATGGAACAGTACTTCTGCGAGGACTCCACATTGCTGAACGACGGATTCTGCGAGGCAGGTCTGAAAAGCTTGATGGTGAACGCCAGGGCTTGTCTGGAGAATCCGGAGGACTATCGCGCACGGGCTGAGATGATGTTCACCTGCACCCTCGGCTGCAACGGCATATATGCACTTGGCAACAGTCCTTCGGGATGGCCCTGCCACGGCATCGAGCATGCCCTGAGCGCCTACTACGACATCACCCACGGCGAGGGCCTGGCCATCATCAGCCCGCGTTGGATGCGCCATATCCTCAGCGACCGCACCATCGACCGCTTCGTGAAATACGGCATCAACGTGTTCGGCATCGACGCCACGCTGCCCAAGCAGGAAATTGCAGAGAAAGCCATCGACGCGACTTACGCTTTCTTCGAGAGCATCAACATCCCCATGCACCTGCGCGAGGTTGGCATTGATGACAGCCGCATCGACGAGATGGCTCATCACATCGCCGTGAACGAGGGACTGGAGAATGCCTACGTGCCACTGTCGGAGCAGGATATCAAGGAAATTTTATTAGCATCATTATAAGAACTCAAGCATCATGGAGTACATCAAACTATACAACGGCGTTGTAATGCCGACATTGGGCTACGGCGTGTTTCTGGTAAGCCCTGACGAGTGTGAGCGGTGCGTGACGGATGCCCTGAGCGTGGGCTACCGACTGATAGACACCGCACAGGCATACCAGAACGAGGAAGGCGTGGGCAATGCCTGGCGCAAGAGCGGCATCAAGCGCGAGGACCTGTTCCTCGTGACAAAGGTGTGGATTTCGAACAACGGCGAGGAGAAGGCTACCAAGAGCATCGACGAGAGCCTGCGCAAACTGCAGACGGAGTACATCGACCTGCTGCTTATCCATCAGGCCTATGGCGACGTCTTCGGCACTTGGCGGGCAATGGAGAAGGCTTATCGCGCCGGCAAGGTACGTGCCATCGGCGTGAGCAACTTCCAGGCAGGCCGTTTCTTCGACTTCGCCCACTATGTGGAGCTGAAGCCCATGGTGAACCAGTTGCAGTGCAACACACTCATCCAGCAGACAGGCATCGAACCGATACATGCTGAGTGTGGCACGAAAATGATGGCTTGGGGACCTCTTGGCGGACAGGGCGTGGATGGCATCGTGAAGAGCGAGATGCTGGCAGCTATCGGCGCAAAATACAACAAGTCTGCCGCCCAGGTGGCCCTCCGCTGGCTCACCCAGCGCGGCATCGTGGCCATCCCCAAGTCGAGCCACAAGGAGCGCATGGCGCAGAACTTCTCCATCTTCGACTTCACGCTGACTGACGAGGACATGGCACAAATAGCCACGATGAACCAGCACGACACCGGCACCATCAACTTCGGTGACCCGCAGTTTGTGAAGTATCTGATAGAGAATTACGGTTGATTATTCTAGCAAGCGTTTCGCTTATTAATACGATTTTTTATGAAACAGGTATCGGTATTGGTAGGCGCCGGCAGTATCGGACAGGCCATTATCCGCCGTGTGTCGGCTGGCAAGCACATTGTGCTGGCAGACTACTCCGAAGAGAATGCCCAGCGGGCAGCCAAGACGCTGGAGGATGCAGGCTTTGAGTGCTCGACCATCCAATGTGACCTCGGTTCGAAAGAGGACATCCTGCGGTTGGTGGAGTTTGCCACCAACAAGGGCGAGGTGACCAACGTGGTGAATGCCGCCGGTGTGTCACCATCACAGGCTCCAGTGGAAGAGATTCTCCGTGTTGACCTCTACGGAACAAGCGTATTGTTGGAGGAGTTCGGCAAGGTGATTGCCGAGGGTGGCAGCGGGGTGATCATCTCGTCGCAGAGCGGCCACCGTCTGCCTGCCTTGCCACAGGAACAGAATGAAGCCCTGGCCACCACTCCAGTGGATGAACTGTTGGGACTGCCATTCCTGAAGGAAATCAACGACACGCTGAAAGCCTATCAGTACTCAAAGCGGTGCAATGTGTTGCGTGTGATGTATGAAGCCACTCGTTGGGGACGTCGGGGCGCCACCATCAACAGCATCTCTCCCGGCATCATCATCACGCCGCTGGCCAACGATGAGCTGCATGGCCCACGCAAGGAGGGCTACCTGAAGATGATAGAGGGCATGCCGGCCCGCCGTGCCGGAACACCTGACGAGGTGGGCGACCTGGCCGAGTTCCTGATGTCTTCTCGTGGTCGTTTTATCAGCGGTGCCGACCTTCTCATTGACGGTGGCTGCACAGCATCCTATTGGTATGGCGACTTGCAATATCTCAAGGCGACACACTGATGCGGTCAATATTGATCTTCTTCCTTTCAGCACTGGCCCTCTCGTCAGTGGGGCAACAAGCAAGAGACAACAGGACAATGGACGACAAACAGCAGATCATCGCACTCTACCATCAGATGTACAAGGCAATGGTGGAGAAGGACACCAAAACGCTCAACCGCATCCATGCGCCAGAGTTCGTGCTGATACACATGACGGGGATGCACCAGCCGAAGAAGGAATACATCCGCGCCATTGCCGACGGCACGCTGAACTATTACTCGGCGGAACATGAGCAGATGGATGTGACCGTCAACAACGACCATGCAACGCTGACAGGCCGTAGCCGCGTTTCTGCGGCAGTCTTCGGTGGCGGCAAGCACACCTGGAAACTACAACTCACATTCCAGTTGGTGAAACGTGACGGGCAATGGCTGTTCACACAGTCAAAAGCATCCACGTATTAAGTAGTATAAAAGAATAGCGACATTGTCCTAATCACTGAGTAAGGATTATCACTATTTTGAAAAAGGGTTGGCAAGATAATCATCTCACCAACCCTTTTTTCAGTATTACCCAACGCTTGCGTCTATTTACGCGTCTTATGGAACATCAGACCCAAGAATGAGATCAAGGCTGTCGACAGCAAGTTACCGCCCTTGGCCAACTCTGTGAAGTCCATCAGCGTTGAAATGGCCACGACTGATGCAGAGAGTATGATGGCGACGGCTGTCAAGATAATCAGAAGACTGCGCGAAATGGTGACTTTCCCTTTCTGATGCAACAGTCCCAATATAAATGTCACTGAGGCTATGAACAACGGCACATAATTGAGGACACGCATCAGATCAATCCAGCCCGTACTGTTTACCAGGGTAAGTACAAACGAAACCAGCCATAGACAAGCCACAAGACCGAGCAAGGCAAAGAGCACAATCCTTAGCCATTTTACTTCTATAACCCGGGGCCGGCCTGTAGCAGGGTCGATGGCCTGACCGCCATACTTGTACTTGATTACCAACCAACGGACAGTAACTGGTATCATAAGGGTCAATGCCATAACGATGAAAATAAACATCTCACTTTTCGACGTGAACATCTGCAGGAAATACACTAAGAAGAAAATGATGGTTGCGATGCTGCCCCACTTGATGTTTTTGGAGTAGCGGGACTCCCTTTCAACAAGGGTCTTCAGGTCATAACTGCCGTAATCCTCCCTTTTGATTTTCCTCAGGATGACAAAGTTGAACACCAACGATGCCACCCAATAGACACCCAGCATGATGCCACCCAATAGAGTTAAGCGGTCATTAGCCCAGGCGTGCCATGCCAATATGGGTACAAAGACTACAGTGCCCCAAACCAATCCCTCTTTGAGGTTCTGACGTATATCGGCAAATTTGCGGTACATGGCCTCGCGGAGTTGCTCGTCGGACACGATCTCCTGACCGTCCAACCTCTCATCCATCAGGTTGTAAGCAGCCTTCAATTCCTCTAACTCATAGAGTTCGTTCATATTCTCTGACATAACTTTGGGGTTTTTAATGGTTTGACATAGATTTGAGTTGCTCCTTGATTCGGAACAGCCGGCTTGTGACAGCCGAGGTGGAGATGCCTACTATCGCGGCAATCTCATCATAACTCATGCTCTCCAGCCAAAGAAGAATGATGGCACGGTCGAACAACTCAAGGCGGTTGATTCTGTCGTACAGCATCTTGACCTGCCGGCCAACCTCATTGGATTCACTCAAAACATCCTTGTCGATAAGCAGCGGAACGGTTGGTACATTCCGTTTCCTCCCTCGCTCCACTTTGCAGCAGGTGTTCAGGCTTACTCGCCATACCCATGTCTTGGGACTGCTGTCGCCGCGGAACTTGGGAAAGCCCTTCCAGAGGTTGACCAACACTTCCTGGAAGAGGTCATCCACATAGGTGGGATTGTCTGAGAAAAAGTAACACACCGTATAGATTGTCTTACGGTACTCTCGGACCAATTTCGTGAATTCTAATTCAATCTCATTCATCTTTTTCTGGAGTTAGTTCAAACAGTTAGTACCCCAAATCGAAAATTCCTTTCGAGAAAAATGATTTTTTTTCAAAAAAATGTCACTCCATTAAAAATTCTTCCATTTTTAGCACTAATCCGTCACCACCTCTTTGAAATGCTCACTCCCCCACTCTACCAAAGCCATGATGGCCGGCATGAGCGACTTGCCCGTTTCCGTCAGCGAGTACTCCACACGGGGAGGGACCTCAGGGAACACCTCACGATGGACGAGATGGCTCTGCTCCAAACGTTTCAACGTCTGCGAGAGCATCTTTTGGGAACAGTCCGTCATCAGACGGCGGATCTCATTGAAACGCAATACACCCGTCTCGCTCCTGTGGAGCATGAAGAGCACCAACATCGACCACTTGTCGCCGAAGCGACTCACCACTTGCCTGATGGGACAGGCCAAATACTCTGCCTTGATATCTGCCATAACCTTTGATTTTTCCACAAAAGTAACCAAAAGAAACCAACTAACAGTTTTATACTTTGTTAATCTTCGTTAAAGTCGTTTTCTGCCAAGTCCGATGCCTTCACAATTCCTACTTTTTGGTAACTATCCCACCAAAAGGTGCCTTCTTGCAAAGACGGTTTTTCCATATTAACTTTGCATCGTAAAAATCAAACAAACAACATTTAAAACCATAAAATCATGAGACAGATTGAGACAATTGCAACAGGCAAGAATTTTAGCGCAGTGAGCGTGGGTAAGATGAACGAGATAATCGAGCATGTGCTGCCGATGGGTCCCGAAGTGACCATCCAGGGCAAGGTGTTCGCAGGACAGGCCGTGGGCGCCACTGGCAGCGAACTGTCATTCCAGACACTAGTTCCCGGTCAGGACAGCGGTTTCCTGCACACCCACAAGACGCATGAGGAACTGTATATCATCCTCAAAGGTGAGGGGCAGTACCAAGTGGACGGCGAGATCTTCCCCGTCAGCGAGGGCACCATCGTCCGCGTGGCTCCCGACGGCAAGCGTGCGCTGAAGAACACCGGCACCGAGAACATGACGATGCTCTGCATCCAGTACAAGGCCAACGCCTTCACCGAGGCTGACAGCCCCATGACCGACGGCACAATCCTTCAGGAAGAACTGAAATGGTAACAGACCGGCTGGAGAACCTCGAAAGAATCATTCAATATCTGATGGCTGACTTACATGTCAGTCATCAGATTCCCCATACGTTGGAAGAGCGACAGAGGATGATGCGGGCTTTGATGAACGTATGGATTCCCAAGCCTATCGATACTACTTTCTTATCGGCACAGGATGCCGAGTTGCAGATGCAACGCGAGGAAAAAGGCGTGGCGACTCCTACCGGCGAGGGTTTGATGCTTTGGCAAGGTGACATCACCCGACTGAAGGTGGATGCCATCGTGAACGCCGCCAACGCACAGGCATTGGGTTGCTGGTCGCCACTGCACAACTGCATCGACAACTGCATCCACTCCGCTGCGGGCATCCAACTGCGCAGGGAGTGTGCCGACATCATGCGGGGCGGTCTGTTGGAAACGGGCGATGCCATCATCACCCAGGGCTATAACCTGCCCGCCAAGCACGTCATCCATACCGTCGGACCGATCATCGAGAGCGGATGGCCTACCGAACATCAAAAGCAACAGCTGGCGCAATGCTACCGCAGTTGTCTTGACCTGGCTGAGAAGCACCAACTGCAAAGCATCGCTTTCTGCTGCATTTCGACGGGCGTGTTCCATTTCCCCAATGAACTTGCGGCGGAGATTGCCGTCAAAACCGTGATGGAATATCCCCTTCATTCTCTTAAAACCATCGTATTCAATGTTTTCCTCGACAAAGACCGTGACATCTACCAACGACTGGTCTGAACGCATCGCAAAGACCCGTCAGCTGATTGCCGAAGCCGACCATGTCATCATCGGAGCGGGGGCAGGACTGTCGGCTGCCGCAGGACTGGAGTATTCAGGAGAGGCGTTCGAACATGAGTTCCGTGAATGGATTCTCCGATACGGCATCACCGACCTCTACAGTTCATCGTTCTATCCCTTCGAGACAGAGGAGGAGCGCTGGGCATACTGGGCCAAACACATCTGGTTTGCCCGCTATAGGCCTGAAGCGCAACCGCTCTACAGACAACTGCTGTCGCTCGTCAAAGACAAGGATTACTTCGTCATCACCACCAACGTGGACGGTCAGTTCGAAAAGGCGGGGTTCGACACTCAGCGTATCTTCGCCACACAAGGCGACTATGCCTTTTTCCAACCCGCTGACGGCTCGCCCAAAGAACTGTATCCCAACCGGCAATGGGTGGAACAGGCTCTGCCAGCCATCCATGACTGCCGCATACCCACAGAATTGATACCTCATACGCCCGACGGCAAGCCTGTCGCCATGAACCTCCGATGTGATGACACTTTCGTGGAGGATGAGCATTGGCATGAGCAGGCCGACCGCTACAGCCGGTTTATCGAGAAGTCCTACGACAAACGGCTGCTGCTCCTGGAGTTCGGAGTGGGTTTCAACACGCCCGTCATCATCCGCTTCCCTTTCGAGCGCATGACAGCACAGTTCCCACACACCTCATTGGTTCGCTTCAACCGCGACTATCCGCAGTTGATGACGCCTGCCGCCGCTGACCACTTCACGGCGTTCACGGAAAATGTGACGGCTATTCTCCACGACATCCAATCAGAAAAACAAAAATGATACTGAACACGGGGGGACGGACAGACACCGTCCAGTATTACAGCGAATGGCTGCTGAACAGGTTCCGTGAGGGCTATGTGCTCTCACGAAATCCTCTGTTCCCGAACCTGGTGAACCGCATCGAACTGAATCCCGACACCATCGACGTGGTGGTGTTCTGCTCCAAGGACTACAGCCCCATCCTTGGCAGGCTGCACGAGATCAGCGACCGCTTCAACTGCTACTACCACTACACCATCACGGCTTACGGAACCGACATCGAGCCGCGTGTCCCGCCCATCAGGCAGAGTATCGACACGCTGAAACTGCTGGCCGCCCAGGTGGGCAGAGAGAAGATAGCATGGCGGTACGACCCTGTGCTGCTGACGGAGAAGTACACCGTCCAGCGCCACATGGAAACCTTTGAGTTCATGGCACGGGAACTTACCCCATACGTCGACCGCTGCATATTCAGTTTCGTGGAGATGTACAAGAAACTGGAAACGAACATGCCGGAGCTGCGTCCCGTCAGTGAGGCGGACAAGCTGCGACTGGCGGAAGGACTGGGGGCTATTGCCCGGCAATACGGTCTGTTACTCCAGACATGTGCCTCGACCGACAAATACGAGCAATATGGCATCCAGCGCAGCGGATGCATGACCGCCGAGATATTCAGCCAGGCCTTGGGCGTCAACTTCAAGAAAGCCACCCATAAAGGCAACAGGAAAGGATGTGCCTGCATGGAGAGCCGCGGACTGGGGGACTACAACTCCTGCCCGAACGGATGCCGCTACTGCTACGCCAACAAAGACCACCGCAAGGCACTGGAGAACTACCGCCGGCACGACCCGTCCTCTCCCCTGCTGCTTGGCAACATCCTGCCCACGGACATCATCAAACCCGCCAAGCAGACAAGCCTGCTCGACAAGGAACCCAAATTGTTTTAGGTTCATCCTTGTCTTCCTCACACCTCTCCTCCAATAATTTCATGTAATCTGCCACAAAGACATGATATTTTACAGAAACGGCAAAATATAATATACTTTATTCTGCCGTTTCTAGGATTTGTTTATAAACGGCAGGTTTTGAAATAATTGCTCGCATTATCATTGTGACCTAACCATCAGTTTTCCGACCTTAAGTGAAAAGCGAAGACTTGATTTGAATACTTTTCGCAGCGTTTTGAAAAATCATTTCGTACCTTTGCAAGCACAATATATATAGTCATGATAATAAGAAGAGAAATAAAAGTACTATTAACGTTATTGATTCCTGTTCTAATGTCATGCAATGGGAGTCAGGACAAGAATATACTAATATATACGGATACCTTACTTGTTGAGGATCCTAAGCAGGCGTTGTCAATATTGGATTCTCTTGATAATGCCGGCACTTTAAATGAGAAAAACCGCATGCATCTGGTATGGAACCGGGCAATGGCACATCAAGCATTGGGAATGTCCCTGGCAGAAGATGATCAGTTGACGGAAGCGATAGCCTATTACAGGGCACAGAAAGAGAAACTGGCAGACAGCTATCTGCTTGAAGCGTCGTATCTTAGTTGGATGGACAAACCAGGGGATGCCATAAGAACCATAGACAAGGGCATGACAGAGATAGCAGACTCCACCAAACTGGCGCAACTACTTGAGGCAAAAGTTAGAATCTATGAGCGTCAAAGGAATTACAATCAGGCCGCAGAAATCCTTAAAGAACTGTTGAAGTATGAATTGGCCAAGCGCAATGAGGCCATACTTAACTATCAGATAGGCCTGAACCTTTCGCTGTCGGGTGACCGTCAGGCGGAACAATTCTATGACAAGGGCATCCGACTGGCTATTGAAAACACAGATACGGCGATGGCATGCGAATTTCTGCGCAACTATGCTGACTATCTGGCCAACAACGGCCAGTACCGCCGTTCAAACGATATGTTCCACCAGATAAGCCAGATGATGCCACAGGTAGCAGAAATGTCGGCAATACAGGCGGCAATGGCGGGCAACTACATCAACCAGCATCAGCTGGACTCTGCCCGCATCTGCAATGACAAGGCCATCAAGAGTGAAAAGGAACTGAATGCACAAGGCTTTACTGACATCGCCCGCAAGGCAGTGATAGAGCAAGAGCGTTACTTGTTGGATTATTCAAGTGGCAAGCCAGCATCCTTTACAGATTTTTCCCGATATTGTGACTCTATCACGGCTGACATGCAAGCGAAGGAAAACACATTGACTCAACGGTTGGAAACGAAGCAACGCCTGCAATCTGCGAACTATGAACTGAAACTCGGCCAGCAACGAATGGGCTGGCTGCTGTCTGTAGCAGCGCTGTTGTTGACAGGCGGCTGTATAGGCGGCTACATACATAATAGGAACAGGGTTCGACGACTGGCAGAGGCCGAGGACAGGATTGAGACCTTGAAGCGCATGCTGGCAGAAGCAGAGAAAGCAACAGAAGAAAATACGGTCAACGAGCAGACAAAGACGGAAGATGATGCTTTCTTCAAAAAAATCCTGTTGCAGCAGTTGGGCATTATCCGACTGGTGGCTGGCACCCCAACCAACCAGAATCAGGCTCTACTGAAACGTATATCAGGCATCAGTGGTGGCGAAATCCCCACGGACAGTTTGCTTGTGTGGTCAGACCTCTATCCTGTCATCGACCGTCTCTATGACAATTTTCATACCCGACTGATCAATCAATACGGTGACACACTCACAGAAAAGGAGGTGCAGATCTGCTGCCTCTTGTGTGCGGGATTCTCTACAAAGGAAATAGGTGTTATCACTGGACAGTCTGACGCAACGATTTATGTGCGCAAGACTTCCATCCGGAAAAAGATTGGAGCCGCCGAAGGACAGGATATTGTCGTTTGTGTCAATTCCGTTAAGGGGTGATTAAGACTCCGCAAGGTCTGATTTAGATTTTTGAGAAACGCAACCGTTGATTATCAATAGGTTACGTTTCTCTTATTAAGACTTTTTATTTGGTGATTTAGTCGTTTTAAGGTGCATTTTCCTCGTAATTTTGCATCGTAGAAAGTTTTAAAATCATCAAATAAAAGGATATGAAAAAGAGTAAGTTTTTAATTGGTTGCATCGTTTCAGTGGTGCTGGTATCGTATTGTAAAAATGCCCATATCCACCTTCCAGGTCATGGTAATTGGGAAGAAAAGAACCTCAAGGAGGTCGTCGTGAATCATGTTTCCAACACGCTGACCGACGGAGAGACGGTGGAGTTTCGCGGCAAGTATAACTGTGAGGACTACAAGGAAAACGGTGATGTGCGTTTTTCCGCCAACGTCATCTATGATGTGATTTCCAATGACGGTACGAAGGAGAGACGTACTGCGCATGTCATTTGTAATGAGGACAAGGACATAATTATAGAGTGGAGGGATGAAAAATGAAAAAGTCATTGATTGTTCTGCTGTCGGTTATCAGTATGGGTGCGCAGGCTCAGACAAATATGAATGATACTATCTTTAATTTGAGTGAGGTCACAGTAAAGGGGCGTAGCATTATCCAAAAGGTGGATCGTATGCTGATTATCCCGACAAGAGATGCCAGGAAGAATGCCTATAATCCCTACGACCTCATGTTCAATATGGCCATCCCCCGCTTGAATGTGAACGTCATTGGCAAGGAACTCACCGCCAACGGTGATGCCGTACAGACGCGCATTAACGGCATCAAGGCATCTCAAGCAGAAGTGGAAGCACTACTGCCCAAGGATATTGTGCGCATCGAGTTTATCGAGAATCCCGGGAAACGCTACGGCGACGGGGAACTCGGAGCTGTCATAGACATTATAGTCCGCAAACGTGAGGAAGGCGGGCTAATTAATGTGCAAACCACCAATTCTCCACACGTTTTGTTTGGCGAGAACAATCTTACAGCGAAATACAACCGAGGCAAGTCACAATGGGGCTTGAACTATGCGCTCAGTTATCGGGGCGTAAAGAAAGACCATACGGACAAGACGGAGGATTTCCTGCTGGTAGGCGGGAACATCCACCGGGTACAGGAGGGCGTGAACGACCAGAAAAAGTGGGCTATACACAACATCGACCTGTCATATAACTATGCAGAGCCGGGAAAATATACGTTCAATGCCGTCTTTCGCAATAATATCAAGCGTGTGCCCCATCAAGACGAGACAAACATGATCAACCATACGCTGACTGCCAGGCAGCGTATGCAGGACAATAGTTATAGCCCTGCACTCGATTTGTATTTCCAGCGCGTGCTTCCCAATGAGCAAACGATAACCCTCAACCTGACGGGAACGTTGATCAACAGCAGTCTGATGCGTACCTATGCAGAAGCTGACAATGGCGTTACGCTTGCCCATTACCTGATGGACGTGGATGGAAGCAAGCGCAGCATCATCGGCGAGGCTATCTATGACAAGCGTTTCAAAACCGCCATGCTCAGCGCAGGAGTGCGCCACTACCAGATGCACGACCGAAACGAGTATAATGGCACATCACCCGTCACGTCGGAAATGAACCAGATGCGCTCGTCTGCTTTCGTCGAGGTGCAAGGTGCGTGGAGAAAACTGAACTACAGCGTGAGTGCAGGAATGACACGTTCATATTTCGAGGAGTCGGACAAGTCGCACACCTATTACACGGTTACACCAACGCTCCGGGTTAGTTTTGCCCCACACAAGAATGGCTATCTGAACTATCGCTTCTCCACCGACCCGCAGATTCCGTCTCTTTCGGCCTTGACAGATGTAGAACAGGCTATCGACACCATTCAGATTTCGCGAGGCAATCCGAACCTGTTGACCTATAATGTTTATAACAACACATTTAACTATTCCTACAGCAAAGGCAAGGTGATAGCAATGCTCAATGCCAACTATTCATACTATGACAACTGCATCATGGAGAGTGTGTCTGCCGAGGGGCGTCACCTAATCATAGGACAGGACAACCAGAAATCCTACCAGACGCTACAAGTAGGTCCAATGCTTGTGCTCCGAGGACTGGATTTCGGAAAACTGAAGAACTTCCTCACCCTGAGTCTTGAAGGCGGTTTCTCCCGTTACTGGAGTTACGGAAATAACTACACGCACACCTACAGCAACTTTTATTTTAACGCTCAATGCATGATGAGTTATAAGGAGTTCGGACTTGCAGGTCAGTTCAGCAAGAATCGAAACGTCCTCTTTGGCGAGACCATTGTCAAAGGTGAGAACCAGACAGCTATTCTGGCCACATGGACCCATAAGCGGTTGCAAATCGGTGTTGGCATGATGTTCCCCTTTACCAACAACTACAAGACGGGCCGTGAACGAGTCTCGAAGATTGCTCCTTATACCGCCTGGAACTACACGAAAGAAGTTGGCCAAATGGCCGTCATCCGTCTGAACTACAACTTTGAATATGGGAAGGCTTATCGTGCAGCCCAGAAGCGAATGAATAACAGCGATACCGAGTCAGGCATTTTGGATATGGGCGGGGGTACTACAAAATAGGGAATAACGCAGGGAAGTGGAAGCACAACGGAGGCCCTATTGTACACTTCGAGAACAAAACGGGACTTGCCCAATTGTGAGCAAGTCCCTTTATGCCTTCCCCCTACCGCTCCCAGACAAGGCAGGATTTCCCTCATCCTCCCTCATGACCCTCACCCCCTCTCCTCATAGATGGAATAGAAATGCTCCCAAAAGGACAGGGTCATCTCGGTCTTGACCGTGAACACCCGGTCACCGTACGGGAACCTGTACCTCACATACTCGATGACCCCGCGGTCCGCCTTCCTGAGAAACTTGCACACGTCATCCGGAAGATGGAGGTCCAGGGTGTCCTCAATCAGCTCAAGCGACACATACTCCATCTCTTCGGGATGGTTCCATACGTGGACGGCGGCGGTGACGTCATAGTCATGGTGCGCATGCTTGAGGAAAAACTTCCTGTCGGTCTTCGAACGGGTCATCCTCTCCGTGAAGAGCGACGGGACACGGCAGG
>Ga0256407_10001203_pt1 | contig 56119 bp, 49 predicted proteins | sample RumenRJG_04DNA_FD_193489 | JGI IMG/M metagenome (GOLD analysis project Ga0256407, IMG submission 193489) | Bovine rumen microbial communities from Lethbridge, Alberta, Canada - RJG_04 | ecosystem: Host-associated > Mammals > Digestive system > Stomach > Rumen | place: Canada: Alberta... | reverse complement strand
TGGAACGAGCCCACAAGGTGATGTTTGGTTTCTGCGTGATGGCTATGGAAAACTACACGTTGGACTATGTGATGAATGCTCGTCGCCAGTCTGTGCAGTTCTTGATATTCACGAAGAAATGGCAGGAGATAGCCAACGCCATTGGTATGCAGATGCATCATGGTGTGACCATTCTTGATGGACACGGATGGTATACTGGTCATGAGATGAAAGTGTTGTGTATTCTGGCTAAGAAGAACGAAAGCATCAATATTTTCCGTCTCATCAAGATGATAGACCCTCAGGCTTTTGTATCGCAATCGAGCGTTATTGGTGTCTATGGCGAAGGATTCGACGAGATGAGGGTGAAGATAAAAGAGAAGAAGATAGAAGGAGATAAAGGAAGTCAGAAGGAGATAGAAGCATGAAAATTGTTTTTGCTACTAACAACGAACATAAACTCTCAGAAATCAGAGCAATCCTTGGGTCTCAGTTTGAAATAGTTTCTTTAGCTGATATCGGTTGTCACGAGGAGATTCCTGAGACAGGTACTACGCTTGAGGAAAATGCCCTCATGAAGGCGGAATACATCTACAACAAATACCATCTGAGCTGTTTTGCTGATGACACAGGACTCGAGGTAGAGGCATTGAATGGTGCACCAGGTGTCTATTCAGCCAGATATGCTAGTATGGATAGTAATACTAGTGATACTAGTCATGATTCTGAGGCTAATATGGCCCGTTTGTTGCGTGAGTTAGCAAATAATAACAATCGCAAGGCACGATTTCGTACAGTAATAGCGTTAATAGAAAAAAAAGATATTTGTCCCTGTGGCTGTACCAGCATCAAGCAGATACATCGCTTCGAGGGTATTGTCGATGGCGAAATAACACGAGAAAAGAGTGGGGTAGAGGGCTTCGGCTATGATCCCATCTTCCGTCCTGACGGTTACGATCAGACGTTTGCAGAATTAGGTACAGATATCAAGAACCAGATCAGTCATCGAGCACGAGCTACAGCGAAACTCGCTGAGTTTCTAAATGATAAATGACAAATGATAATTGATAAAAGTATGCTGAAAGTATTTAGACATCGTAGTTTGAGATGGATGATAGCTTTATCATTTATCATTTGTCATTTATCACTTAGCCCTGTAAGGGCGCAAATCGGTACATGGCGCAACTACCTATCATATGCTGAACCACAACAGATACAAGCTGCCAGCAATGACCTCTTCGTGCTGGCATCAGGTAGCCTCTATCTATACAATAAGCAGGACCAGAGCATCTATACCTACGACAAGACTAACGGCATGAGTGATGTAGACATTACTCATATCAAATGGTGTCCACAAGCCAAACGATTGGTTGTGGTCTATAGCGATTCGAATATTGACCTTGTAGAAGTCAATGGTAATGTCACTAACGTTAATGATCTTTTTATTAAAGCCATAACAGGTGATAAAACCATTAATAACGTCATTGTACACGAACAATATGCTTTTCTAGCATGTGGATTTGGCGTAGTCAAGTTGGACGTTAAAAAAGCTGAGATTAGTGAAAGTTATCAGTTGGGCACTTCTATCACTGATATTGTTTTTCAAGACAACAGCATCTATGCTAAAAGTAATGACGGCACTATCTGGAAAGCTAGTCTGTCTGCCAACCTTATAGATCCAGCAAACTGGACTAAAACAAATATCACTTCCTCTTTTGTTGAAGACCTTACAGACTACAATAAATACATTGAAGAAGTAAAAACTTTGCAACCTGGTGGACCGAAATATAATTATTTCTTCAATATGAAAGTACACAATGGCAAACTCTATACAGTAGGTGGAGGCTTTTATCAATTTGCAAACTTTCAACGCCCTGGAATCATTCAAATATGGAATGGTGGCGAATGGATTACCTATCCAGAAGATATTAAACCAGCTTTTGCAAATGACTATCTTGATGTAACATCAATAGCCATTGACCCATTAAATGAAAACCATATTGTGGTTGCCTCTTGTTCAGGTCTTTACGAATTCTTAAATGGTGTTTATAAAAACAATTACACTGCGGGCAATGTAGAATATTTTGAGTCGGCAGCAAGCAATGGAAGTCCCCAATATGTTCGTACAAATGGTGTCATCTATGATAAAAAAGGAAATCTTTATTGTCTTAACAGTGGGTCAAAAACAGGTATTATAAAATGGGGTGTTGATGGTCAATGGAGTGGGTTTATGGATAATGCTTTAATAGATAAGCCAGAACACTCAATGCGTGTAATGAAAGGATCCATCATTGATAGTCGTGGACTCATGTGGTTTGTTAATGCACATACTGATAATCCTGTGGCATTCTGCTATGACATTGATAATAATACAATTGTTAAGTATGATAATTTCTCCAATGAGGACAATACTCCATTAGAAAATAATTGGGCCACTTGCGTATGTGAAGATAAATCTGGAAATATTTGGATAGGAACAGATAAAGGTCCTGTGTATCTGAATCCAGAAAGAATAGCTGATAAAACACTAGGAGTTATCCAACATAAAGTACCACGTAATGATGGTACTGACTATGCTGATTATCTATTGGCTGGAATAGAAATCAATTGTATGACTGTTGATGAAGCTGGACGAAAATGGTTCGGTACTAACGGAAATGGCGTTTATCTGATTAGTAATGACAATAATACTCAAGAACAGCATTTTACTACTGAAAATAGTAAACTATTAAGCAATGTAATAGAATCTATTTCTATCAATAATGATACTGGAGAAGTTTTCTTTGGCACAGAAAAAGGGCTTTGCTCATATATCAGTGATGCCACAACTGCCAATACAGAAATGACCAAAGATAACGTCTGGGCCTATCCTAACCCTGTCCAACCAGATTATACAGGACCCATTACTATCGTGGGACTCACCTTTAATGCTGATATTAAAATTCTCTCTTCTAATGGTGCTGTAGTTGCTGAAGGACGTAGTAATGGTGGTTCTTTCACATGGAATGGTTGTGATAAGAGTGGGCAACGAGTAGCATCAGGGGTCTATATGGTAGCTACTGCTACTAAAGATGGAAATAAAGGTACTGTATGCAAAATAGCTATTGTTAGATAAGAAGTGTTACACTTCAGATAACTATAATTCTTATGAAAAAATATTTATTCCTCTTCTTTGTAAATATATTATTTAGCAATCATACTATTGCCCAAAACTATTTCGATATATCAACTTTAAAGAAAACAGGACTAACTTTAGTAGAAATAAATACTAACGATGGAGTAATGCCTACCTGTGACTATGCTGATGCACCTGAAGGTAGTATGGGATCTACATGCATTAATCAAACAAAGGTTCCTTGCCGTATTATAATATCACTCAAGGATGATATTTATTATGATAGTGGAGAATATTCAAAAGGTGTTAGTGGAGCAACGATAAAAATCAATGGCAATACTAGCTCTTTCCATGACAACAAACCATATAAGATAAAGTTACAAACCAAGGCTGACCTTCTAAATAGAAACAATGAAAAATATAAAGATAAAAATTGGAGGTTATTGAAGGATGCAAGAACATTGAAAACAATAATAGGTCTCAAGATTAATGAATTATTAGGATTACCATGGACACCAGCTTATAGACCTTGCAATGTATTTATTAATAATGAATATCAAGGATGTTATCTTTTAATAGAGTCTGTAGAACGTAATAGTGATTGTCGTCTTGATGTAGATAAATCTTCTGGATACATTATAGAAAGAGATCCCTACTGGTGGAAAGAGAATACTTTCTTTTCCACTCAATATTTTGAACCATATAAAGGATATCGATGGACATGGAAATATCCCGATGAAGATAAAGTAACAACACTACAACAACAATATATACAAGACTATATTAACCAGGTAGAACAAAGTATAAAAGATGGTACGTATGATCAATATATTGACGTCAGTTCTTTTGCACGATGGATTTTGGCTCATGATATTTTGGGTACATGGGATTCAGGAGGTAGCAATCTTTACGTTATGAAATATGATGAGTCTGATAATAGTTTATTAGAAATGGCTAATTTATGGGATTTTGATACTATATTTCGTGAAAACGAATTCTCACGATATCATGATAGTACCTATGATTTCTATTATTATGATCTTTTCCATAGTTCAAACAGTTTATTCAGAGAGGAATATAAGAAATTATGGAATAATATAAAGCCTACATTATTAAATGAAATATCATCATTTATCAATAAATATGCCGATTCTGAAGAGTCTAAAGCACTACAGTTATCAAGAGATATTTACACTAAAAGATGGGATTATACATTAAATAGTGTACAAGAAGATGCACAGATTGCCATTACTTGGTTTACAAATCATCTTCCTATACTTGATGAAAAGATAAACAGCATAAATACAAGCATTGATTACAATAGTATAAACATGAACTATCAGAACTCAAAATATAATTTATTAGGTATTAAAACTCTTTCAAACAAAAAAAGTATTTACATTATTAATAATAAAAAAATTATTCATTGAAAGGTTTACCTTCAAAATATCTTGTCTGACAATTATAATCCTCTGATAAGAAGTCTAATTGTGAATTATAAGCTTCACAAGATATCCCCATGAAATTCATTATTGTATGTATGATGTTTTCTGTTGATATAGCCATATCTTTACACCTATTCATATTTGATACTATTTGCGAATGTGATGATATATAACTATTACTAAACCATATTATCATAGGTACTTTTACTATATTTTTTCCTTTATATGCGTGTAAATATACATTACCTGTATCATAAACATCTTCACTATGATCTGAAAAATATATCATTATATTTTTTGCTGGACTTTTAGAGAGACTATCTATCACATCATATAATATTCTATCTGTATAATAGATTGTATTGTCATAGTGAGCAACAATGTCTTTTTCATTATCAGACAATCTAATGTTATTGATATTATCTTTTGTAAATTTTTTATATTCGATAGGATAACGATTAGAGTATTCTGCATGTGATCCCATAGTATGTAATATTATTAATTGAGGTTTTGAACAATTATTATTTAACGCTTTACCTAGTTTTTTTAATAGTACAGCGTCATATGCACGTTTACCTATAATTGTTTGATTATTGACAGAATCTTCATAGTGAACAATGTCGGCATTGTTTGCTATGGTACCAGTACTCGAACCAAATTGTGAAACTTTTTCTTGATTAGAATACCAAGATACTTTATAGCCTGCTTTTTTAGATAAGCTGACTATATCGACATAATAATACCAGGGTTTTTTACTTATTGTAGTTTTTGTAGTAAGTATACATTGTAATGATTCTGCTGTTGTACTATAAGGAGGTAATACATTATTGAAAATAAAAATACTATCACGTATAGAATTTAATTTAGGTGTTGTATTAAGTGGATAACCATATAATTGCCAATGATGGCGTGCTGATGATTCCCCTATCACCAAGACTATATTATTTATGCTATCTTTCAAAGAAATATGTTGTTGTTCAATAGGATTATTATTTATATAATTATTCATATCTTCAACTAACATTTTTCTCATCTCTGTTGAATGATTAAGCCATAGAGCCGACTTTATTATCATGCATACATCTCGTTTTCCTATGTCACTCGTACTTATATGAACAATTGTTATTATTATAGATAGTAAAGATATTGCAGAAAGAAATATACGATACACATTAAATGAAATATACTTAATAATTATGAATAAAATTAATAGCAATATCCATAAAATTAAATGAGTTGGCAATATAATAAAATTGAATAATAATTGAGGAAATGATATGAAAAATTCTGAAATTTCGCGACTATTTGTTTCTATTAATATAATAAATATACGCTCATTAAATCCAAAACCCCACGTTTCATAACTAAAGAAGTTTATTATACTCAAAACGATTTGAATAATACATAAAAAATATCCTATATAACGAAGTAAATAAAACCTTGAAATAATGAAGAAAAAAAATAGGAAACAAGGAAAAAAGGCTATAAGAGCCCATTTTAATACGGTTAATAACGACGTATTACACCACAAATCGATATTTCCCAGAAAAGTAATAATAGCAATAGTTATAAATAAAAATCTCTTTCTATAAAAACAAGATAGTATATTGCTTATACTAGACATTACTTTTATATTTACATTCATACAGCACTATTTTATTTTCCTTATCACATTTCGCCATTCGATAGTATTTATTCAATAATTCATTAATAGCTGGGGTTTCGTCCTCATCGTATTGTAATAATATCCAATGAGGACGTTTTTCATCGAAAGAATGGATTATTAGCTTACGAAGATGTTCGTTTCGACCTATGGCAAAGTCTTGAAGAGAAAAGAATGGTGCAGCAGGTTTGACATTTTCTGCAAGATAGAAATTAGGATCACAGTTGTATGCTACGAAGGAGTTGTAATCAACGTTGGATTCTTTTAAAAAGGCTTTGTAGGCAATAACTGTAGGATTCTGATAATTTTGCATGAGAAAAGCAAAACGAGCTTTACTTAGAAAACCTATCACAACAAGTATTTCTATAACAATTGCGAACTTTTTCATCTTAAGGCGTTTCAGTTCTATCATTGATATAGCAAATAATGGATAGACTGTCATACCATACTGGCCAAATCCATTTCCCTGGCAAAACCATAAAAAAGGAAGTAAAGATGCACAGAACCACATGATTGAACGAACGTCAGTTTGATGCTGTCGAAACGCTATAATAATTGAAATAATGAGCAATAGTAAGCTATTTCCAAAGCTTAGCAGATAAAAATGTATACCATCACCTAAGATATCTTTTGACGGATTAGATGCATATTGAAAAGGATAAAATAATGTACCATTGAATAATAAATCGAGTGCATCATGCAAGTAGAAATATACCATAAATGGTACACTTGATACTGTGAATCCTATCAAAAAAGCTATGATATTCTTTAAGAGATTACTATATGACTTGTGTAATAATAAAATAATGGCTATTACAGCTACTGCTCCACTTACAGACAATGCATTGGTAAGCCGTGACATCAGACTCAAGCCTAAAACAATGCCATAGATGATAGCATAAGAAGATGAATGCTTATAGTCTTCTTGTATTTCTACTTTCTTTAAATACTTTAGTAATAAAAAGAATGATAAAGATAAAAACGGAAGAAGATACTCCTCACACAAATTACCACATTGATAGGTATAAGATAGACTGAATAGCGATAAAATAGTTAACAGCAATGAATACTTTTTTTTGAAGTAAATTCTATACATACAGAAAGTAAATATTAGTGTTAACCATATATTTACGATTTGTATAATATAGATACCTACATAAGAATCTAATAAAAAGTAACCAATAGCATCAACGAAGAAAATATACGGACCCTTCAGATCCCACAAATCTCTATAAGGTAATGCCCCATCAACCCAGTATTTTCCAATAATCTGGAAAATAGCTGAGTCAGGATGGTTATATATATTACCATAAAGTGGTGATGTACTATATGAAAATAAAGTAACAAAAATAAAAGAAACAAATAGAAGTAGCAATGTCAATTTACTTCTAAAATTATCTATTATTTTTTTATTCATATTATAAATTAAATATTATTCTAGCTCAGCTCCAGCATCCTTTCTATAGGCTTGACTGCATTTTTAGCTATATTAGGATCTATCTTAACAGAGGGCCATTCGTACTTCAGACAGTTGTATACCTTAAGCAGGGTATTCATCTTCATATATTGGCACTCATTACAGCTGCATTCCAGGCCGCTCTCGCTGATTTCTGGAGGCACTGGGATGAACTGCCTGTCAGGACAAGAACGTTGCATCTCGTGCAAAATACCGGCTTCTGTGGCGACGATATATTGTTTGTCATCATGCTGACGAACATAATTCAGCATATCAGCCGTACTTCCCTTGACATCAGCTAAAGCCAGAACAGGACCTTTACATTCCAAGTGAGCCATTACGACGGCATTTGGATATTGCTTTTTAAGTTCTGTAATTTTACTTACTGAAAAACGTTCGTGAACGTGACAGCCACCATTCCACAAGAGCATATTACGACCTGTCACCTCATTGATATAGTTTCCTAAATTATAGTCAGGTCCAAAAATAAGCTTAGCATCTTTAGGTAACTGATCAACGACTTTCTTGGCATTACCACTGGTTACTACTACATCTGTCAAAGCTTTGACGGCAGCAGTCGTATTGACATATGAGATAACTTGATATCCAGGATGCTCGTCCTTGAACTTCTTCAGATCGTCAGCTTTGCATGAATCAGCCAACGAACAGCCAGCATTTAAGTCTGGACAAAGTACTGTTTTGTCTGGTGAAAGCAACTTACAGGTTTCTGCCATAAAGTGGACGCCACACATGACCATCATCTTCGCGTTTGTCTCTGCAGCCTTACGAGCCAGTGCCAACGAGTCGCCTACAAAGTCGGCAATATCCTGAATATCGCCAATAGTATAGTAGTGAGCAAGAATAATAGCATCTTTTTCCTTGCATAATTGACGTATGGCAGCTTTAAGATCAATGCTATCAGCTACTGGTTCATCAATGAATCCCTGTTTTTCCCATTGCGTTTTCAACATAACAATATTATTTTATTTTTTCTTTTTTATTTTTTAAAAAGAGAATGAATAGGATGATAGGGCGTTGATAAGTGCAAAACTTCTTAGAAATTTACTTGCATAATTAGCTATCCACCTATAAATAGTTGTTATTCACACCTACTGTGGATACTTACTCATTGATTATTAATCGAATAAGTAGTTTATCCACAATTCTCTTTTTCGGTGCAAATTTAATAAGTTTATATCTTTTTTTAGCGAAAAAGAGTGGAAAACTTGCGAATAGCCTTGTATTTTATGCTTTTTATCCACTCTTTTTATGAAGGTGAGTGGGATATTATAGCTTAATGAGTGAGTTATTCACAAGTTTTCCACACAGTTATCAACAGTCTTTTTTACTACTTATTTATTCTGTTTGATAGCATCAGCAATGATCTGGGCCATTTTCTGTGCTCCTTTAACATTAGGATGTATGCCATCATCAAGCATGGTACTTTCGTCGTTACCAAAAAGGGTATGTAGATCGATTACCTGAAGTTGGTATTCTTTTGCTACTTCCTGTTGAATAGGAATGATGTTGTTGACAATAACAGAGTCACTGATATTCCAAGTTGATTTAAAGGCAAGAATAGGCGTACAGAGGAAAATTTGTGGATTTTCATTTTTGATGATAGTCTTTTTCTTCTTACCTTTCTTTACAGGCTGTAAAAAATCTGGACGCAGCGTGGTAATCATCTGTTGCAGGTCTTGCTTGAATTCAGCACCATATTGCCAGTTTTCTGGCTTTGAATCATTGGTACCCAACTTAATAATAACAATATCGGGCTTAAAGGCGAGTGCATCTTTCCACGCCATCTCATTCATATAAGGATAATCTCCTTTATTTAGCATAGTACGGGCGCTAACACCAAAGTTCTTGACCCAATAGTTGTCACCTAACATTTTTTGTAGTTGCGCAGGATATCCGTTGGCTGGAGCAAAGTCGATACCATGACCGTCTGTGATACTATTACCAATGCAAGCTACCTTAATAGCATCCTGCTTGGGTGTCTGACGATTCTTTAGCCAATTGCCAAGATCGTTGACCATCTGGTCGTGATACTTAAACCATGGGCCGAAACCAAAGCCGTGGTTGCCTGTAGGATATACATACAGTGAACACTCATTGCCGGCATTGTGCATGGCTTTATAATATTCTAAACCATTGGTAACAGGATTCACCAAACCATCGTCGCTGGCAGTAATGATGATAGCTGGAGGTGTCAAGTGACGACGAACAGCATTATTGGTAGAATACTTCTTTATCAGGTTGGGATCTTTGTGTCCTTCTTCACCCAAGAAGTTGATGCACGACCACTTATGTGACTTTGGAACATCCATCGAAATGACAGGATAGAAGAGAATAGTAAAGTCAGGACGGACATCAAAGTCGGAGAGGGTAGAGATGACTGATGCCAAGTGGCCACCAGCCGAGAATCCCATAATGCCCAAGTCGTGCGGATTGATATGCCATACGGTAGCTGAATCGCGCACCAGACGTATAGCCTTTTCTACATCGCCAATGGGAATTGAACGGTCACCTTTTGGCAGTCGGTAATTGACCACAAAGTAGGATATACCTTGCTTGTTAAGCCAACTGGAAGCCAATGTTCCTTCATGGGTGTTTGACAACATTGAATAACCACCGCCAGGAATACCTACAATAGCCTTTCCTGTAGGATTGTCTGCGAGGAAACACACCATATTGGCTTGTCCGTCGTCAGTAAGGTTGATGGTAAACTTTTTCGCTGTCTGTGCATGCACTATTGCAGCCATCACCACCAGCGAGATAATCATTAATTTTCTCTTCATAGTTCAGAAATTTTTGGATGATAGTTTGATAATACTTGCAAATGTAGCAAGAATTTTTGAACTTGGAAAGCTTTTTGCGAAAAATGTAATATACATTTTCAATTACATAGTTTTCGCATCGCAAATCCATAGTATTCACACGGTGAAAACATAGTTTTCATTCAGTCAAAACATAGTTTTCACGTTGCAAAAACATAGTATTTACAGAATTATTTCGTACCTTTGCAGACAAATATGAGAAAGGTACGAACGATAGAGATGAAACGACTCACGATTGACGAGTATCGTGAGGCAGAGAAACTGCCATTGATAGTGGTATTGGACGATGTGCGCTCGATGTATAACATTGGTAGCGTATTTCGTACCTGCGACACATTCCGCGTAGAAGCAGTATATCTTAGTGGTATCTGTCAGACGCCTCCATCCACAGAAATTCATAAGACAGCCCTTGGCGCAGAGGAAAGTGTCAGCTGGCATTACTTCAAAACAGCATTAGAGGCTGTCGATGAATTGAAAAAGCAGGGCTATACAGTACTTTCTGTCGAGCAGGTGGAACATAGTACCAAACTACAAACGTTCGTGCCTCAGCGTGGCTTAAAATACGCCATAGTGCTTGGAAACGAAGTAAAAGGCGTCCACCAGGAAGTAGTAGACGCCTCAGATGGCTGTTTGGAGATACCTCAGTTAGGTACCAAACACTCTATGAATGTGTCCGTCACCACGGGTATCATCATCTATAAGTTTGCAGAAGAATTAATGCTGCGTTAGTGTGCCTCAAGCCAGTTGTCGCCAAAGCCGGAGTCGGCAACGAGGGGAACAGCCATTTGAAAGGCGTTTTGCATTTCTTCTATCACAATTTGCTCTACTTTTTCCTTTTCTTCAGGGAGAACGGAGAAGTTCAATTCGTCGTGTACCTGGAGGATCATCTTGCTCTTGATGCCTTCAGCCTTGAAGCGTTGGAAGATGTGGATCATCGCTACCTTGATGATGTCTGCAGCAGTACCCTGAATGGGAGCGTTGATGGCGTTGCGCTCGGCAAATCCACGAACAGTAGCGTTATGAGAGTTAATGTCTGGCAAGTAGCGACGACGTCCGAATAGAGTTGTGACGTACCCTTGTTGGCGAGCTACTTCCTTCGATTTCTCCATATAGTTGTGTACCTGTGGGAAGGTTTCGAAGTAGCCGTCAATCAGCATCTTAGCTTCGTCGCGAGGAATGTCCAGACGTTCAGCCAAACCAAATACAGTAATACCATAGATGATACCAAAGTTAGCACGTTTCGACTTGGTACGTTCATCGCGCGTCACCTCCGCGATAGGTTTCTTATAGATGTTGGCAGCAGTAGCCGCATGCAGGTCCTTGCCCTCGCGGAATACCTCAATCATCTGAGGATCCTGTGACAGATGAGCCATCACGCGGAGTTCAATCTGACTGTAGTCTGCAGAGAAGAACAGACAACCAGGCTCAGGAATAAATGCCTTGCGAATCTCTTTACCGTCCTCACCACGAATGGGAATGTTTTGCAGATTTGGATCAGAAGACGACAGGCGTCCTGTGGCTGTAATCGTCTGATTAAAAGAGGTATGGATGTGGCCTGTACGTGGATTAATCAGCTTGGGTAGAGCGTCGATATAGGTGCCAATCAGCTTCTTTAGTCCTCTATGCTCTAAAATGTCAGCCACGATTTCGTGCTTATTCTTCAGTTGTTGCAAAACTTCTTCAGAAGTAACATACTGACCTGTTTTGGTCTTCTTTGCTTTCTCTACTATTTTTAGTTTGTCGAAGAGTATTTCACCTACTTGCTTTGGTGAAGCAATATTAAACTGCTGGCCAGCCAACTCGAAAATACGAGCTTCAATCTCATTCATGCGATTGGTAAATTGCTTTGATGTTTCAGCCAGCGACTGTGTATCCAGACAGACGCCATTCATCTCCATTTCTGCCAAAACAGGCATCAGGGGCATCTCTATCTCATAGAATAGTTTTTCACAATCATACTTTTTCAACTCAGGTTCGAGTTTGTTTTTCAGCCTGAGCGTAATGTCTGCATCTTCAGCGGCATACTCATAAACCTGAGAGGGTAGGAGAGAGCGCATCGATTTTTGATTCTTTCCCTTAGGTCCGATTAACTCATCGATATGAATTGTCTGGTAGTTGAGATAGATCTCCGCCATGTAATCCATGTTGTGACGAAGTTCAGGTTGGATGAGATAGTGGGCAATCATCGTGTCCCACATTTTTCCTTTTAACTCAATGCCATAGTTTCGAAGAACCTCGAGGTCGTACTTCAGGTTTTGTCCAACTTTCAAGATTTTTGGATCTTCGTATAGTGGTTTAAAGATATTAACAATTTGCAACGCTTCTTCACGATTAGCAGGAATGGGTACGTAAAACGCCTCAAATTCCTTCACAGCGAAGCTTAAACCAACCAATTCTGCGTCAATGGCACTCGTCGATGTTGTTTCCGTGTCTAGACTGAGAATTTGTTTTGTAAAGAAATAATCACATAATTTCTTCAAATCCTCTTGATTTTCAACGAGTTTATAGTTGTGAGGAGTAGATTTTAGCGTCTCAAAACTCGAATTTTCGCTTAAATCCGTCCCGTCGGCAGGAAATTCTGCAAAGAGATCGAGTTGTTGATTTACGACTTTTTGCGGTTTTTGGCTTTTTTTAAGAACTCGATCCGCAAAGCTCTTCATCTCGAGGTCAAGCAGTAATTTACCAAGTTCATCTTCATTGGGCTCCACAAGTTTCAAACTTTCCATATCGAGTTCGATAGGAACATCTGTTTTGATGGTTGCAAGGAAGTAACTCATCTTGATGTCCTCAACATGTTCCTCCACTTTTTCGCGAAGCTTACCTTTGATCTCACTCGAACGGGCTATCAACTGTTCGATACTTCCGAAGTCGTTGATAAGCTTTACAGCTGTTTTCTCACCAACACCAGGACAGCCAGGGAAGTTGTCGGCGGAGTCTCCCATCAGTGCCAACAAATCGATTACGGTAGCAGGCGAGGGGATACCATATTTCTCACAAACCTCTTTTGGTCCCATTGTCTCATAGCCGCCTCCGTGACGAGGACGATAGATGAAGACATTGTCACGAACCAGTTGTCCATAGTCTTTGTCTGGAGTCAGCATATATGTTTCAACTCCGATGGAACCGGCTTTTTCTGCCAATGTTCCTATTACGTCATCAGCTTCATAGCCATCGGCTTGGAGAATAGGTATTCTGTATGCTTTCAGCAAATCTTTAATGATAGGAACAGCCTTACGTATATCTTCTGGGGTCTCTTCGCGTTGGGCTTTATAGGCAGGATATGCCTCGCTGCGGAAGGTTGGTCCATGAGGATCAAAAGCTACACCGATGTGTGTGGGCTGCTCTTTGGTTAGCACCTCGTTCAGGGTATTCAGAAAGCCCATAATAGCGCTCGTATTCAAACCTTTCGAATTGATTCTCGGGTTTTTAATGAACGCATAATAGGAGCGATAAATCAGAGCATAAGCGTCTAAAAGAAACAGTTTATTCATGTCTTTTTTATTTTTTCCGTGTAAAATTACTAATTTTTTTCTTCATAATGCGATATTTTCATTAATTTTGTCACAAAATTCTTGAGAATGGATTATTTATCACTTATTAAACAGCCTATCGAGACTGATTTAAACGACTTTATACAGTTGTTTAATGATAGTTTGAGTCATTCTGACGGATTATTATCACAGGTGTTGACACATATTCGTCAACGAGGTGGTAAGCGCATGCGTCCTATGTTGATACTCCTGATAGCCAATAATTATGGTGGGGTCTCAGCAGTCACCCAGCACGCTGCTGTTGGATTGGAGTTGCTGCATACGGCATCTTTGGTGCACGATGACGTAGTCGATGAGAGTTGTGAACGACGTGGACAGGCTTCCGTCAATGCCTCATTTGATAATAAGGTGGCTGTTCTCGTAGGCGACTATATTCTTTCTACGGCATTATTGCATGTTTCCTATACTGGTAATCAACAAATTGTCGAAAGTTTGGCTGAACTGGGACGTACCTTAGCAGCTGGTGAGATTCTCCAATTGTCGAACATCCAGAATCAGGTGATTTCAGAGGATGTATACTATCAAGTCATTCAACAGAAAACAGCCGCTTTGTTTGAGGCCTGTGCGTCTATTGGTGCGTTATCTGCTGGTGCCTCAGCTGAAGAGCTTCAGGCTGCTGCAGAATTTGGTAAGAATCTGGGTATCATGTTCCAGATTCGCGATGATATCTTTGACTATTTCGACTCGAAGGAAATAGGCAAGCCAACAGGTAACGATATGACTGAAGGTAAGCTGACCCTGCCTGTCATCTATGCGTTGAATACGAGTAATTACGAGTCTATGCAGACCTTGGCTAAGAAGGTAAAGGCTGGCACTATCAACGAGGATGAAATAGCCGTTTTGGTTGAGTTTACCAAACAGCAAGGAGGCATTGAATACGCAGAACAATGTATGTTGAAATATAGCGACCTGTGTCTGCAATATATACGGGAACATGTAAAAGAAAAGGCTATCAAGGAAGCCCTGACAGCCTATGTGGATTACGTTGTCCAGCGTAATTATTAAAGAAAAAAAAGCGACCCCAAATGTGGGTCGCTATTCTTTTTTTAGAAGAATTTCACTTCCTTACCTGCCAGATCACTCAATACGAGGTTAGGCAGACGGCTGGTACCCAGACGGAAATAGTAGTCGGTAAGCCACTTCTCACCCAGTACTTCCTCTACAATGCTGTAGTAGGTGAGGGCATCCTTCACGGTATTGATACCACCTGCAGGCTTCAAACCTACCATGATACCTGTCTGGTCGTAGTACTCCTTGATAGCCTGACACATGACGTATACAGCCTCTGGGGTAGCACCCACCTTCTCCTTACCAGTAGACGTCTTGATATAGTCAGCACCAGCATACATAGAAAGGATAGAAGCTTTCTTGACATTCGACAGGTTCAGTAGGTCGCCAGTCTCCAGAATAACCTTCATGGGCACGTCGCCACAGGCAGCTTTCTGCTCCCAAATCTCGTCGCAAACAGTCTCATAATCGCCTGCCAAGAACTCACCGACGTGCATCACGATGTCCACATTCTCTGCACCATCCTGAACAGCCAGCTTAGTCTCAGCAACCTTGATCTCGATAAGTGCCTGAGAAGAGGGGAATGCACCACTAACCACAGTAGGAATGACACCTTCAACCTCCAATGAATCGGCTACTAACTTGGCAAAACGAGGATAGGTAACAACCGTTGCTACATGGGGCATATCAGGATATTCATGGGCAAACTTGTTGACTTTCTCTACCAGTTTCAATACACTCTCGTCTGAATCCTGAGTAGTCAGCGTTGTCATACATACACAGCTGAACAAGAATTTCTTGACTTCTTCTGTGTCGTTCTTGGGAACTCTCTCTTCAACGATTTTCTTTACAGCAGCAGCTACAGCGGCTTCGTCGACATTGCAATTGTACTTGCTTAATGCCTGTTCATACTTGCTTTTCAATTCTTCCATAATACTAAGATTTTAAGTTAATGAATAATTTATTTGAGCTTTTCGTTTTGTATATGTCTTTCTTTGTCTCGTCGAGTCTTCTTTTCTATCGATTTCTTGAGCTCTTCCGTCAGGTCAATACCCGTTTGGTTGGCCAAGCAAATGAGCACCCAGAGTACGTCGGCCATCTCTTCACCCATATTGTCTTTCTCGCCTTCCTTAAAGCTTTGATCACCATATTTCCTAGCCATTATTCGAGCCAGTTCACCAACTTCCTCTGTTAGAACAGCCATATTGGTCAACTCAGAGAAATAACGTACTCCGTACGTTTTAATCCACTGATCTACAGCCTGTTGTGCTTCTTGGATAGTCATAGTATCACTCTTTGTTTTTCGTATCCATACAGATGGTCACTGGTCCATCATTGAGTAGTTCTACTTTCATGTCGGCTCCGAATTCTCCTGTTCCTACAGGTTTTGTCAGTTGGCCACTCAGCTCTTTGCAGAAGGTCTCGTAGAGTGGGATAGAATGCTCGTGTGAGCCAGCTCTGAACCAACTGGGTCGGTTACCTTTCTTGTAGCTGGCGTACAGTGTAAACTGGCTTACTACCAGTGCTTCTCCATTTACGTCCAGTATCGAGCGGTTCATCACGTGGTTCTCATCGTCAAAGACACGCAGATTGGCTATCTTCTTTACCAACCAGTCTACATCCTCGACAGTATCCTCATTGCAGATGCCTAAAAGAATCAGAAAACCTTGCTTTATTTCCGACTTCACAGCCCCATTGATGCTTACGCTGGCCCTACTGACCCTTTGAATTACTGCTCTCATTTTGCAAAGATAAATAAAATACTTGTTATTTCCAAGAATTTAATATTTTTTTATAAGCTGTCAGAAGGGTGGAAATAGTTATAGACAAGTTCTGCTTTCGATGGGCCAATCGTTTTTGTGAGCATTTCCAGCGTTGCCTCGCGTATTCTTTTGACGGATTTTAGCTCATTTAAAAGTTCGTCACGTGTCTTTGGACCTATGCCCTTGATGTCGTCCAGCTCTGAGTGTAAAGCGTGCTTAGACCGCTTATCTCGATGGAAAGTAATGGCAAATCGATGCACTTCATCTTGTAGTTGTGTGAGCACTCGAAACAGCTCTGAGGTGTCCTTTATACCTACTGTTCGTGGAGGGAAACCATAGAGCAGCTCATTGGTCCGATGGCGATCGTTTTTAGCCAATCCGGCAATGGGTATATCGAGGTTAAGCTCGTCTTGTATGGCCTGACGAATCACCTCCATCTGCCCCTTTCCACCATCAGCAATAATGAGGTCGGGTAGGGGTTGTTCTTCTTCTAAAAGGCGTTTGTAGCGTCTCCATACCACCTCTTTCATGGATGCATAGTCGTCAGGGCCCACTACTGTTTTGATGTTATATTTACGATAGTCTTGCTTCGACGGCTTCATCTTCTTAAAGACCACACAGGCTGCCACAGCATCGCTTCCCGATATGTTTGAGTTGTCGAAACACTCTATCTGGTAAGGCATTTTAGGTAGGTGCAACAGGTCTTGTAATTCCTTCATCAGACGGACCTGTTTCTGCTCTGGATTCAGCTTTTCTGCCTGTTTCAGACGGTCGAATTTGTACTGTTTGCCGTTCATCAGTGACAGCTCTAACAGCGTCTTTTTGTCACCTCTCTGGGGTACTGTGATGGTGACTCCGTCCATGTTGATATCTATTTCGTGGGGTAGGATGATCTCTTTAGCCGTACTCTTGAAACGCTCTCGCATTTCTACTATGGCCAACTGCAAGAGTTCATCGTCCGTTTCTTCCAACCGCTTCTTGTATTCAAAGGTGAAGCTTTGGTTGATTTGTCCGTTTGACACGTGGATATAGTTCACGAAAGCCACCTTTTCGTCGTTCGTAATCGTCAGTACGTCCACGTTGTCTATACTATGGCTGACCACCTCACTTTTCGCTACAAACTGCTCAATCAGCAGGTATCTGCGCTTGATTTCTTCCGCCTCTTCAAAGCGTAAATCCTCTGCTAATCGTAACATCTCTTCTTTAAGTTCTCTCAATACCTGTCGTGTATTTCCTTTAAGTATTTCTCGGGCCTGTGAAAGATTCTTCTGATAGTCTTCCCACGACTGTTTTCCAATGCAAGGCCCTGCACAATTCTTTAGATGATATTCCAGACAAACCTGATATTTTCCGCTCTCTACACCCTCTTGTAATAATGGCTGTTTACAGGTACGTGGATGATATAATTTTTTGATAAGGTCAAGTATTGCATGCATAGATCCCACATGGGAATAGGGTCCAAAATAGGTACCCCATTTCTTGTTGATAGTTCTTGTGGGAAAGATATGTGGTAAATACTCTTTTGTAATACAGATAGAAGGATATGTCTTGCCGTCTTTTAAGAGTACATTATATCTTGGATTATACCGTTTTATCAAAGCATTCTCCAATAATAATGCGTCCTCTTCCGTATTGACGACCGTATAGCTGATGTCCCAGATCTTGCTGACCAATACTTTGGTCTTAAATCGGTCCACCTCGGTATGGAAGTACGACGAGACACGTGCTTTCAGGTTCTTTGCCTTACCCACATAGATGATGGTACCATCAGCATCGTAATACTGATAGCTCCCAGGTTTCTCTGGTAGCGTCTTGACAATCGCCTTTAGCTTCTCTAAACGTGCCTCGTTTTCTTCCTTTGTCATGTGTTTTGTTTCACGTGAAACTTTAAATCACCATGAGTGTGGTTACCTCCGTGTCTGCGTCAAATACGTCACGGCCATGCAGTCCTTCATCCGTGATTTCTATGAGGAAGTTTACATATACTCCACGTGGATTAAACTTCTTTACTAGATTAACGGCTGCTTTCATGGTTCCACCCGTTGCTAACAAGTCGTCGTGAAGTAATACGACGTCTTTGTCGTTGATGGCATCTTCGTGAATTTCAATCGTATCCGTTCCGTACTCTTTCTCATAGCTTTCCTGAACGGTAGCAGCGGGAAGTTTTCCAGGTTTACGTGCCAAAACGACACCAGCACCCAGTTTTACCGCCAGTGCGGAAGCCATCACAAATCCGCGACTTTCAATACCAACGATTTTGGTGATTCCTTTGTTTTTGTAAATCTCATACAGCTCGTCTACCATAATCTGCAGACAAGCAGGATTCTTAAACAGCGTGGTAACGTCACGGAAGTTGATGCCCTTTACTGGAAAATCGGGAATGCTGCGAAGATTCGCCATCAGTGTTTTGTTGTTCATAATCTTTGGTTTTAACGTTATAATAATAGTATAGTCTCTTTAATTGTTTCACGTGAAACTTATCTTCCTAACAGTACTAACATGGCATTAATATCGCTTGGTGACACTCCAGGAATTCTGCTGGCCTGAGCTAATGTTTCTGGTTGGATTCGTTCCAATTTCTGTCGTGCCTCTGTTGAGATGGCCGAAAGGTTAGGATAATCGAACTTTCCTTTAATCTTGATATTCTCCAAGCGGTGCATCTTGTCTGCTACCATTCTTTCCCGTTCGATATATCCTTTGTATTTGATATGTATCTCAGCCGCCTCCGCAATTTCTTCCTTACGGTTTGGCAACTGTTCGACGACTTCACGAAATTCTGGTACGATATCCATCAACTTCTGAAAGTTCAGCTCAGGACGTGCCACGAGGTCTTCCAACTTACAGCCATAGACAAGTGGGGTAGAGCCCATAACTTCTAACGCGCCATTGACTACTTTAGGCTTAATGGCATATGTACGACAGAATTCTTCGATTCTTTCGATAGCTTCTTTCTTCTGTAGCCACCAGTCATAGCGTTCCCTTTTGGCAATACCCAGCTCGTAGGCTTTTTCCGTCAGACGGGCATCAGCGTCGTCTTGTCGTAACAGGATGCGGTATTCTGCCCTTGAGGTAAACATGCGATAGGGTTCGTCGACGCCTTTTGTTACCAGATCATCAATGAGCACGCCAATGTACGCTTCGTCGCGCTTGAGCTCAAAGGTGGGGGTTATGGCGACAGAATCGCCAGAAACACCGCCAGCCTTCAGTGCTGCGTTGATACCTGCTAATGTACCTTGTCCACCCGCTTCTTCATACCCCGTTGTGCCATTTACCTGTCCAGCCATGAAGAGTCCGCCGATTAACTTTGATTCCAAGGAATGTTTTAGTTGTGTGGGGACAAAGAAGTCATACTCGATCGCATAGCCAGGGCGATATACCTTTATGTCTCTTAAGGCAGGTATCTTTTTCAACGCCTCTATCTGCACATCCATCGGCAGGCTGGAAGAAAAACCGTTCAGATACATCTCGTTGGTATCTTCGCCTTCTGGTTCCAGAAACAGCAGATGCTGTGGACGATCAGGGAAGGTAACGAGTTTTGTTTCTATCGAAGGACAATAACGCGGGCCTATCGATTTGATTTGTCCGTTATAGAGTGGAGAGTCATCTAGTCCGCCCAGTAAAGTCTGGTGTACTTCTGGATTGGTATAACAGACCCAACAAGGCAGTTGCTGCAATGGACGTGATTCACCCATATATGAGAACTTATAATAGCCGTTTTCGCCATCCTGTCGTTCCATGTCTTCGAAGTGTATGGAACGTTTGTCGATACGAACAGGCGTACCTGTCTTCATTCGAGCAGAACGGATTCCGTGACAGGTGATACTTTCTGTAAAGTGAGGTACGGCGGGTTCAGCAATGCGTCCGCCGGGTACCATCTTCCGTCCGATGTGCATCAAGCCATTGAGAAAGGTACCTGCGGTAATGATGACAGCTTTGGCTCGGATTTCTGCGCCCCAAATAGTACGTATGCCAACTACTTGCTTTCCGATGGGAAAACCATCGAACACACTTTCTACCAGCAGCTCGTCGGCCTGGTCTTGCCAAATATCGAGGTTGGCTGTTGCGTCTAGAACAGAGCGCCATTTCCAAATGAATTTCCCTCTGTCACACTGGGCACGAGGACTCCATACGGCTGGTCCTTTGCTTCGGTTTAGCATGCGGAATTGGATAGCGGTAGCATCAGTTACTAAGCCCATCTGACCGCCTAAGGCGTCAATCTCACGGACTATCTGTCCTTTGGCAATGCCGCCTATGGCAGGGTTGCACGACATCTGTGCTATCTTGTTCATGTCCATGGTCACCAGCAATGTCTTTGCACCCATATTGGCCGAGGCCGTTGCAGCCTCACAGCCAGCATGTCCGCCACCAATTACTATTACGTCGTATTTCAGTATCATCTTAGAAAGCCTCTTTTATATGTTCAATAGCTGGCGTGTTGTTCTCAGTCCCCACCACGGTGATGACGTCAAAACGGACTTCCAAATCTATATGCTTATATTTGACATAGTGGTTGGCAGCTTGTTGAAGATGAACAATCTTCTGGTAGTCAACAGCCATTTCCGGATCAGTATACAGGCGGTTGCGTCTGGTTTTCACTTCAACAATAACGAGTGTTTGACCATCCAGTGCAATGATATCCAGGTCGCGGTGTCCCGACTTCCAGTTGCGCTCGATGATGGTGTAGCCTTGCCGCTGAAGATAGTCTGCAGCAATGTCTTCTCCCCATTTTCCTAACTCGTTGTGTGATGCCATAGAGTGATGTTTGTCCTTATTCGAGTGCAAAGATACTAATAAAATTTTGTATAAATTGCAATTTTTATCACGAAAACGTTTGCGTATTTCATAAAAATGTAGTAACTTTGTCCTCTCAACGTGCCTGCACGTACCTATTATCGAGTATTTATTATTTAATTTAATTCAATATTTTATGTGGTTAATCAATTCATCAATTGGTCGTAAAGTTGTAATGTCCGTTACGGGTGTTGCGCTTATTTTGTTCCTGACCTTTCATGGTTGTATGAACGTGGTAGCGCTATTCTCTGAGGAAGGTTACAACATGATTTGCGAATTCCTGGGTGCCAACTGGTATGCTGTTGTAGCTACACTTGGTCTGGCTGCCTTGGCAGTGATTCACATTGTCTATGCATTCATCCTGACTGCACAGAACCGTACGGCTCGTGGTGACAATCGCTACGAGGTTGCTACTACGGTCAATTACGGTAAGGTTGAGTGGGCTTCAAAGAACATGCTCGTTCTGGGTATTATCATCTTGATTGGTCTGTTGCTCCACTTGTGGAACTTCTGGTACAACATGATGTTCGCAGAACTCGTAGGTGCTATGCCCGCCATCAGTCCTACTGACGGTTTCGGTTGGATTAAGGAGACTTTCTCGAATCCTGTCTTCGTTGTGCTTTACATCGTATGGCTTGTTGCTATCTGGTTCCATCTCTCTCATGGTTTCTGGTCAGCTATGCAGACCTTCGGTTGGAGTGGTAAGATTTGGCTGAAGCGCTGGATGTGCATTGGCAACATCTATGTGACCCTGCTCTTCCTGGCCTTCCTCGTTGTAGTTTTGGCTTTCGCTTTTGGTTGCGCTCCTTCACTTTGTGATAGCGCTTGTTGCGCTGCCTGCTAATTGTTAACTTTTAAATCTGAAAGAAATTATGGCAAAAGTAATTGATTCTAAGATTCCCGCAGGACCAGTGCCTGAGAAATGGAAGGAATATAAGGCTCACCAGCGCTTGGTTAACCCCAAGAACAAGCTGAAGCTCGATGTTATCGTAGTGGGTACTGGTCTGGCTGGTGCTTCTGCAGCTGCTTCACTTGGTGAGATGGGCTTCAACGTGATTAACCTGTGTATTCAGGATTCTCCCCGTCGCGCTCACTCTATCGCCGCTCAGGGTGGTATCAACGCCGCCAAGTGCTATCAGAACGATGGTGACTCTATCTACCGTCTGTTCTACGATACCGTAAAGGGTGGTGACTATCGTGCTCGCGAGGCCAACGTTTATCGTCTGGCTGAGGTTTCTAACAATATTATCGACCAATGCGTAGCTCAGGGCGTTCCCTTTGCTCGTGAGTATGGTGGCATGCTGGCCAACCGTTCATTCGGTGGTGCTCAGGTAAGCCGTACATTCTACGCTAAGGGTCAGACAGGTCAGCAGCTTCTGCTCGGTGCCTATAGCTCACTGAGCTGTCAGGTCAATGCCGGCAAGGTGAAGCTCTACACCCGTTACGAAATGGAAGATGTGGTCATCGTTGATGGTCGCGCTCGTGGTATTATCGCCAAGGATTTGACAACAGGCAAGCTGGTTCGCTTCAGCGCTAACGCTGTTGTAATCGCTACTGGTGGATACGGTAACACATACTTCCTCTCTACCAACGCTATGGGTTGTAACTGTACCGCTGCCGTTCAGTGCTATCGTAAAGGTGCTTACTTTGCAAATCCATCTTACGTTCAGATTCACCCCACTTGTATCCCCGTTCATGGCGACAAGCAGTCTAAGCTGACGCTGATGTCTGAGTCGCTGCGTAACGATGGTCGTATCTGGGTTCCCAAGAAGATTGAGGATGCTAAGGCTCTGCAGGCTGGAACCAAGCAGGGTTGGGAGATTCCGGAGGAGGATCGCGACTACTATCTGGAGCGCCGTTATCCTGCATTTGGTAACCTCGTGCCTCGTGACGTGGCCTCTCGTGCCGCTAAGGAGCGCTGTGACAAGGGCTTCGGCGTGAACAACACGGGTCTGGCCGTATTCCTCGACTTCTCTGAGTCAATCAATCGTCTGGGCATCGATGTTATCATGCAGCGCTATGGCAACCTCTTCGAGATGTACGAGGAGATCACCGACGTATTCCCTGGCGATGTAGCCAACGAGATCAATGGTGTGAAGTACTACAAGCCCATGATGATCTATCCTGCTATCCACTACACAATGGGTGGTATCTGGGTTGACTACGAGCTGCAGACCTCTATTCCTGGTTTGTTCGCTATTGGTGAGTGTAACTTCTCTGACCACGGTGCTAACCGTCTGGGTGCTTCTGCTTTGATGCAGGGTCTGGCCGATGGTTACTTCGTACTGCCTTACACCATCCAGAACTATCTGGCTGACCAGGCTGTATGGCCGAAGGTAAGCACAGACCTGCCTGAGTTCGCTGAGGCTGAGAAGGCCGTTGACGCTGAGCAGGACCGTCTGCTGAACATCAAGGGTAAGCGTTCTGTCGATTCTATCCACAAGGAGCTCGGTCACATCATGTGGGAGTATGTGGGCATGGGTCGCACCGCTGAGGGCCTGAAGACCGGTCTGAAGAAGATGCACGAGCTTGAGAAGGAGTTCGACACCAACCTCTTCGTTCCTGGCACTAAGGAAGGTCTGAACATCGAGCTCGACAAGGCTATCCACCTGCGTGACTTCTTCACCATGGGTCAGCTCGTCGCTTTCGACGCCCTCTCTCGTAATGAGTCTTGCGGTGGTCACTTCCGTGAGGAGTATCAGACCGAGGAAGGCGAGGCTAAGCGCGATGACGAGAACTACTTCTATGTAGGCTGCTGGGAGTACAAAGGCAAGGGTAACGAGCCTGAGCTCATCAAGGAGCCACTGGAGTACGAGGCTATTAAGGTACAGACACGTAACTATAAGAACTAAGGAATTATGGCAAAGAATATTTCATTTACAATAAAGTTCTGGCGCCAGAATGGCCCCAAGGACCAGGGACATTTCGATACTCACGAGATGAAGGATATCCCCGATGACACCTCTTTCTTGGAGATGCTTGACATCCTGAACGAGGAGCTCATCAACGAAGGCAAGGAGCCCTTCGTGTTCGACCACGACTGCCGCGAGGGTATCTGCGGTATGTGCTCACTGTATATCAACGGTACGCCTCATGGTAAGACTGAGCGTGGTGCTACCACCTGTCAGCTCTACATGCGTCGCTTCAATGATGGTGACGTTATCACCGTTGAGCCCTGGCGTTCAGCAGCCTTCCCTGTAATCAAGGACTGTATGGTAGACCGCAACGCCTTCGATAAGATTATCCAGGCTGGTGGTTATACCACTATCCGTACTGGTCAGGCTCAGGATGCCAACGCTATCCTCATTCCTAAGGAGGATGCTGACGAGGCTATGGACTGCGCTTCTTGCATCGGCTGTGGCGCTTGCGTAGCAGCTTGTAAGAACGGTTCAGCTATGCTGTTCGTCAGTTCGAAGGTTTCTCAGCTCGCCCTGCTTCCTCAGGGTCGCGTAGAGGCTGCCCGTCGTGTGAAGAACATGATTGCCAAGATGGACGAGCTCGGCTTCGGTAACTGCACCAACACTCGCGCCTGCGAGGCAGTATGTCCTAAGAACGAGACCATCGCTAACATCGCTCGCCTGAACCGCGAGATGATCAAGGCAAAACTGGCTGACTAAAGTTGCAGACTTTTGTCAAGGCTTCAAAGCCGATTAATGTAATTACACATTAATTTATATAAAGAGCGCCGCAGATTCAGTTCTGTGGCGCTTTTTTTACTTTAGGATGATACCTGTGAAAATTCTGCCGCTGTTGATGCCCAAACGGCGAGCCGAGAAATAGTCGTCGGCCTGTTGATAGGTGCAGATGGGCGACACCTTGATGTTTTCTTCCTGCAGACCAGCTGCGACGAGTTGTTGACGATTGCATTCAGGCAGGTCAATATGCCACTTGCTGCTGCCGCCAGCTGCCGCATATCTTTTCGAAATGCTTGCCATATCAAAGCCTGCTTGCCCGAAGGCGGCATACACCTCGTCGCCCACCTCAAAGCTGTCCATGTGGATACCTGGACCTATCTGTGCCACGAGGTGCTGAGGCTGCGTGCCATAGGCCTCTCTCATCGCCTCTACGGCCTTTTCGACGATACGCCCTACTGTTCCCCTCCATCCTGCATGAATGGCGCTGACAGCCTGTTTTTCCGCGTCGTAGAGCAATATGGGTATGCAGTCGGCTGTCGACACGCCGATGCACACGCCTCTGAGGTTCGTCATCAGTGTATCAAAACCCTCCAGCGCCTCCTGCCTTTCTGTGCTGTTCAGCGACAGCAACTGCTCGTCTATGGTTGCTACCTTCGTCAGATGCACCTGATGGGGCATCACCAGCCGGTCGTCGCTGATGCCCAGCGTCTCGCACAGCGCCTCGCGGTTCTTCCGAATATCCTCTTCGTTGTCTCCACAATAGCGGTTGATGTTCAGCGCCGCATAGTTGCCTGTGCTGAAGCCCCCATGCCGTGTCGTGCTAAATGCCGTCACGCCATGTCCCATCGTGTAATAGTCCAGTTTTGGCTGTATCATGCTGTCTGTCCTTTTGGGTTATATCAGCGAAGGCAGCGCAGATTCTTCGATAGTTGTGCTGTAGAGCTGGCGCCAACCAGAACGGAGGTGACACCTTGCTGTTTCAGTATCCAGCCCAGCGCCATCTCTGCCAGACTCTTTCCTTGTTGTTGTGCTTCTTCGTTCCATTGGCGTAGCTGCTCCAGCAGTTTTGGCGTCAGCATGTCCTGCCTCAGAAACTGGCCTTTCGACATCCGCGAGTCTTCAGGAATACCGTTCAGATAGCGGTCGGTGAGCAGTCCCTGAGCCAGCGGAGAGAAGGCGATAAAACCCACGCCAGCCTCTTGGCAGCACTTCAGGATGCCTTCGTCAATGGGTTCCCTGTCCAGCATGTTCAGTTTCCCTTGGTAGATGAGCAAGGGCGTGTCGCGCTGTTTCAGATAGTCGATGGCAAATAGGGTCGCTTCCAGTGGCCACCGCGAGATGCCTATATACAAAGCCTTGCCGGCCCTGACAATATCCACCAGCGCCTGCAGCGTCTCCTCCAATGGCGTGTCAGGGTCGTAGCGATGGCTATAGAACAGGTCGACATAGTCCAGATGCATGCGTTTCAGACTTTGATCCAACGATGCTGTCAGATACTTACGCGACCCCCAGTTACCGTATGGTCCGGGCCACATGTCGTAGCCCGCCTTGGTCGATATGAAGAGCTCGTCGCGATAGGCGTGCAGGTCGTCGTCCATCACGCGTCCCAGCGTCTCTTCTGCTGTGCCGTAGGCCGGTCCGTAGTTGTTGGCCAGGTCAAAGTGTGTCACGCCGTGGTCGAAGGCGTAGCGCAGTATTTCGCGACTGCGTTCATACGGATCGACGCTTCCGAAGTTGTGCCACATGCCCAGGCTCACCTTGGGCAGCAAGATCCCTGAGCGTCCACAACGCTCATATTCCATTCCGTTCTCGTAGCGGTGCTCGTCGGCCTGATAGCTGGTCTGTTGTTCCATCTGTTTTTCTGTCTGTTTCATGTCAGGTTTTCGCAATCAATTCGTTTTACCTCGCAAAGATACAACTTTTTTTCGAAAAACCAAAAACTTACGACTTTACCGCCATTTTTTAGGGTAAAATCGCTTATCCCTATTTTTTGACTTAGTATCATTTCGTGAAAGCATAGCTTTGACGTAGTGAATCCTACGTTTTGACATGATGAATGTGCCGTTTTGGCAGTCACAAAGTTATGCTTTGCCGTCGATCATGTGCCACATCGACGGTCATCAAGTGCCACATCGACGGTCATCTAATTCTGTCTTCCGTCAATGAGAGTAGATTAGTTTTTTTTAACGGTATAGGCTGTCATATTTCTCAGTTCATGCCGTCTATTATGTGGAATGAATAAAGAAATCAGCAAAGAGGACTTCGCCCGACTGGTGCAGCAATACGCTTCACAGGTGCTTGACTTCACAACCCGACTGCTGTCAGATCGCAGGGAGGCAGAAGAAGTGGCGCAGGATGCCTTCGTGAAGGCCTTCCGCTCGTTGGACACGTTCAATTTCCAGTCGTCGTTCTGCACATGGGTCTGCCGTATCGCCTACCATATGTCGCTGGACCGCCTGAAACGCCAGCACCCATACTACGTCGACATCGACAACCTGCCGGCAATAGCAGACGAAGAGCTGTCGACAGGACGCGAGGAACGCATTGCCCTGATGGAAGAGGCCATCGACGACCTGACTAACGACGAGCAACTGCTGATACATCTCTATTATTATGAAGACCGACCGTTGCGAGACATCGCCTACATCATGGACGTGGAGCCGAATGCGCTGGCTACCCGACTCCACCGCATCAGGAAGAAACTATCACGGATGATTAAACAGAAAGAACATGGACAAGCTGACAGATAAAGACCTGCGCGAAGCCTTGCGCCGACGTGAAGCACGCCGCGTGAAAACGGAAGTGCCCGCTGACTTCTGCGACAACGTGATGCAGGAGATAACTCCCAAGCCTGCACGTAGCCCCAGATATGCCTACATCGCTGCCCTTGCCGTAGCTGCGTGCATTGCTATTGCCGTACTTATGATTTGGCCAACGGATGGTGAGCATAAGTACGACGGGAGCGCACTCGCAGTACGACGCCTGCGTACTCACAGTATGACAAAAGTGCACTCGCAGCCAGACACCGTAGCACTTTCCGTTGTCCCCAAGAAAGTGGCTCAGGTTAGAGCTATGAAGCAGCCTCCCCAGCAAGTCCTAGCTAAGACATCGGCTACTGACAGCCTCGACTACTATATTAACAAGATAGAACGCGAACTGGCACAAGTGGACGACAGCCTCTATATTGAGCGTATTCATCGGGTGATGCATGCTGACGAACGACTGCAGCGTATCGTCAACAGCTACATCCTGAATGAGTTGCACAAAGATGCCAAGTCCAGCGAGGCAAACAATATCAACAACGTAACAACAGACGATTATGAAGAATAGGAACATACTTATGGCATTGTGCCTGATGTGGGCCATGTCAATCAATGCACAGGTGGGCGACGCAGCCCGTCGTGTCCACGAAGCATTGCAGGCTTTCGTTTCCTCTGGTGAGTATAACGTCAGCAAGGGTCGTGTCGTCACTAATGACACCATTTCAGGTGGCAAGGCTACGGCTTACGACTTTAGCCAGGTGTTTGGGGTTGAGGGCACTAATGATGCCAGCATACTGTTTCAACACATGCAGGAGTTGGAGCAGACCCTGCGCAGCGAGGCCGTGCATGCCAGCGAAGTCATGATTCATGACGCCTGGCAGGGTGTTCCGCTGATCTCTGGCGTAGAATGGCTCTTGGGTAATCCCAATGGTGTGGTCACAGGAGAATATGCCTTCGGCAACAAGCAGAACATCCGCCTGCTGACCTTCGACGAGTCTGACGGTCAGCGTTATGCCGTGCTGTTGGTGTGGGAACAGCAGATCAAGCAGGACCAGCAAATTGGAAACGTCTGGATGATGAACGGCACCATCTACGAGATTACGGCAAAGAAGTACGATAAGATACCATTCTTCCTACCATATACTGAAAAGCAGGAGATAATAAAGGCAACCATCAAATACGACACAGACCCTACATCTCCACAGGCCTACGACGAACTATTGGCCAAGGTCAAGCAGACCTGCCAGATTTATGATCGCGAGACATCGGGTGGCAAGACGGCTGCTGTCGTGGTACTCCACAAGATGTGCGATGCCTATCCCAATAAACTGACCCGTGAGCAGTACAACACGCTCATCAGCATCCTCAGCCCTTATGCCGAGACTGCCTCAGGCCAGAAGCACAAGGAAATGTTCGGCTACACCTGCTACACGCTCTACCAAAAGAGCGAGCATTATCAGGCGGAAGGCGGTGAGGTGAAGCGTCGACCAGCCATGATAACCTCTTCCACCATCTCTACGACGCAGCTGCGAAAGGTCGTTTCATACAACGGACTGATTACCAACGGTTCTGAAGACCTGCTACTGGTGGACTGCCAGATTAGCGGCACGGCCCCAGCCGATGCCGACAGCATTAGCGTTCATCGCAGCGTGTCCTCTTTCGAGGAGTTTGGAAAGTTTCCTGTCCGCAACGGACGTTTCTCTTTCACCTGCCGATTGCCGAAAGACGAGGTGTGCAGCCTGACCACAGAAAACCGCCATATCACGTATTTCTGGGCAGACGGCCAACCCATCAGCGCAGACTTGGTAAAGAGTACCGTCAAGAGTCAGAAAGCCTCTCAGCAGCGCAACAACTTCCTGAACGAAACGGAGACAGAACGGTTGCGCATGCTGAAGATAAAGGACCGTGCCGAACTGGATGCCGCCCTCGCCAGGCAGCGCGAACGCTATCGTCAGGTCATCTTCCAAGGCAACGACGACCTGCTGAAAGCCTACGCCATCTACAAGGCATATACCGAACTGACTTACGACGAACTGAAGCCCTTTGTCAGCGACCAGTTCCGCTACTCTAACCATCTGCTGATGGCTCCCGTCAAGGAATATGTGGCAGGACTGGAGAAACGCCGTCCGGGGAAAAATTATGAAGACATGCTCGTTGCAGACACGCTGGGCAACCCTCACCAGCTGAAAGAGTACGTCGAACGCGGCTATGTCGTGCTGCACTTCTGGGAAAGCTGGAATCGCGACGAGTTCGACATCCTGCCCCAGCTGCGCGCCCTCTACGACCAGTATCATGCGAGAGGCCTGCAAATCCTCAGCCTTGTCACCGATGGAAACTATAAGCAGCGATGGACGGACCGGCTGAAAGAAGAGAAGTTGCCTTGGCCACAGCTGAGCACCAAAGCGGCCAAGAATCTATACGGCATCCTCTCATGGCCCGAAACCGTTGTCATTAGTCCTGACGGCACCATCGTTGCAAGCCCCTCAACAATACAAGAATTAGAGGCAGAACTGGAAAAGATTTATAGTACGAACTGATTTTAATGCCTAATAAAGGGCTGGCCGTGAGGTCAGCCCTTATTACAAACTAAACAAATACTTTATTTCAACTGTCTTATGTGGTTAAAGAATCATGGTGCAAAGGTACAGCATTTTTCCAGACCATGCAATACCAAGAATTAGGGATTTTTCATTATGTCATTCGTTAAATATATCGAAAGACGAGACATTTTATCGATTTCATTTGGTAGTTATCAAGAATAGTTTATACCTTTACATCTCTTTGTATGTTGAGATAAAGATTATAACTAACATGAAGAAAACGATCATTACAACATTGCTCGCCTTCATCGCACTGACAAGTTGGGCACAGCCATTATTGAAGACGCATGTTGAAACAGGTGATTTGGAGGGCACGCCCGACGGCACCGACCTCGCCGTGTATAAAGCCATTCCATACGCAGCGCCACCTGTGGGCGATTTGCGTTGGAAGGCACCACAGCCCGCCAGGCCTTGGAAGGGTGTGCTGAAGGCAGAGGATGTGGCCAAGTGGCCTCCACAGCCCGAAAAGAGTTACGTGAAGTACGACATGATGAGTGAGGACTGTCTGTATCTCAGTGTGACCACGCCAGCCAAGAGTGTCAATGATGCCCTGCCTGTGATGGTATTCATTCACGGAGGCGGTTTCCAGACGGAGCATTATGGTGGCGATCTGTGGCAGAGCCTGGCTCGTAAAGGCGTCGTCGCTGTCTCCATCGAGTATCGTGCTGGCTCGTTAGGCTTTATGGCACATGCTGATCTGGCCAAGGAGTCGCCCGAAGGACACTCGGGCAACTATGGTCTTCTCGATCAGATCTTTGCTTTGCAATGGGTACAGCGCAACATCAAGAACTTCGGTGGCGACCCAAAGAAGGTGACCATCTTTGGAGAGTCTGCTGGTGCCATGAGTTGTCATATTCTCTGTGCATCGCCCTTGGCCAAGGGGTTGTTCCGTGCCTGCATTAGTCAGAGCGGAGGCTTTATTTCGCCCACGAATGTAATCAATCAGGAACTAGCTCAGATGGTTGGTCAGATGTTTATGAGTCAGTTGAAGAAGAACTCCATCGCTGAGATGCGTCAGATGGATGCCAAGGAACTGACGGGTAATGGTGTGAACTTTCCTGCCTGTACGCCCATCGTCGATGGCTACGTGATACCAGAACCTATCTACGACCTCTATCAGAAGGGCAACTACAACGACGTGCCTGTGCTGATTATGCACAATAGCGATGAGGGTGCTGTGGATTTCGACAAGGTGAGCGTCGAGGACTACAATCGTCAGTTTAGTCAGTTGCCTGGTCAATGGGCTGACAGTGCAAAGGCGCTCTATCCTAGTACTACCGAGGAGGAACGGCTGTTCAGTATGCGTGACTTCGTACGTGACGTGGGTTTCGGTTGGCCGTCTTATGCTTGGGCTACTCTGCAGAAACAGACGGGTAAGAGTCCAGTCTATATGGCTTATCTGGCTCAGAAGTCGGACACTACCGTCTATGCCAAGGGCAATCGTCGTGGTGCCGCCCATGCTGATGATATGATGTATCTGAAAGGTGCCTTCGACAATCAGGCTGTGAAGTATCCACAGGAGAAGAAGGTTGGCGGCCTGATGCAGCAGTACTGGGTAAACTTCGCCAAGACGATGAATCCCAACGGAAAAGACCTGCCAAGTTGGCCTGAATTCGAGGAAGACAGGCCTACCGTGATGCAGTTTAACAATGGCGCCTCACTCGTCAAGACACCCAATCAGGAACGCATTAAACTCATCGACAGATTCATGAAATACGTTCGTTCACTCAGAACTTCGAGCAACTAAAAATAAAAGACATCAGGACTTGCACTCGCCTGCGCCATAGACGTAGGCGAAGGCACCGCTCTCGTAGTCGAAGATCTCGTCGTCGCGGAAGAAGCGGCACAGTTCGATAGCGGCATTCTCGACAGAGTCGGAGGCATGGACAATGTTTTGCTGGTTGCTCATAGAGAGGTCGCCTCGAATGGTACCAGGAGCAGCTTCACGGCCATTGGTGACGCCACACATCTGGCGCACGACCTTCACGGCTTCTACACCACTCAAGGCGAGAGCGACCACTGGTGAGGCCTGCATGGAGGCAGCCAACGAGGGGAAGAAGGGTTTGTCGGCCAGATGGGCATAGTGCTCACGCAGGATGTCGTCACTCAGCTGCATCATCTTCATACCAGAGACACGCAGACCACGGCGCTCGAAGCGGCCAATCACCTCGCCCATCAGCTGACGCTGTACGCAGCTGGGCTTCAAAAGTACTAATGTTGTTTCCATGATCAATGGGTTTTAGGAATTGTTATATAGTTTTCTGTTTCTTGTGGGACAAAGATACGAATAATTTCTGAAAGTGCCAAACGAACATGGAAAAAAGTGTCAGCTGAGGCGGCGCTCGAGGAAGAAGGCCTTGGTGGCCAGGAAGAAGAGGGCAGTGCCGATGGCGTTGACGAGGACTACCGTCCAGAAGGTTGCTGCGTAGCCCAGCACCTCGGCGATGATGCCTCCTAAGAGGATGCCAAGTCCCATACCGACATCCCACGAGATGAGAATGGTGGAGTTGGCGGTGCCTCGCTGGCTGTTGTCAGCCACGCTGATGGTCATGTTCTGGAACGCTGGCCACATGTGGCCGTTGCCCAGGCCAATGAGCAATGCCGAGCCGTAGTAGCCAATTAGAATTGAGAATTGAGAATTGAAAATTGAGAATTGATTCAGCGTGGGCATAAGAATAAATAGGGTATAGCCGATGAGTGAGATGACGATACCCTCAGCGGCATTCTGCGTGAGGCGCCCCTTGCGGAGTGCCTTGCCACCTTGTATGCGGCTGGCCATCAGTCCTACGGCGCAGAGCATGAAGTAGGTGCCTGTACCTGCCGTCATGCCCAGCTGTTCCTTGCCGTAGATGGCGAGATAGTTGCTGAGCACGCCAAAGCAGAAGCCAAAGGCCACCATGTTGACGCCCAGCAGCCAGCCACGCACGAGGAAAAAGCGGTCGAGCGACAGCTTGTTTTTCTTTTTGATGATTTGTTTCTCTGTCGGCTTGATTGTGGCGTCGACCAGCCATCCGGCACAAGCCACAGCCAGCGCTATCCAGAACAACAGTTCGAAACTCGATGTCAGGCGGTAGACAAAGATGCCGATGGTGGGGGCAATGGCCATAGCGAGATTGTTGCTCAGTCCGTAGTAGCCGATGCCCTCAGTGCGTCGCGACGAGGGCAACACGTCGATGGCTACCGTTGAGTTGGCTACCGTCAGCGCGCCAAAGGGTCCGCCGTGCAGCGTTCTGACGATGGTAAACAGCAGGAGTGTGGAAGCGGCCAGGTAGCCCGCAAAGAAGATGGCAAACGCCGAGAAGCACACCATGAGCACCGTCTTGCGAGGAAAGGAGTCGACGACGTAGCCACTGAACGGACGAAAGAGTAGGGCGGTGATGGTGTAGCCCGACAGCACGAGACCTATCATGTCCTTCGTGGCGCCAAACGTCTCGCTGAGGTAGAGTGGCAACAGCGGCGTGAGCACATAAAAGGCAAAGAACAGCGCGAAATTCGCTGCCATCACCTTGCAGTAGTTCGTGTTCCACAGTCGTTCTCTTGGGGGCATAAGACGGACCTATTTCTTCGAATGCTTGTAGGCGCTGTTGACGCTGCCGGCTGACAGCAGGCGTTGCTGAGCTTCTTCGTAATCCAGGCCTAACAGGTCTTGCAGCATACGCGTGCCGCGATCTATCAGCTTGTCGTTGGTTAGTTGCATGTTTACCATGCGGTTGCCTCGAACACGCCCCAGGCGAATCATCAGCGATGTGGAGATCATGTTGAGCACCATCTTCTGTGCTGTACCACTCTTCATACGGCTGGAGCCTGTGACGAACTCAGGGCCTACGATAGTTTCGATAGGAAACTCGGCTTCGTCAGCTAAAGGGGTATGGGGATTGCTGGTGATGCAACCCGTCAGCAACCCATGCTGGCGAGCCTGATGGATGGCACCAATGACGTAGGGTGTAGTACCTGAAGCGGCTATGCCTAATACGGTGTCGCGGGGCGTGGGGTCATATCGTTGCAGGTCTTTCCATCCCTGTTCAACTCTGTCTTCAGCACGTTCTACAGCATGACGCAGTGCCCTGTCACCACCGGCAATGATGCCTATCACCCGTGTTTCCGACACGCCAAAGGTTGGGGGCAGTTCGCTGGCGTCGAGCACTCCCAGTCGGCCGCTGGTACCCGCACCGACATAAAACAGGCGGCCACCCTGTCGCATGCGCTCCTCCACCGCTTCGACAAAAGGCATTATCTGGGCTATTGCCTCGCTGACAGCCTCGGCCACGCGCTGGTCCTCCTCGTTGATATGTTGTAGCAGTTCACCTACTGACATCTCTTCCAGATGGTCAAAGTGCGAAGGTTGTTCTGTTATCTTCTTTTTGATGTTCACGGCTGCAAAATTACAGAAAATATGCTTATGATGTATGGGAAATCCTATTTTTTTAATTAACTTTGCAGAAAAATCTAACGACAGATACATGACAAGGTTATGGATACTCGCCACGGCAGTACTCTTTTCGACGGTACAGCCAGCGGCAGCACAGACGGCTGAAAAGCCCCGTGGAGTGGCAGGTTTGTTCAGTAAGTTGGGCTCCCTGCTCGACACGATGGCTGTCAAGGGTGTTGACCGCAACTATATTGAGGCTCCCAAGCATCCGTGGCAGGTCATTCTGAAAGGAAACATCAACCAGTCGGTATTGAAGCTCGACTCGAAGGTGGATGCCAGCTCGATGTTTACGGATGTCGTTAGCGATTTGTTCTGGGAGCCGACCATCAAGACCGACCCTTCGACTTATGCAGGTGTATGGGCTGGCTATCGCGGCTATGGTATCGGCTATTCGTGGAATGTTGGAGGCGACAAGGGTAGCATATTGACTTTTGGTGCCACAGGCGGTTCCTATGGCGTCAACCTGCGCATACATACCTTTTGGAACGATGAGCCTGAAGTACATTATGCCGGCTCGTTTATCCTTAATAATGATCCCTCTGCACAGCCCACCTATGTGTCACAAACGGCAAAGGTGCCTTTAGAGAGGCCCGTCAGAACACGTACAGTGCTGTGTGATGCCTACTACATGTTTAATGGCAAGCGCTTTTCCTATGCTGCTGCCTATGACCAGTCAGTCATTCAGAAACGCTCGGCAGGTTCATTGATGGTAGGCGCCCTGTTCTATTACTCACATGTTAACTATGCCGAAGACGAGAATGCCGATTTCATTCTGCTGATGGACAATATTGGGCGTATCAAGCAGTGGCAGGTCAGTCTGGGTGCAGGTTATGCCTATAATCTGGTGCCCTGCAGGGGACTGCTCATCAGTGCGATGGCCATGCCCATGCTGACCGTATACGACCGCTATAAGACGTGGCGTTTCGATTCTAATTACAGGGAAATGGCGCTCGACAATATCGCTCATGATGATGACGACCTGCCTCAGAGTGAGTGGCGGCTGAAAGACGAACCGCTGTCAGTCTCTGACAACCACAGTCGTCTCACGCTGAATGTCGATGCCCGTCTGTCGCTGACCTACCAGTGGAAGCGCTTCTTTATCAACGCCTTTGGACAGTACAGCCGCTTCCGCTATAAGGACGGAGCCGTGAAAGGCACGCTCAGCGACTGGTATATCAATGCTGCCCTTGGCGTCAGGTTTTAATATAACGAACAAACACGATGAACGAACTGATAACGAGCATCAACGATGCGGTGTGGGGCTATGTGCTGATCTTCGCACTGGTGGGCTGTGGCATTTGGTTTACCATTAAGACCCGTTTTGTGCAGTTTCGCATGGTGGGCGAGATGTTGAGGCTGTTGACAGACTCAGCAGTAGATACCGTTGGAGAGCAGGTCAAGGAGCAACAAGCTGGCGGCAAGAGTAAGCATATCTCGTCGTTCCAGGCTTTTGCCGTCTCTGTCGCTACCCGTGTGGGCACAGGCAATCTGGCAGGTGTAGCGTCTGCTATTGCCATCGGCGGCCCTGGCGCAGTATTCTGGATGTGGGTCATCGCCCTCATCGGCTCGGCTACGGCCTTTGTCGAGTCGACACTGGCACAGTTGTTCAAGCAAAAACATAAAGACTCGTTCATTGGCGGTCCGGCCTATTATATTCAGCGCGGCCTGCATCAGCGGTGGATGGCTATCACGTTTGCCGTGCTGATCACCTGTCAGTTCGGTCTTTCCAACAACTCCATCCAGGCCAACACTATCTGTGGTGCCATGCAGGAGGCCTTCGGCTGGTCGCCTGTATGGGTGGGAGGCCTGTTGGCGGCCTTGGGGCTGTTTATCGTCTTTGGCGGTATTCAGCGCATTGCCCAGGTCAGTGCGGTATTAGTGCCCGTAATGGCTATCGGCTATGTAGTATTGGCCATCTTTATCATTGTGATGAACATAGGCCTGATACCCCACGTCTTCAAACTTATAGTGCTCGATGCCTTTGGCATCCAGCAGATAGCGGGTGGTGGTATTGGTGCCACCATAATGAATGGTGTAAAGAGAGGTCTCTTCTCCAACGAGGCGGGCGAGGGTAGTGCGCCAAACGTGGCGGCGACAGCAGCTGTCTCACATCCCGTCAAACAGGGGCTTATCCAGGCGCTGGGCGTTTTTACTGATACGTTGCTGGTATGCTCATGTACCGCTTTTATTATTCTGATTAGTGGCCTTTACAGTGTGCCTGAGCTTAATGGCATTGCCCTGACGCAGTCGGCTTTGCAGTCGGAGGTGGGCAGTGCTGGTCCAGTCTTTGTCGCTGTTGCCATTTTTCTGTTTGCCTTCTCCAGCATCATTGGCAACTACTATTATGGTGAGGCAAACATTCGTTTCATCACGTCCAACACCAAGGTGATGACCGTCTATCGTATCTGCTCGGCAGGTGTGATGGTGGTCTTCGGCGCTTTGGCCAGTTTTGAGCTGGTGTGGAATATTGTCGACTTCTTCATGGCTTTCCTGACGGCCTGCAACCTGATAGCTATCGTGCTGTTGGGGCGCTATGCCTTCCGTCTGCTTGACGACTATCGTAGTCAGAAGCGTCAGGGCATCAAGGAGCCGACCTTTCATCGCCATCAGCTGCCAGAGTTGGAAGACGAGCTGGAGTGTTGGGATTAGCTATACGGGTAGTGTCATCACGAAGCGGGCACCCTGGGTGTAGCTGGTGTCGAGCACCACGTCGCCACCCAGTCGGCGGCAGATGCTGCGTGCTACGGTGAGTCCGATGCCAGTGCCTATCTCGTATTCGTTCAGCTGTACAAATTCCTCGAAGATGTGTTCTGCCTCGCTGGCAGGGATGCCGATACCCGTGTCTTCGACGGTATAGCAGACCGTCGCGCCGTGCTGCTGTATGCGCAGGGTGATGGTGCCTTCGTGGGTAAACCGCTCGGCATTGTCGAGTAGCAGTACGAGGGCGCGTGAGGCCGCCTGCAGGCTGGTTTTCAGCATCAGCTTGTCGACGTCGCCTACGGTTTGCAGGTCAACGGGCAGCGTCAGCCGCGCGTTGGCATTCATGGTGCTGATGGCCTCGGCGGCAATGTGTATGGCCTTTGTCGTGTCGTTTCGTTCGATGACGGTCTTGCTGCTGACGTCGCTCAGCTCGAGCATCTTGTTGACCAGTTCGGTGATGCGGTTGGTGTTGTCAATGATCTTCTGGTTGATATCGCGTCGGGTCTCCTCGTTCAGCGTCATGTTGGGCGAGGTGAGTATCTGGGTGAAGCCCGAGAGGATGTTCAGCGGGGTGCGTATCTCGTGGGAAATCTGTTGGATGAACGATGTCTTCATGCGCGACGACTCCTTGGTGCGCTCGTTGGCAATCTCCAGTTTACAGTAGGCCGACTCCAGGCGCATGGCTGCCTGATGACGGAAATAGATGATGAGGACAAAGCAGAAGATGACCAGCACGAGGGTGATGATGGTGGCCAGGTAGCGCTGGCGCACCATGTCGGCCTTCTGCTCCACGATTTCCCGCTCCTTCTGTTGGGTGTTATAGATGGTGGTCAGCTCCATGGCGGCATCACGTTGCATGAGGATGATGGCCGAGTCCAGCTCGTCGCAGATCTGCCGGCTGACAGCCATCGCAGCCTCCATACGCCGGGCACCCATATTGGCACGATATTTCGGCAACAGATAGTGTTGGATGATGTCCATCGATGCCGAGACGCCATACTGCTTCATCTGCTGGTCCAGCACCTCAAAGTTGCGTGCGGCCTCGTCCCAGCGTTCGGCGGCCATCAGATAGTTGATAGCCTCCAGCTTTCCTTCATTGGTCTGGGCGTAGTGCGACATGATGGCAGCACTGTAGTGCTGTTCTGCCTCTGCATGATTACCCAGTCCTTCCAGAGTGGTGGCCTCATAGATATTCAGGCGGGCCTGCTGTTTGTCGAGGAAGACAGGATCAGAATTGGGTAGCTGGCGATAGTAGTCGAGCAGCTCCTGAAACTTCATCGTCCACTTGTGGGCATCCTCAAAGCGGTTCAGCTGCAGGTAGTTTTCCGTGATGGTGATAACGCCTGCGATAGCCGTGGTGAAGTTGCTCCGTGTGGGGGTCTCCTCGGTGATGTTATAGAACAGGGCGTAGGCCTTGTTGAAGTTCTCTTCGGCTTCCGCAGGACTACCCAGCTTCATCTGACAGCAGCCCACGGCAGCCTGCAGATAGGCATAGTCGCTGTTTTGCTGGTAGTCGGCCTTAGCCATCTTGTCGAGGGCAGGGACAGCCACCTTCATCGTAGCCTCGTACTCTCCTTTCAACAGCAGGGCACCGGCCAGTCGGTTGGCCGACTTGGCGTAGTATACCAGTCCTTCATGGTTGTGAACCTCGGCGCTGACGGCCTGTTTCCAGTACTTCTCCGACAGTCGCATCAGGCGTTGGCGCGAATAGACGTAGCCACGCCAGTAGTCGGCCTGGATATCGGTGATGTGTCCTGACTTCTGCAGGCGGTCGGCCAACGCTAACAGCCTGTCGTAGTCGTGGCCCTTATGGGCCGCACTGATGAGGCTGTCGGCCTTGACACTACTGTCGGGCTTCTGCCGATGGTCGCCACACGACAGCAGCAACAGTGCCATCAGTGCGGTCAACAGCATGAGGTTCAGTCGTCGTAGCGTTCTTGTCATGTCTTAATGGTCGTGCCGAATTTGTTCAACGAATAGGCGATAAATGCAAACATGCCCACGCCAGCATATAGCAGCAGCGTGAAGGGCCAGAAGTCAGTGGGGAAGATGCTGGTGATGGCTACACAGCTGATGCCGAAGAGCACTATCAGGTCGCAGCACACCTGCATCCAGCGCACAAAGTCCATCACGTCGCCATACGGCATGCGCAGTGCCCGCGAGCTGACCATGTTATATGTCTGGTAGAATTTGAAGACTATCCAGGAGGCGTAGGCAAAGAATATCACGTATGACAGCAGGGTGAATCCTGGCGCCTCGTGCCACAGGGCTGCCACCATCCAGTAGACGATGAGCGCAAAGAGGAATATCAGGCCGTCGCGCCAGACGATGCGACGTGTCAGATAGTTGGGATTGAGCAGCGATGTGTATCCCCAGCTGAAGCAGATGGCTCCTATGTGGAAATAGGAGACGGTCAGTGCCGATGCTGCCGTGGGCCATGAGAATCTCCACATGAAGGTGCCGTGAATCAGGTAGCCCAGTCCGAACACGGCTATCCATAGTGTGGTGAGCAGGCGCGTGCGATAGTAGATGGCATACTTCTTATATGCCTTGCTGCCGTTCCACAGCATACCCGCCATGATAAGGTTGATAATAGCTGTCAGGAACAATGCCAACCGATAGATCATCAGTTCCATGTTCGGAGATTTTTACAAGAATAGTAATTCTGGGTGCAAAGTTACACTTTTTTTCGCTAAAACCCTAATAATTCCGAAAGTTTTTATAAAACGAGCAGTTGCAGACGCTCTGGAGCGAACACCTGCCCGGCGACATCTTGCAGCTGTGGGGCCGTGATGGCGTCGATGCGTTGCATAAGCAGTCCGATGTCGTGCATCTTGCCATGATGCAGGAAGTGTTTGGCCACGTCCAGCGCATATTGTTCGCGGTTGTCGCAGGCAATGGCTATCTGTCCCTTCAGCTGTCGCTTGGCGGCTGTCAACTGGCGTTCTGTCAGTGGGTGCTGCATCACCTTGTCCAACTCGCGGCGCGTCAGCTGCAGACAGCGTTTCACGTCGTGATGGTCGCAGCCGAAGTAGACCGACCATGCACCAGTATCGCTATAGCTGGCCATCGTACTTTCTACGGTATATACCAGTCCGTTCTTCTCGCGCAGCTGCAGGTTCAGCCGGGCGTTCATGCCTGGTCCGCCCAGCAGATTGTTCAGCAGATAAAGGGGCAGCCGGCGCTCGTCGTCGTAGCAGAACGTGCGACTACCCAGCATGACGTGGGCTTGATGGTGGCTTTCAGAGGTGAGTGGTGAGTGGTGATTTTCAGAGGTGAGTGGTGAGTGGTGATTTTCAGGCTTCATGTATTCTCTCATCTCTAGCTTCTCACTTCTCACTTCTATCATTTTCACCAGCTTCTCAAAGTTTACGTCGCCATAGACGAAGAAGATGGCGTTCTCAGGGCGATAGTAGTGCTGGGTGAAGCGACGCGCATCCTGACTGGTAAACGCCTTTACGCGCTCTGGTGTTCCCAAGATGTTGTGTCCTAACGGGTGTCCGCTGAACAGCAGGTTCTCGAACTCGTCGTAGATCAACTCTGCTGGCGAGTCGTTGTAGCTCTCTATCTCGTCGCAGATGACATCCACCTCGTGGCGCAGCTCTTCCTCAGGATATTCGCTGCAGAACACGATGTCGCACAACAGGTCGACGGCCCTCGTGAGGTGTTCCTTCAGGATGGCGGCATAGAAGACGGTGTCTTCCTTGTTGGTAAACGCGTTCAGGTCGCCGCCCACGCGCTCCAGACAGTTCAGTATCTGCAGTGCCGAGCGCCGCTGTGTGCCTTTGAAGGTGGTATGCTCGCAGAAGTGTGCCAGCCCTTCTTCGCCCTCGTTCTCCTGACGGCTGCCAGCCTGTATTCCTATGCCGCAATAGACCACTGGCGACGTGCTTGCCAAGTGGATAATACGCAGTCCGTTGGCCAGTGTGGTAGTATGAAAATTCGTCATCATGGTTGCAAAGGTACAAAAATAATTCTTAATTCTTAATTCTTAATTCTTAATTTATTTGTATCTTTGCAGACAAAACAGAAGAACCATGAGAAAAGTAATAGGAATAGGCGAAACCGTACTCGACATCATTTTCCGCAACGAACAGCCTATCAGTGCTGTACCGGGAGGCAGTACGTTCAATGCCATCATCTCTCTGGGACGCTCAGGCGTCAGCACCAGTTTCATTAGCGAGACGGGCAACGACCGCGTAGGCCGTAATATCATCCAGTTCTTGCGCGACAACGGCTGTGAGGCCGATGCCGTCAATATGTATCCCGACTCGAAGTCACCGCTCTCGCTGGCGTTCCTCAACGAGCAGAACGATGCGGAATATATCTTCTATAAAGACCATCCGCACGACCGCCTCGACTTCAACTACCCCGACGTGCAGCCCGACGATATCGTGCTTTTTGGCTCGTACTATGCGCTGAACCCCGTCATCCGGCCGCAGGTGAAGGGCTTTTTGGACTATGCCCACCAGCGGGGAGCCATCCTCTACTACGATGTCAACTTCCGCGCCTCCCATCAGCACGAGGTGATGAAGCTTACGCCCAACCTGCTTGAGAATTTTGAGTTGGCCGACATCGTGCGTGGTTCGGCCGAAGACTTCGAGATACTTTTCAAGAAGAGCGACCCCAGCGTGGTCTATCGCTCACAGATAGCCTTCTATACCAAAAAGTTCATCTATACGCGCGCTGCCGACCCTATCGAGCTCTTTGCCGATGGCGGCCTGCACAAGCAGTATCCTGTTGTGCCCACAGAGACCGTTAGCACCATTGGTGCTGGCGACAACTTCAATGCGGGCTTCATCTACGGACTCATTCGTCACCGCATCACCCGTAACGACGTTGAGCGCGGACTCACTGAACAGCAGTGGGATGCAGCCATCGAGAGCGGTCTTAGCTTCTCGGCTGAGGTGTGTCGCAGCCTCTATAACTATGTCTCGCCAGAGTTTGGCGCAGCACGTCAAAAGGAATTAATCTAAAAACCATCAGATATTATGCAAAAGATTACTGAAAACATCTATTACGTAGGTGTCAACGACCGCAACAAGTCACTCTTCGAGGGCCTTTGGCCCCTGCCCAACGGCGTGTCCTACAACTCCTACCTTATCGACGACGAGAAAGTATGTCTCATCGACACTGTTGAGGTCGACTTCTTCACCCAGTTCATCGAGCACATCCATGAGGTCATCGGCAATCGTCCCGTCGACTACCTCGTCATCAATCACATGGAGCCCGACCATAGCGGTTCGATAGCTCTCATCAAGAAGTACTATCCCGACATCCAGATCATTGGCAATAAGAAGACCTTCCAGATGATGGAGGGCTTCTACGGCATCACTGAGGGAACCCTCGAGGTGAAAAACGGCGATACGCTGGCCCTTGGCAAGCAGACGCTCACCTTCGTGCTGACCCCGATGGTCCACTGGCCAGAGACGATGGTCACGCTGTGCGGCACCACCCTCTTCAGCGGCGACGCCTTCGGCTGCTTCGGCGCCCTCAATGGTGGCATCATCGACGCCCAAATCAACTGCGACACCTTCTGGCTCGAGATGGAGCGCTACTACTCCAATATCGTCGGCAAGTACGGCACACCCGTACAGAACGCTCTGAAGAAGCTGGCTGGCGTCAAGCTCGACTACATCTGCGCCACTCACGGCCCCGTATGGCACGAGTATGTCGACAAGGTCATTGCCATCTACGACCGTCTGTCGAAGTATGAGACCGAGCCCGGCCTTGTCATTTGCTACGGTACCATGTACGGCAATACCGAACGTGCCGCCGAGGTCATCGCCCGTGCCGCCTCTGAGGCTGGTGTCAAGAACATCGTCGTCTACAACGTCTCGAAGACCCACCACTCCTATATCATTCGCGACGTCTTCCGCTATCGTGGCCTCATCGTAGGTGCACCAACGTATAACACCGCCCTGTATCACGAGATGGATGTGCTGCTCTCGGAACTCGCTGGCAAGGACATCAAAAACCATCTCCTCGGATGGTTCGGCAGCTACGGCTGGGCATCAAAAGCCGTCAGCGAGATAGCCCGATGGAATGATGAGAAACTGCACTTCGAGCAGGTCGGCGAACCTGTAGAAATCAAGCAGAGCCTCACCGCTGAGACCAAGGCAGCCTGCGAGGCGCTGGGTCGTGCGATGGCCGAGCGGCTGAAAGCCGAATAAAATCAAAAGAAAGAGGATGCATTTGGCATCCTCTTTCTTTTTTACTTCACTTTCGCCACCAGCTCTGCCGGATATTTCGGCATGGCGCCGTTCTGGGTGCAGACATACGCTGACACCTCGACGGCTATGCGATGAGCTTCCTCCATAGGTTTTCCGTTGAGGATGGCGGCACAGAAAGAGCCCGTAAACGAGTCGCCAGCACCCACCGTGTCGGCGACTTTTACTTTAGGTGTTTCCTGGAACGAGGTAAGTCCTGGGGCAAAGACGTAAGAGCCGTTGGTGCCACAGGTCAGTACGAGCATCTTCAGTCCGTACTCTGCCAGCATCTTTTCACAGGTGCCACGCATGTCCAGTCCCTCATAGCCATACATGCGATTGATGACAACCAACTCTTCGTCGTTGATCTTCAGGATGTTGCAGCGCTTCAGCGACTCCTCGATGACGTTCTTGGTATAGAACTGCTGGCGCAGGTTGATGTCGAAGATTTTCAGACAGTCCTTCGGCGTGTCGTCCAGGAACTGGCGGATGGTTGCCCACGACGTTACGTTGCGCTGTGCCAGCGAGCCGAAGCACACGGCACGTGCGTTTTTGGCAACCTCTGCAATCTCTGCTGTGTAGGGGATGTTGTCCCACGCCACGTTCTCCTTGATCTCGTAGGCAGGAATGCCTTCGCCTGAGAGCGTCACCAGTACCGTACCCGTAGGATAGCTCACTCGCGGCATCAGGTAGTTCAGGCCGTTCTGTTTCAGTGCCTCAATGGTCTCTTCGGCCAGTGTGTCCTCGCCCAGGGCGCTGACGGCCAGTGTGTCGAGTCCGAACTGTCCTGCGTGATAGGCAAAGTTAGCCGGTGCACCACCCAGTTTCTTTCCTTCAGGGAGCATGTCCCACAGGGCCTCACCCAGGCCCACCACCAATCTTTTATTAGCCATAATATCGTTGTTTTATCGTTTGATTCTTGGAATATAGGTAAATAGGTATATTACGCCAATGGCCATGACGGCTACTGCGCCGGCCTGTCCCATGGTGTCGCTCATGAAGCCCATGACCAGCGGGAAGATGGTGCCGCCAAAGAGTCCCATGATCATCAGGCCCGATACCTCGTTCTGCTTGTCGGGCACTGAGAGCAGCGCCTCTGAGAACGCCATCGAGAAGATGTTGGAGTTGCCATAGCCCACGAGTGCAATGGCGGTGTAGAGCACGGTTTTCGATTCACCGCTGAACATCAGCACCATTGAGGCAGCCATCAGACAGACGCTGATGATGAAGAACCAGCGTGTCTTCATCACGCGGAGGAAGAACGAGCCCGTCAGTGCACCGATGGTACGGAAGATGAAGTAGAGCGAGGTGGCAAAGGCCGCTTCGTTCAGCGTCATGCCCACACGTTCCATCAGCAGCTTCGGTGCCGTAGTGTTGGTACCTACGTCGATGCCTACGTGACACATAATGCCCAGGAACGACAACAGCACGATGGGTTTGCCCAACAATCGCAGACAGTCCATGAAGGACGAAGACTTGCCTTCGCTGATTTCCTCCTGGATGGGAGTTGCCCACAGCAATAGCGTGGCCAGCACGCCCACAATAAAATAAACGAGGAACAGCACGCGCCAGTCGTAGCCGAACGAGGGCATGGCTGCTGTGGCTCCCCACATAGCCAGATAAGGGGCGAGGAACGAGGCGATGGCCTTCACAAACTGTCCGAAGGTCAGCGTCGATGCCAGGTTCTTGTCGCCAATGATCAGCATGGCCAGCGGGTTGATGCTGGTCTGCATCAGTGCGTTGCCGATGCCCAGCAGCGAGAAGGCTATGAGCATGACGGCAAACGAACTGCCCATTAATGGTATGAACAGCGACACAACTGTAACAATCAGCGACAGCAATACGGTTTTCTTACGTCCGATCTTGTTCATCAGCATACCCGTAGGTACACTGAAGATGAGGAACCAGAAGAACACCAGCGAGGGGAACACGTTGGCCACGGTGTCTGAGAGACCCAGGTCGGCCTTTACATAATTGGAGGCAATGCCCACCAGATCCACGAAGCCCATGCAGAAGAAGCAGAGCATTACGGGGATGAGAAAGATGGATTTGTTCTGTTTCATATGGTTTTTTAGTGTTTGATGTCGTAAATCGTTACTTTACCGCCCTTTACTTTAATAGTATTGTAAGGCTCTGAGGGGAACACCAGATTGGTCATTGCCATCTTGCCGTCAGCATCGAAAGCCTCGATGCTACAGCGGTCGACGAAGATGCGCAGCTGCTTGATGGCGCCATGGGTAGGCGCCGTGGTCTCGCAGGGGAAGGCCTCGCTGAAGCTGACGTCGCCGCTCTTCGTGCGGTCCATCGTGAAGGTCTGCTTCTGTGCGTCGTAGCGCATCACGACCTCCTCGCCTTTCGTGTTCGACAGGACCATCTCTGTCTGGTTCTTGAGGTCGACAACCATCTCGCAGGTCTCCGTGGGTTTCTTCACCTTCTCGCCACGCAGTGCCAGCATCTCCTTCGAGGGTACCACGCTCACGTAGGTCTCTTCGCCAAACTGGAAGAGCCCGAGGTCGCGGGGTATCGAGTTGGCCGAGCGATACTGCTTCGTGGGCACCTGGTTGGCATACTGCCAGTTAGACATCCATGCCAGCACCACGCGGCGCTGCTCTGGGGCATTATAGAACGACACTGTAGCATAGTGGTCCTTGCCATAGTCGAGCCACTTCGTCACCTTCGGCATCGACTCGCAGGTGAACTTCCGTCCGTCGAACTGTCCGATGAAATACTGCGTAGCACTGCCGCCAAAGGGTCCGCCAGGGTTGATGTTGCAGATGAGTACCCATTTCGTTTCGGTGGTGTCAGGTGATGGATGATAGGTGATGGGGAACAGGTCGGGGCATTCCCATACGCCGCTGTGATTGCCATACTCCTTGCCGAACGACGACTCATACTTCCACTCCTTCAGGTTCTTCGACGAGTAGATGCGCATCTCCTGACCGGCAGCCAGAATGAGGTTCCACACCTTGGCCTTCTCGTTCCAGAACGCCTTCGGGTCGCGGAAGTCGGGAATGTCGCTGGTGGTCAGCACGGGGTTGCCGCCGAACTTCTCGAACGTACGGCCGCCATCCTTCGAGACGGCCATCGACTGCGTCTGGTGGTGTCCCGCCGACGTGTAGAAAGCCACGACATCATTGCCGTTCGTCACACACGAACCCGAGAAGATGCTGCCCAGCCAGTCCATCTCGAGGGCTGCAGGCTGTGCCTCCCAATGAATAAGGTCGCGCGAGGTAGAGTGTCCCCACGTCATATTCTCCCATTGCGAACCGTAGGGGTTCCACTGGTAGTACAGATGCCATATTCCGTCTTTATAAAACATTCCATTCGGGTCGTTCATCCAACCATAGAGTGGGGTATGATGATAGGCAGGACGGTACTGCTCGCGATTGGTCGTATCGAACGTGTTGGTGTACTTCATATCCTTCCAGCAGACGAAATCGCCTACGGCACCCTTCTGGCGACGGTCACCGCGAAACTCAATATCCATCAGACAGGCGCCCTTCAGCTCGTAGGGCACGTAGTAGTCGACACGCTCAATGGCCAGCTTCACATTGATGCGCTGTACCATATTATTATGACCATCCAGCACCGCAATGGCGGCAATGTCCTCCGACTCCTGTACGGGCAGCAACAGGTAGCGCGAGCCCTGCTCCATTTTCAACAAGGCGTGCTTGTCGCCCAGCACCATCGGCTTCACTTGAGCCTGCATCAGGCTGCATGTCGCAACCATCATTAGCGTCAATAACAGTTTCTTCATTTTTGGTGTTTTAAGTTAAATCTGCTGCAAAGTTACCATTTTCTGCCATTCCACCCTATAATTAATGATACATTTCATATCAAAAATCGTTCATTGCTGCGAAAAATCGTGCAATGAACGATTTTTCCTCTTTCCGCTCTGTTTTATCTTTCATGGTTCACGTTGTAGGCGGCTGTGCCATTAACTATTTTTTACTATAAGAAATGAGCAGATTATATGGTCGGTTCATTTCTTTTTTATACCTTTGCAGCTGAAACGAGGACTGAGCTAAAAGCCTAAAATCCCCAAGCAACCAATGTCAGCGCAGAATGTTAATATACAGCATAGTAGCGCTGGATTTGACGACGCACTACAGTGTGTGTTGCGCCAGTGTTGTCTGCTACCTGATTATAATCAGGCAGCGGCGCTCTGTATGCAGACCATGCTGCCGCTGCGCAAGGCGGGCTGTCCCTACGAGCTGATTGAGAAGTATGAGGACCTGCTGCTGGAGTATTTCGAACAGAAGCAGCACAAGGGAGACGAGTTGTACGAGAGGGTGGTGAGCAACGGTGGTGTGGTCAACATCTATAAAGGCCCGCAAGAGCAGAAGCCGAAAAAGCCAATCACCACCGAACAGATTGTTGCCGGCATCGGGCAGTGCGGTCAGTATATGTGGGGCTACAGTTCGCTGGCCGTCATCTACTGTGTCTGCACGAAATGCTACAGTCTGCCCGAGAATATGAGCCATTTTGAAAAGGAGATGAACCGCTACGACGTGAAATGTCCTGCGGGCACCATCGACAGCACCATCCGCAAGAATGCCTATCTGCGCTATCCCATTGACCAATGGGAAGAGAAGGGCGCCAAGGAGCGTGTGATGAAGCTCGTCGGGGCGTTCCGTCAGGCGGTCGACGGGAAGTGACGGAGGAACAAACAGTCGGAAAAACTATCGGAACAGTCGGAAAAACAGTCGGATGCACCCTGCACTTCTTGGGGTGCATCTTTTTTATATCTACCTTCGCATCGTCTTGGCCGAGACACATGTCTAACTCAACAAAAAACGATGCAATGACAACCAGAAAACAAGAACAAACAGCAGCGTCGGGCAACAAGCCGACGAAGAGAAAGAAAAACTGGCGCGAGGTGTATGCCTCGGTATCCGACATACAGGACTTCCTATCGGAACGCGTGATGCTTCGCTATAACGTGGTGACCCACCAGACCGAGGTACACTGGCTGACGGGCTTTGGCGACGACTACAGCAAGCCTACCGTGTGGGAGCGTATCAACGATCGCATCGAGAACTCGCTGTGGAAGGAGCTGTCGAAGCAGAAACCCGTGCGCATGCGCGACCTGCAATATGTCATCGGGTCGGACTACGTGCCCGCCTATCATCCGTTCCGCTTCTATGTGGAAAACCTGCCGCCATGGCGCGAGGAGCAGGGCGACAACATCATGGAGCTGTCGCTGTCGGTGAACGTCAAGGGTGACTCGGACGAGCAGCTGCGCTTCTACCAGTACCTGAAGAAGTGGCTGGTGGCGATGGTGGCGTCGTGGATGGACGACCGCGTGGTGAACAACGTCATGCTGGTGCTCATCGGCGAGCAGGGTGCCTACAAGACCACGTGGTTTGCCCACCTGCTGCCGCCACCGCTGCGCGAGTACTTCTATACCAAGACCAATAGCGGTATGGTGTCGAAGGACGACCTGCTGACGCTGTCGCAATACGGACTGATGTGCTGGGAGGAGCTGGACTCTATGCAGCTGAAGGAGCTGAACAAGCTGAAGGCAGCGATGACCATGCCCTCAATCAACGAACGGGCGGCCTACGCCCACTACCACGAGAACCGTCCGCACCTGGCATCGTTCTGTGGCACAGGCAACAACGTACAGTTCCTCGGCGACCCGACGGGCACGCGCCGCTGGCTGCCCTTCGAGGTGGAGTCGATAGAGAGTCCGCTGACGACGCCCTTCAACTACGAAGGCATCTACAGCCAGGCCTATGCCCTCTACCGCCAGGGCTTCCGCTACTGGTTCGACAAGAACGAGATCACCCTCCTGTCGCAGCACAACCGACAGTTTGAGACCCCGCGTTTAGAAAAAGAGTTGGTCAGCCAGTATTTCCGCATTCCACAGGGCCAAGAGTCTGGCGAATTCATCACCGTTGCCATGGCCTTGCAGATAGTCGGAGCCAATATCACGCAGAAGTTGAACAGCGTCCAACTAGGACGTGCGTTCAAGGATCTCGGATTCAAATTTCACAAATCTCATGGAATTCGGGGATATATCGCTATACGACGCTCTGAGCAAGAGATGCGCTCGATGCGCTACCAGTTGGCTCAGGGGGCGGACGGGGCGGATGGGGCGGATGTTTTCTAGATTTTTTTGCGTACATATACACACGCACGTACGCGGAGACTTTTATAATTTATCCGCCCCCACCGCCCCATGCGCCCCCAAAATTACAAAAACAATTAACCCAAAACAGACCAAACAACATGAATACCCAACATTATAATCCCAATCTGCGCCTGTCGCCACACTTCCGGCTGGGCGAGTTCACCCGAAGCATCACTGCCGAGCGCCTCGGCATCAGTAACGAACCTGGCTACGAGCAGCTGCTGGCCATGAAGCACTTGTGCCGCGAAGTGCTCGAACCCCTGCGCCGCTACCACGGTGCGCCCATCCGCATCACCAGCGGCTTCCGTGCACCGCTGTTGAACGACGCCGTAGGCGGCGTGGGCTGCTCGCAGCACCTGCTGGGCGAGGCCGCCGACCTCAGCGTACCCTCCGAGGAGGTCGCCCGTCAGTGGTTCCAGTTCCTGGTACGTCACACCGACTTCGACCAGCTGCTCTTCGAGCACAGCGCGCGCCTCGGCAGCCGCTGGCTGCACGTCTCGTGCCGGTGGGACAGCACACGCAACCGCCACATGTCCGTCTTTAACTACCGTGCGCGATGAGACGACGCGACGAACAACAGCGGCAGGCCACACACCTGGTCTGCCGCCACTGCGGACAACTGCTGCCCGTCAGCCGCTTCGAGCGCTACCGCACAGGCACCTACCGCCGTGTATGCCACCACTGCTGGTGGGAACTCTATGGTCGCCGCATGCGCCAGCAATACATTCTGCGGCAGGTGGAAAACAGAAATTTAGTATAGCACGCCGTAGGGGAAAACCTTGGAATCGGAGCGAAAATGTAGTATCTTTGCAGTGTAATTCAGACGTAACATAGACATCGTTGAAGTACGACTTCAAGCGCGCGGAAGTCCCACTTTAACACTGTTAATGCGTAGCCTGAGTTCGAGAGAAACAATAATCTATTTACCATTTAAAACACACAACAACTATGGCAGTTAACACCAATCTGACGATGGAGTACTACCTCCAGCAAGACAAGAGTTCGAATCCCCGCAAGTCGGGAAAGTGGTACGGAAAGATCCGTAAGCGCCACGGCCTGAACCTCGATGGCCTGTGCAAGCACATCGCGAGCCACGGCAGCCTGTACACCGAGGACGTGGTAACGGGTGTGATGAAGAAGGCCAAGAGCTGCATCATCGAGCTCGTCTCGACTGGCGCTCCCGTGAAAATCGACGGCCTGGGCACGTTCTACCCCTCGATGACCAGCCGCGGCGCCGAGAGTGAGGACAAGTATGAGGTGGCGAAGCACATCAAGGGCATCCGCCTGCGCTTCCTGCCCGAGGGTGGCAAGGATCCCGAGATGAGTCTGAACTCAAAGATGTTCCTCAAGCGCGTCCGCCTGCAGCGCGTAGCCCGCTATGAGCAACCCGAAGAGGAAGGAGGTGAAGGATGAAGCAGCGGAATCTCTGGGAGGTGCTGTTGAAGATTGCAGTAGCAGCCCTCACGGCAGCCCTCACGGCGCTGACCACCACCAGTTGTATGGGCCACGGCCCGTTCTAACACGTTGAGAATCATGGGACGGGTTCTTGGTTCTGGACAGAATCGGGGAACCTATTCCCATGATTTACCGTTTTTTTCGATGAACCATTTGGCGATTCGGAAAAAATGTTTTACCTTTGCAATGACCAAGTCAATCCATCTATGGACAAGGCGGGTCATAAAGACATCAATGGCGTTGTGGGCTGATGTAACTATGTTGGAAAAAGTGCATGAATATACCGCCATGAATCCCCATGTCTTTCTATAATTACAGATTACTAACCAGCCAAATTGGGGGAATAGGAGGCATAGAATGAAGATGTATAGATGAAACATTACTTAATCTCTGTACGAAAAGTATTGCCAATGGTGTTCCTGTCCTTGCTATGTCTGGGATGTGAAGACAAGGCAGATGAAGCAACCGTTGTGTTAGACCAGTTTAACTTGCAATTTCCACCAGAGGGTGGTACGAAAACGGTCAACATTGAGTGTCCTATGGAATGGGATATTCTCAAGATGTATGACAATGACGGTCTTGAGGTTTCTGCTTTGCATGGTACCGGCAACCAGCAAGTGAGTATTACCTTGCAGCCCAACACTTATAAGGTGGCCAAGCAACGCTTACTGGCCATCAGGGCGGCTAATGGTGTCACCAAGCAGCTTTTTGTGAGTCAGCAGGGGAAAAACGGTACTGAAGAGTTGTTTGATGTAACGCCCAGTTACTCGTATGTCAGCGGTGAAGCCGGCATAGTGACTTCTTCTTACCTGCTCTGTTCAACCCCACGCTGTTTCTGGTCGCTCAACGGCAATGCCCCGTGGCTGGAAGTCTCTACGGACGACGGCAAGACATGGAAGTCGGGTGCAGGACAGATAGTGAGTCAGTATAAAGAAGGAGTGAACGTATTGTTCCGTACCATATCGAATAACGAGGATGAGCGTGACCGTGATGCCACCTTTATCATTAACTATGGCGGTCCTGAGACGGCAGAACTGACTATTTCACAGATTGGTTCCATCAGGTCTACCATTGAAACCACGGGTGTGCTAGCCAATAGTATCTGTACCAGTTGGATTTTCGGTTGTGACGTTAGCGAGTTTTATACCCTGTTATCTGCTGAAGACATGTCACTTTCATCAATTACCAAGACACAAGTCAAGAAGTGGAAAAAGTATACTCCTCAGCACGATTTGCGTCTGCAGTGGACCGGTCTGCTGCCAGACACCAAGTATTTCATCTATGTGGGGTCTTTCGACAAAAAAGGAAACTTTGTCAAGTCACGCCGTTCTTTTACCACGCCGAGCAGCCAGAACCCAGCTGTCGCTACCATCAGCAACGTGAAGAAAGACGGCAGTGCATGGACATGGACTACAGCGCCAAACGCAAACACTGACGGATATTATCAGTGGGTCATTGACGACGCCTCTACGTTTGACTACACTGAAACCACACTGGCATGGTATGTCAGACGCCATTTTGAAGAATGCGACGTATTCCACGGAACCCAAACCCACCGCAAGGAAGGTACGGGCCCCTTCATGATTGTTACGTGGGGGTATGATCATGCAGCCAATATGGCAGGCGTAATAAGCAAACAGTTAGTAAAATGAAAGGATGATGATAAACAACACTTATTCAAGAAAACTTATGAAAAGGATAGTCATATTATTCAGCATGATGCTGGTCTTCATGACGGCATCGGCACAACAATACTGGGACAGTTCGCGTCCTGATCATCGGTTTACCTTTGGCGTCAGGGCAGGATTTAACTTGTCAAAACTGATAGAAGAGAACCTTGAGTGGAGATACAGGATGGGCTATCAGGCAGGGGTCTCTGTGGACGTGAATCTGGTAAGGAGTCTATCAATTTGTACAGGAGTCACCTACATCAAGAAAGGATTTAAAATGGAACTGGAGTATGGTCCTACATTTACGATGGAGTATGACTATAAACCAGCTTATATCGAAATACCACTCGCCCTGTCGTATCGCATTAAACTGTCCGACTCGTCACAGTTCCAGCTGAATGGCGGCGGCTACTACTCGTTTGGTCTGAAGGGAAGCGATGAGAATTTCTTCACCGACACCATGAAGAAAGAAGACTTGGGCGTGATACTGGGTGCCGCTGTGACATACAGCCATTACTATTTTGGCGCCAGCTATGAACGCAGTCTGAAGAGTTTGAGTAAAACCGATGATAAGAGTTATAACAGTAGTATTGTGATATCGTTAGGTTATAATTTTTAAGTTTGAGAAGTTATGAAAAAAAGTTTCTTTATTATCATATTGGCCCTTCTGACGGCCAACCTCAGTAAGGCACAATCGCTATGGGACACCTCTAAACCTGATAAGGCATTAGATTTTGGAGTACGCATAGGACATAATGCCTCGAACGTTAACGGCGAGACGGAATCGGCCGGAACACGATCAGGACTGCTGGCAGGTGTCAGCGTTGACTACAGCTTCATCAAAAGTCTGGCGGTAGTCAGCGGACTCTATTACTCTTCAAAAGGATTCTATACCGATGATACAGACTGCGCCACCCTATCATATATTCAGGTTCCTCTGCAGGCATCCTATCGCATCAGGACAAAGACCGGTGTCAAGTTCCACTTCAATCTCGGACCCTATTTCGCCTATGGCATCGGCGGCACAGCCAAACTGTATCCACAGAGCTTGTCTTACTTTTACAAGTTCGACCAGGATGCCTTTGGCGACCGTGGCTTCTTCAAACGACTCGATGTCGGCTTCTCGGCTGGGGCACACATCCTGTTAGGCCACTTCCAGTTGGGTCTGACCTATGAGTATGGACTGACTGACATAGCCAAGGTATATGGCAACCTGCACAATAGGAATGTTGCAGTTACACTAGGCTATAACTTTTAAGTAGCAGACAACAACTTTTGCAGACTATGACGAATCATTTCATTAAACTATGTACGGCTTTGTTGCTCATGGCGCTGCCACTGCATGCCGAAGACCGTATGACCGTGAAGGGCGTGCAATACTCCAGCACCTCGAAAACAACAGCAACAGCCTGCCTGACGGTAGAAGCCATCGGTGATGTGGAGATACAGGAAACGATTAAGATTAAAGGAAATGTTTATACGACTACCGTGGTTGGTAAAGCTTACTTTAGCAAAAATGAGTATTTGCAGAGTGTTGTGATACCCAATTCCGTAACCCTCATCAAGAAAGGTGCTTTTGCAGGATGTTCAAACCTCGTCAGCGTACATGTTCCCAAAGAAAAATGTGTTGCAGAACCTGAAGCATTTAAAGGATGCGTCGAAGTTACCGTCATCCGTACAGACGACAACCAGCTGTATCCGCCTGACTATGTGCTGGCAGCCATGCCACAAGGCATTCCTTACTACAAAGCCAAGGATAAAATCAGGACCATCGGTACGGCTAAGGAAGACGTGGCTTTGCTGGAAGACATGGAGTGGGATGTGGATAAGGAGATTCCCGTCAGTAAAGTACAGAATCCCAACGTATATGCCTTTATAATAGGTAACGAAGACTATTCTCTCGGTGAGTCGGTCAACGTGGATTATGCTGCCCATGACGCCACTATGTTCAAAGAATACTGTATCAAGACACTGGGTATTCCCGAGGCCAACGTAAAATGCTACACCAACCAGACATTGGGACTGATGAGGCGCACCATACGTCTGCTCAAACAAACGGCCGAGGCCAATAAGGACAAGAAAGACTGCCAGTTTATCTTCTATTATGCAGGACATGGTATTCCCGACGAAGAGACAAAGGATGCTTTTTTGGTCCCGGTGGATGCTGACGGCAAATATACTGAAGACTGTTATTCGCTGAAGAAACTGTATACTGAGTTAGGAGCACTGCCTATCAAGAAAGTGTTTGTATTCCTGGATGCATGTTTCAGCGGTTCACAGCGTGGCGACGGTATGCTGATGGCTGCCCGTGGCGTAGCCATCAAGGCCAAGGAGGAAAAGCCCGTTGGCAACAACATGGTTGTCTTCTCTGCTGCCAGTGGCGCAGAGACTGCCTATCCCTATCACGAAAAGAAGCATGGAATGTTCACCTACTATCTGTTAAACATGCTATATCGCTCTAAAGGAAACTGCAAGATAGGTGAATTGGGAAACTATGTTGAAAAGAAGGTGAAAGCAAAGTCGGTGGCAGTTAACTCAAAACAACAGACACCGGTGCTGACTTCTTCTATTATTGGCAGTTGGCAGAATCTGACATTAAAATAAGTTTATTTAGTGAAGAGTGATTAGTAAGAAAAAAACGTCCAAAGTCATCGCGACCTTGGACGTTTTTTGACTTTAGATACTCAATTCGTTAAGCACGGTGATGAGACGTTTGTCGAAGCGCTTGTCGGTGCGGATACATTCAGAGAAAGGCACATAGACAAAACATACACGGGGACTCTAAGTTATCACAGCACGATAACAAAAGAACCGTCCCTCTGTTATGAAATATATATCACCAGATCTGCACGCGCTTCTCTGGTGCGAGATAGAGTTTCCCGTCAGTCACGTTGAAGAGCCTGTACCAGTCG
>Ga0256407_10001200_pt1 | contig 56234 bp, 50 predicted proteins | sample RumenRJG_04DNA_FD_193489 | JGI IMG/M metagenome (GOLD analysis project Ga0256407, IMG submission 193489) | Bovine rumen microbial communities from Lethbridge, Alberta, Canada - RJG_04 | ecosystem: Host-associated > Mammals > Digestive system > Stomach > Rumen | place: Canada: Alberta... | reverse complement strand
AGGTGCTCGTCACCCGCGACGACCAGGAATTTGAGCTAAAAGCCCAAGGTTGGAACCCACTGAGCAGCGAGAGCAATGCCAAGCATGCTTGAGCATTGCCGAGTCGCAAAAGTGGGTGACCCGTAGGGTCAATCCCACATTGCAATAAGGGAAAACGCCTAAAATCGGCCACTTTTCAAAAAAAAATCAGGAAAAGTTTGGCCGATTCATTTTTTCTTCGTACCTTTGCACCCGCAATTAAGCAAAAGCGTTCTTTTATAACATGTTGGTGCCTTAGCTCAGTTGGTAGAGCATCGGACTGAAAATCCGTGTGTCCCCGGTTCGATTCCTGGAGGTACCACTTTTCCTCCTTTCATTATGAACCCCTGTCTTAGAGATTTCTCTAGCAGGGGTTTTTCACTTTCAGAGGTGAGCGTCAGGAGGTCGTTTTTGAAATAATAATAAGGTATATGGGAATAATTATTGGAATTGACGTGGGCATATCCACCACAAAGATTGTCGGACTGCGCGAAGGAAAGGTTCTCTCCCCTATCCGCATCACCGCTGCCGACCAGGTGACTTCACTCTACGGCGCCTTTGGCAAGTATCTGCACGACAACAAGATTGAGCTCAAGGACATCGAACAAGTCATGCTCACGGGCGTCGGAGCAGCCTATATCGACGAACCAGTCTATGGCATTCCTACACAGAAAGTCGACGAATTCATGGCCGACGGCCTAGGAGCACGCTTCGAGAGCGGACTGTCCAAAGCCATCGTCGTCTCCATGGGCACCGGCACCAGCTTTGTCCAGTGCTGCGGCGACGACATCCACCACATCGGCGGTATCGGCATTGGCGGCGGCACGCTGCAAGGCCTCAGCCGCGTCATGCTCAACACCCGCGACCCCAAGCAGATTCAGAGCTTGGCCATGCAGGGCGACATCCACAACATCAATCTCCTCATTGGCGACATCTCCACCCATCCGCTGCCCGGACTGCCCATGGATGCCACAGCCTCGCTGTTCTCCAAAGCCCAGTACGACGCCCCCAAGGAAGACCTTGCCCTCGGCATCATCGTCATGGTGTTGCAGACCATCGGCTCTGCCGCCATCCTCTCGTCGCTCAATTCCGGCATCAAGGACTTTGTCCTCATCGGCAACCTCACCCTCCTGCCCCAGTGCAAGGACATCTACCCCATGCTCGAGAAACTCTACAAAGTCCGTTTCCACATCCCCAAATACTCCGAGTTCTGCACCGCCATCGGCGCCGCCCTCAACTACAAGAAGTAAGAAAAACGAGCCCACCACGTGATGGGCTCGATTATTCCCCCCATAAAGCCCGCAGTACGCACTGCGGGCTTAACCGTTTTGTCAGTTCTCTCGAAAAACAAAAAAAAAGAGCTATCAGACAAATTTTCTCTAAAATGTTAGTTATATTAAACATTTTTATGTATCTTTGCACCCGATAAGATACAATTATGGGAAAGAATACATTCGGAAAGATGATGCCAAGAGCCCTGACACAGCAGTTGCAGCTCATGGGTGAACGAATTATGCTGGCACGAAAGCGCAGGCATCTCTCTATGCAGGACGTAGCAGACAGGGCGACGGTAACACGTTTGACCGTTTCGAAAGTTGAACATGGCGACCCGACGGTTTCCATGGGTATTTATGCGCGTGTACTCTTTGCGCTGAATCTTGAAAAGGACATCTCGCTACTGGCTGCCGACGATGCTCTTGGCCGTCAGCTTCAGGATGCAGAATTGCTTAAAAGATGAAAAGAATAACGGTTTACGCTGATTTCGATTTCCTTGCATCACCGCAGGAGATTGGCACCTTGGGTTATGAACGAGTCCGTGGCAAGGATCACTTTGTCTTTGAGTATTCGCGTGAATGGCTAAAACAGCATGGTGGCATTGTGCTGAGCGGTGATCTGATGAACGTGCCTTCGTTGCAACACCCCCGTGGCACAGATAGCGTGTTTGGTTTTGTCAAAGATTCCTTTCCCGACCGTTGGGGGCGATTGTTACTCGACCGCAGAGAGCGACTGACAGCACAAGCAGAGGGCAGAGCTGTGCGTGTGCTTACCAACTACGACTATCTTACGGGCATTGAGGACTTCACTCGCATGGGCGGCATCCGTTACAAAAATGACGACTCCGAAGATTATATCAATGCGAGTACAAAATACCTTGTCCCCCCTATTGAGAGTCTGCGTGCCCTGTGCGATGCCTGTCATGAGATTGAGTTGGCAGAGGAACGGAACGAATTGCCTGAACAACGCTGGCTCGACCAATTGATTGACCCGGGAACATCGCTTGGTGGCGCTCGCCCCAAAGCCAATGTCATCGATGCTGACGGCAAACTGTATGTGGCGAAGTTCCCATCCAAGAAGGATTTGGAGAACACTGAACTCATTGAGCATTTCTCACATCGGTTGGCTGCTGCGGCAGGTATCAATGTTGCCAGAACCCGCACCATCAAAATATCAAAAGACCACGACCTCTTGCTTTCCGAACGTTTCGACAGAACCGCCGAAGGCCGTCGTATTCATTTTGCCTCCGCTATGTCGTTGCTTGGTTTTGATGATGGTGCTGGCAGTAGCACAGGCAATGGCTACCTGGACATCATAGATTTCATCCTTCAGGGGTGTGTTGACGTCCAGCAGAATCTAAGAGAGCTCTACCGCAGAGTGGCGTTCAACGTAATGTTTGGCAATACCGACGACCACTTCCGTAATCACGGCTTTTTGCTTACCCCGAAAGGCTGGACGCTGTCACCTGCATACGACATAAATCCTGGAGTCAAATTGTATCAATGTCTGCTTATTGACCAATACACGGACCAGTCGGATGTCAACACCCTACTCGCTGCATGCAATCACTACATGTTGGAACATCAGGAAGCTGCCGAAATTATAGATGAGGTTCGCGATACCATCAAGGACTGGCGTAAAACAGCCACAGAACTCCAGATACCCCATAAGATATTTACCCCCTATTGTAATCGATGGGATCTCTAACTGTGGTTTTTGAGTAGTGTGATGGCCATACAAGATCCAGAATCCGGAAATACTTAGACCGTCAGGAGAAGAGTGTTCAGGAGTTACTTGCCAAATGGACCACCTCCCCTGAAGACTGCTGGTACAAGATGCTCGAAAGCGAGGGCATCCCCCTCATATATGCCCAGAAGGACAGATGCTAAAGCTATACAAGGAGATGAAAGGTAAAAGTGTCTGTTTTGTCAGTTCTCTCGAAAAAAATGCGTAAATACGCAAAATATTCGGAAGTATGAATAAGATTGCGACCACCTCTAAGGATATTATTTGGCTATCATTTCTTTTGTTGTAACAAACGGCAGTTCGACAGTCGAACTACCGAGAATTCCTCGATAGTTCCCTCTTTTTTCAATTCCCCGCTCTCATAGATGTTTTTCAAATGCAACCATATATTATCGACTGTACAGTCAAACAGCGTATGGGTGACAAGCTGGCGACAATCATAATAACAACACTTCTTACTGCAAATTTAGTCGCACTATTCGACCGTTTTTGCACTGAGTAAAATTACTCACGTCACTGAGTAAAATGTTCAAGCATGTACAAAAGAACTGAATATCAAGTAATTAAAGAGAGACTTGAAGAGCCAAGAAAGTTCTTTCGTCTTTACGCCATTGCTTTGCAAAACTCTTCGGCCATATTGTTCAGGCTCACGCAGTCGGCGCGACTGATGTGGCGCTTACCAGCGTCATAAAGCCAAGGGCTTAAAATCAGCGCCCTTCCAACAGCACAAGCATCAAAGAGAGCATCGGACGGTTTATAATAATCGCGAAACCCATTGTCGGCAAGCACGATGAAGGGATGCTGCTCCTGCAAAAGCACCTGCATCACCTGCTTCTCCTGCTGCGAGATGAATGGCGACACCATCACCACCCCCTTGCGAGCCTTGAGCACGCAGCCGTTCATATAGTCCCGAAGTGTCTGGTTGTCGCCGTGCTCTGCTGCCTTCACCCAGACGCTGCGCACATGCGCCACGTCATAGTGCTCGGCATGCAGCAAGGCCACATTGCCCACACCGTCAAAACTTCGCCCACCAATCTCGATGTCCTTCTGCACCCTGAAGAACCCCGGCATCAGGCGCTTCGTGGCCAACCGCTGAGGGTTCATCCGCAAATAGTGCATCATCGTTTGCATCTGCCCGCTGCGCGACAAAGGCCGAATAAACGGCCGCTCCGTAAAAACGGGAAAGGCCCAGCCGTCACTGCCCTCCGCAGTTGCCTTTCCTTGTTCTGTTGATTTCCCTTCGGTTGTTGTCCCCGAATTTAATTCGGGCGAAACCTCCAAAGTATATGCCCGCCCCAATTTCTTCACCCCCTGCCAGTATCCGCGCATCACGCTGCGAATGCTGGTGTCCATCACCCTTGTCACCCGAATGACGGCATGCAGGTGGTCCGGCATCAGGCTAAATTGGAAAATGCGGATGGCAGGATAGTGCTTGCACATCACATACAGCTCATCAACCACGGCATTGCCCAATGCCGTGCGCTCCACCCGCGCCTGCGAAGGGTCGTTGTCAGGTATCACTAACCTGCCCAACAACGGCTGCCGCGACGGCACCGTCAGCGTGATGTGGTAAGTGCAAACACCCCTCCACGCCGTTCCCGGCTCCTGCCATTTCCATTGATCTCCTGCCATATAGCTCTCCTTTGGTTATTGTCTTTGCACTTAGTGCGATGCTTGCCATTAATCTCCTGTCATATCATTCTCCTTTGGCTATTGTCTTCGCACTTAGTGCGATGGCTGCCATTTCCATTGGTCTTCTTTCACATCACTCTACTTTGGCTATTGTCTTCGCATTTAGTGCGATGGCTGCCATTTCCATTGGTCTTCTTTCACATCACTCTACTTTGGCTATTGTCTTCGCACTTAGTGCGATGGCTGCCATTACCATTGATCTTCTTTCATAACATTCTTCTTTAATTATTCCTTCTCAAAAAGTGTCAGGCATCGTGAGCAATTTAACTTCTTATAGTTGAAAGCAAATCAATCTTTTCGAAAAAGAACTTCATACCTATCGCGCCTCCATTGAATTCTTTTCTCCAATTTTCAATTGCAATTTTTATCTGTTCTTCATCTACATATTGAAATGAAATGCATAACCGAGTTATTTTTCTATTTTCAACTTCACATAGTTTTTCTATCTCATGTTCGTTTTCATCTAAATTATAACATAACATTAGTAAAGCAAGTACATAATAGAAAGAATGAGTTTCAAAGTCATATCTCAGCATTTCTTTTGGGAAAAGAGCTTCTATTTCATTTACAAATTCCTGAAGCGTGTAATCATGCTGACACATTCTTATATACACAGAAGATTTACAGATACGGAGATACACAAGAATGAACAGCATTTTTTCATGTACATAATTAGAGTATGAGAACATTCTTAGTGCCAGACGGGTGTTTGAGAAAATCCTGTCTACAGTTCGCAAAGGCAAATTTAAGTATGACATTAATTCCCTTGCCATTTTTTTAAACGATGTCGCTTCGTCCCGATTTCTAAAATAATCTAATCGTTCTTGATTCTTAAAGAAATCATCAAATTCATAATAGTCGTATAGATAGTTACAAAAACTTTCTGCATTTGGTTGTGGAAGCGAAAACTCTATATCTATGAACCTTCGTAGATAGTTTTCGGCATCAATATTCTCATTTCCATAAAAGCCACACACAGAATGACAAAGATGTTTTTTATCTATTGACAATACAAAAACGACATTACGAACAGAAAACAAATGCTTAATACGCTCAAGCACTTTCACTGCATACTTAGGATTACATCTGTCTAATTCGTCAACAATAAAAATCAGCGGCTTGTTAGAAGTTATTTCTAAGACATATTCTGTCAATGCTTTTTGAAATGCTTCTATTGATTTTTTCTGTTCAACATATTTATCTATACTTTGCTCTAAAGTATTTGAAAGGACTTCTAATCCTTCTTTTGAGATTTTCTCAATATCAACCCCGAATGAATATTTTGCAATTAAAGACAATATTGTTGGTACCATGGCAAGAGACATCTTACTAAATGTCTTTACCATATTATTAGTTATTTCTTGTAATTCATTTGTAGATAATCTCTTGAATTCTGCGATTAATGCAATTAATGGGTCCTCAATGTAATCAGTTTCCCATGCATTAAAATAGATGGTTTTATAGTGAGTATCATCAAGTTGCTGCTTCCACATTTTTACAAATGTAGTCTTGCCAGTACCCCATTCGCCATCTAGCGAAATCACACAACCATCATTATAAGTTGAAACGATTTGTTCTAATACACTTCCATATTGTTTCCTGTGGAGTTTATCATTTCGATAAGGATCCATAGGCGGAATGACTATGTCGTTATGTCGTGCTAACATATTGTTATTCTCCTATAATCATTGATTCAACTTTAGCCTTTGCTTCATTCATAATTCGTTTTGCAGACAAGATACACTCGTCAGCTTCTTTATAGATGGCATTTATTCTATCAACTATTTCTTGCTGTCTTCGTAAAGACTCCTTTCTGTCGTTTGTAAACAAAGGTATATGAAGAGACTTTAACAAATCCAAGCTAACGCCTGATTGGTTGTTCCAATTTGTACAGATTGAATAGAATACTTTGTGACGCTGGTACAAATTCAATATGGCACAAAGATATTCTGGTAACACCTTACTTCTATCAACATCAATTGCAGTAATGTGATTGGAAGTATAGACATTCCTCTTTTCTTCATTAGCAAAATAAGCTGTTTTCCCTACCCATTCCTGACTATTTGTGTTGTTAAACAAAACAACGCCAGATTTAACAAACGGAACATCTTCCATTTCAGGAACATAGACATTTTTTTCATACTTTAGTCGTCCGTTGTTATCTATGTTAGTCGGGCGAATTTGCAATATGCCTTCTCCTTTTTCTATTTGGTCTTGTCTTCCTACGGCAAAGCCAGGAATAAAGGCATATGCAAGACTTGATAATCTCTCCGAATATGTGCAATGGGTGAATCTCTTAATATTCGCATTATAATAAATCGGATCAAATCTACTTTCAGTAATGTCACAATATTGTACACAAAAGATACATCCCCTGTCATTCAAAGTACTATTATCTTCTGTGGAAATTCCAAGTTCCTTTATCAAAACGGTATCAGTTAATTCTAACAATTTGATTGCATTAGACTCTTTTATCCTCTTGTCCTCATAGGCTTTTCGCATTATCGATACCACACTTTTTTGTATTTTAAAGTCAGGTAAAGGTATCCTTAATGATTTGTATTCTTCGGCATTAATGTTAGGTTGGGCTGCTGCACGTTGTATTGCCTTTACCCAATCTTTGTAAGGACTTAATTGAGTATAAGCGAAAACATATTCAGGCAAAACCCTCAAATTATTAATAATAAAACGAATCATATACCCTGCAAAAATGCAAGGATATGACAATTCTTTATGAATATACGATTTCCCAACTGTTGCTCCACTTCTCGCAATCAACAAATCCATTGGTTGTATTAAATATTGTTCTTCAATATTTGCAACCGTCGCCCCCAGTTCATCACTAAGCAAGCCAAAATCATCTATATCTGTTATACGTATATATCTGACTTGTTCTTCCGAAGATCTTGACAATCCTTTTTCATTTGCACCATATTGAGGTTCACATAATAATAAATCTTTTAGGGGGACTGTAGGAAAGAGGAAATTGTGAACATTTCTGTTATAAATGACCATAACAGGATCCCATCTTTCTTGCAATTCAGAACGATATACTATAAAAGATGGACTATTTGTCGTTTTTGTAGAAGTCTTATCTGTCATAATTATTTATAGTGATTCTATAAATCTTCTCAGTTCATTTCCAATATTCTCTAAGTCATTCTTACCAGTCATCTTACCAGTTGCATCATACCCAATATTTTCAGCAATTGCCATAAAAATAGGATAATCTGGTAAATCCTGTCGACATTGATTAGTATAGGCATCAAGTACCACATCCTTTACCTTTTCGATTCTTATCTTGTATTCTGCATTTATCTTGGCTTTTTCTACTTTATAAGAATCGTTTCGTGGAAGTAACCGTATTTTTGCATCACATTCTTTTTGTAGTTTTCTGACCTCATTTTTAGCAGTAGGACTTTCCCATACAGAAGCTTGGATCCTCAACTTTGCGTTAATAATACTATCCGTCTCTTCTGTCGTGTTTTTACGTAAGAACAATACAGATGACTTTACATTAGCATCGTTAGCCGAAAAAGCAAATTGTGGCAATGAGACAACAGCTACAATACGGAACTTTTCTTCTATCTCTGTTCTTACATATTGCATACTGCTATTTGTAAGGATAGAATCCGGAATGACTATTGCCAATATTCCATGTGGCTCTAAAAATCTCCAACACTGCTCAATAAAAAGAACCTCTGTGCTTTGATTAGCTCGAACAGATTCACTTCGCTTTTCTGTAATAAGTGCGTCAAGCCAATCTGTCTGCTTAATACTCATGCGATAGTTCTTCATGTATGCATGTTCGGTAGCTTTTACAGAAGACCCAAAAGGAGGATTGGTAATGATGTACTGAAAACTGTTGGGCTGGAAATTCTTTTTTGGAGTTTTACTCTCAATCGTATTTTTGTTGAAAACATTGATGGCATTTCTTTCTTCTTCTGTCTCATCGTCCTGATGTCTCTTGTTCTCAATGTCAAGTAAACCATCACAGTTTATAATGTTTGTATGTCCATCATCATGAATAATCATATTCATTTTAGCCGTACGAGAAATCTTGTCGCTAATTTCAATTCCAAACAACCTATGTTTAGCAAAATCATGCCAATAATCAAAATGCTCTTTAGAACCTTTTTCAAAATAGCCTTCATCAGCCATCTTGTCCGCTTGCTTACGAATCTTGTCCAAAGCATATAACAAAAAACCTCCACTTCCACAGGATGTATCCAACACTCTATCTTCATTAGTGATAGGGAGAACATCAACAATAAACTTTACAATCTCTCTTGGAGTAAAATATTGACCGAATTCCCCACGAAAGTTTGTGCCAATAAATGATTCGAATGCTCGACCTTTACTATCAAGATCCGTTTTATGTAAATTAACCCCCTGCAAAAACTCAACAATAGTTGTTACCTCGTTTTCATCAAGTTTTATTGGAGAACTGAATACTTCTGGTTCTTTTTTTTCACCTGCTTTGTATATGGCTTTTACACGTTCAAGCAATTTTGAAGGTTTCTCGCCTTTAAACAATTGCATGGCATATGGTTCTCCTGTCTTTCGTAATGCACGCTCATCACTAATCTTACAAAAAATAATTTTGTCAAGTTCATCAAAAGCTTCTGATGGGTCACGCTTTCCACCTGCCCATAAAGCTTGATGAGCCTTTCCGAAAATTTTTGTAAGTTCATCTTCCAAAATAACTTTTATATCTTCTTGTACATTTCCATCCTTATCAACACCGCCCTTGTAGTATCTAGCAATGCTGATTTCTGTTTGACCAAAATGAGGAATATTTGGTATTCTATTCGCAATACGTTCTAAAGGTTTATAATCCGCAACATTGTACGAGAGTTTCTTTATAATAGATGTCACTAAAAGAAAATGCGCTTTCAAAGAATTTGCATTACCAAAGCCTTGCTCAATCGCCTGCACAAATTCCTGCTCAGAGACGTCTTTATGTTTACATTCAACAACGATGTAGGGACTAAGACATTCATCATCATTAAAAACAACAATATCCGCCCAGTCATTAGGAGTCCTTCGTGGTACTTGAACTTCTAACTGTATTCTGTTAATTGGATAACCATAATCAAAAATCAGTTGAAGGAAAACTACAGCACGTACTTTTTCCTCAGGATCGCTATACCTGTAAGACTTAGTTTGTGGTCTTGTAAAGTATTGTATTCGGGATTTATCTTCATTTATAGCAATATATCCCTTCTCTATTCCTTTGTCAATTATATCTTCCATATTGTTATGTTTATATATTTTCTTTCTCTTTCCTAATCTCATCCAACACTTTCCCGTTATACGAGAAATACTTGGCGCCTTGATAGGCCCCAGAGGCGTTTCGATGTTCCTCTGGCATGAAAGTGCCAACGAAGGGAGAGAGTTTATAGATGCGGCCTTCGTACTCGATGCTGTCATCGGAGGCCACTTTCACAACAAGACCCGTTGGGTCGAAGGTGACTTGTTCGCCAATCTTAATGCCACACATGGAGAACCTGAAACGAGGACGTTTCACTTCTCGCTTATGTGGTTCCTTGTGTTCGCTTTCCACGATGGGCTTATTGTCTTCATACAATGTCACTTCGGCATCGTCTATCGCGCTGGCAATATCGCGGAAGATGTCGAGAGCCATCTGTGGAGCCACATTGAAGAACTCGCGGTTTTGACGGATTCGCAAATCGGTAAGACGATCAATGGTCTTATGCACCAACTTCTCCACCTCGTTGTATTTTGTGGTCTTCATCGTAGCGAAGATCTCGAAGGGCAAGGGAACGGCAGTATTATCTAGTTCCTTGCTTCTCACGTCCACAGGACGCGAGCTCTTGCCAATCTTCACCCAATCCTCGCGAAAGCTGGGGTTGGTCAGTATGTAAACGTAGCCAGGTTCTTTGTTGTTCATATTGCTTTAATATAAATATGGTGCAAAGATAAGGCTTTTTTCTGAATCTACAAAAAGAAATGTGATATATTGATTGCACCAATAGGGAAATCATCCTGCAGAAATAGGGGTTTTCCTCGTGGGGTTATCGGATTTTTTTCGCACTTTTGCAGCGTCAAATGATTAAAATGGAAAAGCGTATGAAAGAAAATCGTGTTATTGCATCGGCCCTCATAGCTGTGGGCATTGCAGTTTTGGGATTGTTTGTCAAGGCTGGCATCGACAATTTTGCCAACAAGGACCGTAAGGTGACGGTGAAGGGACTGGCTGAGCGCGAAGTGCCTGCCGACAAGGTGACGTGGAGCATCGGGACGAAGGTGACGGGCAACGACCTTCCCTTGCTCTATGAGAACATCAACATGCAGACGGACAAAATCAAGCGGTTCTTGCGTCAGAACGGCTTGGACGAGAAGGAAATCACGGTGAACCCGCCTTCCATCAGCGACCTTGAGGCTCGCGAATGGGGTGACAATCAGAAGAACTTCCGCTACATCGTCACCACGACGATTACGGTTGCCACGAACAAGGTGCAGGAGGTGAACAAGGCCATCTTCAAGCAGGCAGAGCTGTTGAAGCAGGGTGTTGCCATCGACAGCAGCAATCCGCAGTATGAGTATGCGTCGTTCCAGCAGATGAAGCCTGAGATGATGGCGGAGGCGATTAAGAACGCGCAGAAGACAGCAGAGCAGTTTGCCGAGGCCAGCAATTGTGACTTAGGCCCGATTCAGACGGCCGGGCAGGGTCAGTTCGAGATAGAGGACCGCGACCAGAACACGCCCTATATCAAGAAGCTCCGCGTCGTGACCACCATCACGTACTCGCTGAAGGAATGATTGATAAAGGAAAGCCCGCAGTTGTCGCGGGCTTTTTTAAAATGAAGGCATCAGGTGTTTTCGATGACGCAGACGCGGCTTATTGTGATGAGGGAGGGACTCGAACCCACGACCGGCTGCTTCGTAGACAGCTGCTCTAATCCAACTGAGCTACCTCACCATTTGTGGAAGCAAGAGGATTCGAACCTCTGGAACCTTGCGGTTCAACACGTTAGCAGTGTGCCGCTTTCGACCACTCAGCCATACTTCCTTCATGATTTCGTGTGCAAAGGTTCAACAGCCAAATGAAGCCTTTTTTCGTAGCAAAGAAAAAAGCTCATTTCAATGAAAAGAAAGGTCGTGCCAAGGTGTATGTCTATCAAAAGAAGGAAATATGATTAGGAATGTTGCACTTTTCAGAAATAATGTGTATATTTGCAGCAAAAATAAACGTATAGACTATGAAACATTACAAGACACTTTGGCTGCTGCTGGTGATGATGGTGGGCGGCCTTGCATTGACCTCGTGTAGCGACAAAGACGATCAGGAAAGTTCTGGCGGTGGAGGCGAAGAGGTAAAGGACTATGTAGAGCGGATGTATCCTGTTGTGGACCCGAAGGAAAATTCACAAGGCACAGTGACGCTGCGCTTCTACAACGACATGCCCAACGTGGCTTACATCAACGTGAGCCATTTTCAGGAGATGATATATCCCGGCACGACTATTCAGGTGCAGAAAGTCGGCAATGGCAAGTATGCACTGAGCAATCCGTTCGCCACGGCTGAGGTGGACACGGAGAAAGACATCTTCACGAGCAGTAATTACGAGGCGTTTACCAATATGATGGGGATGGTGCAACAAGGAATGCCAAATACAACGTACGACGCGCTGCCCATCATCAGGTGGAAGTCGCTGGATGTTTCGCCGAAGCAGGTGAACGTGACGCTGGATTACGGCAAATACGGCATTGACATCAGGGAGGACGGCACGAACGTGTATTTCCCCTTCGCAACCATCAGCGACCTGTACGTAGACGGCTACATGCATATGGCTGACTTCAACGGACAAACGGTCATGGTGGCTCCAAACGGTGCTTACAGCCTGGATGCCGGTTACCCTGAGTTTCTCATCACGCCCCTGCTCAAGGAGACTCGTACGGACGACATGGTGGACTATAGCTACAAGAACCTGTGCTTTACGCTCACCAACTTCTTTGGCTATCCCGGGCGCACGCTGTTGGAGAAGAGCATGAAGGAGAAAGGTTTAGACCAGGCACTGCAGGACTATAGCAAGGCTGGTCAGATGACGCGCGAGCTGCTGAAGTCGAAGGATATGTACGACTTCTTCTCGGGTACTGCCACGCTGAGCTGTCTGCTGTTCGACGGTGGACACACTTATACAGACCTGACGACAATTAACGAATTAGACAGCACCTTCACGCAGAAGCTGAAACCGATTCGAGAGACGAAGTTAGAGGAATTCTATGGCTACTGTCCTGAATACCTGCCTATTAAGCAGGCAAAGGAGGACAACAGAGCACTTAGGAAAGAGCTGGACTCACTGCGCGTGGAGAAGATAGGCAAAGACGTGAGATACACGAAAGTGGGTAACACAGCCTATTGCCATTTCAACTCGTTCATGTGCGACGATTCCGGATGGCGCAAATTCTACAAAGGCGAAGGTCCCAAGCCCACCATCGACCAATATCCCAACGACTGGCTGGTCATTCTCGTTGACGCACTCGAAAAGGCACAGAACGATCCGGAGGTCGAGAACTTCATCCTCGACACATCGACCAATGGCGGAGGTTCGTCAGACGTCGTGGTTTTCATCACCTCGATATTTGCCAACAAGCCCGACATGTATTACGAAAACGTGCTGACCGGCCAGAAAATGAAATGCTCGTATGAAGTAGACCGCAATCTGGACGGCAAGTTCGACGAGAAAGACAAGGACGTAAAGCTGAAGATGAACATCGGAGTGCTCATCAGTTCCTACAGCTTCTCGTGTGGCAATTTGCTGCCCGCCCTGCTGAAAGACTACGGCATCTGCCTGCTCGGCATGAAGTCGGGAGGCGGTTCGTGCTGCGTACTCTACAACCCCTCTGCCGATGGTTTCGGCTATCGCTACTCCACCCATCGTGCGCGTCTGATCAACACGAAAGGCCAGAACATCGACGCAGGTATAGAGCCCGACTACCAGTTGGAGCCCAACGAATTCTTCGACATCGACAAAGTGGGCAAGCTGATAGAGCAGTTCTACGCGAAATAGGTCATCTGCAGCGAAATGACTGGGGAAAAAAATTCGGGAGCGGTTTTGAGGCCGCTCCCGATTGTTTTTTATTACGTTCTAAATCGCTGTGGATTAGAAGTTGTAGTACATACCGAAGCTAACTTCGCTGCCAAGGTTGAAGCCGAAAGACTTAGTGCTCTCGTCATCACCCTTAAACTTCTCGTTCTTGTAACCGAGGAAACCGAAGTGAGAAACGAAGCTCAGCTTGTCATTCAGGTTGATAGAAACACCAGGCTTCACACCAAACTGCCAGATATTGTCCTTCACATCACCCCACTTGATGTTCTGGTAACCGAAACCACCATCGATGAAGATGTTCACCTTGTCTAACTTCACTGCAGTGTAACGAGCATATGGAGAAATAGTGAAAGTCTTAACTTTGTCAGTGAAAGTAACACCATCAACCTTAGTCTTGTCCTTACCCTCACCATAACCAACTACCACGCCGATAGCCCAATCTTCGTTCAGGTTGTAACCAATCTCAGGCATAATTGACCAAACAGTCTCGCTGTCACCATCATAAGATTCAGAAGCAAAACCAAGGCTACCTCCAACATAAACCTGAGCGTTTGCAGTCATAGTCATCATTGCAACAAGTGCAATAGCAAAAATCTTTTTCATAATCTTTTTACCTATTTTTTAAATTATACTTTGGTGCACTTTCGAGCACCGTTATCTTGAAATCGGCTGCAAAGGTAAGAAGTATTTTGACATTGTGTGCGCAAACAGTGAGCTTTTTATCATTTTTGCAACAATTCCTTGATTTATGTCAGTTTTTCTTTGTAACTTTGAAGCCCAATACGCAAAAATGATAAGAATTATGAAACGAACCACACTATTTACGCTGCTGATGGTGGCCGTGACGAGCCTCCATGCACAGACGCCGGCCATTCCCCGCGACGCAAAGCTGGAGGCCAAGGTAGAGAAAACCCTTGCGAAGATGACGCTGGACGAGAAAATCGGTCAGATGTTGGAACTGAACCTCGACATCATCGGAAAAATGACCGTTGAGAATGCCAAGGTAGACCGCGAGAAAGTACGTTCTGTACTGCAGCAGTATGGCAGGTCGGAAGCAGAAATCAAGAAGGTTCTGAGTGAGACTGACCAGCAGATTATCGACCGGTTGGGCGCTTTCCCTGTGGATATCTATCAGGGCGATACCAAGCGTGTGTGGAAACTCAACGAGACGATGCTCGACACCCTCATCTCGAAGTGGAAGGTGGGTTCGATTCTGAATGCCCCTGGTTCGCGTGCTGCCAGCAAAGACAACTGGCAGAAGTGGATTCGCCTGATTCAGGAGAAGTCGATGAAGTATCTCGGCATCCCCGATATCTACGGACTGGACCACAACCACGGCGTGACTTATACTGTAGGCGGCACACTGTTCCCCCAGCCTATCAATCTCGGTGCGACATTTAATACAGAGCTGGCGCGTGCTGGTGCAGAGATTACGGCTTACGAGAGTCGTGCAGCCAATTGTCCGTGGGTGTATAATCCCGTGGTGGACTTGAGCCGTGATCCGCGTTGGCCGCGTGTCTGGGAGAGCTTCGGCGAGGATGCCATCGTCAATGCGAAGATGGTGGTGGCTGAAATCAAGGGCTATCAGGGCGACGACCCCAACCATATCGACCAATTCCACGTAGGAACAAGCACGAAGCACTATTTTGCCTACGGCGCGCCGTGGACCGGTAAAGACCGTACGCCGGCCTATCTCAGTCCGCTGATGATTCGCGAGAAGTATTTCGAGCCCTTCAAGCAGGCAGCCCTCGCCGGCACGTTGACGATGATGGTGAACTCGGCGTCGGTAAATGGTGTTCCCGTTCACGCCTCGTACGAATATCTGACGAAATGGCTGAAGGAGGATTTGCAGTGGGACGGATTCCTCGTGACCGACTGGGCTGATATTAATAATCTGTACTCGCGCGAGAAGGTGGCCAAGGACAAGAAGGACGCTATCCGCATTGCCATCAATGCCGGTATCGACATGTCGATGGACCCGTACAGCGTGGAGTTCTGCGTATTGCTGAAGGAACTGGTCAACGAGGGTAAGGTGAAGATGAGCCGCATTGACGATGCCGTGCGCCGTATCCTCCGTGCGAAGTATCGACTCGGTCTGTTTGACGAGCCGAATACTGGCGGCAAGGGCTACGAGAAGTTCGGCAGCGATGAGTTCGCCGCAGCCTCCCTTCACGCTGCCGAAGAGAGCATGGTGCTGCTGAAGAACGAACGCAACGTGCTGCCGATAGCGCAGGGCAAGAAGATTCTGCTCGTGGGTCCCAACGCCAACCAGATGCGCTGCTTGCACGGTGGCTGGAGCTACACGTGGCAGGGTTCGCGGGCTGAAGACATGTCTGAGAAATACAATACCATCTACGAGGCCCTGTGTAACAAGTTCGGCAAGGAGAACGTCACGATGGAACAAGCCATCACGTATAATGAAAACGGAGCCTACTACGAGGAGAACAAGCCCATGTTTGAGAAAGCCGTGTATGCTTCAGCCAAGGCCGACGTCATCGTGGCTTGCATCGGTGAGAACAGCTATACGGAAACGCCCGGCAACCTGAGCGACCTGTGGCTGAGTGAGACCCAGCGCAACCTCGTGAAGGCACTGGCGAAGAGCGGCAAGCCCATCGTACTGGTATTGAACGAGGGCCGTCCGCGCCTCATTGCCGACATCGAACCGCTGGCTAAGGCGGTGGTGGATATCTTCATCCCTGGCAACTACGGTGGTGACGCGCTGGCTAATCTGCTGGCAGGCGACGCCAATTTCTCGGGCAAGATGCCCTACACCTATCCACGTGAGATCAATTCCCTCAACACCTACGACTACAAGGTCTCTGAGGAGGTGGGAACGATGGAAGGTGCCTATAACTACGATGCCAAGGTTTCGCTGCAGTGGCCCTTCGGCTATGGTCTGAGCTATACCACCTTCGAATACAGCAATCTGAAGGTTGACAAGGCGACATTTACTTCTGACGATGTGTTGACGGTGAGCGTGGACGTGAAGAACACCGGCAGCCGTGCAGGCAAGGAGGCCGTGTTGCTGTATTCGAGTGACCTCGTGGCCAGCATCGTCCCGGACAACAAGCGTCTGCGCGACTTTACGAAGATTGCGCTGGAGCCCGGCGAGACGAAGACGGTGACCTTCCAGTTGCCCGCAAAGGATTTGGCATTTGTCGGTGCCGACTGCCGTTGGACGTTGGAGGAAGGCGATTTCGTGTTGCGCGTTGACCGTCTGACCGTGACCACGACATGTACGAAGACGAAGGTGTGGGAAACGCCGAATATATAATAATAAGAGGTGAGAGGTAAGAAGTAAGAGGTAAGACAAAAAATGGCTGAGATTCCAGAACTAATCAACGACCTGGCGTACATCCTGATGTCGGCAGGTATCGTGACCCTGATTTTCAAGAGACTGAAGCAACCCCTGGTGTTGGGATATATCGTGGCAGGATTCCTCGTGAGTCCGCACATGCCCTATACCGCATCGGTAGTAGATACAAAGAACGTACATCTGTGGGCGGACATCGGTGTGATGTTCCTGCTGTTTTCGCTGGGATTGGACTTCTCGTTCAAGAAAATCCTGAAGATGGGTGCTTCGCCTATCATTTCGACCATCACCATTATTTTCTCGATGGCATTGCTGGGAGTGGCGGTAGGACATCTGTTCAGTTGGTCGAAAATGGACTGCATCTTCCTCGGAGGAATGCTCGCCATGAGTTCGACAACGATTATCTACAAAGCCTTCGACGACCTTGGGCTGCGCCAGCAGCAGTTTGCCGGACTGGTGATGTCGGTGCTCATTCTGGAAGATATTCTGGCCATCGTCATGATGGTGATGCTGAGTGCCATTGCCGCCGGCGACAATCCCGACGGAGGACAGATGCTGGGTTCCATCGTCAAGATTGGCTTCTTCCTGGTGTTGTGGCTGGTGGTGGGAATCTTTGCCGTTCCGGCCTTCCTGCGTAAGATTCGCAGACTGGTGAACGACGAAGTGTTGCTCATCGTGGCGTTAGGACTATGTTGTGCGATGGCTGTCTTCTCAACGAAGGTTGGTTTCTCGTCGGCTTTCGGAGCTTTCATCATGGGAAGCATCCTGGCAGAGACGATTGAGGCCGAGCATATTGAGAAGCTGGTGGAACCCGTCAAGAACCTCTTCGGCGCCATCTTCTTCGTGTCGGTGGGTATGTTGGTAGACCCCCAGATACTCATCGACTATGCATTTCCCATCATAGCACTGGTGCTGACAATCATCATCGGACAAAGCACGCTGGGATCGCTTTCGTTTATGTTAGGCGGCGAGAGTCTGAAGTCGGCCATGCGCTGCGGCTTCTCAATGGCGCAGATCGGTGAATTCTCGTTTATCATTGCCTCGCTGGGATTGTCGTTGGGCGTCATCAGCGAATTCCTCTACCCCGTCGTCGTGGCCGTATCGGTCATCACGACCTTCCTGACGCCTTACATGATTCGCCTGGCTACACCGGCTTACACTAGTCTGGAGCATCACCTGCCGTCGAGAATCATCCAGCTGCTGAACAAGCAGAGCATGAGCCGTCCGGAATCGACGGAGAAGAGCCTGTGGAAGCAACTGATTGCGCAGATGGCTGTCAACACGCTGGTTTACGCCATCCTGACATCAGCCACCATTGTCGTGATGTTTACGTTCTTCCTGCCCTTCATCCACGAAGTGTTGCCAGGCGAGCATCTGGAAATATACGGCAACATCATTACAGGCGTACTGACCGTCATCTTCATCGCACCATTCCTGCGTGCAATGATCATGAAGAAAAACCGCTCGGAAGAGTGGCGGCAGCTATGGGAGGAGAGCAACAAGAACCGTCTGCCCCTGCTGTTTACTATCCTGGTGCGCGTCATCATTGCCGTGGCGTATATCTTCTACATCTGCCACTATCTGAGCCATCTCACCAACGCTATCGTGATTACCATCGGAGTGATGGTCGTAGCGCTGATGGTGGTCTCGCGAACGGTCAAGCAGCGCAGTATCAAGCTGGAGCGACTCTTTATGCTGAACCTGCGTTCGCGCGACATCGAGGCACAGGTGCACGGCAAGAAACGTCCGCTGTACGAAGGACGATTGCTGGACCGCGATATCCATATTGCCGATTTCGACGTGCCCATGAATTCGCAATGGATGGGCAGCACGCTGAAACAGCTGAACTTAGGACGTAAATACGGTGTCCACGTGAGCAGCATCCTGCGAGCCAATTTCCGATTGAACATTCCCGATGGCGACTATGTCATCTTCCCTGGCGACAGGCTGCAGGTCATCGGCAGCGACGAACAGGTGTCGAAGTTTGCCCACGCTATCAAGACGGAGGTTATCGGTGAGGACTTCGACTTGGAGAACCGCGAGATGAAGCTGCGCCAGCTCATCATTGGCGAAGGCAGTCCGTTTATCGGCAAGAACCTGAAAGATAGCGGCATCCGCAATCTCTACAGCTGTATGGTGATTGGTCTGGAGGAAGGAAAGGAAAACCTGTCGCGCATCGACCCGAACCGTCGTTTCGAGGAAGGCGACATCCTTTGGATTGTGGGCGAGCAGGAATCGCTCGACGCGCTATTCGGCAATAACGATTAACGGTTATCGGTTAACGGTTAATGGTTGTTGTTTAATACCACTGAACAGCGTTTGTATATCCGCTGCGCTTATCGTACTTCAAGGCGTCGGTAAGCGTGGCGGCATTGCATCGGAAGGAGAAGTTATAACTGGTTATCGGCGCCAGCTGCACGCTACACGACATGCTGAAGCAATGCAGGTCGCGCGACAGTTGTGCGGTGGTCACAGAAATCTTATTGTTTTCAAAGTCGTAGCCTGACGAGAACGAGATATCCCAGCCTTCAGACAGACGGATATTGCCGCTGATGTTCAGGTTCTGCGTGAACTTATAAGGATAGCGCATGGTGTCGTAGTTGAAGGAGCCAGCGGTATTTTCACGCATGGTGATACCATAGCCGAAGCGGATGGACCAAGGCAAGGAGAACGCCATGTAACCGTCTTCGTCGGTTTCGGCCATCTCGTTTTCGCCACGACCGGCACTATGCTTGCTGGCCTCCATCTTGTCGTCGATATTGGTATCCAAGCCTGTGTCGTACTCGTCGTCATTCTGATTCTTATTCTTATCCTTCTTCTTTTTGGGTTTCTCGCCACGCAACCACTTGAAGAAATTGGCGACTTTCTCGTTGGTGAGGTTGTAGTCGATGTTCTGAGACATGCCCTGGAAACGTCCGAAACGGCCTTTGCTATACTCTGTGCGTGTGCCGATATAAGGCGTAGCACCCACGGAGTCAGCCTCGTAGGCGTAGGTGGCAAACTGGGCATTGAGGTTGAAGGTGTAACTCTTCGAAAGTTTCAGTCGCAGCGTAGTGCTGAGGTCGCTCCAAGGACGCTCCTTGGCGGCAAAGTTGTACGACATCTGTGCGCCCAACTCATCAATGAGGCTGACCTTCACCAGCGAGTCTTCCTTATTACGATACTTCATCTCCACATTGTTCGAGATAGACATGGACATAGAGCCTCGCATATCCTTGCTGGGAGGTGAATAAAGGGTTCCCGAGTAGGGTGAATACTCAACCAACGTAGAGTTTCCGTCCTTGTCAATCTTCAGGTAATGGTCGTAATAACCATAGCGCTCTGCACCGAAACCGGGGGCGTAGCTGAAACTGATGTTGGGCGTAAAGACGTGACGGATGCGGTCAATCTTATTACCGAAAATCTTGCGGTTGGGGATATAGAATCCGTAGAGCTTGGTAGAGAGCGACATGCTCATATCCCAGTCGTACATATTGAAGAATCCCTGAACAGTGTCGACACGCTCGACCTGATTCTCTTCGTCCCACGAACGCTTGTACTTCTGCGTCAACATCTTGTCGTTGAAATTGAACGAGGGGTTGACGTTCAGGTATTTGAGGATGTTGAAGCTGGCGTTGGCGCGAATGTTATGGTCCATACCGTTGCGCCAGTCCTTCGTCAGACTCGACTTCATGAGTTTCTCCTCTTTTGTATGGATGGTGTTTTGAAGATTACCCGTATACTGCAGGGCGATTTTCTCATACCAGCGCTCCTCGCCTACCCCGTTCTTGCGCTTGAAGGGATAGAAACGCGACACGCTGATGTTCAACTGCGGCAATGTCAGGTCGACAGTAGAGTCGCGCATGTTCTGGTTGGCGCTCACGGTAAGGTCCAGCGTCATGCCAAGACTCGAGAATCCTGTACCGAGTCTTACGTTCGAAGTACGGGTCGATTGTGACAGAGCCTGCGGGTTGTAAAGCGAATTCAGATTGTTTGGCTCGTAACTCTGTGAGGCATAGTTCACACTGGCCGAGAGTGTACGGACGGGATTCGCCTTTTGGTCCTGACGGTGAGACCACTTGATAGAGAAGCTGGTTTCACGTACGTAGTCAGGCATGTTCTTGTCGCCCGTCACCGTATTCTGGTAGCTGGCATAGAACGAACCGCTGTAACGATAGCGCTTCTTATAATTGGATGCTGCCGAGAGTCCCCACGTGCCCTTGGTATAGATTTCACCCAAGAGTTTAAGGTCGACCTTGTCGTTGATGGCAAAATAGTAGCCGCCATCACGCAGATAGAAGCCACGCGTCGACTCGTCACCATAAGTCGGCATGATGATACCCGAAGAGTAGCTCTTGGTGAAGGGGAAAAAACCATAGGGAATAGCCAGCGGCAGCGGCACATCGGCCACCACGAGATAGGCGGGACCGAAGACGACATCCTTGCCCGGACGGACTTTGGCTCGCGACAGGGCGAAATAGAAGTCGGGGTGTGGCTGGTCGCATGTGGTGTAGCGTCCGTGATAGAGATACATATTGCCGTCGGCATCACGCTTCGATATCTCCGAGGTCATGTAACCTTCATCCTGCTGGGTATAGACATTCTGGATGAGACCCTTTTTCGTCTTGAAGTTGAAAGCCATCGTGTCGGTTTCGTAAGTGTCGCTACCCATCTTGAATACAGGGGTTCCGTACTTCTTACCCGTTGTGTCGCGCGAACCGGTGGCATGAACCAGACTGGAATCCATCGACATGTAAATCTGGTCGCTCTCCAAATCCATATTCTCATATTGCACGTGAGACTTGCCATAAAGGAAGGCGAGTTTTGTGTCCCCCATATATACCAATGAGTCTTCTGCCGAATACTCTACAGGGGCATCGATACCGTTTTTGCGCTGACGGTTCAAGGAGTCGGCACGCAACGAGTCGTCAATGACTTTGTTGTGCATCCAAATGGCCTTTTGCAAAGAGTCCATGCCAGCTGTGTCGGGTTTCAGAGAGTCCTTCTTCGCAGTATCCTTATTCAGACTATCCGCAAGATGCTTCAAGGTTTCGGCAAACTGCTTCATAGTATCTGCTGGAACGGAATCGGTAAGCACACTATCACGGCTCCCTCCTAAATGGGGGAAGCGCATAACAGGTACTTCTGCCATCAAGAATACGATGACAAAGAGCAGCATGAATATGAGCGTTTTTCTTCTCACGGCTGCAAATTTACAAATAATTTGTCGAATACGGCCCGCATTGACACCATTTAACGTAAATTATTACGTTTTCTTGAGTATGGTCAGTCTTGGAAATAAACTTTCTTCACTCGCGAGCTGATACTGGTGAGTACTTCGTAGGGGATGGTCTGAAGCACATCGGAGAGCACCGTCACGGGCAGATGCTCACCAAAAATTTCCACCATATCGCCTTCCTGACAGTCAATATCGGTCACGTCAATCATGGCCACATCCATGCAGATATTACCTACGTAAGGAGCCTTTTGTCCGTTCACCAGACAATAGCAAGCCCCGCGTCCTAGATGACGGTTCAGTCCATCAGCATAACCAATAGGAATGGCAGCAATGACGGAGTCGCGCGTCAGAACGCCTTTACGGCTATAGCCCACCGTCTCGTCCTTCGGCACATGACGAAGCTGGAGGATAGTGGTTTTCAGGGTGCTGACAGTATGAAGGATACGATTGTCGCGTGGGTCGACGCCATAGAGTCCGAGGCCGAGACGGCACATATCCATCTGTCGCTCCGGGAAATGCTCGATAGCGGCAGAATTATCCATGTGGCGCAGAATCTTATGACTGAAAGCGGCCTGGAGTTTCTTGCTGCCCTCATCGAACTTACGGAACTGCTCGGCAGAGAAACGGTCGAAGTCGTCACTATCGGAACCTACGAAATGCGAGAATACGGAGCGCGGAATGATGGCATTCTGCGACTTCAGACGACGAATCAACTCGTCGATATCCTTCTCCGGGTCAAAGCCCAAACGGTGCATTCCCGTATCCAGTTTGATGTGGACGGGCCATCCGTTAATACCTTGCTGCTCAGCAGCGCGGATGAGGGCATCCATCAATCGGAACGAATACACCTCCGGTTCGAGGTCGTAGTCGAACATCGTCTTGAAGGCCGTCATCTCAGGATTCATAATCATGATGTTCTGCGTGATACCGTTACGGCGCAGGGTGACACCCTCGTCGGCAACAGCGACGGCAAGGTAATCGACACGATGGTCCTGAAGCGTCTTTGCCACCTCTACGGCACCAGCTCCGTAAGCATCGGCCTTGACCATGCAAACGAGCTTGGTCTCGGGCTTGAGGAACGAGCGGTAGTAATTGAGGTTATCGACCACGGCATTGAGGTTGACCTCAAGGATGGTCTCGTGTACTTTTTGCTCCAGTTGTTCGGTAATACGGTCGAAACCGAAGTCGCGGGCTCCCTTAATCAGAATCACCGCATCGTGCAACTGACGGAAGACGTCGCTACGCAGGAATTTCCCCGTGCGCTCGAAGAAATGCTGTTCCTTCAGCGTAAACAAGTTTCGCTGTGCGTTGATGCGGGGACCGATGGCGATGAGATGCTGTACGCCACGCTCGACGCAAAGGCTATTGACCTTGCTGTAAAGGTCGTAGTCGCTCATGCCGCTCTGGTAGATGTCGCTGAGAATCAACGTGCGCTGGGTCTCTTCGCGACGAGCCATGAAGTCGAGGGCGATATTGAGCGAATTGATGTCGGAATTATACGAGTCGTTGATGAGGGTACAGCCGTGTTGGCCTTCCTTCACCTCCAGTCGCATGGCAACAGGTTCGAGCCGCGCCATACGCTCGCTGAGCTGTTCGGGAGTGACACCCAAGTAAAGTGCCGTGGCAGCAACCGCCAGCGAACACTCCACCGAAGCCTCATCAATGAACGGCAACTGGTACATCGACAACAGCTCATCGCGTCGCCAGCCGATACGCTTACCCTTGAAATCAGAACGGCGGATACAACGGCTCACGAGATCGTCGTCGGCATTGTATATGACAGCCTGCGCATCGTGGAACAGCTGCAGTTTTTCCATACATTTCTCCTCCAGCGAACGGAAATTCTCCTGATGCGGCGCACCGATAGACGTCAGCACGCCAATAGTCGGCTGGATGATGTCTGCCAAAGCCGGCATCTCACCCGGTTGACTGATGCCTGCCTCAAACAATCCAATCTCCGTCTGTTCGTTCAGCAACCAAACGGACAACGGAACACCAATCTGCGAATTGAAACTCTTGGGCGAACGTGTCACGCGATGATCGGGCGACAACACTTGATAGAGCCACTCCTTCACCATCGTCTTTCCGTTCGAACCCGTAATACCCACTACGGGAATGTCGAACTCATCACGATGGCGCTCAGCCAGTCGCTGCAGGGCTTCAAGGGGGGATGGAACCACCAGAAAATTGGCGTCAGACGGTATGTCGGCAGGCAAATCGCTGACAACGAAGTTGCGCACGCCGCGACGATAGAGGTCTGCAATATAATGATGTCCGTCGTTGCGTTGGGTTTTCAACGCAAAAAACAGCGTCTCTTCAGGAAAACACAGCGAGCGACTGTCAGTCAGCAGCCACCCTACGAATGCATCGGCTGTGCCTATGCGACGTGCTCCAATGAGCGTAGTAATCTTTTCTATTGTGTAATTCATAGTGCAAAAGTACTGTATTTTTTTCGTAATTCCGCTACTTTTAACATAGTTTTATCCATTAAAGCGCGATATTCCTCAGAATCGGGGTTGAAGGGCTTGTGTCCTAACGCTTGTTTCAGCGGTCGCCACTCGTCGAGAAACGCTTTGGCCTCAGGTGAGAAATAGCTCTCCACCAGTCGTTCCCAGATATATTCTACCGCCTGGGCAGAAGGGTGCAGCATATCCGCAGCATAGAATCGGTAGTCGCGCAATTCATCCATCACGATTTCATAGGCAGGGAAATATGCTGTGTGGCCTGCGATTCGGTCGCAGGCTAATACTTTTTCTATCGCCAACAGCAACGTCGCTTTCGACACCTGACTTTCGTGATAACCATACTTCCGATAACGGATGGGACTTACCGTCATCACCACACGGACATCGGGACGACGCTTACGAAGCACCGCAATAGCCTGTCGCAGATAGTCGGCACAGGCATCGACGGAGAGTTCCTCTTCCTGAAAGAGCGCTTGCGGACGTTTCTCGCAGTTGTCCACAATCTCACCCGTTTCCTTCAGTCTGTAAACGTGGTTGGTGCCTAAGGTAATAAACGCGGTACGAGGTTTCCCCTCGTACTTCTCAATAGTATGCAGCACGGAAGCAGGATTATACATCGTCCCATAGGGATTCACCGTCACGGGAAAGCCCTCCTCGCGGAACCTTTGTCCAATGGAGTCAGCAAAGCACGACCCCACGAAAAGCAATTCTTCGCAAGGTTCAATGCGGAACTCCGGCTTCGCAATATCAACAATCGTCCTAAATTCCATCTTAACTCCTCGAAACCTGCAGGCCCTTCTTCGACAATGTCATCTCCACAAAACGTGCATTGGCATTCGGCTGTGCAGCTGTCAGCGTCTGTTTGATACGTCCTGCAGCCTCAGGATCTTTCGCCACCATATAGAGATAGCCACCGCCACCGGCACCAGGCAATTTATAGCCCAGACAGAGGTCGTCGATAAGGTTGGTAATCTGGCGCACACTATCCGGATTCGTACCACTGTCTATCAGTTGGTTTTGCTCCCACGTCTTGCGGATGAGCAGTCCCATACGCTGGAAGTCCTGACGCTGCAGGGCTTCGTACATATCCTGTGCGTGGGCCTTCATAGCCCGCAACTGACGCAGTTCGCCACCATGATTCAGGAACATCCGTCGCACAATCTCGGCCAATATCTTCTTTGCCGTTCGCGTCACGCCTGTATAATATAATAGGTGGCACTGCTGATACTCGGGTTGTGTATAGATGTCGTCCGGCAACCACCGAACCAGCGGGTTCTGGTCAAAACCTCGTTGCGTCTCCAGCAGTTTCACACCGCCTAAGACGCCACCGAACTGGTCCTGCCAACCGCCGCCCGTTGTCAGTAACTGCTCAAGAACCAGCGTGCGCTTGCCAATCTCGTTCTTGTCCCATCCCAGTCCGCAGAAATCGCTAACAGCACCCAGCACCGTCGAAGCGAGAATGCTCGACGTGCCCAGTCCGCTACCTGCCGGAATGGCCGACAGCAGCGTCAGTTCGATACCACTGCCGAAGGCCTCTAACTGTTCACGCAGCGAGGCATACGTCTGTTGCGAGAATCCCGGTTGGAAACCTGCCAACACCAGCGACGCCTTGGGAATGGAGAAGGGCGAACCTACCTTATTATATGCTGCGAGTTGCTCGTACGTCTCTACCACCTCCATCGCACCGAGGTCGATGCTTCGCAATACGATATGCGGAGCCTGGCAGGGCTTTACATAGGCCTGCAACGGAGGCTGTCCGTTCAGTTCTATGGCGATGTTGACCACCGAACCACCCTCCATCAGACAGTAGGGCGGCGTGTCGGTCCATCCGCCTGCCAAATCGATACGTACCGGCGAACGGCCCCACACGATTTGGTCGTGATATACCGACAACTGCGGTTGCTGCTTCACGGCCAGTGCACTCGCCGTGAGTCCTTCCCGCAACAACGAGAAGGCGCCGTTGCTGTCACCACGGAACATCGCATCATGAATACGTGTCATCAAGGGTGCATCAGCCGAAACAGGCTCCGGCAGTGGAATCTGCATCTTCTCAAACTCGCGTGCCGCATCGTCCAAATCCAACTGGTAGAACACGCTATGTTGCCAGTTCTTCGCCAATGCAGGCCAGTTTTCGCTACGGAACTTCCGACGCTGCGCAAACAACCTCCGAAGATTAGCCCTCTCCGCCAGTTCATTGCTGTTTACCGCCTCGTCAATCCGATAGCGGCGCACTTCGTAATCCGTCTCGCCTACTGGTACCACATCGATACATTCGCCAGGTTCCAGCGTAATTTTCCAATCGTTCTCAGGCACGCCAGTCACCACATTGTCGTGCGTCAGCGTCCAGCGCGGACCAACAAAACTGTTCTCAATCCAGATATTATAGTTCTCCTCCGTAAACCGATAATGCGTAATGGTGTTTTGCGTGAAAATGCTCGGATGCGGTTTGCGGTCGTTGTGCATGATGTCGCGCTGGTCGTTCACGATATTCTGAATGGCCACCGTCGAACTGATCATCTCGCGCGACGTGCCGAAATGATAGAACTCACCGCCTGGCAACGGCACCACAGCCACCGTTAGCGACTTCAATTCCGGGTCGTCAATCGTAGGATTGGTCCCCAGTGCACAACCGAATTCCGAATACAAATCATATTCGCGGAGATTCATGCCATCGGCTTCTCCGTTGCCCGCAGTGCTGCGCTTCTTCAACAGCCGCACCGCCTTGTCGCTCAACATCCAGATGCCGATATCCGTCAGATAGAAGTGGTCCTTCAGCAACTCCGTCAGCGTCTCCGTCGACGGCTTCTGCAACATCTGCTTCAACACGTTCGGCGTACGGCGGTCGCTCACGAATACCCCGTGGTTCTTGGCGATAGAGGCGTCCAGCCACAAACCGTAACACACCACATCAGCCTCGGGAATCTCTCCGATGCGCTCGGCAGCACGGATATACACGTCGCCACTGACAATCATCGTCGTCAGACTGCGCGGCGCCTGCTCCATCATCCGCTCATACAACGGCAACTGCAGGTCCATCAGCGTCTGCGATAACCGCTGTCCGCGCTCCCAGCGGAATACGGGGATGGGCGTCAACACCTTGCCACTGACGGCATACGACGGCAACCGCTTGCTCTGTCCTCCGGCATGCAGAATGATACAACGCTCGCCCTGCAACCATTTTTCGGCCTGCTGCAACACCCACGTAGTACCTCCACCCGACCCCAACCGATGGCCGATAGGGTCACACGTGCAGAAGTATTCGTCATGCGACAAACCAGTCACTTCATGGAAGCTTTCCACCACATTTGGGGGCAACGACAATAGTTTCTTCATCATATTTCTCACATTTTCTTTGCAAAGTTAGCAATTTTTCATCAAAAATTACTATCTTTGCCGAAAAATAATCATACTAAGCGATGAAACTACTCCAAAACAAGACATTCTCCCTCGACGAAACCAGCGGTTTTCTGCCCGCTTTCGTGCTCATCACGGCATGCTTCGCACTATGGGGGTTTGCCAACAACGTCACCACACCCATGGTCGGCACGTTCTCAAAAATATTCCGCATCAGCACCTTCGAAAGCACGCTGGTGCCTGTGACATTCAATCTGGGATACTTCCTCATGGCATTTCCCGCAGCGCTCTTCATCCAGCGCTACTCATTCAAATGGGGCGTCATCGTCGGACTCGGCCTCTATGCCGCGGGATCACTGCTCTTCCTCCCTGCCAGAGCCATCGGCTCCTTCTACCCCTTCCTCATGTCCTATTTCATTATGACCTGCGGACTGTCGTTCCTCGAGACGTCGTGTAACCCTTATATTTACTGTATGGGAGGCGAACAGTCGGGCATCCAGCGCCTCAATGCCGCTCAGGCCTTCAATGCGCTAGGGAGCGTTGCCGGCATGTTCCTGGCAACAGTCGTCCACTCACAAATCAGCACGACAGACACTCAGGACCGTCTTAACATGCCACTCCAGCAGTTCAACATCCTGAAGGATCACGACCTCGGCGTGCTCATCCAACCCTACATCCTCATCGGGGCCGTTGTCGTCATCATCCTTGTCGTCATCTGGCTCACGCGCATGCCTGACTTCAAGACTGACGATACCCAGAAACCCCTCAAGACCGTCCTCAGCGAACTGTTCCAATACGAGAACTACCGCGAGGGCGTGCTGGCCGAGTTCTGCTACGTCGGCGCACAGGTGGCCTGTTGGACCTTTATCATTCAGTATGGTACACGTATCTTCATGGCCGAGGGCATGGCCGAACAGAATGCCGGCCTCACAGCCCAGAAGTTCAATGTCATTGCCCTGTGTTTCTTTGCCGCCAGCCGTTTCATCTGCACCTGGCTCATGCAGTGGTTCACACCGGCACGTCTGCTGTCGTCAGCAGCCATCATCGGCATCGTCGCTGTCTTTGGCGCCATCACCTTCACCGACCGCAACGGCCTCTACTGCCTCGTCGCCGTCAGCATCTGCCTGTCGCTCATGTTCCCAACCATCTACGGTTTGGCCCTGCATGGTATAGGCGAAAACATCAAGATAGCCGGTGCCGGACTTATCATGGCCATCTTGGGCGGGTCATTCTTCCCACCCATTCAGGCAGCCATCATCGAAAGCAATATCAGCATCCTCGGACTGCCCAGCACCAACATCTCGTTCGTTATTCCGATGCTTTGTCTGGCTGTGGTTGCGTGGTACGGTCACCGCGCCTACGTACGGCTCTCCATCCGAGGAACGCGATAAGCAGCAACAGTACGACATACGCCGAATAGGCCGCCGTCTCCGTACGGTCGATACTCTTCGGGAAGAAGCTCAGCACCACCTCGTGCTTGCCGGGCTTCACCTTCAGCGCGCGCAGCACGTAGTCCACGCGGCCCAGCTCCGTCTCTTCGCCGTCTACCGTTGCCGTCCATCCGGGATAGTATATCTCTGAGAACACCACGACACCGCCCTTGTCCGAATTCACCTCGTAGGTCAGCTGGTTGGGCTCGTAGGCCTTGATGTTCACCACGCTCAGCGTATCCTGCACGACAGCGTCGCCCAGCTGTTCGCGGAACTTCTTGTCGGCAACGGCCTCATGGCGCAGCGCCACTTTTCCCGTCATCGCCAGCTCCTCATTGGCATTGTCCACGTAGTTCACCTTGTCCACAAACCACGCATTGCCGTACGTATAAGGATTCTCCAGCGGCACGGTCTGTCCACCCTGCAACGGCAGGATGAAGTATTTCGTGTTCAGCATGTTCAGCACGGGATAGATGCTGTCGCCGTTCACCTGCGTCATATCACCCGCAGCACCGGCCACAGCGCGATACACGCCGTTGATCTCATTGTTGATATAGGCCTCCACCAGTTCCTGATAGCGGCGCAGCTTCGCAGCATGGTAACCGCCGATGCTCTTCACGTAGAACGAGGTCTCGTTCTCGTTGAACGTCGACGTTGCCAGGTTCAGCACGCGGTAGTCCAGCGACTTGTCCTGCAGGATGTGGTCAATGGCGTCCGACTTCTCGATGGGTGCCTCGCGCATCGACTTCGACACAAACATCTCGTCGTTCAGGTAGCGCTTGTTCACCTGCCACATGTCCACCAGACACAACACCGTCAGCACACCCACCATCAATTCCTTGCGTACCTTATTATATTGATACAGCAACAGCATGGCCGTGCCCACGACGATGATCCAGAACGAACGCCAGCAGTCGGCGGTAAACATGGCGACACGCATGTCCGTCAGGTTCTTCGTCAGCGGCTGCAGGTGCTCTGCCGGCAACTGACTCAGCTGCTGAGCCTCCGTGCTACTGATAAAGTCGCTGAAGAACATTTTCGGCATCAGCGCAAACAGCAGCACCATGCCTGCCGTCAGGGCAAACGACGTGTACAGCCACGGAGTCTGCTTTTTCAGCAGCTGCGGCTCGTCCACGATTTTCTTCAGTGCCAGCAGTGCCAGCAGGGGTATGGTGAATTCCGCAATGACCAGTATCGACGACACCGTTCGGAACTTCGCATACATCGGTATGTAGTCTATGAAGAAGTCGGTGAACGGCATGAAGTGCTTTCCCCACGACAACATGATCGACAGGATGGTCACCGCCAGCAAAGCCCACTTCATCGGGCCTTTCACGATAAACAGACCGAGGATAAACAGCATCATCACGAAGGCTCCGACATACACCGGACCCATCGTCATCGGCTGCTCGCCCCAATATTGCCCTATCTGCTGGTAGATGCTCTCATACTCCGGAGCGGCTTTCTCCATGGCCGTCTTGTTGCGCGACATCGGCACCGATGCTCCACCCTTCGTGTTTGGCACCAGCAGCGTCCATGTCTCGTCTATGCCGTAACTCCACTGCGTGATGTAGTCGCGATCCAGTCCGCTCGACGTCTGGTTGCCGGAGTTCTCCTTCACCAGCTCGCTCTTGCCGCGCATCGACTCCTGGCCGTACGACCACGTATGATACAGGTTCGACAGGTTCAATGCTATGGCTATCGCGCCTGCCACCACACATGCGCCGGTGGCTTTCAGCAGGTGCGCATATTCCTTTTTCCGCAGTCCGTCAATGATGAACGCAATGACCATCGCCAGCACGATAAACAGGTAGTAATACGTCATCTGCACGTGGTTGGCCGATATTTCCAGCGCTGCAAACAGTGCCGTCACCACCAGTCCCCACAGGTATTTCCCGCGATAGGCCAGCACGAGGCCCGCAATCATCGGGGGCAGATAGGCCAGTGCTATCACCTTCCAGATATGCCCTGCGGCAATGATGATGAAGAAATAGCTCGAGAACGCCCAGACGATACCGCCCAGCATGGCCAGATACCAGCGGAAGTCGAAGGCACGCAGCAGGATATAGAATCCCAGCAGGTAGGCAAACACATACCACACGTTCTCCGGCAGCCACAGGTGGTAAGCCTTCTCCGCCTGCTGCAACAGCTCCGTACTCTTGTACGACGGAGCTATCTGGTACGTCGGCATACCACCGAACAGTGCGTTCGTCCATCGCGACCGCTCACCGGTGCGCTGGTAGTATTCCGATGCCTCCTGTCCTGCGCCCCTGCTGGCCGACGAGTCGTGCCTGTAGAGGATGCGTCCCTCGATGTCGGCAGGGAAGAAATAGGCGAACGATATTACTGCAAAAAGAACCACTGCCACGATGTCTGGCAGCCACTGTTTGAAATTTTTCATAACGCTTTCTCTATATTTTGCGTGCAAAGTTACGAAAAGTTGAGCGCAAAACAAAAGAACCTGTTCTTTTTTTTGCCGAAACGGAGTAACTTCGCGACTTTTTGTCGCAAAGTTACAAATTTTTTCGTAACTTTGCACACAAAAAGCAAAAAGATATGAAGAAAATAGGTATTATTGTCGCTATGGACAAGGAGTTACGCCAACTTCAGCAGCTTTTCCCCGCCTCTGAAGTCCTCGTCCAGAAGTGTGGCATCGGCAAGGTCAATGCCGCACTCGGCGCTCAGCGCATGATCAACGAGTTCCACCCCGACTGCATCATCTCCAGCGGATGTGCAGGAGGCAATGGCGACGACATCAACGTCCAGGATGTCGTCATCAGCACCGAGCTCTGCTACCACGACGTCTACTGCGGACGAGCCATCGACGACACCACCGTCTACGGTCAGGTGCAGGGGCTCCCCGCGCGCTATGCCGCCGACCCCACCCTACTCGACAAGGCCCTCAGCCTTCAGCCCTCAGACATCAGCCTTCATCCTGGCTTGATCGTCACCGGCGACTGGTTTGTCGATTCCAAGGACAAGATGCGCGACATCCTCGGCCACTTCCCCGAAGCCAAGGCCGTCGATATGGAGTCGTGCGCCATTGCCCAGACGTGCTACCTCAACCACGTCCCCTTCATCTCCTTCCGCGTCATCAGCGACATTCCCCTGCGCGACACCGATGCTTCTCAATACCACAATTTCTGGGAAACCATCGCCGACCACTCTTTCCAAGTCACCAAGACTTTCGTCGAAAGCCTATAATTATCAATTGTCAATTGTCAATTATCAATTAATAACATGGAAGTCATTCAAAGTTTCACTATTGACCACACCCACCTCAAGCCCGGCATCTACGTCTCGCGCGAGGACAAGGGTTTCACCACGTTCGACCTGCGCATCACCGAGCCCAACCACGAGCCCGCCGTAGCGCCTGCTGCCATGCATAGTCTCGAACACCTCATGGCCACGTGGTTCCGCAACAGCCGCGCCAAGGACGACGTCGTCTATGTCGGCCCGATGGGTTGTCTCACAGGCATGTACATCGTCATGACCGGCTCTTACACCGTCCACGACATGCGCCAACTCACCATCGAGTGCCTCCAGTGGATCCTCACTCAGGACCACGTCCCTGCCACCGAGCCCGAGTCCTGCGGCAACTACCTGCTCCACGACCTCCCCATGTGTCATTGGGAGAGCCGCCGCTACCTCGACCGTCTGCAAAACGATTTCCACTCCGAGTACACCAAGCTCCAGGTCACCCTCGCCGACGGCAAGGTCTTCGCCGACGCCTAGCGCACACGCCCAGAAAAAGGCAAAAGGCAAAAAAGGCAAATCTTTCGCAATACCTTTATTTAGGGCTATTCCCAGAGACAACAAATCCCACGTTATGCATTATAACGTGGGATTTTAGTTGATTTATTGCCCAATTTCGGGGTTATTTTGAGACAAATAACGCTCTTTTCTCGAAATCTTGTAGCGTTACGCCCTTCTTGAACAATCATCCTTATCCGTTACGCGCTCCGCCAGGAGTTCCTGGAACTCCACATCGTGGATTTCGTGATGCAGGTCGGGCGAATACTCGAGAGCCGCAAGGTTCTTGCGTGATCCAAACGCCATTTTATAACCTTCATACATCGGCCTCCACAGGTCATAATACAACTTCTGCGGATTATAATACGAACCATTCTCTACCACCGTCATTGCCGATACCAACATCAGCATATCCGGCATGTTCTTGAAGTCCATCACGTGGTCCTTCTTTACGTCCATGAAGTTACACACCGCAAAGATATACACCGCCGTGTCATTCTCATTCTTTGGAGCCCAATGCGACACGATCTGCTCGATGGTTACCCACCCGTGTTTCTTGATATAGTTCTTCAGGATGATGAACGCGGCACGATAGCCATGCGCCATGTCGATAAACTCACAGAACCGCTTGTCATACTGCGGCTCACGCAGACCCTGCCATTTGTCGTTTGTCTGCACGATGTTCAGGGGATTGTTGTTACGAATGCCCCTCGGCTTACTTTTCGTTTCTTTGTCCATTTTCAGATACTTTTAATTTGTTAGAATTGATGTACTCCAGATGCATTTTATAAGCAATGTCAAAAGCCAACAGGTCGAAGGGGGTATGCGTTCGTTCATGCAGGCTTATAAGGAACTTTCGCATAAACGCCTTCGTCTTTTGTTCTCCATACTCTATGATATGATAACGTTTCCCGAACTTATTCTTAAACCAGTAGATATAAGTGTCGTTTGCCTTCGACATTTTCCAGTTATACAATCCACAGAGTACCACTTCTATATCCACATAGCCCCTTGGTGCTATTGTGTATATCTTATTCATGACGTATACATAGTTCTCCTGACTATTCAAGAAAACGTAAGCTGTTCCGTCTTCCTTTGGCAGTTCCATAGGATTCACCTGCCTGATGATTGATTCTACGAATTTACTTGGTCTCATGTTTCGTGATTTTTCTCCAACGTTTATTCTTAACTACTTCCTCAATGTGCTTACCATCCTTCCACTGCCAAATAATATTTGTCAGTCTTGTCTTGATACCTTCGCGTTTACACACGACATACAGGTCATCCTTCGTAAACTCATCCTTCAGCTGTTTGAACACGTCACGCTGTGAGATGTTTGCCTGATTGGCGTTGTCTACGACATCGTTGTACTTCTTGCCCCATAGTTGCAAGGTACACTCGATATCCTGATGCATCCACCAGTCGACGAAATTACAGATAATCTTCCGTTCTCTCGCTCCAACCGTCTGATAGAGCGTCGTACATAACAGTGCCAGGCGGAAGCCACGAACACCCACGCGCCTGCGGAACGTGTCACGCGCTTTGTCATAGGCCAATGCCGCCTTGTCGCATTGCTCCTTCTGGAACTTCTCAATGGTCGGCATAATCCACGACAGATCCACCTCCTGCTTTTCCTTGATCTGGAAGTGCCAATCCACCTGCTCGTCGAATTCATCATCGCTCAACATCTGCGCTTCTTCCAAATCTACTGTGCAGGGCTTTTCGTACGTATTTTCATCACACCGCTTGCAGTAGTTCTCTATAATCTTCAAGCCCTTTGCAGGGATAGGTTTCCACAGCGTAGCAAGCTGGAATTCCTGGTTCTCGATGGTTGTATAGCAGCAACGCGTTACTAGACCGTTTTCTACGTTCTTGAAATAGTTGTTTACCTGTGCCATCGTACCCGTAATCAGCACGTTCCAGTATAGGCGAACCTTGCCCCTAAAGGTATTGGCCGACTTAAACTGCTGACCATACTCACCATTATCCCACGCCACACGTATCATGTCGCTCTTATTACCACCTGCAGCCTTCTCACCCTTCGCCCATTCGTCCATCTCGGCGGCATAGGTAAACATGTGGGCCCCGTGATTATCCTGCTGCTTCGTCAGAAACTCCGCCTCGGAATTCTTCGAAGGAATGACACGCAGTGAAGTATGTGGCAGATCTGGCGACTTGTCGTTAGCACCTTTCTTTGAGATAATGCGCAGATAGATGTTTTCTCTCATTGACTGCACGGCATCGCGCAACGTGACATAGTCCATCAGCTTGTCCAACAGTCGCTCAACGAAACCCTTACCCGTTCCCGCTGGTGCATAGATGATTGAGAAGAACGAGCACGTATGCCATCGGTCGTCATACGGATACTTCGCTTTCACGTAAGTAGAGAGGAAACCCATAATGGCCATCAGCGCATTGATGACCGACAGGTGGAAGTCCTTCGGTGCCGACTTCACAAACTCGCGGAACACGGGCGGCAACGCCGGCATTTTATTGGAGTCCTTTTCCTCGTCGCTCATCATGTACTCCTTCAAGGCATTCGCCTCCCCTTCGCGAGCGACCCAAAAGCCGCTATCCCTAAGCCAGAAATAAAACTCCTTGTCAATCCTCGAAAGCGTATTTGCCTTCGTGATACTCACAATTTGGCTCCAGCACTCTTCGTCCGAATGTCCGAACTTCGGCAGGATGGCAAACAACCACTTTCTATTGTTCGAGGTGATATTACGGAAGTATTTTATCATCTCGTTGTAATAGTTGTGTACCTCTCCTGCGTCAGGTGTACCACGGTGCTCTACCCATTTTTTCACGATGTTTATCAAGGGCGTTCCGCGAAACTCCATCTGTTCGTACTTCTTTATTTCTTCGTCTGAAAGTTCGGGTACATTGCCACTGATCGTGCGCGATGCTTTCGTCTTCGTCGGTGTTTTTGACGAATCACCATCTTGAATCTCTTCCGCGAAGGCATCGTTAACCAACGACGTGCCAAAATCAGACTCCGTAGAAAGCAATAGCCGCGCACTCTCGAAAAGTATCTCACTAGCTTTAAAAGCAAAACTGACTCTTGCGAAGTCCTTGACCTTTGTGTCGTAGTCTCCATATTCGTCAAAATTAAAGATTTCATTTACTGCATTCATATTCTCTATCAGCGTCGGGTAGCCCTGCGACTTGAAGATAATATGGATACCATGCCCACTTGGGCTGATGTGCGCCAAAAGCACGTTATCCACTATCCAGTCATAGTCCACCTTCATACAGAGGGTATCCCACACCTGTCGGCAATCTTTGTCCTCGGGGATGTGGTCAATATCAATCATAAACAACTGCGTAGGGATCATGGCGTCGTTGGCTCTGTCCCTGACGCTACGGCCTACGAAGTTGATGGAAGGAAGGGATTGCTTCAGCTCCGCATTCCTCGTTTCGCGATAGTCATCAATCTGCTGACACCAATTCTCGTTCTCCAGAATCTGCTTCTTGATGTCGCTCCACTCCATCGGTTCGGGGGTCACGCCTGGACGCAACCCCTTTGCCGTATTCATTGCAAAATAAACATCAAATTTCATACCTCATAAATGCTGCTATAAGTTTATTTACTACGGCTGTGAGATATTTGAGGTAACCCGTGCGCCCTTCCTTCGTCTTAGGTAGTTTGATACTGATCAATACGAAGTTCTTGCTTTCGCTGAGAGCATAGTCCTCTTCCTCACAGATTTTCTTGATGCGGCCGGCTCTTGAGCCCACTGCGGAAGGCCGGAAGTGAATCTCCATATAGTCATTTACCCATGCGTACCCCTTATATGCCTTGCCGGGCACCATGTCCTGTTTCTTTAGCGGCTCATTCATAATTCTCTTCTTTTTACATGATGATTTTAGCCCCTAACGTGTTTACTGCGTAGTTCACTATCTCCGCATGACGTCGACAGTTAGGTCTCTTTACGTGAATAATTTCACTAAGCGTCGAAGGAGACAGGTTGTACTTCATCGTTAGTTTGCTCTTTTGCTCTTTGTCAAGATACAGTTTAGCCATAAGTCAAAAAGCCAGAGGAATAATGTTCTCAACACGTACACGCTGGAAGTAACGCACCACATTGTCCTTAGTTGTGGACCCAGCTTCAAAATAGAGAGATGCCAATACCGGAGTATCGACCTTCAGGTTCATGTCACGCACACGCTGTGCCAAATCGTCGTTGGCCTCGCAGGAGAAACTCTCCTTGCCGTTCTGGAGTACCAGAGATACAGACTTGATCAGCTTCTTTTCGCCCGTACGGGGATTCTGCCAATCGGTTTCGGTGTAGTTACCCACCACCTTCACATACATTTTTTCTACCATAATAATAAAGTATTTAAATTGTTAAACAATATGCGTCATTCTGACGCGTTAATTTCATCTTCTGGAACAATAAAAGAAAACTCTATATGGTCTTTTTTTACATCTAAATATCCTTCCCTTCCCATCTCCTTTGCCCAATCTGCGAACAATTTAGTAGGATAAGCGTCATCTTTTGACATTTCTAATGTAAATAACCATATCGAACAGTCGCCGGTATCCTTGATTGACATTGTCAATATATGGTCGCCCCAATACTCATTGTTTCGGAAGTTAAGGAAAGTAGTGATTAACTCCGCTAAATTTTTGTTCATTACTGCCATAATTTACCACGCTTCTATGTTATATAATTCCTTAAGGCAAGTGCACACTGCCTTGGCTAATTTCTCGCCTACATTTTTTTCTCTCCGAAAATAGTTATAACTATACTCAATCAAAGCTCCTACGGTATTTATTCTTGTTCTTGTCATTACCGTCAACATTCTTTTCCTGTATCCGCTTAGGCCATACCAGTTGTTAAAACCGCGAACCCTTAGATCTTCATTCTTTTCATCACGCTCTTTGCGGTCGTATCTGTCAAGTGCCGCAAACAACATAGTAAGGTTGTCATTATACCAAGGGGAATCTTCGTAGCCGCTACGTTCTGGGACAGGAGAGGTGTCAGGAGCCTTTTCGTCCAATCCAAAAACGAATATTGCGGCTACCTTCGCAGACCTAACAGCCTGCGTTATGTCTTTCTCCCCACTTCCTAAAATGGCCAATGTGGCCTGCTGAATAAATTCAAACTTCGTCATACTATCCAAAAATAATTGATTGTACATACATAACGAACAACACGAAAGCAATCGGTGCTACAACCACCATTGCCAACCCCAACACAATCAAGACGTCCCTAACGACCTCTTTCAGAATCTGTATTTTCTTTGTTTTCATAATCGAGAAATTGATTTTTTCGACTGCGAAATTAGTAAGTGTTTTTGTATTATTCATGGTAAAAGACCAACAAAAAAAGCCTCTCATTCGCGAAGAATGAGAGGAATGAGAAAGAATGAGAAAGAATGAGAAAGAATGAGATTTTAGAATGAGAAGAATGAGATGGTTTACTTCTCTTTATTTCTATGATATGGCATTGTTGGTCCTAATTTGATGCCAATATCAGAACAAGTATTCTTGTCATTCAGATAGTTGGAATCGTTCCATTCCAAATAGCCTTCTGCTGGTATAAACCTGTATTTGTCAGCCATCCCATTGGTAACTCTCTTCATTTCTTTTTCTGAAAGTGCTTCAATAGCCCCCCAAACGATAAGGTTTCTCAAAAATGCTGTATGAGTATTTCGCTTTTTTAAAAGGTTATGGTCGTAGAAAGCAACCTCAATCAGAGCAAGATTAGCTGCACTACCCTTATAGAATTCTTTTACGATAGCAATGGCCTTCTGTTTTGTAAACTCACTCGTAAACTTAAAACACCCCGAGGGCACAACATTGGCTAATCCTTCTATGTCATTTTCACCTTTCTCGCGCATTACTTGGCGCACGGCAATCAGCGTCAGCAGGCGGGTATAGACATCACGTGACAGGGTCGAATAATACAGATGATAGGCAAAACGCTCGGGATTGGCCTCATACAAATATGACAATCCCTCCGGTGCCCGATGCAACAACGCTTCCACGCTTTGCAGGTCATAACCTGCCAATTCGAACATCCGCGGCACATCGCTCTCGGCGACGTCCTGAATGTATTGAGGCAACCACACCCTCCGCCACCACGTCATGTTGTCAATCGAAGCACGACGGACGTAACCGTCCAGCAGCCGGTCGCTCTGCTCACGGATGCCCGCAATCGGCGAATGTTTCATCATATAATATAGCGCCATACACTCATCATAATACTCTGCCGACAGGTCCGACAGCAGGTCTTGCAGCAGGTTCAGCATTCGTGTTTCCAGCCTGTCGTTCCAGCCCTCAGCGTTCAGCAGCTCGTCATGAAGCATATAGATACTGAGGTTCAGGCTCTGACTGTCATTGCTCTGATAAAAATCAGGCAGTCCCCTGGCCCACGACTCATCGATATTGATGTTGCAACGTCCGCTGATGATCAAGTCCGGAGCATCCACAGGCTCAGCAAATATCAGTCCGTAGCGCGTATTGATTCTCTTCACACGCGCCTGCATACATTTCATTTCATGGTCGTTCATCCACTCGCGGACGGCATACGACTGGTACATCCAGATATGCGCCAGAAGCTTCCTGTCCGTCGTTCTCACCTCCACGGCATAATAGTCATAAGTGTTGCGAACCGGCAGCAGCATCACCCTGTCGCTGCCCAATATCCTCACAAGGTCATCATGTTCCAGAGGTTTTCCCGTTTCATAGTATTCACAAAAAACGTCGGCCAAGTCCTTGTAGCGACTCCCGACGATAACCAATTCATTGTCCTCAATTGCGGTTTGATCCATTTCTCTTTTTATTTTTTTGTAGTTTTACGATTAACACTTACAGAATTCACCTACTTTATTGGTAGAAAGCGTGAGGGCGGTAGTATCACGGTTGAATACCCTCCTGAGGCCCTGACAAGACCTTTAGGTAAAGACAACAAGACTTGCCGTCCCACGCTGTATTACCAGCATAGACGTTCGTCTCGTTACGTTACCTTTTATTATAATAGTGAATTTGTCAGAATTCCAGGAGGGTCAAACGTAAACGACGCACTATGGCGATGAATGTTTTGCACTTTCACCTAAGTGCAATATTTTATTTTTGTCCTGCAAAGATAGGACAAAAATACGAAATATACAAATTTTCCGTCCTTATTTTTCTTCTGCTGCCATTGGCATTTCCTTATCCTCTTCCTCCAACTGGGGATATGGAACACTCTTGGCACCATGATCCTGCAACCATATGTGGTTCAGCGTAAACGCCAATGATTCCAAAGTATCTTCTCGCTTTGCTGGTTTCAGTTCACATTCCCATACGGTGATGCAATGCCAGCCCATTTCAGCCAATTTGCGCTGTTCTTCTTTATCACGTTCCTTATTCCTGCGAATCTTCGCCACCCAGAAATCGTGATTCGTTGTTGGTATTTTGCAACAGGCAGAACTCTCCATTGTCTTTGAATCCACAAGATGCCCATGCCAGAAGCATCCGTTGATGAAGATGCAAGTCCTGTATTTCCTTAGTACCAAGTCTGGATGGCCAGGCAGTCGCTTATGATTTAATCGATATCTGAAACCACGTTTCCACAGCCCTTTGCGCACAATCATTTCTGGCTTCGTATTCTTCGAGTGAACAGAAGCCATTGCCTTGTGACGCTGTTGGGGGGTAAGCTTATCCATGCACTTTTCATCAAGGTTTAGACGGTTTTTCTGTTTACTCCATGTGAGCAGAACTTCCCCAGGCGTTTGTCAAACTCTGTCAAAAAGTTATGTATTTCACAAAAATATGGTAAAGCCATACGATTCATAAAAACAAGCCTTGCTTCAACAAGAAATTCTGGATTCGAGTCTACTCCCACTATTATATGTTCTTCTTTGAGGGTGGGATCTGCCAAGTCTACAGACCATACTTCTTTCAGTGCATTTTTAGTGTAGATGTTGTCAGAGAAATGCGAAAAAGGATTTCTAAAAAGGTCTTTCAAGTCCAGAAGTCTGTCTCTTTCTCTTTGATCCAAAATTCCTATTGAGAATAGTTTCTCGATATTGTTATGCAACACTTTCTCACCAAATTGTGCAATGTCTTCTTTATATGATTCATCTGATTCTTTTAACTCTACAAAAACCTTATCTTTGCCAAAATGTAATATCAGAGCCATTTTGCACATGGACTCAAACAGGTAATTTGTCAAGGTCAGTGCAGCATAGTTGTGGCTCAGGTAAAGACAATTGCATATCTCTACCACGATAGGGTGAAGCATTTTTAAATGAGAAAGTCTTTTGAGTTTGAGGTTTGTAAGAAGCATTAAGACGTTCTCGTTTTTTACCTTCTGAGAATTTGCAGCCTTGACGGCCTCTTCTATGACAGACTGCTCCAGTTTTTTACATTTAACCTCGAAGGCATAATGTTTATGAGTCATACGGTTCAATCCCTATAATATCTCTACCCAATCATCAGAGTAGTTTATCTGATTAAGGGTCTCATCCAAATCTAATTTTGGTGGTTCCTTAATTTTGAACTTGTACGCATTCTTAGGTATATGAGTATGAATGGTAAACTGAGAGCCACCTGGTTGCCAAGTAAATTTCTTCTTCCCCGTCTCAACATCAAATCCCTCTAAATTACCATTCTTGTTTATTTTCCATTCGTATGCATTAGGAACAAAACGGGGCGTATCCTCTTCAAAAAGAGAATAAGAAAGAAGATCTTTGCTGCGGACAAGAACAGATGTTCTAAGGGACGTATGGTCTTTATATGCAATGTTTACACGATTGTTCCAAATCTGGAGAACCATGCTACCTGTAAGTTGGGGGTTCTCTCTTGGATTTTCAAGCTTAAAGGAAAAATCAGTTGAATTACGTCCTATAATGAGACGCATGACAGCTTTGGTCGTATGTGGCTTTTCCACTTTAATCGTTTTCATAGACCATGCCATATTGCCAAGCGTAACATCAGTTAAACCAAGGGGAGAATGATGATGTATTGCACCTATTGCTTCTGCAAATACATCTCCCCAATCATCGCCGGACAAATCAGAACGACCAACACACTTTAGGTATATTAGTCGCTTTCCAATATTCCTAATGATTTCTTCTGGAAATTCATTAATTGGATATAATTCTTGGGTAGGAAGGCTATTCGAATCCCTCAACTTTGGACTTTTCATATTCGTTTACGCTTTTCTAAAGAATCTCCACCCATTCGTCGGAATAGTTTATCTGCCTAAGTGTTTCTTCAACATCAAGTTTTGGCGGCTGCTTAATTTTGAACTTTACGGCATTCTGTGGTACACGGGTGTGGATGGTGAACTGAGAGCCGTGAGGCTGCCATGTGAAACGGGTGTCCCCAGTCTCAATGTCGATACCGATGAGATTACCATTGCTGTTTTCCTCCCAACGGTATTGGTTTGCAACGTAACGATGGTTTTCTTCCTCGAAGAGTGTATAAGTCAGCAAATCATTGCTTCTTACCAGGACAGATGTCCGCAGAGGGTTGTAATAGTCTTGGGCAATATTGACACGTTCATTCCAGATGTTTAACACAGCTCGACCTGTTTTCTCAATGTCTTCGTGAGGGTCAGTGATTCCATAAGAGTAATCAGGCGAGCAGCGTCCGCTAATAAGACGGACGGAAGCCTCACTACGATGGGGATTTGTATTTTTTACGGTCTTCATCGACCATGCCATTTTGTCAAACACAACATCTGCAATGCCAACGGGGGATTGAAGATGTTCTCCACCAATGGCCTCGGCAAATACATTACCCCAATCGTCACCAGTAAGGTCTTTATGACCAACACAAAGCATGTAGACGAACTTCTTACCAATCTTCTTGATAATCTCTTCAGGAATTTCGTTGATGGGATACGGCTCACGAGTTAACAACCGCTTTGAATCTCTCAGTTTCGGATGTTCCATATTTTGATTTGTTTTTGATTATTTCGTTTATCTTGTTTGCTACCATGCGTATCATGGGAACGGCAACCGAGTTACCCGTCTGACGGCGAATGTCCTGATGCGAGACGGCAATCTTATATTTCTCAGGAAAACCCTGAAGCCGTAGCAGTTCGCGCGAAGTCGGGCGACGTACGCCATTTACGAGTAGATAATTATAAGAGGCACCCGTCCGAAGGGCGCAGGAATAGTCCAATACACTAATGTTTCCCGCCTTATTCTCGTGCCAAATAGATGGGTAAAAGACGTTCTTTCCTATTGTCTTTTCCTGACGCTTGGCAATGATATGGTCGGAAGCGAAGAGTGATGGGTCAACGTCCTCGTCTGGCTCGAGAATATCGGCAAGGTTATAAGGTGTGTGGGGGATGTCAAACGTGAATGCATCATAATCGTCTTTTTCCAAGAAACCAACGATAATGACACGTTCTCGCTTCTGTGGCAGTCCGAAGTCAAGAGCATTCAGCACTTTCCATTTGACATAGTAGCCCAGATGATCAAGGTGTTCGAGAATCACTTTAAATGTTCGGCCACCATCATGACCAACCAATTGTTTAACGTTCTCTAGTAATATATAGGGCGTTTGGTGATATTTCAGAATGCGCTCTATTTCAAAAAACATTGTGCCACGAGTATCGGCAAAGCCCTGCATCTTGCCCATAATGCTGAACGCCTGACATGGAAATCCGGCCAAAAGAACGTCGTGCTTGGGAATCTTATGAGCAGGTATTTTCGTGATATCTCCATAAGGAACAGTCCCGAAATTGGCAAAGTAAGTCTGGCAAGCTTTCGCGTCCCATTCGCTACTAAAGACACAATGGTAACCCATTTCGTCAAAGGGGATACGGATGCCGCCAATGCCTGCAAACAGGTCAATGAACGTGTGCTCGTAATGCTTGGGACTAGGAAATGGTACTTGGTAGAACTCACGGAAAAGATCAAGCTCCATAGGATTGTCAGCTGCAAAAGCTATATCCTCATCAGTATAGTTTTGTAATTGGTCTTTATGTTCCAAATACTCACGGATAAGGGCCATCATCTCGTTCCGACGTTCCTGAACCTCAATTTGCGTCCCCTCAAAATCAGTATTATGCAGATAGTGGCTCAGTGTCGCTATCTGGTTTTCGTAAGATGTTTCGCCATAAAACTTAAGCCCCTCCTCGGTAATTTCCTCAGGGAAGTCTTGAAGCTTCAAGTTGTCTTCTGTCACTTCTTCAGGTAGTTCTGATAGTTTTATGTCTTTTGTTGCCATTGTTTTATTTTATCTTTAGCCTGCAAAGATAGACATTTTTTTTATTAACTCCAAATTTTCGGGCATAAAAAACCAGAATACACCATCGCCTGAAAGTATTCTTAAGACAAGGAAAATCGTTTCAGGACTCTTCGGTCGCCATGCGGATTTCACTCAGGGAAGTCTTGACGAATGTTATGTGGTGCACAATAGTAAGGCCGTCGTAGTGAAGTCGGAAGCGTTTGAAGCTCCAGACAAGGAGTCTATCAAACAGATTATAAACGATGTGATAGAAAAACTGAGGACATAACCTTGTGAGCTATGTCCTCGTATGGCGGTCAGAAAGGTCCAGCTTGAATATTGCTATAAAAGCAATTATTTCGCGCCCTCTGACGACATTCTGACGCTGCAAAGATACGGAGTTTTTTTGAAACTTCCAAATTTTGGAGCAGCAAATTCAAAGAAAAGCTCAATTTTCTTTGCTGAGTCGCGAGAAACTCGTACCTTTGCAACCAGCATCAAGAGCAGTCATCTTCGGATGGACTCACCAACCGAGTTTTGGAAACCACGGTGGTAAGTATGACAGGTACCAGTCCCTAGTCATATTCTAACTGCAAAATTTTCGAACATAAGAAACATGAGGGACTGGCACCTGTCTCACGGAGAAGTATGAGGTGTGATAGCTAATGTCAGCGAAGAAAGCAATATGAATATTATAGGATATTTCCTACAGCGAATTGATAAATTTGGAAATCTTTTTAAGGCTTGATGTGACAGGGGACCTCATTGTGAGTAGTGGCAGGCGAGTGGTAAAGGGGGATGCAGATATTGCCGTGGTTACCTCTTCAACATTTTCTTCCCGTTCTTGATGATCAAGCCTTTATATTCTTTAGTCACACGCTCGCCTGCCAGATTGTAGGTGGCATTGTCGGTGTCTCTTACCTCTTCCGTCTTGCTTCTTACGTCAACGATACCCGTAGGTGTGGCCTCCGTACTGGCATCGAAGCTGATGACACCGTCTTGCTCCTTGATGTCGAAGAGGTTGATAGCCGCTCCCTTTTCCTTCCATACCTCATTGGTGGATGGCGACAGGTTGGCTGTGCTGATAGGACTGCCGCCCAGCAGTTGCACACACTCCTGTCCTACGAAGTTGTTTGGCTGGTTCTTGATGAATCTCTGGGGGTCGGATGTATCGATGCGCCATACCAGCAGACCATGCCCTGGCAGCGTTCTGTCCCATCCCTCTTTCTGGCGGTTCTCCACATAGAATACCTCCCCTTCCTTTGCCGACTTCACGATATAGGCGGTGTTGTTGGTATGGAAGGGTTTCAGCTTATAGTTGCCAGCCTTGTCCAGTACCGTGATGGTCTCGTCTGCCATTCCCAGCACATGACGCTCGAAGGCGCTGTAGCCCACCGGTGCCAGTCCTTGCTCAAAGTCACAACCGTTATCCATGACATCATAGCCGAGTGGTGTCTCCGTAGCAGGAAGACTGCCATCGGTCTGGTAGTGGTCGGCAAGTCCTAACACATGACTGAACTCATGACACATGGTACCGATGCCGTCAAGATAGGCATGCTTGTCGGCTTCAGCCTCTCTGTCCTGAATCTCCATACCGCAGGCATAGCGTCCGAACTTCTTGCCGTTATACAGGGGGAAGCCATACTTGTCCGACCTGCACTGCGTGTCGGTATCGTTTTCCTTCGTCGAGAAGTCGTCGGCATGGGGCCACATATACTTCGGGTTATTGCCCACCACATAACTGCCATATCCTGCGAAGATGACATATACCATATCGATGAAACCGTCGTTGTTCAGGTCGTAGTTGCTGAAGTCTACCTTGTCCTTTAACTGCTCCATCACCGCCTTCATGATGTTGATGCAATTAGCATCCCATTCCTCTCTTACTTTACCTTTCTCGTCCTTTGGCCAGGGATACAGGCAGGAATAGTCGATGGTGATAGGTCCCACCACGTCGAAGGTAGGGTCGAAGATGCCCATGGAGTTGGCATAGAAATAGTCACGCATACTGCCCCTGATCTCATAGTGATATACTGTCTTCGAAGCATCTTTATAGTTCTTCTCACTGGTCAGCTTCTTATAGAATGCCACCGGGTCATTGATCTTAAACGACCGGTCGTTCCAGTTGCATATCACCACCAGTCCCTTGAAATTCTTATAGTCGACACGCTCAGACAAGGTGCCAGGGGTGATGGCACGGTGCTGCCCACCCTGCAGACTCTCAGGGTTGAGGCGGTACATTTTGCCCACCTGCTTCTTCCATCGCTTGCCGGCCTCCGACATCGGGGCACATACCATCTTCTGAGTACCTTCGAGGAACATCCTCTCCTTGGCAGTGCGCCGGTCGGCATCCTTTGCCACGAACGGTGTTGCCTTCAGGTCACCATCCTCTACCGTGGCGTAGCGGTAGAAACCGTCATCACCCTTGACGACCGTATAGCCGTCTGTGGTGGTCATAAAACTATGGAACTCGTCGCCCTGCATCACCAGTGCTACTGTCGTGCCGTCAGGTTGTTCTACGTCAACTGGTACTTTATATCCTGGGCGTGCCGCCAGCATCACTGTCTGTAGCAGTACCATTGCCCATACTATCAGTCTTTTATTCATGATGTTTATACTTTATTTTCGGCAAAGGTAAGAATATTTTTTGAACTTGCAATATTTTTTTGTGAAAAATACACTTTCTTTGTATCCGTATTTAAAAATATAAGAAGATGAAAAAACTGACATTAGTCGCTTGATGAATGATTATTCACTTGCGAAAGTTCAGTAAAAGTATTATTGGTGCAAAGATACGAATAAGTGAGCAAAGAACCAAAGGATTTTTCTCTTTTTTTTAAATCCCTGCATTGAACAATGTTCGACCTCGAACGCGACTCGGCCATTTATGCAAGCATCATGGCGCTCACTGCTCTCTCGGTTATAGCCGCCCCTTATCATTGCAACGCCACACTCCATACCTTCAGGTTGGAGAAGGGGCTCTAAATCTTTGTTCTTTCGAGCGAGAGATTGCATCGCCACACTCATACCTTTAGGTGTGAGAATCTTCTTCGCCTCGCGAAAAAGATAGGGAATAAAATTGACATAGCAAAATTTTCGAGCAGCGAATTCAAAGAAAAGCTCAATTCTACAAATATATTACCTTGTAAAATGATCACAAGAACCGACCCCGTGATCTTTAAAAAGGAGCATCCGAATGTCGGGTGCTCCTTTTTCTTATGCGCTTTTGCAAGGCGTGACCTTACGCCATCTGGTTCATATTCTCACGCATGTTGGGGATGTAGCCTTCATCGGTTGGGGATTCATTGAGTAGTGGTTGATGCCTTTGCAACTCGACAACCTGCATCGAGGGCTTCATATAAATTTTCTTTTCCATACTGTTTTATTTATTTGATAATGACTTTCTTACCGTTGCTGATATAGAGGCCCTTGACGGGCTGACCCTCTACCCGGCGACCCTGCAGGTCGTAGAGGCGCTCATCGCTGCCGGCAACCCTGACGCTGCCGATACCCGTTGGATCGTCTGAGCTGCCATCTTCGTTCTCGAACCACTCGGAGGGGAAGTCCGTCACCTCCTCGGTTTCCATATCGCCATTCTCCGTCCTGACGAACTTTATCGTATATTCATCGATATTGGTGGGTTCGTCAAAGGAGAAATAGCACCTGAAGGTGTTCACATTACGCTTTTCCCAGTCCTTATAATCGTTGCGGTAGCGGGTAAACTTGCCGCCCTTCAGGCCGTAGGCGTTCTGAGGTACGCCATCGGTAGCGTAGAATCTCTTAAACGTTCCCTTAAACCGTCCTACGACCTTGCTCATCGCGGCATCATAGACCGCGGTGCCCTCCTTCGGCTCGCTGATGATTTCCACGCCCTCGGCACTCAGGCCGAACTCGCCCTTCTTCACCACGATGAGATAAGGCTCGCCCGCACTGAGCGAGGGGAACTCGTTGGTGAAGATAAACTCCTTCTTCTCATTGTCGATCTTGTGCAGTTTATACACATCTGCCTCCTCGGCAGCCACCACGCTCTCAGGCAGACTAAAGTCGTAAGGCAGGCATACCAGCCACGTCTGGCTCTTCCACGTGCCGTCGGCCTGCTTCTTGGCCGAGAGCGTGCGGTTCAGGTTGACGTTCACCGTCTTACCTTTGAACTTGTCGAGGGTGGCCTGATTGTCCTGGCCGTCCTTCAGCTCGATGGTGTAGTAGTGCATGTCGTAGAAGTAATCGACGTAGGAGATGCCGTCATACTCGGCCACAGCGTAGTAGAGCGTGTAGCCGGGTTCCTCCTCGGTGGCAGCCTCCTCGTCGGTCTTCACCTCGGCACTGATGGTGCGCGTGTCGCCGTCGTAGGGGCAGGTGATGGTCAGCTGGCACGACTTCTTGTCGTCGGCCCACTTCCATTCCTCCTGATAGACCTTGCGATAGCGGGTGTAAATCTTCACGTCGCCGTCGACGGCGATCAACTCTCCCGGATGCAGCAGGCTCTCCTCGTCCTCGTCCTGCTGGAGGTAGATGCTGGCGGGCTTCGTCGACGTGCGTGCCCAACCCATGAAGTCGATGCCCTCGGGGGCCTTGTGTTCGGGCAGGCTGAATAACCTGCCTGTGGTCACGCGGAAGTCCATACCGTCCGTGAAGGCAGCGTCCTTTGCATCCTTGGGCCAGTTGAGCGTGACATGCGATACGGCCTTCACCTCCTTCTGCTTGCCGCAGACGCAAGTGCCGTCGACGTACTGGTGCGTCTCCTGAATGGGCTGTGCGCAGTAGGGGCAGTGCTTCTCGTGGAAGTCGGCACTGATTCCCTCATTGGGCGACATTGTGTAGGTGAATGACGCCCCCGTGTGCTGGCAGGGCTCTATGCGGCAGAAGTTGTACCAACGGCAGTCGGCCACGCGACCTTGCGTGCCCGAGGGGCTGCCGGCTTCCGACTCCTTGGCGGCCGACACCACGCACATGTGGTCGGACAGTTCGAGTTTGCCGCTCACATAGTTCTTGTTGCCATAACCGCTGAATCCGTCAGCATCGCCCGGACCGATGGCCGAGCCGCCGTAGCGCTTCGTGGCGTCGCAGTCGTTGCCGGCAATGGCCGTCACGCGGGCATTGCCCGTGATTCTGACGTTCGTGCCAGCCATGTCGTCACCGCCGCCGATGCCGGCGCCGTAGCTTGTGCCTACCGCACGCACCTCGGCGTTGCCGCCGATGGTGATCAGTCCGTATCCTGTTTTATCTCTCATGGAAGGAGCACAAAAATACACGTCTGCTTCGCCCGCACCGATACCGGCACCGTCCTCACCTCCGGTAGCCGTGACCACACCACCCTCGATGTTGATGATTATTCTCAGTATTGATAAAAATGACGGATCTATCTTGCCAAGACCAATGCCTGAGCCATAATCGCCACCAGTGGCAGTGACATTACCACCATAAATGTTGATTCTTGACTCTGGATCTTTTCCCTTATATAGCTTCCAGCCGCGGCCAATGCCTATACCCGCACAATATTTTCCGCCTGTGGCATTGATGGTTCCACCATAAATTGTGATATTCGTATGCAAAATCTCACGTTCATTCCGGCCACCAGCGCCTATACCAGAAGAATGCTCGCAACCTTTCGCCGTAATATTGCCTCCATGAATGACGATGGGTCCTGATGATTTCTCTTTACTGCCACCGATGCCCGCCGATTTGTTTTCAGCACATTCTGCGATAAGTTTGCCATTATCGCCCTGCTGCCCGTGCAGGTGCAGTTCGGCATTGTCCGATTCATTTACCTGCAGGCCATTCTTCAGCGTGAGCGTCACGCCGTCGGGGATTACCAGGTGTACCTTGCCCTTGGCGATGAGACGGCGGTTGCTGAAGGTCTTGTCCTGCTTGACGTAGTACCATTTCTCTCCCTGGCTGCCGTCCATCGTGGGCCAGCCGGAGTCGCTCCAGCCGGAGATGTCCTCACAGTCGTGGGTCTCGGTCTTGACAATCACCTGCTTCTCGGTGTCGTTCCATGAGCGAACCACCACGCTGATGTTGTCAGCCACAGCTGTGCCGCCCGTCCCGAGCAGCAGAGCCAGCATTACTAAATTTTTTTCATGTTCATATCGTGTTAATTATCCGTTTCGCGCTGCAAAGGTACGAATTATTTTGCAAACCGCAAAGATTTATTCCAATTAAGGATGATGGGGGTCGGTTCTACTGATCACTTTTTGAAGTTTCTGTATTACACATCGTTCTTAACTCCCCATGATCTAAATTTTCGAGCAGCGAATGCAATAAATGCTTGCATTTCGATTCTTTTACCTAAAGGTGAAAAGTGTGGCGTTGCAATGCTGAGTCGTGAGAAAATTCGCCTAAAGGTCAAATTTTGGGGCATAAAAAAACCTCCACGAATCTCACGACCGGTGGAGGATTTTACCGAAAAATTTCGGCGATAGCAAAGAAAAACGCTAAAAGTCTCAAAAAACATAAATAATATTAAAGGGATTTTACAGTCGTTAACATTTCGGGGTTCAAATTTGTCAATTTTGTCAATCGTCAATTCCCAGGTGTTTGCACGGGGGCCAATATATGTATAAGGGGGGTTACTTAAATATATTTTTAAATACCTATTTATATTTACATACATTATTATAAAAGGGATTTTCTCTGGAAAATGCCCAGAAATTGACGATTGACAAAATTGACAAATTCAAAAAGCGTATAAAAATTTCGGCAAAAAGCGTTCTACGGTCAAAAACCGAAAAAACGATATTCCCGAAAATCCATTGCCGTTCCAAAAATTCTTCATACTTTTGCACCGTCAAGCGCTGACAAGGGTTGCTCCGGCTCCCCTCAAGGGTTGCTCTAAGGATGCTCCCAATTTCTACGGATAATAGGAGGTTAAGCAAAGCGAGACCGAATATTTTTCCAATGTTTAACAATTTAAATTTTTACAACTATGTCAAAAGTAGGTTTTTGGCTTAAAGGTTCCACTGGTAAGCTCGCCGGAACTACCCTTTACAAGGGCGCAAATGGCGAAACCATTCAGCGCGAAATCGTCAGCCCGTCGAATCCTAAGACGTTGGCTCAGAACATTCAGCGCGTAGTTATGAGCACCGTTGGTGCTGCGTACTCAGTCATGAAGGCCATCTGTGACCACTCCTTCGAGGGTGTCAAGAAAGGTCAGGAGACCATGTCCCTCTTCATGTCTGAAAATATTCAGAAGTGCCGTGCGGCCATCGAAGAGATGCAGGCGCAGGGCGTCAGCTTCGTGAATATGTACTCTTTTGTGCCCGTAGGCATGAAGCATGCATTTGCTCCTAACCAGTACTTGGTTGCCATGGGTTCTCTGCCTCAGGTGAAGACCGTTTGGATTGAAGATGGCACCAGCCACATCGTATATCCTACGGTGCAGTCGGTTGTCACCAACACGTATGAAGAGGTAATCAACAAGCTCGGATTGAAGCGCGGTGACCAGTTGACTTTCTGTACCGTCAAGCAGGGTGCGACGATTCAGGAGACCCAGTTCAACTACGCTCGCGTCATCCTTGACCCGACGGATGAGAACTTCATGCCTCTGCCTCTGTCAACTGCATTCCTCGACGAGAACGGATACGTGAACAAGCCCAGCGTACGCAACGAAGGTAAGTTCAAGTTCCTTATCAACGCCAGCGGACTGCGTTACTGGTTCGAGGACCTCTACACCACCGAGGAGGACGCCGTGGCTGCATTCGTCATTGTATCACGCAAGGAGGGTGACACTTGGAAGCGTTCGACAACGTACGTCGCATATCCCGGTGAGACCTCAGGCGCTTACAGCATGCAGGCCTGCCTTGACATGATCAGCAATGGCGCACAGCACAACATCTACGCAGGTTCAGACCAGTATCTGAACAATGCCGGTGAGGGTGGCGGTCAGGCCGCATCTGACGGACAGCAGAGCGGTGGCGGCAGCAGCTCTGGCGGCAGCACTCCTGCGCAGACCTTCGCTATCAGCTCGGCAACCGTAAACGGTAGCACCATGACGGTCGGAACATCCAAGGGCATCATGTGCGCAGAGGGTGAGACCACCGAGGATTTGGACATCCGCATAGCCTTCTCGAACGTCGGCGACGCAACTGCCATTCAGGTGTTCAACGGTAGCACGCAGGTCGGCACTGACCACGAAATCAGCGGCAACGCTGTTAGCTTCGTAGTGTCTGGCGCAGGTTACGGCACTTACACCATCAAGGTGAAGAAGTCCGACAACAGCGTAGCAACTCCGGGCTACAGCATCGTCGTATCAGCTTACCAAGCTGGCGGCGGCGGCATGGACCAAAATTAAAGAGCGCCCCTCCGGGGGCGACTCTTTTAGAGGTAAGAAGTAAGAGGTAAGAGGTAAGAAATTATGAAAAGTAAGCGCTATGAGTGAAACGGTAAAAACAATTATCAAATGGCTTGGCTACCTGTTCTTGGCCATTGCAGGCGGAGCCGCAGGCGGCGCAGGCACCACAATGTTATAAGCTATGAACGCCACAAAGAAAATCCAATACGCGTGCGCAGTATGTCTGATACTTTCCAGCATCTGCCTTGTGGCCTACCAGGTCATAGAGATTGACGACGTGGCAAACGGCTTGTTGTTCTACGTAGGGCAAGCGTTCCTACTCGCAGGTTCGATTTTCGGCCTCGACTATTACGTTGATAAACTGAAAACGTTAGTCAAAAAATAAACGAAACGCAAACAAAAATTCGGGCTCATCATTTGGTGGGCTCGATTTTTTTCGTACTTTTGCGCATGATAGCGCAAGAGGCTATAAGTTAAAAAACGATAATAATTCTATAAGATATTCCCGTATTTGGGAATTTTGCCTTATATTTGCACCAAAAATACGACATAGAAGATGGAAATAGTCTTTGAAGACACGGATTTGGAAGAACTGATCACGACGGGTCGTAATAGCAAATATAAGAAATACACTCGTAATGCAAAGTTCATGACGGCGCTCGCGACCGCATATAACTATTTGCGAATGGTTGATGTGGCAAGCAATCTGCGAGCCATCTCATTCCTTCATTACGAACAGCTGGCTGGAACCAATGGATTGAGTTCCATTCGAGTGGTCAACGGAATGGTGGAGCGCATTATTTTTAGAGAATTTGACGGTGGAATAAGTATAACAGTTTTAAGTTTAGACGATACGCATTATGGCAAGAAGAAATGAGAACCCTGCACCCTTCATGGCAGTGCATCCTGGTATGATGATTAAACCAGAATTGGAGGAACGCGGAATCAGTCAGAAAGATTTCGCCAAGATGGTTGGCGTTCAGGCTTCACATCTGAGTGAGGTGCTGAACGGGAAGCGTGCGCTTACTACGGACTTGGCCGTAAAGATTGAGTCGGCCATTGGTCTGCCTGCAAAAGTTCTGCTTGCTGCACAGACGCAATATGAGTTGGAATCAGCAAATCCTGCAAACGACAACAAGAAGCAAGAGACTATCGCCATCACCATTCCCATTGGCGATCGCAGCCTGCTTCGTGAGTTAGTTCGCAGATTCGGTTGGGTAGGCGTATTTTAAACGCAATTTCATCATTCGAACGTAAACAAAACGCGCAAAATTAAGCACAAATCCACGCCATGCAAAATGACGTGGATTTGCTTTTTTATTTCTCATCTTTGGGAATAGCCCTAAATAAAGGCATTCCGAAGAATCGGTCATTTTGGTCACTCGGTCATTTCTGGGCGTTTGCGCCGGAGAGGGGAAGAATAGTTCATTTATTTGTATAATCTTGTAAGCCAACAGCCAAAGGCCTGTATATCCACAAAGGCAAAAAGCTTAAATTATCTTAAAAGATGTTATAAAACAGGTTTTTACTGTTGTGTAATTTATAAATAATGTGTACCTTTGCAGCCGCAAAAGTGCCCATTGCGCTGGCCGAAAGGCTATCAAAGCACTGAAATAGAGCGACTTACTCTTCAAAAAGGGGAGATGTAGTTCGTTTCTTTTATGCTGTGCTGTGGCGTCCAAAGGGTGGCAAAATGACACTGATGCGAAGTGAGACATATACATTATTTATAAATAACATTATTATTAAAATTTAAACTGAAATGCCAGGATTAATTGGAAGAAAAATCGGAATGACTTCCGTTTTCAGTGCCGACGGTAAGAATGTACCGTGCACTGTTATCGAATGTGGTCCTTGTGTTGTTACTCAGGTGAAGACCGTCGAGAAGGACGGTTACGCTGCTCTTCAGCTCGCTTTCGGCGACAAGAAGGAGAAGAACACCACCAAAGCTATGATGGGTATCTTCAAGAAGGCAGGTACAACACCAAAGGCCCACTTGGCCGAGTTCAAGTTTGACGAGGAACACAACCTCGGAGACGTGATTACCGTCGACCTCTTCAGTGATGCAGAGTTCGTCGACGTAGTAGGTACCTCTAAGGGTAAGGGTTTCCAGGGTGTTGTAAAGCGCCACGGTTTCGGTGGTGTCGGTCAGAGCACCCACGGTCAGGACGACCGTCTGCGCAAGCCGGGTTCTATCGGTGCTTGTTCTTATCCCGCCAAGGTGTTCAAGGGTATGCGCATGGGTGGCCAGATGGGTGGCGACCGTGTGACGACTCAGAACTTACGTGTGTTAAAGGTAATTCCAGAGCACAACCTGATTCTTGTAAAGGGTAGCTGCGCTGGTTGTAATGGTTCAACTGTTTTAATTGAGAAGTAAGCTATGGAAATTAACGTATTGAATATCAAAGGTCAGGAGACCGGACGTAAGGTTACGTTGAACGATGCTATCTTCGGCATTGAGCCTAACGACCACGTGATTTATCTGGATGTGAAGCAGTACATGGCCAATCAGCGTCAGGGTACGTCGAAGGCTAAGGAGCGCTCTGAGCATACGGGTTCTACCCGCAAGCTGGGTCGCCAGAAGGGCGGCGGCGGTGCTCGTCATGGTGATATCAACTCTCCGCTGCTGCGTGGTGGTGGTCGCGTATTCGGCCCGAAGCCCCGTGACTACGGTTTCAAGTTGAATAAGAAGGTGAAGGCTCTGGCTCGTAAGTCGGCTCTGTCGTACAAGGCTCAGGAGAATGCTATCATCGTTGTTGAGGACTTCAACTTCGACGCTCCGAAGACGAAGGAGTTCGTAGCAATTGCCCAGAACCTGAAGGTTGACGGCAAGAAGGTGCTGATGGTACTGCCCGATGCCAACAAGAATGTTTATCTGTCGGCTCGCAATCTGCCGAAGGCTGAGTGTATCATTGCTGCCAACGTGAATACCTACAAGGTGCTGAACGCTGACGTGATGGTGATCACTGAGAATTCACTGAAGGCTATCGACGGTGTGCTTGGTTAATTGATAATTGAAAATTGAAAATTGAAAATTATTATGAGTTTCATTATAAAGCCTCTGATTACAGAGAAGATGACCAATCTCACGGAGAAGTTTTCCGCTGAAAGGACTTTCAAGGCCAAGACGGGTAAGCATCGTGGTGAGATGGTAACAAAGAAGGCCCAGCCGAAGTACGGTTTCATTGTTAAGCCCGAGGCTAACAAGATTGAGATCGCCAAGGAGGTTGAGGGTCTGTACAATGTTACAGTAGAGAGTGTGAACACCATTCGTTATGCCGGCAAGCGCTCAAGCCGCTATACCAAGGCAGGTCTCGTGAGAGGTCACAAGAATGCGTTCAAGAAGGCAATCGTTACTCTTAAGGAGGGCGACAGCATTGATTTTTATAGCAATATTCAATAATAAGAAATGGCAGTACGTAAATTA
>Ga0256407_10001199_pt1 | contig 56264 bp, 44 predicted proteins | sample RumenRJG_04DNA_FD_193489 | JGI IMG/M metagenome (GOLD analysis project Ga0256407, IMG submission 193489) | Bovine rumen microbial communities from Lethbridge, Alberta, Canada - RJG_04 | ecosystem: Host-associated > Mammals > Digestive system > Stomach > Rumen | place: Canada: Alberta... | reverse complement strand
TCTCCGGATCCGCAGCCGCAAAGGGAGTTATCCTCGACAGGTTCACCGGAATGGAGGCCCGTGTCATGGGAGAGGCTGCCCGCTGCGCCGCTGGACAGAAAGTGTCCGACATGAACGAGACCATCGCCAACCTGTACAAGATCTACGAGCCCACCTACCAGAACCAGGACATCGGAAAGACCTTCCAGGAGTGCTACGACGTTACCACCGTCAAGCCCACCAAGGAGTACCTCGAGGTCTACGACAAGGCTCTCCAGACCATCAGGGACTGCGGTCTCGACATCAAACACTGATTACAAACCCCACAGAGGCCCCTTCCCCCGGGCCTCTTCCCTGCGGGGTTTCCCGCAGGGCACCCCCTATTTGCAATGCCATTTTGTTGGACGTCAGTCTTCCTCCGCGATAGGGGCGGGGATTTTATATTTAACAGGTATACGAGAAAAACGGAGCACCCCCATGGCAGTAAGCAGATTCATCGATGTTTTTGAAGCATACGACCGCTTCGCCAATGGCAAAAGGGTGACCGAGCAGCAGTGGGATTACGAGATCATCCCCCGCAGGGCCAAGATGCTCAAGGAGAGCTACGACCTGTTCTTCGGGCACGAGATCATCCCCACGGACGATGAGATGTGCGACAGGCTCTTCATGGCCGGTATGGACATGCTCCTCAGCTGCGGAATTTACTGTACCGATCTGGGGAAGGCCCTCACCATAGAGGAAGAGGAGATCTACCAGGGACTCAAGATGGCCCCCAAGAAGCTCACCCTCGGAACCGGTAAGGACAAATGCACGCTCAAGCCCCGCAGGGGCAATTCATTCAGGAAACCCATCGTCGAGGGGGGTCCCACCGGGGCGCCCATCAGCGAGAACATCTTCGAGAAGGTCATCGCCTCCTACGCCCAGGAGCCCATGGTCGACGGTATCGTGTCCGGCGTCATCAACACCATCAACGGACGTTCCGTCGTAACCGACAGCCCCTGGGAGATCAAGGCCACCATGTCGGAGATCAGGCATATTCGCGAAGCCGTCAGCATGGCCGGACGCCCAGGGATGAGCATCTAGGGTCCCGAGACCCCGCTGTCCGCCGTGGGACGCATGTCCGCCAGCATGGTGAACAACGGACTCCGCAGCTGCGACTGCCACGAGTGTTCGCAGATGAACGAGCTCAAGGTCAACACCTCGTTCATGAACATGATCGCGGGATGGCACCTCTCCGGAGACACCATCATGATCGAGCAGATGCCCATCATGGGAGGATACGTCAGCAGCGTGGAGGAGACCGCCATCTGCGACGTGGCCGCCACCCTGGCATCCTTCGTCCTCTACAACTGCGACATACACCTCGACGGACCCGTCCACATCAGGTGGGGCAACACCTCCAACAGGGAGTGCCTCCAGGTGGCCGCCCATGCGGCCCGCGCACTGGACGCCAACACCGACGTGCTCCTCGCCAACCAGTACTATACCATCGCCGGTCCCTGCACCGAGATGTGCCTCCTCGAGGTCGCCGCGCAGGCCATCGTCGACACCGTCTCCGGAAGGGAGCTCCTCTCCGGAGTGGCGCCCGGCAAGGGCGTCCTGCAGGACAGGGCCACCGGACTCGAGGCGAGGATGCTCGGAGAGGCCTCCTCCGCCGCCTGCGGCATGAGCATCGAGGCTGCCAACGGAATCGTGGACAACATCCTCCACAGGTACGAGCTCAACTACCATCACGCACCCATGGGAAAGAAGTTCCAGGAGTGCTACAACCTGGACACCCTCAGACCCTCGCAGGAGTATCTCGACATCTACGAGAACGCCATGCACACGATCTCCCTCTGCGGAATGGACTTTTGAACCCTTTCCGGCAGATGTGCCAGACATCCTTTTTACAATGCTTTCCAAGGTGTGAAACAAACCGTTATATACCGAATAACGGGATACCAGAAACATGGCATTCGAGGAGGTTTCCAGGAACACATTCTCCGTTTCTTCCCGTTTTAGCGAATGCCCTACGACCCGTTCGGTATCTGCTGTCTATTCTTCCAAGGGGGGAATATAGATGGCGATCTAGGCCTGAACGGCTTGTATCTTGAATCAGTTTAAACTGGGGGGCGATCCGGCGATCAGCGGGTCTCTAAAACCTAGCCAGCGGGGTTCGACGCCCCGGCCTCTCGCCATTTCTTCACATTCACAAAATCCGTATGGACAGATATCATGACATGCAAACTTACAGACCCCCAAATCCAGCGTCTGAGAGAGTACGGCCACGAGCCGAAGAACGAGAGCGAATTCGAGAGCGAGGAGGAGCGCGACAAGGCCTTCACCAAGATGATGTCCAAGCTCCAGAGGGAGAACGAGAAGGGCATCCGCGACATGATCGCCAACCCCCGCCACCACCGCCTCATGGAACTCGAGCTGCAGCTCTCCGAGGCCCTCATCAAGGAGGGATTCATCGAGGTGAAGACCCCCATCCTCATATCCAAGGCGGAACTCGCCAAGATGACCATCGACGAGAACCACCCTCTCTACAAGCAGGTCTTCTGGGTGGACGACAAGCGCTGTCTCCGCCCCATGCATGCCATCAACCTCTACAACATCATGAGGGAGCTCAGGGACCACACCGACGGCCCCGTCAAGTTCTTCGAGATCGGCTCCTGCTTCAGGGCCGAGTCCCACAGCAACGACCACCTCGAGGAGTTCACCATGCTGAACCTCGTGGACATGGGTCCCCAGGGCGACACCGTCGAGAAGATCAAGCACTACATCGACGTCGTCATGAAGACTGTCGGACTGGATTACGAGCTGGTCCATGAGGAGTCTGACGTTTACAAGGAGACCATCGACGTGGAGGTCGACGGAGAGGAGGTCTGCTCCGCCGCGGTCGGCCCCCACTACCTGGATCCCGCCCACGGCGTCAAGGAGCCCTGGTGCGGCGCAGGCTTCGGCCTGGAGCGCCTCATCATGATGAGGGACGGCGACGGAAGCGTGAAGAAGACCGGTAAGTCCGTCAACTACCTCAACGGATACAAGATCAACTGAGGCTTCTAGATGGACCTATACGATACGATCCAGACCTGGGAGGACGGACAGAAGCCCACCGTCGATGAGATGGAAGCGGTCCTCTCCTTCAATGACCCAGACTTCAACAATGAACTCTATCAGGCGGCCTCCCGCGTCAGGGACAGGGAGTTCGGCAACAAGATCTTCATGTACGGTTTCGTGTACTTCTCGACCTACTGCAAGAACGAGTGCGCCTTCTGCTACTACCGCAGGACCAACGAGATCGAGCGCTACAGGAAGAACAAGGAGGAGGTCCTGGAGATCTCCGCCGGTCTCGAGAAGGCAGGCATCAACCTGGTGGACCTCACCATGGGCGAGGACCCCAAGCTCTACGCCGACGATTACAAGGGTATCGTCGACATCGTGAAGAGCGTCAGGGACACCGTTGACACAGGGATCATGGTCTCCCCCGGTGCGGTCTCCAAGGAGACCATGCCCCGCCTGAGGGCGGCCGGCGGGGACATCCTCGCTGTGTACCAGGAGACCTGCAACAGGGAGCTCTTCGCCAGGATGAGGCTCAAGCAGGACTACGACTTCCGCATGAACCAGAGGATCTGGGCCAGGGAGGCCGGTATGCTCACCGAGGACGGTATGCTGGTAGGTATCGGAGATACGCCCAGGGACCGCGCCGAGCACATAAAGATCATGGGGGACATGAAGTGCAGCCAGGTCCGCGCCATGACCTTCATCCCCCAGAAGGGAACTCCCCTCCAGAACATCGCCCAGCCCGTGGACTACACCGATGAATTGAAAGCAATCGCCGTCATGAGGCTCGCCTACCCCGACGTCCTCATCCCCGCCAGCCTCGACGTGGAGGGCACCGCGGGACTCAAGAGCAGGGTCGCCGCGGGGGCCAGCGTCATCACCTCCATCGTGCCCCCGGACATAGGATTGGCAGGGGTCGCGCAGCCCGAGTTCGACATCAACGACGGCCACCGCTCTATCGACTACGTCAGGAACCTGGCGGAGAGCCTGGGCCGCCGCGAGGCCACCATGAAGGAGTTCTGGGACTATTACGAGTCACACCGCCCGGAGGCGACCCTCAGATGCTGATAGGGATCGTCGGGGGCATCCTCCAGGGGATGGAGGCCGTGTACCTCTGTAGGCACGCGGGATACACCTCCATGGTCATCGACAAGAGGAAGGACGCCCCCGCCCTCTCCCTCGCGGACAGGGCCGAGGTGTGCGACATCCTCCAGGAACCTGAGAGAGCGAAGCAGCTCTTCGCGGAATGCGACGCGGTCATTCCCGCGGTGGAGAACCTCGAGGTCCTCGAGTTCCTCAGCAGGACCGTGCCCGAGTGCGGCACCCACCTCCTGTTCGACATAGAATCCTACAAGACCTCCTGCTCCAAGGAGAAGTCCAACGAGCTGATGGCGCGCATCGGCACCCCCATCCCACAGCCGTGGCCGGAGTGCGGCTTCCCGATCATCGTGAAGCCCTCCTGCCAGAGCGGCAGCATCGGCGTCAGCGCCGTGAACAACGAGGAGGAGAGGCAGAGGGCCCTGAGGGTCATAGAGAAGCTCGGCGACACCCCCATCCAGCAGGAGTTCGTCTCCGGCAAGAGCGTCTCCATCGAGGTCATCGGCAACGGGAAGACCGCCAAAGCCTACGTCACCACCGAGGTGGTGCTCGACTCCAACTACGACTGCAAGCAGATCATCTGCGAGCCCCGCGTCCTCCCCGAGGCCGACGAGGAGCAGTTCATAAAGATAGGGAAGGAGCTCGGGGAGGGCCTGGGACTCAACGCCCTCATGGACGTGGAGGCCATCTTCACCAAGAAGGGACTCAGGGTGCTGGAGATCGACGCCAGGATCCCCAGCCAGACCCCTGCCTGCATTTGTGCGGCAACGGGAATCAACCTCCTGGAGGAGCTCGTGTGCTCCAAGATGGGGAAGGAGACCGGAAAGGTACCGAAGAAGGGATACGCCAGCTACGAGCACTTCATCGTCCGCGGCACCACCCTGTCCACCTGCGGGGAGAAGGAGTTCAGCCACGTGCAGAACCCCATGTACCTCGAGGACTTCATGGGCGCCGACGAGGTCATCACCGACTACCGCAGCGGCACCTACGAATGCAGATTCACTGTGATCAACCACGGGGACTCCTATCAGGACGTGGTCCACAAGAAGAAACAGTTTATCACCAACATAATGGAGAACCTCGAACTCGAGGAGTTTATCGACAAATCACCGGATATGATATGAATGACCAGACTAACGAACAACGACGTCAAAGACCTCTCCGAGAACCTCGGAGCACTCGAAGAATTCCTTGTGAAGAACACCGGCAGGACCCTCAAGAAGCTGGCCTGCGAAGCGGTCGGCATGTGGGAGTACGCCATCGATACCAAGGAGTACACCTGCGCAGTAGTGCCAGTCACCACCGGGGAGGGCATAATCACCAACTTCTCCGAGTCCGTCAGGGACATCTGCAAGTGGCTCGGATTCGAGGCCTTCGTCACCGAGAAGACCGACATCAGCGGTTTCAAGGAGGCCCTGGAGCACAAGCCCAACCTCATCTTCATGGCCGACGACGTCGAGTTCCTGGCCTACAACATCGAGGCCAAGAAGGCGTCCAACAACACCTTCAGCACCGCCAAGGCCTACATCGCGGCCCTGTCCGCCGCGGCCGACATGCTGATCGGCAAGGACGTCCTCATCGTCGGTGCCGGCAGGGTCGGAAGCGAGATGGCCAGGCTCCTGGTCGCCAAGAGCGCCAACGTCACCGTTACCGACATCGACCTCGACAAGGCGTACGCCGTCCAGAAGGCCAACCCCCGCGTGAAGGTCGCGGAGGACGTCCGTGCGGCCATCCGCGCCCACAAGTACATCCTCAACGCCTCCCCCGCCCACATCGAGACGGAGGACATCCAGGAGGGAGCGATCATCTCCTCCCCCGGAGTGCCCCACACCTTCGACGAGGAGGCCTGCAAGAAAGCGCTCATCATCCACGACCCCCTCGCGATCGGGGTCGCCGCCATGGCCATGGAGAGCGCCTACTACTCCTACCTCGGCTGCAGAAAGTGAAACTACAAAGAAAAGTATCCGGTAGAACCGGACGGGGAGCGTCCTCCCCGTCCGGAAGAACCGTTTTAGTGTTTATCGCTCAGGTTGGTGACGAGCACGCGCTTGCCGTTGATGACCTGTCCGAAGAGCTCGTCCACGACCTCCTGGGACCTGTACCTCACGACCTGCACCCTGGCCTTGTTCTCCATGACATGGATGTTGCCCACGTCCCTCGGCTCGACGCCTGCGGTGTCGATGACGAAGTTCCTGAGCTTGTCGATGTCGAGCCCGTCGTCGGATCCGACGTTGAGCTCGAGACGGTCGAAGGACATGTCCTTCTTGGGGTGCGCCGCGCGCACGATCCCTACGTAGGAATGGAGCGGGCGGGGGTTCTTGGGGACTCCCAGGGGGATGTACCTGCCGTTGGTCTGAGGTGCGGGAGGTACCTCTGCGGGTTCCTCCTTCTTCTCGGTCTTATGGCGCTCTGGCACTTTGGTCTTGGGAGCGGGTTCCGCCTTCTTGGGGGCGGGCTCGGGCTTTGATTTCTTCGCGGGCTGCTCGGCCTTGGGCTGGGCGTCCCTGCGGACTCCCTTGTCGAGCTTGCCGCGGAGGGTGCGCTCCCCTTTGACGGGGGTCTCGGGCTCCTTCTCCTTCTTGGAAGGTTGTTTCTTCGGCTCGGCCTTCTTCGGTTCCTCCTTCTTCTGAGCCTGCTTCTTGGGGGCCTTGGCGGCCTTGGGAACAGGTTCGGCGGAGGGGTCCTCGGTGTAGAGCGAGGAGGTCCAGGGGAGCTCGGTGATCTTCTTGGCGATGGTCCTCTCGATGGTGTTCAGGCCCTTGATGTCATCCGCGGTGACGAAGGTGATGGCCTTACCGGTCTTGCCGGCCCTGCCGGTCCTCCCGATCCTGTGGATGTAGGTCTCGGGGTCCACGGGGATGTCGTAGTTGACGACGACGTCCACGCCCTCGATGTCGAGTCCGCGGGACGCCACGTCGCTGGCGATCAGCACCTGGAGCTTGTCTCCCGCGAAGTCCTTTATGACCCTCTCCCTCTTGTTCTGGCCGATGTCGCCGTGGATGCCCTCCACGTTGTACTCGTCCCTCTTGAGCTTGCGGGTGAGGTAGTCGACCTTGCGCTTGGTCCTGCAGAACACCATCATCTTGGGGTAACCGTCCTCGATGAGGTGCATGAGCTCGTCCCTCTTGGACTCGCGGTTCGTCATGACGAAGAACTGCTCGGTGAGGTCCAGGGTGGGCTCGTCTTTGGAGACCAGTATTTCCTTGTGGTCGTACATGTGCTTGACGGCCATTTTCATGACCTCCTCGGGCATGGTGGCCGAGAACATCATGGTCTGCCTGTCCTTGGTGATCCTGGAGAGGATCATGTTCACGCTGGGGGCGAATCCCATGTCCAGCATGCGGTCGGCCTCGTCGAGGACGACGATTTCGACGGAGTCGAGTTTGATCATCTTCCTCTCGATGAGGTCCTTGAGTCTTCCGGGGGTGGCAATCACTGCATCTGCCCCTTTCTTAAGCTGTTTAGCCTGGGTCTCGATGTTAACGCCGCCGTATATGGGGATGCAGACATGCCCGCTGTATTCCGAGAGTCTTTCCATCTCCTCGGACACCTGCGAAGCGAGCTCCCTTGTCGGCACGAGAACCAGTGAAGTCGGGTCGCTGGATCCCGACTTGGTCCTGCTTAGGATGATTGACCCGAAGGTCCCGGTCTTTCCGGTCCCGGTCTGGGCCTGGGCGAGGAGATCTGCTCCTTCCAGTCCGACGGGGATAGCGGCTGCCTGCACCGGGGTGGGCTCTGACCATCCAACGGATCTGACGGCTTTCAAAACGTCTTTCGAAATGCCTAGATCCTCAAATCTGCTTTGTGTCATTTCTCAATCACTTTGGGAAAGAATATCAAATCAATCGCGACGACCGCGAATTCTTCAAGATTCCAAAACGGGGGTAGGGTTTATACTTTAAATAGTATCGCACGCGCCCGTGAGAGCGCGTGCGGATCGGTTCAAACGTTTATGACGAAGTTGTCGAGGTGCAGGAGCTGGTCCTTGCACTTCCTCTCGCAGCGCCTGCAGGCGGTTCCGGCGCACCTGTCGGACATGACGAAGGCGGTGGAGCCTCCCTCGCAGGGCTTGATGGAGAGGGCATGCTCGGGGCACTCCTTCACGCATCTGCCGCAGTTGAGGCAGCCCTCGACCATTCCCTGGAGGATGGTGCCGGAGGGGACGGTCTTGACGGGAGCGACCTCGGTGTCGGGCAGGTCGGCCTTGGCGAGCCTCTCGACGGTGACGTTCTCCTTGGGGGTGCCGAGAGGAGGCAGCTGGTACATACCCAGCATCTCATCGTACATGGACATGGGCATGCCGGTGCACCAGACGGAGTACTCGATGGAGTAGATGTTCTTGAAGATCTCGGAGGTGGCGAACATGCAGTGCTCCGCCTTGAGCTTCTCCGCGAAGGCGCGGAGGGTATCGAGATCCAATTGACCCAGAGCGATCTTGCGGGCCATCTCGATGGAGGTGTTTCCGAACTGGATGAGGTGCTCCGCTCCGGGCACGACCATTCCGATCCCGAGGGCCTTGATGGCGTCCACGTACAGTCCGGATGCTCCGGACATGTATGCTGTTTTGACATCGCCGGTCCACATTCCAGCGGTCCTGAGCAGGGTGAGGAATCCGGCCCTCATGGCGCCGATGGCCTTTCCCGCCTCGTCGACGTCGTGGGAGTTGATGTAGATCTCGTCCTGCAGGTGGAGCTTGCCGTCCTCGGTGTTGATGTTCGGGGGGACGATGATGCCGGCCTTCATACCGCAGTCGAGGGCGGCTACGGTTCCGGTACCGGTGATTCCGATGGCCTTCATCTTGCCCTTCCTGACGACCTTTCCGGTCAGGGGGTCGATGACGTCTCCGGGCTGGGGAATCATGGACTCGTCGAGCACGGTGCACAGCCATCCGTCCTCCACGATGTTGACGTCGGAGATGGCGCCGGGGGCTGCCAGCATTCCCTTCTCGATCTCCTGTCCCTCCATGGCGGGTCCCGCCGCGGCGGAACCGGTGAAGATCCTGCCGTCGCCGCAGATAAGGGCCATCTCGGCGTTGGTTCCGTAGTCGACGACCAGGGCGGGTTCCTTGGACTCGTGGACGCCGGTCATGAGAAGCATGGCGATGGCGTCGGCACCGATCTCGTGCCTGACCGCGGGAGGGATGATGACCTCCGCGTTGGGCATGTCCTTGAGGCCCATGTCGGATGCCTTGAGCACGGCCCCGTTCCTCTCGATCTTCTTGACGCCGAGGGTCTTGAGCATGTTCTCGCCGGCGAAGGCGAGGTCCCTGATCTCGATGTTCTGGAACAGCGACATCTGGAAGGTGTTTCCGCAGACACCGACCCTCTTGACCTTGGAGAGGTCGATGCCGAGGCTGGCGAAGAGGGAGTTGGCGCAGGTGACGATGAGCCTGTTGGCCACGTCGGCCCCGGATTTCATGGCGAAGTTGACGTGGTCGATGACGTTCATTCCGGGGATCGGGTGCCTCTGTGTGATGGCGGTGGCGACGGTCTTCCCCGTGTCCATTTCGATTGCCTGACAGCGGAGTCCGCTGGTTCCGATGTCGAGGGCGATAGCGTAATCGGTCATGCCCTGGGTATCGTGATGCCTTATTATAGAATTATTGGGAACGGCGGTTCGGCGTGCCTGGGGGCGGCCTTCAGGCTGCGGGGGAGAAGTAGAAAGCGAACTCGGACTCGTGGAAGCTCGTCAGCAGGGCATCATAAGCATCGCTGGGTTCGATGTCCGCATAGTCGATGTGGATGGTGAAGTCGTAGAACGCACCGCTCACGCCGCTGACCGTGAACGTTGCGGGCACGCCGGTCTGTATGTCGGGTTCGGCTCCGGTCTTGCCGAATGCATAGCTGCTTCCGTTGATGTCGATCGACATGCCGTCGATGAAGACCCAGGATGCCGGATCCTTCATCTTGACCCACAGTGTGACCGTGCCGGGACCGGTGGTGGAGATGCAGTAGCCGGTGATCTCCTTGTTAACATTCTTTTCGTACGCCGGGATGGTGAACGGGCCGTCGATGTGCGGATGTCCTTCGCTGTTTTGGTAAACATCGATCGAGACCGCCTCCGCCGCGACGTTGTTGCCGTTGACTCCGAGGGTGCTCTGATAAGCATAAGCTACCCCTATGCCGGCGGCGATTGCCACGATGGCTACGATGCTGATTGCTGCGATAGCGTTCCTATTCATGCTCGGTTTCCTCCTGGAACGGATGCGGTTGCGGTCTTGCATTCTTATGTAACAGTACTGTTTCTGTACGTTACTTTCACCGACGGCTCACCGCCTGTGTGCCCTGTGTCCGGGAGCGTCCGTGCGGTGAGTCCGATAGATGTTAATCAATTGATAAAACGGTATAAAAATGCTACTTTTTGAAAAAAAGATGACAAAATGTGTACAAATAGGAAGGAAGGGCGCACTTCCGTCCGCAGGTAGGGGATTTCTTATCGGTTCGCCCGGCTCTGGTACTTGTCTCTCCGATGATATTTTTCAGTTATTTTTTCACGTAGTTTATAACGCCGTGAATTTTTTTTGACATGTGTACACTTTTTGTCTGGTATAGTCTTATATAACCTCCAGAAAATATTTCGTAGCATTATAAGGGGTGATGATGATGCAAGGCAGGTATTCATCGAGACGTACTCCTGCGAGGGTCAAGCTGCTCGCAGTGGCAGCCGTGCTTCTCATGATCTTCTCCGCCTTCTCGTTCTTCAACTTCTCGGATGCGGCCCGCGATGACATCGTCAAGCGCGACACCTCCTCAATCGTCTATGACGAGAACCAGAGCTGCCTGGAGGTCGATGTCGTCTATCACCCGTTCTACGGGTCCGCTCCGACCATCACCGACGACACCAACAAGACTGTCTACGGTGTGAAGTACATCCTTGACGGCGAGGGCAAGGCCACCGTCCTTTACATCCCCCAGGGAGTCTCCCTGAATGTGGGCGATACCGTGGACGGCCACACCGTGGCCGCGATCAACACCGACGTCAAGAAGACCTATTGGGGAACCAAGTTCATCGAGACCGACAAGGCGAATCACTACGCCACGGTAATCTATAACCCCACCAATCTGAACACTTCCACTAACAACACCATCAACCACGAGAACTACGTTTACACCGTGACCGCAGTCAACACCACGATCCTCGAATCGTCCGCATCGGGTATGTATCGGAATGTAACCGACCTGAGCAAGTCCATCACCTATTACGGAACGGTCGTCTCCACCGAGTACAACCCCCAGGCGTGGGAGTTCGAGTACGAGAGGTGGTATTCCGTCAACACCTACACCACGGATACAGATGAGATTCCGGGTACGACCAAGGTCTTCATGGGCTGGAAGTTCGCCACCGCGGGAACCGTCACAGACGGAGTGTTCTCGGCCACGGCGGTCACCGGCTCTGCGTACGATCCCGGAGACATCATCAAGTACAAGTCTGCTGACAGCCATTGGTATGCGAACGGCACGCAGGTCGATCAGACCGTGGGCACCAAGGTCCAGATTCATGCGTATGCTGACTGGGGCGATTTGAAGCATGTGAAGGAAAATCCCGGATCCAATCTTACTTGGAACGATGGGAGTAAGTTTCAAAATATCGTCCTCCTCTCGGGATCCAGCGTTACATTCCCCAATATCAAGGACCGCATCGGCGGAGGCACAGGATATACCGTCCGCGCATCTAACATAGACGACGTCTATCCGGCGAGGCTGAGCGGTGACGAGTGCAAACTGACTTCCGAAGTGATAATCGACAACATCACCATGGTATACAGTTCCGGTAAGGCAGGGAACACAGTCAACATCAACGCCAACTCCAATGTCTTCATCATCGGTGATGGCATATACGCCATTAAGCAGACTGGAACCAGGAACGGTGATGGAGCTATGTATGGTCAGTTCGCCACCCTCTTCGGTGGGGACGGCGATACCAAGATGATCGTCCACAGTGGATTCTACTCAGATATCATGGGCGGAGGTGGCAAGGATCACGATTCCATCACCATCATGAACGGAGGGGTCGTCCTGGACACCATCGCGGGCGGCAGGCCCAGCGGAGGAAATAAGTCCGGAGAGACGGGAGACCTCTATCTGTATCTGACCGGACTCAAGATGTACTCCAACAGATACACGGATTACCTTCTGAATGATGAATGGAGCCATGTAACGGAATCTGGCAATCTGGAGGTCGCGGAATCCTCGATGGTAATCGGAGGGAATGCAAACTCCAAGGCCAAATCTACCCACGTCTGTCTTACGGGAACATCCGATGTATGGACCGTACAGGCTGCCGGGAGAGATGCCAAATCCTCCTCCATTACCCAAAATGCCGAATTGGAGATTTCCGGAAAGGCTGTGGTGAGAAATGTTGCATGCGGAGCAGTTACCGATGCCAATAATGAAACCGGCGGCAAGAACACGGTCGGCGGGGACATCATCATCAATGTCAGGGATTCTCCGATGGTAGCGAATCTCGTGGGCGGAGGATATGATACCTATTTCGCGTCCAACGGCCCTACTTACGTGGACGGTAACATATTCATCAACCTCAACGGGGGCACTTTCGGTAATGTCTACGGCGGCGGACTGAGAGGCGCGATCGGTACCGTTACCCAGCCCGTCGATATCCACATCACCATCAACAGCGGAGTCACTGTCGTCAAGGATGTCTACGGCGGCGGCAGCGGTACCTTGGTCAAGATCAAGCATTCCAACACTGCCGGAAACGCAATCACTCAGGGAAATGCTGCTTACAAGGATTCTACCGGTATAGCCTCTGTCTATGGGGACATCGACATCACTATGAACGGCGGAACAATCAACGGAAGCCTTTACGGAGGCGGCAAGTCCGTTCCGACGATAAAGACCTATGGTGGCAAGACCATATTCGACGCGCCCAGAGGCAGTGTTGCAGCGGTCTACGGGGACACAACCGTAAACATCAACGGCGGAACAGTCCTGAAGGACGTGTACGGGGCGGGAAGAGGAATCGATACCAGTCTTCTTGCGGACAATCAGAATGCTGTCGATAACGAATATTCTTCCATATTCGTGATCATGAACAAGGCAGAAAACGGACAGATTACCGATAAGTTGGAATTCGGAAGCATTCCCTGGGCATATCAGGATTTACTTTCAAGCACCAAGATCAAGGTTACCTTCCATACGACTAGCATGTCGATGTACGAGGAGTACGCCAGTGTCTCTGGGGACACTCATGTGAACGTCAGCGGCGGCACCATAGGTGGAGGCGTCTACGGAGGAAGCGCGCTCGGAAAGGTCTACGGTCATACCCACGTCCACATCACCGGCGGAACCATCGAGGGCACCGTATATGGCGGAGGACTCGGAGTCGAGGGCAGGATTTCCGTTACTGGTAACAGGTACGTGACGGTTGGAGGAAGAGCATACATCAAGGGCTCCGTCTACGGAGGTTCTGCATTGGGAACCGACGGTCTCGTCCTGGTGTTCAGCCCCACCTCTACTACAGTGGAAGCGGGAGATGTTCTCACTGCGGGCAGTAAGGAGTACGTCGTAAGTGCGGTGAATACCGACGTAAAGGCGGACGAAAAAAACGGTCCAAAGTTTGTCGTTTTGAACGGTAATGCGTATGTCGTCGATCTCAACGGATCTGCAAAGAAAATCGGAGATACCGTTAAGTCGGGGAGTACCTACACAATCAAGGGCATCTACAGTACCATACTGACTGCAGGTACCGGAGAGAAGTTCACCGATGACAGCGATTCGATTATCTACCTCAAGGCGGGAACCGTGGAAGGTTCAGTCTTCGGAGGCGGTTTCAAGGGCCTTACCTACGGAGACACACAGATATTCGTCGGCAAGGACAGTCTGCCTCTGGCCGACAATGATGTGCTTCCTGACACCAACTCGGAGACTGCTATCTCCATCGGCGGATCCATCTACCTCGGAGGAGACGTCGGAGTCATCGAGAGCAGCGCCGACGCATACACCAAGAACATGGTGATGGGCGGCGGAGAGCTGTACATGGCCAAGGATTCCGAATCGGAGAACCTGACCTTCACCGGCAGTATCATGGGATCCGGTAACTCCTGTCTGACGAGAGGGGAGACCACCATCTACCTCAAGGACCTCATCTCCTTCTCCGCCATCTCCGCGGAGTCCATCCACCGTGCAACCTACGTGACCGTCGACGGATGTGTCCTGGAACTCAACGGAAGGGCAACCGTCGAGAACACCCTGGCCAACGTCAACAACACCCAGTACAGCCTCTACAGGATCGAGCACCTCAACCTGAAGGGAGGCACCATCCTCGTTTTCAACGCCGCCGTGAACTACATCTACGAGCTCAACAGCCTGAACGCCAACGGCGACCCCACCACCGCCACATCCCCCTCGAACAAGATCGTCATCGGCGGAGGTAACCTGTTCATCCTCAAGGAGATCGACTGGGGCGTTGTCCCTCATAAGGGACATACATTCAATGTCGACGCGACGACATACACCGTCGATTCCGTCAATACCGACATCCTGACGGTACCGTCTGGCGATTACGCGGGGGCGAAGTACATCGTCACCTCCGGCACGAACGTCACCGTCGTCGACAAGAACGGAACCACCATTGACAAGAACAAGACATTCATCGTTGGAGGAACGACTTACAAGGTGACTTCCGTCAACACTGACATCCGGGAGATTCCCTCGGGTGACTATGCGGGTATGAAGTACATCGTCACCACGGGCACCAAGGCCACCATCATCGACTACGTCGTGTACACCGAGGCTTACGGTATGGCCAACGGTTACACCATCCTTGCCGAGAGGAGCGACGAGCAGAGCTACGGTGTGCTCGCCCTCGGAGACCCCGACTCGCTGGGCGGATTCGTCCTCCTCAGGTCGGGAACCTTCGTCAAGGCCGATTACTCCGACCTTTCTGAGGACTGCCGCTGCTGGTATCTGGCGGGAACCATCAACAACGAGGTCACCGTCACCGCGGGATACGACAGCTCCAAGGAGGTGTCGGTCAGCATGCCCTCCCTGCAGAGCGGATCCAAGTACCGTTACACCGGAGGAACCTTCGTTCCCGACTCCCCCGGAGTGGACGACTACATCTCCACCAGCGGCGACCACCCTCAGGAGGGCAAGTTCCAGGTGAGGTTCGGAATCGGTACCGCCCTCAATGACAACGAACGCCTGGTATTCGTGGACGATCCCCTCCACCCCGAGTACGGAGCCCTCATGAGGAACGACTTCGGACAGCTCGACCCCATCATGGGCGATCTCGAGGGTCTGGTGCAGGTGCGCGACCCTTACATGGTCATCCGTGTGGAGAGCCTTGTCGAGGAGTTCAGGTACCTCGGATACGTCCTGATGTACGTCAACGAGGTCGTGGAGGTCGACCTCGGCGGAGGCAACCACTCATATGTCGTGGTCAACACCATCCAGACCAAGGTGCACATCTACGTCCAGGCGGCCGAGTTCAGCAACACCTCCATGGACATCAGCATCGTCAACGGAACCGGTAGCTCCATCTTCACCATCCCGGCCGGAAAGGCGGGTTACGACCTCATCGTGGATTCCGTCACGCCTCTCGAAGGAGCTAACGGTGTGTCCGCCTTCAACCTCACCGCGGTCAAGAACGCCGACAACACCCCCGGATGGACCAACAGCCTGGGTACCTTCGTCCTGCGTACCGACGGTTCCGCACCCGTCACCAACGTCGGAACCCTGCAGGGAGGATACCCCGCGTCGCTGAAGATCCAGGTCAATTCGTTCACCGGCACGGGAGTTGAGAAGTACGTCCTCGCCCTCCGCATCGTCTACAACGGGGCCACCGAGGCATCCTTCACCCTCACGCTCCTGGTCTCCAAGACCCCCGACGTCAGTATCATCTTCCACGTCGACGACAGCACCCAGCTGAAGTACACCTACAGCTACGGCACCGTCGTCACCCTCCCCGACTGTCCTCCCACCAACGACAACTTCGTAGGCTGGTACACCGACATCGCATACAACAACCCCTACACATTCACGCTCCCCGTCACCAGGAACCTCGAGCTCTACGCCCGCTACATGTACACCGTGACCATGGACTACATGGACGGTACCACCTCCGTGGTGTATGTCACCATGCCCAGCGGAGTCATCGGAGCCATGTCCAACCCGGTCAGGCCCGGATACAACTCCCTCGCCGCGTACACCGAGACCGAATACGAGCACACCTGGGATCCCGCCACCGGCATCGTGACCCAGGATATGACCCTGTACGCCCGCTGGTCCGGATGGAACGTCAAGGTGGAGTTCATGTGGGGCGACACCCCCGTGGATCTCGACCCGTCCAAGGCCGAGCACCACACTGGGGACCTGCTGGACTGCCAGATCATGGAGTTCGGTACCAGGTTCAACACCTCCGATACCTTCACCATCCCCGGAGAGGGAGACAGGGTCATGACCCTGCTGGAGTGGGCCCAGTACAACCTGGAGAATATCCAGGCGTACCGCGACGGAGGTTACAGGTTCATCTACTGGACCTACCAGGTCATCGACGCCTCCGGAAAGGTCGTCCCCGTGTACACCGATTCGTATCTGTCTGAGGTGGAGCGTCTGAAGACTGAAGGCGGCCAATACTACAAGGATACCGATAATCACTATGTGGTTGTCCTCAACGCCAAGGTATCCCATGTAGCCGTCAGCATCCTGATGGATTCCTCCGTCATCGAAGAGGGACAGTCGGTCGACAACCTCGCCCTGGTCGATCCTCCCACCTCCTTCCTCATCTTCCCCACCGACGACGAGCACACCCCCTACGAGATGATCATCTCGCTCAACGGCGCTACCCGCCCCGGATACTCGCTCGGCGGATGGGAGATCGCCGATTCTGAGGACGGCAGTTTCGTGTTCGTGAACCGTCCCGAACCCCCCGTAGTCTATCCGGCGGGTACGGTCATCACGCTGAGGGTCAGCCCCAATGGGGAGGAGGGTTTCCCATACATCGGCGAGTTCCTGGTCTCCGGCAGCGTGGCGGAGACCATCAAGATAACCGATGACGGTGCGGCACGCATGGAGGGAAACGCGCCCGACAATCTGGTGATCAAGTTCCAGTCCAAGTGGACGAGGATCCCCTACAGTGTATCCATCGCCAACCCCGCACACGGAACCATCTTCGCCACCTACTACGACGTGGTTACCCATGAATACGTGAGGTTCACCGACACCACCCTCTACTACGGCGATTCCGTCTCCGTCATCTTCACCCCCGACGCGGGTTACGCGTTCCACCATTGGTACAGCAGCGGAGAGGGACTGTTCGACGTCATCGACAGCATCTCCACGACCTTCGTCGTCCAGGGAGACACCAACATCTCCGCCTACCTCATCGGCCCCCAGATAGTCAAGGTCTTCGTCGAGTACGAGGGGCTCTACAACGAGGTCGCCGTGAACGACAAGGTGAACGCCGAGGGCACCGAGTACACCGTGAAGGGCATCAACACCAACACCCTCTCCACGGACAGGCACGTCCAGTTCATCGTCACCGACAACGAGAACAAGTACGTCACCGTCGTCTATCATCCCTACAACGTCCCGGTGAGCATCAACGATACCATCAGCGCCGGCGGCAACGATTACACCGTGACCGCGATTAACACCGATGTGCTCTCCGATGCCGAGCAGGGCGCCAGGTTCATCGTCACCGACGATGTGAACAATTACGTCACTGTCATCGCATTCTACGTGGATCCGGTCCTTATCCCCAATCTCTACTGGGAAAACGACGATACCAAGGTGTACTTCACCGAGTCGGACTACATCTCCGATTTGGGCCCGAACCATCATACTGTTGTCATGTACACCGGAACCGCCGTCCTCGGTACCCACGACCTGTATCTCGAGGGAAGGTCCTTCGGTGCGGAATACAAGCTCGGAATGCCGATCACCTCCACCACCCTGCAGAACAACTATTACATCATGACCCCGAGGACACTCTACGCCATGTCCGCAGTGCCCGAGGGAGAAGTCCTGTATGATACGGACCAGCATCTGTATTTCGTCGTGACCAACGAATACAACAACGAAGCGACCGTTACCAAGGTGGGCGATAATGCGACCGCTCTATCCGTCGGAGAGACCGTTACTGCCGGCGGCAACGATTACACCGTTGTCGGCATCGGCCCGGATGCGGTAGAAGACTGCACCGACATGCAGAAGCTGTCCCTCTTCGGAGGAGTCATCTACCGTTACGGATACATCTCCGTTTACACAAATGATGTCAAGAACCATGTGTATGATTCCGAATGCGATGATCCCGCAGGGGTCGGAACCGGTATCTCGGCCCTCACGGAATACGTGCTGTGGTATTATTACACAGACATCACCGACCCGGAGGTCAACAAGTCTACTGACATCTTCCTGACCCTCGAGCCTGGATACTACTACTTCAACAATCTAGACGGTACCCATATCGACCAGAGCACGAATGTTTCGAAGAACGTCAACGTGACCTCCTATGCGGATGCCAAGCTGGTCATCCACGGTACCGTCACCAGGGACCACTACACCATCCACATCTACTACGGTACCGACTATCCCGCTGCAAGCGGAACCGACCGCACGGTGACCGACGTCTACTACGGCGACAACTACCTCGAGGTACTGTCCAGGTCCCCGAATCCGACGGTGCCGGACACCGGGTACTCCGTCTACGCGTGGTACCTGTACGGCAGCTCCTTCGAAATCATTGACAGCAGCATGATCGTCTCCGGCATCCTGGGAGAGGAGATCGTGGTCTACGGAAGGTACGTCGAATCCACCGACACCACGGATATCTGGATCAGGACCGAGGACCTGAACGGAACCTACACCGTGCCGGATGCACCGCAAACGGTCACGCAGAACGGTACCGTCTATTACTGCGTCGACGCGAAGCCTGGTTTCGTCGCCAAGTACGACGTGGATACGGGCGTCACGCAGGACGGTCTGAGGACGAAGGTCTACGCATCCTCAAGGTCGATCGGGGGTAATCCCATAGCGATCCCGGTGAGCGAAGGCTACGTGGTAGTCATCACCTACTACCGCGCCATAGTCTCGGTCACCATCACCGATGCGGTCCACAGCGGATCGACAATCCCCTACAAGTACGGCGAGACCGTGGAACTGGTGCACAGCGAGGACGACGAAGATACCCATTACTCCGGATGGCTGAGGAACGGATCATCTCTGACCGTCCCCGTCGACGGATACTCCATCAGTCTCGACGATGTCGATGACGGGAGCATAACCATCACGGAGGACTCCGAGACCCGCAAGTACAATGTCTATCTCCTGACCTCCCAGGCCGAGATCCACCAGGGATCCACTAATCTCGGAAATACCGTGACCCTGTCCATACCCTACGGTACTTCAATCGCTACGGATGGCGAGGATAGCCGTGTCTTAATCATCGGCGGAGTCAGGTACTCCATCAGTATGGATGAGGAGGCCATGGGGAAGTATTACAAGCTCGCGGAATGCAATTGGTTTGGCGTCCCCGGATCCGTCACCGGCGACGTATCCATAACCTACCAGTGGGTACCCAAGACCTACACCCTGAGGATCGTATACGATGACACCGTCACCGTCTCGGGCACCAAGGGAATCGATTGGATGCTCTTCAACAATGTGCAATACATCGTGAAGGAGACCGATCCCGATATCTACACCGTATCCGGAGGCGACTACGCCGGCGTTAAGTACATCGTCCACAATACCAAGGCGATTGTGTTCTTCGTCCCCGACGGAGTGACCGTCAAGGCAGGCGACACGGTCGACACATACACCGTGGCAAACATCGCGGCGGTGAAGGAGACCACGTCGGGTATCAAGTTCATCGTGACGGACTGGGTCAACCGTTATGTCGCCGTCATCGACAAGAACGGTCAGACCGTGAACGTCGACGACACCCTGGTCCAGAACGGCCCCGACCACACCGTCACCGTCACCCCTGACTCTCTGGAATACGGGTCCATCATCAGACTGACCCTCGTGTTCTCCGGATACTTCACCATCGACACCGCCAAGTCCACCTACCTCAACCCGGCCGGCGGTGCCTATGCACTCATCCCCGACAAGCAGTCCTCGCTGCAGAACTACCAGATCCAGTTCTTCGTCACCGGCGACATGGAGATAACCATAGTCTCCAAGTGGGTCGGAAAGCACGTGGACTTCTACATCCAGGCACCCGGTTCGGACCATGCCGACATCAACACCGACATGACCCTGCTGATCGGTCAGGGTGAGACGATGTACCTCAGGATCTCCGATTACGAGTACATCGAGAGCCTTTACGAGGACGGATACTACTTCGACGGATGGTACACCAGCACCAACTTCAAGTCCCAGCCGACCGTCACTCTGAGCGAAGGGTTCTACTGCTTCAAGCTGAGCAGCAATAACGACGACATATCCCTCTATGCGAGGTACGTCAAGCTGCCCACAGGGGACTACGATATGACCTACGACGGAACCGCACAGCACGTATCGGTGAAGCCCGAGATCGAGGTGCCACTGAACATGTCAGCGGTCACTTACAGCTACGACGCGGTCTCCATCGGCGACATCTCGATCACCAACGTGAACGATTCCATCAACCACAAGACGATCAGCTACACCTTCACTCCCAGCAAGATATACACCACGAAGGTGGACGGAGTAGAGCGCTACGTGATGATCGAGAACGAGGGCAGGCACGCCTACGGAACCATCGAACATCCTCTCCAGTTCACCCTTAACATGAGCAAGCGCGCCGCCATCGTCGTCGCCGACAGCGCATGCAAGGTCTACGACGGAACCGCACTGTCCTGCGACGGATACTCCGTGTACGGCCTGGTGCCCGGAGACAGCATCGGAACCGTCAACGTCACCGGAAGTCAGACCGCCGCAGGTTACAGCGCCAACACCGCAGCCATCGATCCCCTCGATCTCAACCCCAACTACACAGTCACATATTACAAGGGAACCCTGCTGGTCATCGGCACCTCCCAGGCATCGGTCTCCCTCACAACCTCCGCTGACGAGGTGGTACTCTCCGGCAGCGACCCGATAAGCGTCGTGTACTCCGAGGGTTCCGTCACCGTCACCCAGGGAACCTTCGTGAAGACGATCTCCGGCAACAGGGTCGAGCTGAGCATCTACTGCGACATGGAGATCACCGCCTCCGGCGCACCTGCTCTGAGCATCGGCCCCGGATGCATCGTGACCCTGGCCGTGCACGGCGACTGCACCTTCATAGGAGGTGCAGGCTACGACGGTATCGCAGTGGCCGCCTCGGCGAGTCTGACCGTCACCGGTACCGGAAGCCTCACTGTCAAGGGTAACGGCGGAGCCGAGGCCACGGGCGCAGGAAGCGGTATCGGACTGGTCTCCGGCACCCCCGGACCCATCAGCATTACCCGTATGAAGAGCCTCTCTGCATACGGATACGGCGAGCTGGCATTCGGTATCGGAGGCGCCGGCAGTACGGTCACCATCGAGGAATCCACCATCGCCCTGGCGCGCGGAGGATTCGCCGGTGAGACCGGTGTACAGATCGGAGGTCCTGCGATCGGCGGCAGGACCGTCACCATCACCGATTCGACGGTTATGAGCGCCCTCGGAGGCGCGCACTCCGCGGCGATAGGCGGAGTATGTCAGACCGCTGAGGATGCCAGCAGGAGGAACGCCATCACCATAGTCGGATCGACGATAACGGCCACCGGAGGAATCAACGGCGCCGCCATCGGATACGGCGGAGCATCCGTCTACACCGGACAGGGCTTGTGCGTCATAGAGATAACCGAACTCTCCCACATCACGGTCACCGGAGGCAAGTATGCGGCCGGCATCGGTACCGGCTACCGCCATGCCAACCTCACCGGATTCATCGACGGTACCGTCTCCGTCACGGCCACGTCCAGAGACTCTTCTCAGACCCAGGACGGCATCGCCAACCACACCGTGGCCCAGGACCTCGGATACGGAATCATCGATACAACGGCGGAGGGAGCCGGACTGACGACGGTGTACTTCTACCGGGTGTTCATCCCCACGCCCGTTCCCGTTCCACCCACCCCCTGAACGGGTGTGAGGGAGTACATCTGGCACATGTCTTTTTCAGATCTCTGTTCAGTCCGATTCCGTCCAGTATCCGATTGCGCTTCGATATAAAACTATCTAAATAGTCAGAGACCATTCGGGGACTCATGGCAAAGAAGGACGACAAATCCGCAGGACAGAAACTGGAGGAGAAGCTCCTCATCAAATCCGAGGCCATCGGGGAGAAGAAGAACGGTCTCCTCGAGGAGGCCCAGGCATACGGAGAGGAGTACAAGAAGTTCCTCGAGCACAAGACCGAGAGGGAGATCGTGGACTACACCATCCCCATCGTCAAGAAGCTCGGCTACAAGGAGTTCGTGTACGGCACCAAGTACAAGCCCGGCGACAAGGTATATTTCAACAACCGCAACAAGAACCTCATCACCATGACCTTCGGTAAGAAGCCCTTGACCGAGGGAGTCAGGATCAGCGTCGCGCACGCCGACAGCCCCCGTCTGGACTTCAAGCCCAATCCCCTCTTCGAGGCCACCGACATGGCCTTCTTCAAGACCCACTACTACGGAGGCATCAAGAAGTACCAGTGGACCACCATCCCGCTGTCCATCCACGGTGTGGTCACCCTCACCGACGGCAAGACCGTCAAGGTGACCATCGGAGAGGACGATGACGACCCCGCCTTCTGCATCACCGACCTCCTCATCCACCTGGCCTACGACCAGGTCCAGAAGCCCGCCGCCAAGGTCATCGACGGGGAGCAGCTGAACATCCTCATCGGATCCTGGCCCCTCGACGACGACAAGGTGCAGTCCAAGGTCAAGCTCAACATCATGAAGATCCTGAACGAGAAGTACGGCATCACCGAGGCCGACTTCCAGTCCGCCGAGCTGTGCGCCTGCCCCGCCTACAAGCCCAAGGACCTGGGACTCGACAGGTCCATGATCTCTGCCTACGGTCAGGACGACAAGGTCTGCTGCTTCGCGCAGTTCAAGGCCGAGACCGAGACCAAGAACCCAGAGTACACCTCCATGATGGTCTTCGCCGACAAGGAGGAGACCGGATCTGACGGACCTACCGGTATGAGGTCCGTCTTTTGGAAGGACTTCCTGGAGGACGTCGGAGCGGCCTGGGGCTACTCCGTGAGGCACATCCTCAGGAAATCCCTGTGCCTCTCCTGCGACGTCAACGCCGCCGTCGATCCCGGATGGCCCGAGGTCTTCGAGGCCAGGAACTGCTCCTACCTCGGAAGGGGCCCCGTGGTGTCCAAGTACACCGGAAGCAGGGGAAAGTACTCCACCAACGACGCCTCCGCCGAGACCATGGGCTACCTCAGGAGCATCCTCGAGGAGGCCGAGGTCCCCTGGCAGGTCGGCGAGCTCGGAAAGGTCGACGTGGGAGGAGGAGGCACCATCGCCTCGGAGATCTCGATCCACAACATCGACACCATCGACATGGGCGTTCCCGTGCTCTCGATGCACGCCCCCATGGAGGTCACCTCGAAGGTGGACGACTACCTCCTGTACAAGGCCATGAAGGCCCTCTTCGCCAGCAAGAAAGCGAAGGATTTCTGAACGTAAAAAGCCGGGGGTCTTAGACCCCTGGCACATCATGTTTTTACGGATGATTGCATCCGGTGCGGTCATTCCTTGACGGCTTCGTAGATGTTGACCGCGCCGAAGTTCTTGGAGTGGACGACCACGGTCTTGAACCCTGCCTTCCTGAACTTCTCGGCCATGACCTCTCCGTGGGGGAAACCGCGGATGGAGTTGACCAGCCAGTCGTAGGCGGGGCCGTGTCCGTCGATGCTCTCGCCCTTGTCGTACTTCCTGCCGATCTTCTGGACCCTGTGCTTCATGTAGAGGTTGTAGAAGTAGCGGACGACCCTGTTGTCGGGGGTGGCCATCTCGGCGATGACCGCCTTGCCTCCGTGCTCCAGGACCCTGTAGAATTCGTCGATCGCTTTCTGCACGTCGGTGACGTTCCTGAGCATATATCCGGAGGTGACGACGTAGAAAGATTCGTCGGGATACTGCAGGTCCAATGCGTCTCCCACTTCGAATTTCACGGGTTTGGGGAGGTTCTTCTCGGCCTGTTTCATCTCCGCGTACTTCAGCATCTCGGGGGTGATGTCGATACCGACGACCTCTCCCTCCGGACCGACCTTCTCCGCCAGGTAGTAGGCGATCTCGCCGGTGCCGGTACCGATGTCCGCGCACTTCTTCCCGGTGAGGTCTCCGGCCAGTTTCATCATGTACTGGTGCCATCCCTTGATCATCTTGAGCGACATGATGTCGTTCATTTCGTCATAGTAGGATGCAATCTCGGTGAACACGTCCTTGACGTATTCTTCCTTGCCTTCGAACTGTGTTCCGTTGCTCTTGATTTCTTCCTCTGCCATGTTACCGCCTCAGATTACGCAGTTCCCTACGATATAACCGATCACCAGCAGCAATCCGAACTGCCAGTTGTGTTTGAATGCCATGGGGACCAGCAGTCTGTTGCATCCCGCATCGGTGGGTGCCTTCCTGCTGTTCTCGTACAGTGCGTGAGCGTCGACCAGGCATATAAATGCCAATGCGCAGAACCAGTGGACGCATCCGAATGTGATCAGCACGAAGAGTATCGGATATCCGATGAAGTTCTCAATCAGGTAAAGTTTCATGCCGCTCTCATAGGACATGTGTCCGGAGAGGGTGCCCACCTTCGATTTCTTGTCCTCGTAGTAGTCTCTCATCTCGTTGCCGCTGAGTACGGCGGTGATCATGAAAGCGTTGGGCAGCGACAGGAGGAGCACCTCGGTGGAGATGCTTCCGGACATCACGTAGTAGGTTCCCAAAGGCATCAGGATGCCCATGAGCACGAATACCCCAATCTGTCCCAGACCCAGGTATTTGTAGGAAACGCCCACGGTATACATGGCCGCTCCGCCGAGACCCAGGATGCCGAAGATCAGGATTCCCCATCCGATGTACCATATGAATACGAGACCGCATAACGCCACGATCCCCAGGCAGGCCATTCCTGCCAGGAACACCTTCTTGGCACTCAGTGTGCCGGTGACCAATTCGGGCGAGCGGGTGTGGTTCTCCTCTGTATCCGTTCCCTTGACGAAGTCGCCGTAGGTGTTCAGGATATTGGCCGCCGACTGCAGGAGAATGCAGCAGGCCACGGTCATCAGGAAGATCCACCAGCAGAAGGTGCCGTCGTGATAGCTAACAGCTCCGCCGATGAGTGCGGGAATTATCGCTCCGTGGAGCGTCCACGGGCGGAAGACGTTGAACCATCCCGCTTTCACGGGTTTTACATCGGCCATGCGGGACCATTGGTGAACTCTTAAAAGAACCCTCGCTTATCGATAAACGATAATTTTATAATGATTATTGAAAATCGATAGGGTATGAGAGGCGACCTGCACACACTGAAGAAGGTATGTCAGTACGGTTCCCGCGTCATGCTCGGGGGAACGGCCGTAATCATAGCGGTCCTGGCGGCATATCTGGTCATAGGTGTTGCATCATTCTTCTCCGACGGGATGGCATCGTTCCTCCAGGACTGTATCGGCATCCGCTTCGAGGGTCACACCCCCCTGCAGGTCGGAGCTGCATACTTCGCGATAGTCGCCATCCTCGTTCTGGCGGTCGTCACCGTGTTCGTCACCTACTTGGTCATGACCTCCATCAGCACCGAGCACAGCCCCTTCACCGAGACCAACACCCGCCCTGTTCTGAGGCTGTCCCAGATATACCTGATTGCAGCGATTATGATGGGTGTTCTCGGACTCCTCGGACCGCACGGAATCCTCTTCGCTGCCTTCGTCTTCTTCGGCTGCATATTGGTGTCCGTTATCCTCTACAGCTTCGCATTGATCATCCGTTACGGATCCGTCCTTCAGAACGAATCCGACCATACCCTGTGATACCATGGCCATAATTCTCAGATTGGACAGGGTGATGGCCGACCGCAAGATTACGCTTAATCAGTTGGCGGAACTGGTGGGGATCAGCAACGTGAATCTCTCCAACATCAAGACCGGGAAGATCTGCGCCATCCGCTTCTCCACCCTGAACGGGATCTGCAAGGCCCTGGGGTGCCAGCCCGGGGACATCCTCGAGTATACCGAGGATGAGGATTGGGAGTGATTTATTGTTTAATGATTATCATTAAAAATTTCATGATAGTCAATATATTAATATCCCCTCGTCTTTCACAGCGGCATGAAGATGATTGTCAAACTGCTGACCAGCACCGCTTTCATGATGGGGCTCGCAGTGGTTGTCTCCCTGCTCACCAACCAGTTCGTCACAGGCGTCTACCCTGACTTCCTGGCCAAGGACAGCGGGCTCCGCAGCAACATTACCATCTTCCTGTTGGCATGCATGCTGACCGTCACCATGTCCAGGATCCCCTACAACGACCTGAATCCTGTGAAGAACGCCAAATCCGTGGCGAGAGCGATCTTCCTCGGATTGGTGGTGGCATCCTCGATTCCCCTCATTGCATACTTCCTCCTGAAGGATTCCCCCGAGTACGGAAAGTACGCCGTGGGACTGGTATTCCTGGCCGCCACTCCTTTTGCCGGTTCCGTGGGACCTCTCTCCCTGATTCTCCGCGGAGACCTGGAGCATGCACTCAGGTCCACCATCGTCGTTTACATCGTCTCGCTCGTGTGGATTCCGTTCATCGTATGGCTCACTCTCGGCGAGACCGTTGACATGACCCAGGTGGTCATCGTGGTCCTGGAACTGATAGGTGTGCCCCTGGTGGTATCACGTGCCATCACTTGGGTGAAGATCGACAAGACCGTCATGGCAGTAGTGCTCAACTGTATCATCGCCTTCCTGGTATGGGTCTCGGTGGGATCCACCGATTTCGGCAAGGCAGGTCTTACCGTGATGGCAGTGTTCATGATCATCGCAGCACTCCGCGATATCGGTCTGGGTCTTTCCTCCGAATACGTCGAGAAGAGGATGAGGATCTCCTGGTCGCAGAGGGTCACTGACATCCTGATGATCTCCTACAAGAACAAGGGAATCGCCCTCGCCCTGTGCGCTTCGGTCCTCACCGGGCCCGCCATCGGCAGCGCGATGGTCGCCATCGCGGCATCCATCGTCGTAGAGGTCTGCTGGGTCGCCTTCATGGATTCCGTCCTGTTCTCCAAGGGCAGGATGGAGAGGGAGCTCGCCTCCGACCGCGAGGCCGGCATCAAAGAAGTCTGGGAGTGAACCCTCACCTACGCAACGAGGGCACGTTCCCGTACTGGGTGTACTCGAAGTACTCCTCCAGTTTCGGGACGTCCCTCCCTTTCAGCGGAACCACTGTGTCCTCCGGGGATAGGGTGCCGTAGAGCATCTCCCCCTCGGGGTCGTAGTCCTTCATCCTTCTCTGCTCCCTGCTGCGTCCGTTCGCGTAGCAGTAGATGCAGTTGTGCAGGCAGGTGTCGTAGCTCCCGATGTCTATGTTCTTCACGCACCTGCATCCGACCCTCAGCGGGGTGTCCATCTCCTCGAAGGGGATGTCCAGGGTGCGCATCATCTGACGGTCGATGCATCCCCTGGGTTCGATGCCGAACCTGCTAAGATCGTGCTTGGCGCAGCAGTAGCTGAGCTTCATGCCGTACCTCTCGGCGATGGGGACCATCATCTCCGCCATGGCGTCCATCTCCGCGAAGGTCACCGAGCGGAGTTCCGGCCTGTCATGGAGCTTGCCGTACATCTCCAGGAAGCTGAAGGTGCATCTGCGGGTGTATCCCTCCAGTTCTCTGCAGAGCAGTTCGAACTTCCTGCGGTGGTATTCCACGCCGATCCTGTCGTTGAGGATGATGGGGTCGTACCTCCATATCATGCGGTCGGCCCCGATCCTCTCCGAGATGGTCTTGAAGGCGTCGGCCACGTCGGCCTTGAAGGGCACCTCTGGCTCTATGTCCCGCCCGTAGGGGGTGAGGGTTACCTGGAACAGTGCCAGGTGCCCCATGGACGCTATCTCTTTGAGATGCGGGATGACGGGTGCCGGGTTCTTGGTCACGAAAATTATGGCATCGACGTTCTTGGGGTCGAGGTCGATGCGGTATACGACGTTGGCAACCATCGGGTTGCGGACCAGGCAGTACCCGGCGCGCAGGCGGTTCATCATCCATTCCATGTGGAATGCCGGGATGTCCGTCCGCCTGCTCGCCGAGATTATCATGCCCTTGTCTACGGTCCTTTGGTATTAAGCGTTTATTCGCTCGGGGGTTCGTGCCCGTCGATGTACTCCACGGGGGTCAGCTTGAGTCCCACGACTCCCGCGATGATGAGCGCCAGGCAGACACCCATTCCGAGGGTGAACTCGTTGTCCTCCAGACCGAGCGCGTACGATACGACCACGGTGAAGAACACTCCGATCCCGATCCAGACCGCGTAGGCGGTCGTGAACGCGATACCGAGTCTCATCGGGTACTCGAGGCAGATCATGCTGAGCACCAGGAATATGATGGTGACCGCATCCCACATGGGATCGGTGAACGAATTCGTGTAGGCGAGTCCGATGGACCAGCCGAGCTGCAGGAATCCTCCCGCGATGATCAGAAGCCATGCCAATACTGTATTGTTCATCTCCATCATATCACCCCGAAATCAACCTCACTCCGACGATACCCACGACGATCATGACGATGAATACCATCTTTCTGACGGTCAGCTTCTCCTTGTAAAGCACGCGTCCTGCCAACACGATACCCGCGGCACCGATTCCGGCCAGAATGGAGTATGATACTCCGGGTCCGATGTTGTCGGGGTTCGAGGGGATGGACAGCAGGTAAAGGCACAGGAGCACCAGCACGACGGCCGAGATGCCCCAGCCGAGCTTCTTGAAGTTCTCGGATTTGTCGAGACATATCACCCAGCAGGGCTCTATGATACTCGCTATAATCAGAATGATCCATGCGGTTCCGACGTCCATTATACCACCTGTCCGGCGATGCCAGACTAATGGAAAGTGATCTGTTAGTGCCAATGTATATTATCGCACGAACATGTACATTCAGGCAGCCATGAACGCAGACGAATTGGAGACGGTCCTGAACGGGTTCGCGGAACCGGAATACAGGGAATTCAGCCTGAAACTGACACCGGGAGCGGACCGCATGCTGGGCGTCCGTTCCCCCAGATTATGGGAGATTGCGAAGTAGATCTGCAAGGGCGACTGGAGGGAGTTCCTGTCGTATCCCTCCCGCAGCCACGAGCACACCATGATCCGTGCCAAGGTCATCGGCACTGCCAGGATGGGTATAGACGAGAGGATCGGATACACCGAGGAGTTCCTCCCGGAGGTCACCAACTGGGCCGTTAATGACTGCCTCTGCAGCTCGTGGAAGCTATCCAAGAAGGATGATCCGGAGAAGCTCTGGGACTACTGCGTGGAGCTCGTTGGGAGGCATCAGGAGTTCCCCTCGAGGGTGGGCGCCGTGATGATGCTCACCCACTTCGTAGATGATGAGCACGTGGACCGGGTGAACGACATCCTGGTGTCCTGCCCCCGCTGCGGATACTACCTCGACATGGGGGTGGCGTGGACCCTCTCCATGTGCTACGTGAAGTTCCCGGAGAGGACCGAGGAGGTTCTGTTCGACGGCAGGCTGGAGACCGAGGTCCTCAGGATGACCGTACGTAAGATATGCGACTCGTACCGCGCGGACCCCGCCGACAAGGGGAGGCTGAAGGCCCGTCTGAAGGGACTCACTCGGAGATCTTCCTGATTTCCTCGAAGATGATGTCCGCGTTGGCGTCGCCGACCCTGGCGCCGCGCCTCTCGAGGAAAAGCCAGTCCCTCTTCTCGCATTCCTCCTTGAAATCGGGGCTGGTGACCGCGATGACCCTTCCGTTGGGGAGGGCGTTGGAATCGAGGATCATCTTCATGATGTGCTTCGGGACGCAGACCACGATCCTGTCGAAGAGCTTGCAGGTGTAGTCGATCTTGCCGAGGAAGTCCTTCTTCCTCTGGACCGCTTCGTAATCCTCGGGGGAGTCCATGACCTCTTCGGCGGGATAGGGCATGACGGTGTAATCCGCGGGAATGTAGCCGTACTTGCTGGTGATGATACCGAACGACACCTCGCAGAGCTTCTTGGTGGTGTCCTCGGTCTTGGAGGCGGTGTCGAGCCTGGCGACCAGCTTCTTGACCTCGGTGCACCTGCCGCCGAACATGTCGAAGGCGCTGGAGACACCCTTCTTCAGGAATACCGTCGAGTCGTTGGTTATGACCAGGACGAGTGTGGGGGCGTTGGGATAGGGTTTCGCCATCATGTCAGAGGCGCCCCCTGAACCTGTATGCGATGTTGCAGTTTCCTTCTGCAGACACCATGCACGGTCCCATGGGGGAGGTGGGTTTGCAGCCCTTGCCGAACATGGGGCACTGCTCTGAGGTGATGAGTCCCCTGAGCACCTGTCCGCAGCTGCATCCCTTGGCCTCCTCCGCCACGGCGGGGGTCTTGGCGAGGATGTCCTCGTGGACTTTGTGGGCGTCGAAGGCGGCGAACTCGTCGTTGATGGCCATGACCGACTTAGGGATTACAGGGAAGCCCCTCCAGTTCATGTCGATGGGGTGGAACACCTGCCTGATGATCTCCTTGGCCCTCACGTTGCCGCTGTCGCGGACGAGACGGGTGTACTCGTTCTCCGCGCGGGCCTCCTTCTCGTAGAGCTGCTTGGCGAGCATGTAGCAGGCCATGAGCATGTCGAGGGGCTCGAAGCCAGCGACGACCTGGGGGAGGTTGTACCTCTTGAGGAGGTCGTAGAAGGGATCCATGCCGGTGATGACCGCCACGTGTCCGGGCATGATGAAACCGTCGATGGTGTTCTCGCCGAGGCCGATGATGGCCTCCACGGCGGGCATGGTGTACCTGTGGCAGCTGTAGATGCTGAAGTTCTCGGGGAGTCCGCCCTTGATGAGGGGAACGCCGGTGGAGGGGGCGGTGGTCTCGAATCCCACTCCGACGAAGGTGAGGGGCTTGGTCTGCTCCCCGGCCATCCTGACGGCGTCCTCGATGGAGTAGACGATCCTGACATCGGCTCCGTCGGTCTTGGCATCGAAGAGGGAACCGATGGTGGTGGGCACCCTCATGAGGTCCCCGAAGGCACAGACGGTGACACCGTTCCTGGCGAGGGTGATGGCATCCGCCACCTCGTGGCTGGTGGTCACACATACGGGGCAGCCGGGTCCCTGGTGGACCTCGATGCCGGCATCTTCCAGCATCTGGGTCAGTCCGAATCTGACGATGGTGTCCTGGTGGGTCCCGCAGATGTGCATGAACCTTGCCTTGATTCCGAAATCGCTGATCCCGGCCACGATCTTCTTCGCGGTCGCTTCATCCCTGTACTTGAACATCACTCATCACCCGTTTCGATATCCATGCTTTTTACGCAGCAGCTCTGGCCCTCGAGGATATCGACGGGGCCGTTGCATTCGGGGCAGCAGAGCACCGGTACCGAATGTCCGGAATAGTCTCCGCCCTCCAGCGTCTTGGCCGGCCCCTCGAATCCGCACTTCTTGCACTTGAGTACGACCGGCTCGTTCTCGATAATAAGTTCGGAGCCGCTCAGTATGTTCCCTTCCGAGAGGATCTCGTAGGCGAACTTCATCTGCTCGGTTCCCAGCTGTGTGAGGTCCCCGATCCTGAGCGTGACCGAATTGACCTTCTTCACGTCGTACTTCTTCAGTTCCTCGAGGACAGCGTCCACGATGTTTGCAACAACGGAGGCCTCATGCATCGGTCACGCATGTGCACGCGTCAATAAAAAGGGTAGGGTTCCGGAAGGAAACCTGCGGAGCCAGCGTTTTTCAGGCGGACGGAATGGGACTCATTTCCTGTCTATGGCATACTGGCACATGTCGCTCACCATGCACCTGTCGCAGTGGGGGCGGTTGGGCTGGCAGATCTCCTGACCGTGCCTGACCAGGTAGCGGTTGATATCGGACCAACGTTCCCTCGGGGTAAGCTCCATCAGGGCGTACTCGGTCTCCTCCGGGGTCTTGGTCCTGACCAGGCCCATTAGGTTGGAGATCCTGTGCACGTGGGTGTCCACGCAGACCGAGGGGATTTCCATGGCGTAGCTGCGGACGCAGGCGGCGGTCTTCCTCCCCACCATAGGGAGTTTGGTCATCTCGTCGGTATCCTCGGGAACCTTGCATCCGTATTGGTCGCGGAGTATGCGGCAGCATTCGGTGATGGCCTTGGCCTTCTGGTTGGGGAAACCCGCGGGGCGGATGAGTGCGGCCACATCCGCGGGATCCGCTTCGGCTATGGCCTCGATCGTAGGATATTTGTGGAAAAGGTTGTCGGAGGCCTTCCTGGTGTTGTCGTCCTTGGTCCTCTGCGAGAGGATGGTAGCTATCAGCACGTGGAACGGGTCGCACGGCCATTCTGGGTTCAGGCCCTCTGAGTTCCTGCCAGGGTAGGCGCCGCCGGTGTAGACCCCGGCCATGCGGTCGAGGATCACCGTGATGTCCTGTTCAGCCATTGCAGCGCCTCCTCCGCCATGTAGAAGGAGCCGGTGACCAGCACCTTCTCTCCCTCCTTCCTAATCCTGACCGCCCTGTCGAGGGCCCCTGCCACGGTGTCCGCCTGTTCGGCGTCGGGGAAGTGCTTCCTCATGATCTCCAGGGTCTCCGCGGAGGGCCTGGCGCGTTCGCACTGGGGCGCGGTCACGATCACCGCCGAGGATACGGCGGACAGGTCCGCGCAGACTTGGTCGGCGTCCTTGTCGCTGAGGATCCCGAAGACCAGGACGACCTTCCCGTAGATCTCGGAGACGTCGGCTGCGAGGGCGGCGGAACCGGCCGCGGTGTGGGTAACGTCCACCAGGATGCCGTCGCCGCGGTCCTCCAGCCTGCAGGGCCATCTGACCGTACCCAAGCCCTCCTTCACATAGGGCAGGATCCTCTCCCGGTACTCCGGGAGGACTGACAGTGCCGTAAGTGCCAGCGCTGCGTTCTTGGCCCCGTTGCGGCCGGGAATGGAGAGCCTGTACTCCTCTCCCTTGAACCTGAACCTGGGGCCGGCCGGCAGGTTCTCGATCACCTCGATCTCCTCCGGATCTACGACCGTGAGCTTGGAATTCAGCTCGTGCGCCACCTTCTTTATGACATCTACGGCGGGGGAGGGGTTGAGCGTGACGGAGGGGATGCCGTGCTTGATGATCCCGGCCTTCTCGAAGGCGATCTTCTCGATGGTATCGCCGAGGAAGGCGGTGTGCTCCATGCTTATGTTATTGATGACCGCGACCTCTGGCACAATGACGTTGGTGGCATCGAAGCGTCCGCCCATGCCCACCTCCACCACCGCGAAGTCGACCCCCATGGTGCGGAAGTAGTCGAAGGCCATGGCGGTCAGCACCTCGAACTGAGTGCAGACGATGTCGCTCTCGGCCAGGTCGTCGGCGAAGTGCCTGACGCGGGCGGCGGTGCGTGCGAAGTCGTCGTCGGAGATGTCCTCCCCATCCACGGAGAAGCGTTCGTTGAACTTCAGGATGTGCGGTGACGAATATACTCCCACCCTGTAACCCGCCGCACGGAGCACCGAGGCGATGATGGCGCAGGTCGAACCCTTGCCGTCGCTTCCCGCCACGTGTATGGAACGGAAGTCGTTCTGGGGGTCGCCCATCCTGCGGAGGAGGGTGGTGATGTTGCCCAGCCCCAGCTTTATGCCGTGAATCTGCAGGCGCTTTATCCACCTCAGCTGGCGCTCGTAGTTCTCGGGTCTGCTCATTTCTTCACCGACCTGACCAGTTCGGCCACCAACTCGTTGTAGGTGCATCCTTTTGATTTGCATACTCTGCGGACAGCGTCCATCATGCCCGATCCGTACTGGGCGGCCTTCTTCTTCCTGTCCGCCAGGAACCCGAATCCCAGGTCGCAGGCCGCGTCCGAGAGGAGCTTCTTCCTCACGTCCTCGTCGATGGGGCGGAGGGCTTCGGTGGGGGCGTTCCGGGAGAGGGCCACGATGTCCTTGTCGAGGTAGGCGTACTTCATCGTCTTGCCGAAATGCCTCCCCATGGCCGCCTCGTGGGGCTTGGTGGCGGTGTAGAGCTTGGCGAGGTCCTTGGCCATCTCGTCCCTCATCTGGAGGTCCTTCATGCCCACGTACTTGTTGTAGCCGGCGAAGAGCTCGTCCGCCCCCTGTCCGCCGAGGACGGTGCCCTCGGGGCAGTTCCTCATGACGCAGAACAGGGGCATCTCGAACGCCAGGGTGAGCGGGCTCTCGGTGCCGGTGACGGAGATCATCTCCCTCAGGTTCTCCACGATGTCTCCGTCGGGGAGGTCGATGACCGTGAGCTCCAGTCCGAGCAGGGGTGCGACCTCCTGGGCGGACTCGGCATCGTGGGAGCCCCTGGCACCCACGGTGTACAGCCTCACGCTGTTCGCATGCCTCTTGGCCAGGGCGGCCACCAGGCTGGAGTCGATGCCGCCGGAGAAGGCGACCGCAACGTCCTGGCCCTCGGTGCATTTGGCCACCGATGCATCCAGGAGTTCCGCGAGGCGTTGGGAGAGTTCCGACATATGGTATAGGATGCTCTACCGTCTAATAATGGGTGCGTATGTTATTACCGAGCATACTCGGGGGTATGCGCTCCATATGTCCCTAGATAGCTTTAACTAGCCAAAAACGCATACTCTGACCCATGGATGGCGTAACACGTATCGGTGTTTCCCTCGAACCCGAGCTTCTCAACGAGTTCGACAAAGTGATTCAGAAGAAAGGTTATGTGAGCAGGTCCGAAGCAATCCGCGACCTGGTCCGCGACACCCTCGCGGAGACCGAATGGAAGAACGACAAGGAGTACATGTGCGGAGTCATCACCATGGTCTACGACCATGACACCACCGGACTGAGCGAGAAGCTCACCGAGGTACAGCACGCCGCCCTGCAGACCATCGCCACCACCATACACATGCACCTCGACCACGACAAGTGCCTCGAAATCATCGCCGTGGAGGGAGAGCTCGGGGAGCTCAAGAAACTCACCAACGATCTCGGATCCATCAAAGGGGTCCTCAGGTGTAAACTCACCATGGCCGCCAAGAAGTCCGGCCATATGCATTACATCGGCCCCAGGAACGACTGAAACTCACTTACCGGGCCTTTGCCCGGTCCCCTTTCTCACATTTCGTCGAAGGATACTATCACTGTCGCGTACTTCCCGGAGGGATCCATCCCGTAGCGGGAGCGGATGAGCCTGTCCACGGGAAGGGCGGGGTACATCGCGATGGCCCCCCTCACTCCCTCCTCGGTGTCAAGGGCCCTGACCGGAGATGCGTGGAGCACCGCCGTGACGTCCTCGTCGATCTTCATCTTCCAGTTGAGGACGAAATGGTCCGAGAGGAAGATGATGTCGCTCCGCCTGCGGTACTCCTCGATCTTGTCCTGCGGGATGTCGTAGGCGATGACGTCACCGTGCATGTTCTCCCATGTGAGCACGCAGGGCGGGACCCCCTCGAGGTAGCCGCTGTCCTGCAGGAGGATGACGTGGTGCTCCTTCTCCAGGGTCTCCCTCAGGGCGTCGTTGCGCATGGCCATGGTGCCCGACCGAACGCCGGACTCCTCTTTCAGAAAAACCTCGAGATCCTCTGTATCTGGCACTAGTGCCTGAACGACCGACGGCAGGGATGACAGTCTGCAGCAGATGCGGTCCGTGACGGTGCCGTAGGCCTTGTCGCGGTAGAGTCCCGGAAGCGAATGACTCTCGGGGAGCATGGCGCCTCACTCGCTGAAGTTGACCGCGATGATGGTGGAGGTGGCATTGACGGGCCCGGTGTATCCGAACCTCTCGCGGAGTAAAACATTGGTGGAGATGGCGGGGTTGAAGGCCACCACTTTGCTCACGCCTTTCAGGTTCTCCAGGAAGGAAATGCTGTGGGGGAGGACGACGAACTTGAGGTCGGAGGTGGGCATCTCCTGCGCGTACATCACGTAGGTGCTGCTGACCCAAATGGCCTCCTCGCCGATCTTCTCGCGGGACATGCCTTTGGGGACGTCGTGACCGAAGATGTGCCCGGAATCGTCCGCGAGGACGGTCATCATCTCGGTGGGCGTTTCGAGGAAGGAGTCGGAGAACACGCAGAGCCTGAGGTCCATGGACCTGCTCTCGTTGAGGGCGCGGTTCTCGTACTTGCAGCAGAAGCCTCCGTTCTTGGATTCGGCCAGTTCCATGCGGACGGCGGTGGACCCATCCATGACAAAGACCCCGTAGACGCCTTTGTGGGCACGGAGCATGTTGATAACGTCTTCTGCCTGCATTATGTTGGAATATACATCCATCCATATAAGGGTTGGCACAGAATCCATTTGCTGAAATGATATCAGCCTCTCCTTAATATTATAATTTTAAATAATAACTAACCACTTTCGATTCCCAATGAAAATCCTGATAATTACCGAGAAGGCAAACGCTGCGAGGAGGATCGCCACCATCCTCTCCGACGGCAACTCTCATTCGGCTTCCGCAGGCGGAGTCACCTCTCTGACCTTCAGCATCGGAAACGATGACTACAACGTGGTCAGTCTGAGGGGACACATCATGGAGCTTGACTATCCCGAGAAGTACGGCGACTGGAAGGCCACCTCCCCCGTGGAGCTGGTCAGCGCCCCGCAGATCAAGACCGTCCGTGTGAAGTCCATCCTCTCCAAGATCTCCGAGCTCGCCAAGGAGTCCGACGAGATCATCATCGCGACCGACTACGACCGCGAGGGAGAGCTCATCGGCATGGAGACCGTCAAGGCCGCCAACGCTGACATGGCCAAGGTCAGGAGGGCCAAGTTCAGCGCTCTCACCAAGGGCGAGATCGAGAACGCCTTCGCCAACCTAGTCGAGCCTGACGAGAAACTGGCCAACGCCGCCGAGGCCAGGCAGGTCGTGGATCTCTCCTGGGGAGCCGTGCTCACCAGGCTCATCTCCCTGTCCTCCGGGCAGGTCGGCAAGAACTTCATGTCCGTGGGCCGTGTGCAGAGCCCCACCCTGAAGCTCCTGGTGGACCGTAACGAGGAGATCGAGAACTTCGTCCCCACCCCCTACTGGACCATCGAGGGCAGGTTCGGCATGCTCGCCTTCAAGGGGACCCACGAGAAGGGCCAGATCTGGGACGAGGCCGAGGCGAAAGCTATCTACGACAGGACCAAGGACGTCAAGGAAGCAGTAGTAAGTTCATTCGAGAAGGGACTCAAGGAGGAGTACAGGCCCCCGCCCTTCGACACCACCATGATGCAGGTCGAGGCCAACAAGATCGGTATCCCTCCCTCCGCCGCCATGAAGATCGCGGAGGACCTCTACACCGGAGGATACATCTCCTATCCCCGTACCGAGAACACCGAGTACCCCAAGAGCCTGAGCCTCAGGAGCGTCCTCGAGAAGCTGAAGGACTCCGACATGAAGGAGGAGGCCGAGGAGCTCCTCAAGCAGGAGAAGATCTCCCCCTCCAGGGGAAAGAGGCGCACCACGGACCATCCTCCTATCTACCCCACCGCCGGAGCCACCTCCGCCAAGCTCAAGGGCGACAAGTGGAAGCTCTACGAGCTCATCGCCCGCAGGTTCATGGCCACCGTGGCCCCCAACGCCGTCGCCGAGGTCACCAACACCGTCCTCGAGGTCAACGGCGAGAAGTTCGTCTCCGAGGGATACGTGCAGAAGGAGCAGGGCTGGAAGAAGTTCTACAAGAAGTACCTCCGCTCCGCCGAGACCCGCGTGCCCGAGATGAAGGTCGGCGAGAAGATCGACGTGCGCAGCATCTCCGAGGAGGAGGGACAGACCAAGCCCCCCTACAGGTACAACCAGGGTTCGCTCATCCAGGAGATGGACAGGCTCCAGCTCGGTACCAAGTCCACCAGGCACGACATCATCGGCAAGCTGTTTTCCAGGAACTATGTCCAGGGCAACTATCTGATCCCCACCGCCAGCGGAATCGCCCTCACCAAGGCCCTGGAGCACCACGGGGGAGGCATCACCGAGCCCGAGATGACCGCCAAGCTCGAGAGGGACATGCTGAGCATCACGGACGGTGTCAAGACCCTCGACGAGGTCGTGGAGGAGTCGCAGTCCATGCTGCACGACGTCGCCGTCAAACTGGACGCAGACAGCAAGCAGATTGGCGACGAGATCAAGTCCGCCCTCAAGAAGCAGCAGTACGTCGGCCTATGTCCCAGCTGCGGTAACAGCATGACCGTCAAGAAGTCCAAGAACGGCAACTTCATCGGATGCAACGGCTACCCCGAGTGCAAGCGCGCCTACCCGCTCCCCAAGGGAGCGCTGGTGCAGATGCTCGAGAGCACCTGCCCCTCCTGCGGTCTCGCGCAGATCAAGGTGGTCAGGAAGGGCATGCCCCCGTCCGTGCAGTGCATCGACCCCAAGTGCCCTAGCAACACCGAGAAGAACGACCTCGGACCCTGCCCCACCTGCAAGGTCGGTACCATCCGCGTCACCTATTCCAAGGCGGGCAAGCGCTTCGCGGGATGCTCCGAATGGCCCCGCTGCACCCAGACCTACCCGCTCAGGCCCAGGGGATCCATCGTCCCCACCGGCGAGTCCTGTCCCGACTGCGGAGCCCCCGTGGTATCGCTCGGTTCCATCACCGAGTGCATCAACATGGACTGTGGTTCCCGCAAGAAGAAGAGGTCCGCCTCCGAGGCGGAGTCAGTGGCCCCTTCGGACAGCAGGGTCGGCAAGGTCGTGAAGGTGGTCGTCAGCGACCGCAAGAAGAAATCCCCTGCCAAGAAGGCAGCGAAGAAAGAGGAGTGATCTCAAACAAGTTTACGGGCCAGAGCGAGCTCGCCCTGCGTGTTAACGTTGACGGCGAGCTCCTTCCAGTCCGTGAAGAGTCCCTCCTCGTTGAGGTACTCTCCCTTCAGGGTGGCCTCGCGGTCCATGATGGATACGCCCGAGACTACCCATTCTTTTCCGTTTATCTCCCTCGTGTACGAGGGGATGACGCCCATCTCGCGAACAGTGCCAGCATCTATGAAAACGATCATGGACTGCATCTCGGGGCGGAAGGCCTCCACGGTCTTCTCGATGACCGTGGAGGACATCATGGGGATGTCCGAGGGACTGGTCAGGACGTACTTCCCGTTCATGACGCCGAACGCGTCGTGGAGGTCCATCATGAAGTCGTCCCCGGACGTGTGAATAGTTTCGATCCCGTTATCCTCCAGATAACGGGCGGTCTCCGAGGTATGGTCGCTCACCGACACCAGGACGCGGTCGATGCCCCTGGCGTTGCGCATGGAGTTGACCACGCGCATTACCACGGGCTCGCCGCCGATGACCTGCATGGGTTTCTCTATTCCGCAGTCCCCCATGCGGGTGCCTTTGCCTCCGGCGTTGATGAGCGCTTCCATGTTCACCAGACGGCGATGAGTCCGGAGACGAAGACGGTCATCAGGAGGATGGCGCAGCGGGAGATCTCGTTGGTGGCCCCGAGGACGTCGCCGTTGACGAATCCGAAGGTCCTGTTGGAGACGTGTGCCATCAGCACTCCGGTGAGGAGTGCGATTCCGAAGCCGACCACGAAGAGGAGTCCGATCTCCCATCCAGGGATGGTGACACCCTCGAGGCTGGCCCTTCCGATTGCCCATCCGATGACGGTCACGATGGCCATCAGGATGAGGGTCACGACGGAGGACAGGATCAGGGTGTTCATGTCACAGTTGCGCACCTGCTCGGAGGCCATTCCGTTGCCGGGGTTTCCGAAGGTGGCCGCCACGGTCTGCGCGTACTTCACGAGGACCTCAGTAGCGAGCACGATGATGGGGAGTCCGAGCCAGATATTCCAGTTGTGGAAGGGGGCCCTGTACGCTCCGCCGAGGGCGGAGTAGAGGGTGACGGTCATCAGCACGACGATGAGCGCGACACCGATTCCGCCCGCTCCGATGCGGCTGTCCTTTAGTGCGCGGACATGGTCCTCCCGGTTGGGGGAGGATACGATCATGCCGTCTCCGAAGTCGGCGAGTCCGTCGAAGTGGAGGAACTTGGAAAATATGTATACGGTACCCAGGGCGACGATGGCGGCCAGTAAGGTACCGATCCCTGCCAGCTCGAGGATGGCGCAGACGATGAACGCGACGAGACCGGTGAACAGTCCCAGCACGGGTGCAAGCCAGAAGTTCTGGTTCATGGCCTGCATGTCCTTCTCGTCGACATCGATCCTGATGATGGTGAAGAAGGAGATCATGCACTTGATGGCGCCCACGATGCCGGAGGTGTTGATGCTGCGCATCTTGCTGTTCTTGACGGGCTCCATGTTGCCTGCGGGGGCGGGGCGCGTCTCGGTCTCGGTCAGGGCGGTGGTGCCCTGGGTGGCGGGAGCAGTCTCCTCGGGGACCGGTTCCTTCTGGGCGGGCTCTGTTTCAGCAGGTTCGGCCTCGGCGGCAGATGCTTCCTGCACGGGTTCCTCGGCCGTGGGTTCCGCTGCGGGGGAGAGGCTGACGATCTTGTTGTAGAGCGCCCCGTCCTCCTCGCGGATGATGGCCATGGCCTCCTCGTCGGACAGGTCCTCGGCCTTGTCTTCTCCGACCTTGGCGACGACGATGTCCCATCCCTGCTTCAGGAGGGTGTCGAGGTCCTCGGTCTCTTCCTTGACAGGTTCCGCAGCGGGTTCCGCAGCGGGAGCGGCCTGTACGGGCTCCTCCTGCACGGGGACCTCCTGGGGTTCCTGCTTCTTCTCATAGTCTTCCGGGGAGGAGGCGGTCAGGGGACCTGTCCACGTCCTTCCCTCATCATTCTGTTCACTCATCGGTATACCCCGTGATGTATCCGACCACGCCTGCTACCAGGCCGTAGACGGTGTTCTCTATGTATTCGGCGAGGCCGCTGTCCTTCAGGGGCCTCATCCGAAGCAAGTCGATGGTGGCGTCGCCGCCCCTGGTCTCGGAGATGCGCCCGGCCAGGAACATGGCCAGGGTGCCGTCCACGAGCATGTCGGGGTACTCGCCCTCCATCTGGTTGTAGATGCAGTTTAGGTCAGCCTGGCGGCCTGCCGCGAGGGAGGCGTACACCAGGGAGCAGATATCGGGATCGGTCTCCATCGAATCGAAGACATCCCAGAAACGGTCGGTCAGTTCCTCCTCCAGGCCGCACGCGGAGGCGCAGTCCCAGAGCATCTCCTTCGTCACGCCCTGCCTCTCCAGCATGGCGAGGCAGTCGAGCGGTTCGGGTGACTCCCCGCGGCTGCGGATGCAGCCCGCCACGGTCTCCCTGACGCCCTGCGCCGCGGCCATGCCGAGCGGGGTGCCGGTCCCTGCGAACTCGCACCTTTCGTCTCCAATAGGAGATATCACCGCCATGGCGTCGGAGGTGGTCCCGGTCTCCTCGTACCCGAGGTCCCTCATGGCGAGGGTCTTGCCCTCGACGAGGGGGATCATGAGATTGATCTTGGCGGGATCGGTGAGGGGCCTGGAGGTCACGACGACGGTGTTGATGGTGCCGGCGATGAGCCTGCGGTAGATTTCGTCGGAACGTGCCTTGCGGTGCTCCCAGCCCTCCATCCTGTCGCCTGCGCAGACGCAGTTGGTGACCCCGGCGGTGGACGCCACGTAGACGGTCTCCTCGTCCACGGTCTTCTCGCAGTCGGTGAACACGTACTTCACCTCGGCCGCGGTCATGAATCCCACGGCATCGGCGGGGAGGGAGTACTCCGCCGCCTTGTCCTCCAGGTCGGCGCGGTAATCGGCGCTGACGTAGTCGTGGGGGACCTGCATGATGAATACCGTGTCGGTGACCGCGTGCCCGCCGTTGCGGGGGGCGCTGCTGAGCACCTCCATCCTCTCGGTGAACCTGATGACCGCCGTGGCCTCGAAGTTGTCCTCTTCGTGGATTTCGACGCTTTTTATGAATTCCATCAGAACCCTCTTATGAGTCCTATAACCGAGTCCTCGCATATAATCTGCACGTGCACGCCTATAAGAGTGCAGAGCGGGAACACGACGATGACGGTGAAAAGCACCGCGGTGAGCTCGATGAGGCGGTAGCAGCGGGCGATGTCCTCGACGGAGGGGAGGGGGCCCTCGCCCATAACGTAGACACCCTCCTTCTCGAAGGAGATGCCCAGGGCGGCCGCGGTGGCGGTCATGGGCCATCCGCTGTTGGGGCTGGGGGTCTTGCGGTGCTCCTCGCGAGCCGCCTTCAATGCCTTCCGGCGGCCGGGGATGCGCATGATCCATGCAGCGAGGCCGATGAAGAGCGGGGAGAGCCTGGAGGGTACGAACCCCAGGACGTCGTCCCACCTGGCGGGGAAATGGCCGAGGTCCTTGTACTTCTCGTTGAGGCGGCCCCACATGGCGTCCATGAGGTTGGCGCAGCGGAACATGACCGCTCCCGGAAGACCCAGCAGCCCATAGTATAGGAGCGGGGACACCGCGCTGTCCACCAGGTTCTCGGAGATGGTCTCGCAGCAGGAGGACGTGATGTGGGGGAGGTCCATGCCCCTCATCTTCCTGTTCACCATCATCTGGGTCTTATCGGCCGCGGCATCGAGGTCGCCCTTCCTGAGGTCCTCCTCGATGGGTCTGCAGAAGCGCCTGAAGGCGAACAGGGCGAAGGTGATCTTCACCAGGTAGGCGCTCACGACGATCCACAGTATCTCGCCGAGGGTGACATGGATCCCGGCGATATCGAAGGGGACCTGGCCGCCGAGGAAGTGGCGGATGCCCCCGGTGATGAGGATCGCGACACCTCCGAAGACGATGAAGACAAGGAGGTACGACAGGAATCCGAGGAGCACCGCACGGTAAGATTTCCTCCTGACGAGGCGGTTGTCGATGGCCTGGAGGAGATTGCCCATCCACCGGAGAGGATGGTACTTGTTGGAGGGGTCGCCGACGTAGCGGTCGAACAGCATCGCGAGGATGATTATCAGGATGCCGTCGAACCAGAGCTGCATGTGATCAATCACTCATGGATTTCAGGACGCGGTGCACCGCTTCCACGAACTTTCTGTTGCGTGCGGAATCCTTCACGCAGAACCTTACGTAATCTTCGAAACCGGGTCCGAAGGAGGCGCAGTCGCGGACCATTATGCCCTCCCGGAGCATCGCCTTCTGGAAAGCGGCGCCGTTCATGCCCAGTTCCCTGACCGATGTGAAATAGAAGAACGAATCGGAGAGGGGGCCCACCGGGAATCCCAGGGCCTCCAGTTCCGAATGCATGACCTTGGATTCCCGTCTCATGGTGTTGGCCGCTTCCACGACATATGACATCTCGCAGCTGACCAGGTGCTCGGCGGCGGCCTGTTCGAGGGTGCCGACGTTCCAGGGAAGCCTGACCTTGTCCATCTCTTTGATTATCTTGTCGTTGGCGAGGGCGAAGCCGACCCTCATGCCGGGGATGGCGAAGGATTTGGTGAAAGAGTGTGCGACGATGAGGTTGCTGAACTCGCGTACCATGCCGCTGAGGGACACCAGGCTCTCGTCGGCCACGAGGGAGAGCAGGGTCTCGTCGAGGAACACCATGGTCCCCAGTTCGTCGCATCTGCGGACGATCTCGATGAGCTTCTCCCTCTTCTCCACCCTGCCGGGGGGGTTATTGGGGTTGCAGATGTACAGAGCTGTGTAGTGCTTGGATTCCAGCACGGAGAACAGTTCGTTCCTGTCGAGGCGGAAGTCGTTCTCTGCTTTCAGCTTGATATTATCCACCTGCACGCCTGCAATTTTGCACTGCTGGGTATATTCGGCGAAGGACGGCGTAGGTATGAGAACGCTCTCTCCGGGCCTGATGAAAACCTGGGGGAAGTTGCGGATGATCTCGGAGGAACCGGCGCCCATGGCGACGTTCTCCGGGCCGAGGCCGTAGTGTTCCGCGATGGCTTTCCTCACGGACATGCAGTCTGCATCGGGATAATGGCCGGTGTCTTTGACGCTGTCGGCGAGGAACGAGGAAAGGTCCTTCGGGGGACCGAACGGGTTGAGGTTCTGACTGTAGTCCTCGACCCCGTCGAGCTTCCATCCCTGTCCGCCGTGGACGGTGGAGGGGAGACTTTCGAGTTCTTTCCTCGTCTGTAAGTTCATTCGAATCGTAGGTGAAATGGCACATAGATATATACAACTAGCTTAGGCCTTTTTTGTCTATGTAGGATATTGACAGTGCGTATTATTCGGAATGAATCAATAAAAAATAGACTTGGATACACATGCAGCATCGAAAATAATTGTCATTTGTTTTACCGTAATTTGGTATCGTCTTATTCCTGTCTGGCCATTCTCTTAAGGATGCCTTTTTTCTTCTTTTTAACAATCTATATATACAACATTTACAATTTTTTCCATCAATTGGATGTATTTACCAATAGGTGATTGAGATGTTCAAGAAACAAATAGCACTTGCCGCAGTCGCAATGTTCTGCATTTCTGCATTCGCAGTTGTTGTAGACGCTGATGATTCTGCAGCCGAAGAAACGAATGTCAATTATTCATTCTATCTCTACCTTGTAGACGGTACCAACACCTACAGTTCCCGTCTGGCTGATGTGACTGTGTCCGGTTCTGAACCGTCCAGCACCTTATTCGGACAGGCACTTGAGGCCGCCTGCACTGCAGCAGGACTTACCGCTACAGTAGCCGGATCCTGGATCAGCTCTATCGAAGCTAACGGACACACCTATGCTGGATCTCCCACCTCTGACTGGGGTACAGACCACTACAATGGTTTCACTACCTATTATGTCGATGGAAACTCCTGGAAAACCATTTATGACTACACCGAGAGTTCTATGATTGCAATCACTTTCGGAACTTACGCTGTAAGCGAGCCTTCTGATGCTTCCAAGTATTACAAGAACCAGTTCTCCGGTTCCGATCCTTACTGGACCCTTCTTCCCAACTGCGATATCGTTGAGTACAAGATTTATATTCAGCTCAATGACAACGACGGTTCTTCTTTCAGCAAATGGATCAAGAGCACCCAGCTCGGAATCAGCGGAAACTCTCTGAAGAGCGCAAGGGCTCTCGGTGCTGCTGCTGAGGGCTTCACCATCAATAACTCCGGATACGCAACCGGTGTATCTTCGATTGTTGCTGGCGGACACACCTATGCATCTCACGGAACTTACGGCAGCGATGATTACTACGGATACTGTGCGTACTATGCAACTGCGGACAACAAGTGGAAGGATCTCCAGGCAGTCGACCTCGAGAGTGCTACCACCATCGCCCATGTCTACGATCTCTACAAGATGACTGATCCTTCGGATTCTTCATACTTCTATCATGAGCCTGCATACGGTATGGATGCATACTGGACCAAGCTCCCCGCAGTATCTCCCTCCGGAGACAACGGAAACAACGATAACAAACTGATCTACATCGGTGCCATTGCAATCGTCGTATTTGCAATTGCAGCCGCAGCATTTGCTATCGTCAAGAAGCACTAAACAGATTATCAACGGCCGCAAGGCCGTTACCTTTCCTGTGAGACTGATGATTGACAATTCCTGGATTAGAAGTGACCGTCTATCTGCCAAGGGTAGCAACCGCGCTCTTCGGATGAAAGTGATGCTCACGATAATCTTGCTGTGCGCAGGAACAGGGCTAACAATCCTGATGCACGGTGTAGGATCCAATGCTACCCAGTATCAATCCGAAGGAATTGCAATCGATTACGGTAATTACCGTACGGTTTGGACGGACATCAGTTTCACAGAATCCGACGATCCGGTCGAATTGTTGAAGATCGCATGTCAAACCAATTATTCTAAAGACCCCGTATTCACCGACGGAGTGCTGACAGCTATCGAATCCGACACAGGGACGATTGCTAACGATTCAGAACATACCTGGGATTTATGGTATGTCGAGAAAGGCAAACATGACTTCGTCAAAAGCTCTGATTACAACATCAAAGCTTCGGATTATACACTGCTGTCTTGGGCATATACCCAGACAGGTAATACACCGACCGTGGGCGTCGATGCGACAGGTACTTCCATCTACGGATACGCCCAGCCGCATTCAGTCATCACGCTTTCCCCGGTCTGTACAGAACTGGTGGGCGCAATGGATGCGGCCAACATGATTGTCGGTACGGATCGGGACAGCGATTATCCTTCGATTGTTCAGAAAGGTAAGGATGAACATACGATTGCAGAAGTCGGGACATACACTACTCCGAGTTACGAATCAATAATGCATTCGGCACCCGACTTAGTATTGTGTGATGCCTCCGCGTATGCTCAGGTGAACATGGCGGAGACTCTCAGAAACTCCAATGTGAATGCTGTTGTCATTTATGACGGGACGGATTTGAAAACGGTCCTTGACAACATATTCATTGTTGGAACAGCTATGAGGTATGAGCTCAGGGCCAATTACGTATCAACTCAGATAGATATCGCTCTTAGCACCATATTCGGTAATGTCAGCGGACATACCGGTTTTAAAACACTTGTCACTCTCAGTTCAGATCCGTCTCCCTTCATCGCGGGAACAGATACCTACATCAACGACATTCTGACAAAAATAAACGGTTCCAATGCGGTAACCGATCCCAAATGGCCCAGCCGTTCTCCCGTGGGGTGGCCGAATGTCACACCGGAAGTGATTGAGAAGATCAATCCCGACTGCATACTCATACTTGATTATGGAAAATACACTGCTTCGGATTATGATTTGATGATATCTTCCCTTTCGGATGAATGGAAGCATACCTCCGCCTACACTAACGGCAACATATACCTCTTCACCGAAAGTTTTGGAGAACTTGCACAGCGTTCCGGGCCAAGGATTGCCCAGCTCACCGAGATAATCGGTCGGGCGGTAAACCCGGATGCGTTCACCGATGGAATCACACTTCCTCATGTTATCGGTAATGACTACCAGGATTACCTGAAGTACACAAAGGCACTAGGATTCGGTGGATGAAATGCAGAAAAGAATCCTCACGGCAGCAATAATCATATCGCTACTCGCAGTATGCTTACCTTTCGCATCATCTTCCGATGCCGTTTCAGATAATGCTCAGGGCGATTTCCTTGTAGATTACGGGAATGGAACGACAAAATGGGTCCCGACCCATGTATCGTCTACCATCTCATCTACGGTTATCGGTACCTTGTCCGCCCAGGGAATAACCTGTACAATAAGCGGAGGAACACTGACCGTCGACGGCCTTACTTCGCGGGTGACTGGGGCCACCAGCACCGGCGGAACAATTACCGTTCCCGGGACCACAGGAATTACCGTCAACTGCGTATGGAACATTTACCAATGGAGCAACAATTCTTCCAAATGGGTAATCGTGGAGGCATCTCAGTACGACAATGCTTATGACATGAGCAAATTGGCCGTGGGATTCTATCCCGCCGGGCTGGTACCCACCGTGACCCCGCTGTATAAAACAGCCTGGACCATGATTGCAGGCGATTCAGAGAACAGTGTCAATCAGACAGTTGGAGACACTGCCACCTCTGTGGCACCTATTTGGCATACCCACGGGGATGGCTCACAGATGAGCGCATTCGGCTGTTACTGCGGCACCATGTATGCTGACGGTATGGCCATTGTGAAAACCGGAGGGCTGATTACTGCCTACAACATCGCCACCGGAAATATTGTCTGGAAATACGAATTCACTTCGACGCAGATCGAAATGTCCTGTCCGTTAATTGCGAGCGATAAGGTCTATATCCCCACCACGGCCGGATACATATTCTCATTTGACATACATGACGGTCCAGGCGAAGGGAACGTCAATGTAATCAAATCAGAACACCTGCCCGAAGAAACTGTTAGCCTGGATTTCTTCTCATCCTACGGTCGCGGACCGGCAGCCATGGTATATCATTCCGGATGTATCTTCCTTAAAGCTCACAATGGAATGGTATATTGTTTTGATACGGAATTGCATCTGATTTGGTCCTACCAGATGATGGGTGAGGCATACTACACCGCCCCCACCGTGATTGATGATTATGTGTTTGCTGGAACATATGACGGATGCCTCTATATTCTCGACAGAGCGAGCGGGACCCTGAAGCACAAGGAAATAGTGTTCCAGACCGTAGATTCGCAAAGCAAAACCATTGGTGCATGTAACGTCCCCCTGCCCATCCGCTGCGAGGGAGGATACTATCTCTTCATGACTTACTCGGACGGATTGGGGATGAATTCCACTGTGGCTAGCCTCATGCTGTACAAATACGAGACCTCTTCCAACACTCTCACAAAAATCAAAGATTTCATCGATGATCCAGATATGGGATTCACCTGCAATATGGTCACCCGTTACGATACCGATTCGTTTACAGGAGTGATCGTGGCGACTGACAAGGGAATATTCACAGTCGATATCGAAGGCAATGTTGCTCTCCTGAACAAAACCCTCGGTTACAGCAAGGCCACTCATGCTTCCCCGACCCTGGTTAACAATGAGCTTCTGTATGTTTCCACTTACGCAACCCGCGAATTGTTCGAACTGAATGTAAACGGTGAGATAATCGGGAAGTATTCATTTGACAACAAGTGGTACGCAATGGCAATCGTTACCGTGGTCGACGGATATGTCATCCGTAGCGATGATAACGGTGTCACTGCATTTTCTGGCGCGGAGCTTGATGAATATACGCCTCCGAGCTACAAGGAACCTGTATCGCTCTGGAAGGTATTGTTGATTTGCTTAATCGTGATTGTTGCCGCTCTCGCAATCCTCTGGGCCGTGCTGAAATACGGTAAGAAATGGGAGAAACCCTTCGCAGAACTCCGCCGCCGCATAACGGTTTACTTCTTCGGAGAGAATTACTCCCATAATACGAAGAGCAAACGCAAACTCCATGCGGTCATCCTGATAGGTGCCGTAGTGACAGTTCTTTTGGCCATCGCGTCCCTATGTATAGGTTCGAAGACCACTCTCGGCGTCGGTGAAGCTCTTTCTGCCACAGTCTCTTCAATCAGCAAGGGCGGACACGGGCTGACTTATGAGGAGATGCTGATCTACAATCAGAGGCTGCCTCGCGCCCTTGCGACAATCAGCGTCGGAATCGGACTTTCCGTTGCGGGAGCGATGTACCAGGCAGTCATAAAGAATCCCCTGGTAGAACCCTACATCATGGGTGTTTCCTCGGGAGCAGGGACGTTTGCGGTAGCAGTCATCCTCACCAATTTCACCTTCTTCGGGCTGGTGTCCTCTCAAAGTGTCTACCTTACTGCGATATCTGCAATCGTCGGAGGACTTCTGGCATTCGGCTGTACTATGCTTCTGGCGGAGAAGACTGGCGGTAAATCGGTGAACTATGTTCTGGCGGGAATAGTCATCGGGATTGTATTCTCCGCCATTCAGTCTGTTATGATGATTCAGTCCGGGACCAAGATGACCAATGCGCTCTCTTGGTTGTACGGATCGTTCGCATCGATAACCTGGGACAAACTCTGGCTGGTACTTGTCCCCTGCCTGACCTTATCGATTGTTCCTATAATCTGGGCCAAAGAGATGAACCTGGTTCTGCTTGGGGAGGATCAGGCGATGCAGATGGGACTTAATGCCAAAAAGTTCGACCGCATCATGTTGATTATGGCATCGGTGCTTACGGCATTCTGTGTTGCATTCTGCGGAATAATCGGTTTTGTCGGATTGGTGGTACCCCACCTGGCAAGGATGATCATGGGCGGGGACCATCGTTTGATGCTGCCTGTATCCATGGCATTCGGCGGTTCATTGATGATACTGGCCGATTTATTATCACGCGTATTGCTGACTGGCTATGAACTTCCGGTGGGAGCAGTGACTACGATCATCGGTGTACCGGTGTTCGCTTATCTTCTTATCAAGAGCGGAGGCAGATATGATGCCTGAGGAGGGAGGCGTACTGCAAGCCGTTAGGAGATTCCTTGACGGAAAGGGAGAGACACATCTGCAGAAGAAGAAACACAGATCCAAGATGATGCTGATCATAGGTATCGTCCTGGTTCTGCTCATGTTTACGCTGGCACTATGTGTCGGACCTACAGGGATACTGAATCCTGTAAGTGTATTTTCCAATCTTTTCTCAGCTATCGGGAAAGGCGGAGCCGATCTAACCGCTGACGAAGTGACGGTATACAGTTCCCGTATGCCCAGGGCCGTAGCGGCTATAGCAGTCGGTATGGGACTGTCGGTCGCGGGTTCGGCATATCAGGCAGTAATCCGCAATCCATTGGTCGATCCGTACATCATGGGTGTTTCCTCCGGGGCGGGCACTTTCGCCATTGCAACAATCGCTTACGGATTCACATTCTTCGGGCTGGTCTCGGCGAATTCTCCCTTCGTAACCGCGATTGCGGCCATCATCGGGGGACTCTTTGCATTTTTCATAACGATGATATTGGCACAGCGTGCGGGAGCTAGTACCAATGCATACGTGCTGTCAGGAGTGGTGGTCGGACTGATTTTCGGTGCGATTCAAACTATTATGATAATATTCGCCGGCAACGCAATCTCCAATACCATGCTTTGGCTATTCGGTTCCTTTGCACAGATAGACAAGGTGGAAACTGTATGTATCCTTGTTCCTGCGATAGTGCTCTCGATAATAATCATGCTTCATTCTAAAGATTTGAACTTGATTCTGCTGGGAGAGAACCAAGCCCGTCAGATGGGTATGAATGTAAGGAGATTCAATGTAATCATATTGGTTACTGCATCTGCTCTGGCATCGTTCTGTGTTGCATTCGTGGGGATAATCGGTTTCGTGGGACTGGTCATCCCCCACTTATGCCGTATGCTGTTCGGCGGCGATCACAGGATCGTCCTGCCTGCTTCTATCGCATTCGGAAGTGCAATAATGATCGGAGCCGATCTGCTTTCCAGGATGATCATGCCTGGTTTGGAGCTTCCTGTCGGAGCTATTACTACTCTGATAGGAGTCCCAGTATTCGCATATTTACTGTTCAAAAGGGGGAAGATTTACAATGGATGAAGTCCCGTTATTGGAAGTTCGCAGTCTCAACAAAATATACGACAACGGTTATCATGCCGATAAAGACATATCCTATTCCCTGCCCTCCGGACTTTTGGTAGGTCTTATCGGTCCCAACGGATGTGGTAAAACCACCATGATGAGATGTATCAACAGGATGCATGAACCTACCTCGGGAGATATCCTTATCGACGGAGAGTCCATCTTGGGCAAGTCCCCTGCCGAGATTGCACGGCTCGTATCCAATGTCCCAGCAGAGATGACCGCTTCCTTCGGTCTCACTGTTTATGAGACAGTCATGCTCGGAAGATATCCCTACCTCCAGAACATGTGGTGGGAGACCGAGGAGGATGAGAGTATGGTTGTCGATACGCTGGAGAAATTCGGCGTGAAGCATCTGCAGGACCGTCCCCTGAATATGCTGTCCTCCGGTGAGAGACAGAGAGTACTTATCGCCAAAGCTTACGTTCAGAACCCCCGGCTTATGTTGGTCGACGAACCCACCTCCCACCTTGATATGAAGTACAAGCTGGATGTGATGGAGTACCTTCGTGCTATGGTGAAACAGGATATGACCGTCCTTGTTGCGGAGCATGATATCTCGCTGATGGCGAGATACTGCGATCTGTGTATCATCATGAAGAAAGGCGAAGTGGTTGCCATAGGGGATCCGAAGAAAGTGATAACCGAAGATCTCATCCGCGAAGTCTACGAAGTGGAAGCCTCGGTCGGGTTCGATAAGGATGGGGCGATTTACGTTCTGCCAAAGAAATACGTGGGAGACTATCATCTTTGAATCGCAGAAAGATAGCAATCTACGGAAAGGGCGGCATCGGTAAGTCTACAGTATCCTCCAACCTCACCGCCGCCCTCTCCGACATGGGTATAAAGGTCCTGCAGATCGGCTGCGACCCCAAGCACGATTCCACCAGGGCCCTCATCGGAGGCGCCGTACAGAACACCGTGCTCGAATACCTCAAGGAGGTCCGCCCGGAGGACCGGAAGCTCGGCGACGTGGTGTCGGAGGGATACAAGGGCTGCCTCTGCGTGGAGGCTGGAGGTCCCGAGCCCGGTGTCGGATGCGCCGGCAGAGGCATCATCACGGCCTTCGACCTGCTCGAGAGGCTGGGTTCCGGCGAGGTGGATTCCGACATCACGTTATACGACGTCCTCGGCGATGTGGTATGCGGAGGCTTCGCTGTCCCCCTGCGCAACGACTACGCAGACACCGTATACATCGTCACCTCCGGGGAGTTCATGGCCATCTACGCCGCCAACAACATCCTCAGAGGAACGGCCAACTACAACCCCGACAGGATCGGGGGCATCATATTCAACAGCCGCGGGGACCCGGAGGAGGACTCCCGCGTGGAGAGGTTCTCGGAGGCGGTGGGCATACCCATCGTGGCGAGGATCCCCCGCTCGCCGATCTTCATGGAGGCGGAGCAGCGCGGGGCCACCGTCATAGAGGCCTTCCCGGATTCGGAGATAGCGGATACCTTCAGGGATCTGGCACATGCGGTCATCGAAGGCAGGAGGCACCATGCGAGGTTCCTCTCGGAGTCCGAGTTGGAGAAGCTCATCCTCGGCAGAGATACTTCCTCTAAGAAGGAGAGGCCGGTCAGGGAGGAGCTGAAGGTGACGGGGGCGGTGTTCCGCCCGTACACCTCCAAGAACGCCGCCTACGACGAGCCCCTGCACGGATGCGCCTTCTCCGGCGCCTCCTCCGTGTGCACCTCGGTGAAGGGGCTGACCACCGTCCTCCACGCCCCCAGGAGCTGCGCCATGCTCACCGTGCAGCTCGACTCCAAGAGCGTGAAGGGCGCCTACACCAGGGGATACCGCACCTCGGAGAGCTTCCGCGATCCGGACGTAATCTGCACGGACATGGGCGAAGACACCATGGTCTTCGGAGGGAATGAACTTCTGAAAAGGAAGATGGAGGAGCAGGTCGCCCTCGGGAAGAGGGATTTCGCCGTCATCACAGCCTGCCCGCCCGGGATAATCGGCGACGATCCCAAATCAGTGGCACAGGAGATCGAGAAGGAGCATCCCGGTGTGAGGGTGGCGGTCTTCGAGGAGGACGGCAACGCCACCGGCGATTTCATGCAGGGCACCCTGGATGCCGGTATCGGGCTGATGGAACGCTTCTGCTCCCCGGCGGAGAAGAGGCCCCTGACCGTCAACCTGGTCGGGGTGAAGACCATGGCCAGCAGCGCCGGGTCTGAGATCGCCCAGGTCGAGGGGTACCTGAACGAGTTGGGCATCGAGGTCAATTGCGTCCTCCCCGGGTTCAGCACTGTGGAGGAGCTGGGGAGGATCCCCGCGGCGGCCGCCAACCTCAAACTAAATCCCGACCTGTTCACCGAGAAGATGTGCATGTACCTGGAGGACAGGTTCGGCATCCCCGCCATCGAGCTACCCGTCCGCGGGGGCCTGGCCGGGGCCTCCGATTGGATAAGGTGCGTCGCATCCTTCTTCGGGAAGGAGGCGGAGGCCGAGAGGCTCATCGCCCGCCTCGTGGAACAGTACCGCGAGCTGATGGAGGGGCCCCGCAGGCTGCTGTCAGGGAAGACGTGCTGCATCCTGACCATAGGGAACGATGTCACCTGGATCCGCGAGGTGGCGGAGCTGGCGGGCATGGAGATGTTACGTGCATATCTGCTGAAGCGTTCCGACTACAGCTCGAACCTCACCTCGGACTATCTCGACAAGGCCTTCACGCCGATCACGGAGAAGGATGTGCCAGACGTGCTGAGGGAGATAGATTCGCTGAAGCCCGACATATTGTTAGTGCCGGCCACCGTGAAGGTCTCTCCGGAGATCTACCAGTGCCGCCTGCCCTACACCAACGCCACCGATCCCTTCGCGGGGAGGCTGCTGGCGGAGGATTGGATCAGGGGAGTCCTCGCTCCCAGGAAGGAGGGGTGGAGGGACGATGTCGCTTGATTACGAGCGCCCGGAGAGCTATCTGGGCATGCTGATGGCATTGGAGGGTGTGTCCGACGGTTTCACCATAATACACGGGCCCACCGGATGCAAGTACTATCCCGCCTCCGTCTCGGAGACGGCCTTCCCCGACAGGGGAGGGGAGGTGAGGGCCAGGAACCTGTTCCGCTATTCGTGCAGGTACTTCTTCAGCCAGCCCCGGCTGCCATGTACCTACCTCGACATGGGGAGGTTCGTCACCGGCGCCACCGAGAGGCTGAAGGACCTGTACTCCAGGGCGGAGAAGCTTAATCCGTCGCTGATCTCGGTGATCAACTCCCCCGGGGCCTCGCTCATCGGCGAGGACCTGAACGCGGTGTCCGGGGACAGCCCCACCGTGAGGATCGACCATGCCGAGTACTCGGGGACCTGCGCCGACGGGTTCCAGGACGGGGTCCTGGAGATCCTGAAGGTTATCAGGCCGGAGAGGACCGTCGAGAGGAAGGGCGTGAACCTGGTGGGCATCAGCCTCCTGCACCTCAACTGGGAGGACTCCGTGACGGAGCTGAAGGGGCTCCTGGGTCTTTGCGGTATCGATGTCAGGTGCACCGTCGGGGCGGGCTGGTCCGTGAAGGACATCAGGGAATCCGCAGGAGCGGAGCTGAACGTCCTGGTGTATCCCGAGTACGGCGACAGGGTCGCCTCCTTCTACGAGAGGGAGTACGGCATACCGTTCGTCGACGAGGGGGTACCGCTGGGATTCGGCAATCTCGAGAGATGGATTTCCGCCCTGTGCGGAAAGCTCGGGAAGGACCCCTCTCCCGCCCTCGCGAAGATCAAAGAGGGACGCAGGATGGCCGCCCGCTCGGTGGCCCTGATGGAATCATTCCACCTGCTGCCCAAGGGCCATACCTTCTCCGTCCACTGCGACGGATCTCTGGCGCTCGCCGCGACGGAGTTCCTGTACGATTACCTGGGCATGGTGCCGGTGGCCGTGACCTGTCCCAGTGGTGCCGGATGGGAGCGGAGGACGAGGGAGTTCGTCTCCTCGCACGGCATACCGTTCTCGGACGATGCCCTCCACACGGAGGCGGAGATCATGCTCACCAGCGGCACGCTGGGTATATCGTGCGTGGCCCGCGGTCTGGTGAAGGGGTACGCCGAACTGGAGGCCCCCGGGACGAAGTACGTGAACGTGCGTCCGGAGCCCCCCATAGGCCTCACGGGAACGCTCCGTCTGGTGGATTCGGTGCTGAACATCATCGCCTCGAGGCAGAGGTTCGTCTGAAATCATTATAGGATGGAAAGGAGTTACGAGGCTTATGGCAGTACTGTCGGACAGAGACATCCTCGCGGGGATGGAGAGCGGACGCATCGGCATCACGGATTACAATGAGAAGAGCCTCACCCCCAACGGTTACGACCTCAGGGTGGCAGAGATCTCGGTGAACGGTGTAGTTCACGGTGCTGATGAGAAGGTCGTGAAAATCCCTCCGAAGACCATGTTTTTCGTATCCACCATCGAGAGGGTCAGGATGGGCGACGACGTCTGCGGCAATCTGTGGCTCAGGACCTCCTGGATCAGGAAGGGTACTATTGCCGCTTTCGGTATGGTGGATGCCGGTTTCGAAGGCACTCTGACACTTGGTTCCTACAACAGCTCCGACAGTGAGCTGGAGATTCCAATCGGGGAGAGGTACTGTCAGCTGGTGTTCCAGACTATGACCTCCGATTCCGAGAAGAGTTATGCCAAGAGGAGCGGGAACTATCAGGGTCAGACCGGTGTGACCCTGAAGCCTATCGAACGTAAGTGAGACGCCCTCATGCCGGAGTGAGTATACCCTAATCCGGAAGCAAAAGAACAAAGGGGAGGTCCCGGAACTGTTCCGAGCCTTCCCTGGTATCAGTTTTTCAGCAATTCATTAACCGCTTTGAGGACTTCTTCCATCATATCCTCGGGAACTTCGGCTATTTTTGCGGATTCTTCGATGGAGCAGTGCAATCTCTTTGAGATCCCTAATACCGCCTTTGCCATGCCCTCGACCTTACCCTCATCATACGCATCCTGTCTGATCTCCAGGCCCCAGTCGGTGAAATGCTCAACTTCCATCAGTGATAGTAGGTCAAGTGTGATATTATATTTGTCGGTAATCTTAGACTGTGTTGAATAAGTCGGGCAAAGGATCACTGGCCCGATCCATATCTGTTTTCTTCGGATGAATGCCTGTTTTTGTTTTATTCCGAACTGATGTATGTTTTTGTTCATTCTTCTAATATTTAGTT
>Ga0256407_10001198_pt1 | contig 56336 bp, 46 predicted proteins | sample RumenRJG_04DNA_FD_193489 | JGI IMG/M metagenome (GOLD analysis project Ga0256407, IMG submission 193489) | Bovine rumen microbial communities from Lethbridge, Alberta, Canada - RJG_04 | ecosystem: Host-associated > Mammals > Digestive system > Stomach > Rumen | place: Canada: Alberta... | reverse complement strand
CGTCTCGGTTTCCGCGATCCTTCGGTCTATGTGCCCCTTTGGGTCATCGACTTCCCGCTCTTCGAATGGGATGAGGAGACACAACGCTACTATGCTACCCACCACCCGTTCACCAGCCCCAATCCCGAGGACATTCCGCTCCTCGACGCCGATCAGGGCAAGGTTCGTTCGTGGGCTTACGACTGCGTCATGAACGGCGTGGAAATCGGTGGCGGTTCGGTTCGTATCCACGACTCGAAACTGCAGGAGAAGATGTTCGAACTCCTTGGCTTCACCGAGGAGAAGGCCATGGAACAGTTCGGTTGTCTGATTAATGCCTTCAAGTATGGAGCACCTCCTCACGCTGGTCTTGCATTCGGCTTGGATCGTGTCGTTTCGATGTTTGCCGAAATCGATTCCATCCGCGATACCATCGCATTCCCCAAGAACAACCAGGGGCGCGACGTGATGATCGATGCACCTTGCGCCATCGACCAGGCACAGCTCGACGAACTCCAGATTGCGTTGAACCTCAAGGAGGAATAATAGCCTCCAATCCCCATAGAAAGGAATGGAAACCTGTGTTGTTTCCATCCCTTTCTTCGTTTTTCTGCTTTATCCATTTATATTAATCCATAAAACACCTTCCACACATGAAAAGACTCCTATTTTTCATCCTCGTAGCCCTGACCCTCTCCAGCACAGCAGATGCCAAGAAGAAGGTCAAAGGCCCCGTGAACCTCGTCGACACCCCCAGGGATATGGCTGTTCAGTTTGCCAAGAGCGAACTCAAGCGATTTCCACACCTTTACCTCTACGATTATGGCCGTGTGCCCTTCTTCGGCTACACCCAGGGCGTGGGCGGCACCTCCTTTCTCTACCTCTATCGCAAGACGGGCGATCGTCGCTACTTCCAATATGCCGAAGAGTGGTGCGACTCGCTCTGCATGGAGGATGGAACTATTCAGAAGCGCTCGATGGAGACCTATAACCTCGACCTGATTCGTGGAGGTTGGGTGGTTTGCGAAGTCTATAACCTGATTAAAGAGAATCCCGGTCTCGTGGGTGGCAAGGCGATTGCCGAAAAGAAGATGGCGAAGTACAAGAAATGTATGGAGATGCAGCTCATCAAGCAGCTCAAGAACCATCCGAAGACTTGCGATGGAGGCTATTGGCACAAACTCGTCTATCCCCATCAGATGTGGCTCGATGGTATCTATATGGCCTCACCTTTCATGGCTATCTATGGACAGACATTCAATCATCCTGAATGGCAGGCCGAGGCTCTGCAGCAAGTCATCACTTGCTGGCATCACACCTACGATCCTCGCACCGGTCTCCTTCATCACGCTTGGGACGAGAGCGCTTCGCAACGTTGGAGTGATGCCGAAGGTCATTCACCCAACTTCTGGGGACGTTCGGTAGGATGGTACCTGATGGCTATGGTCGATATTCTCGACTACATCCCCGAGGGTTTCACCTCGCAATTCAACTGCGGACGCAAGGACACCATTCAGATTTCCGGACGCGACACACTCATCTCATATATCAACCAACTCGTCGATGCACTGCCTCAATATCAACGCGGAGGACTCTGGTACCAGGTGCTCGATTGCCCCGATAAGGTCGGTAACTGGCCCGAGGCTACCGTCACTGTGCAGTTCATGTATGCTATCGCCAAGGCGGTCAACAAGGGCTATCTCCCCGCCGACCGCATCAAGATTGCCTGGGATGCCTACAATGGCTTGCAGCAGACTGTCTTTACCGATTGCCGAAAAGTCAATGCCGAGGGCCATGTGATTGGGGACGAGCGTGACCCGATGACTTACGAATATGGACCCCAGCATACGATGGTGGTTCGTCTGGCCGATGGCACCTTCTCCCTCACGCAATGCTGTGCCGTAGGTGGTTTGGGAGGCAACAAGTATCGTGACGGTTCCTTCGAGTACTATATCGGCGAACGTGTGCGCGACAACGACGGCAAGGGCTCGGGCATCTTTATTATGGGATGCTGGGAACTCGATGACTCCATGGAGTGGGAATGCGGTATTGTGCCTATAGAAGAGTTATCATTCAAATAATCCTTATCCTTTAGGATAAAACGTCAATCCAATTGGTCAAAATTGCTTTTTTTTTGAGCAAAAGACCAATTGGATTATTTTTTGTGCCTTCAAATTTGGTGGTTTGAACAAAATGCCATATTTTTGTACACTAAATATGTTTGAAGGAATGAATATACAGAGATTGCGACTCGGAATCGACGTAGGCTCTACCACAACCAAGGTGGTTGCTTTGGATGACGATGGCCACGTAGTTTTCGATAAGTATATCCGTCATCTGGCCAGAGCCGTCGAGAGTGTCGTTGACGTTCTTTCCGACATGAAGTCCAAGATCGGTGATGCCTTCGAGGTTTCGCTTCGCGTCACGGGCTCGATCGGCATGGGTATAGCAGAAAGAGTCAGTCTGCCTTTTGTGCAGGAGGTCGTCGCAGCCTCCAAATGCATTCAGATGAAATATCCTGATGTCAAGTCGATGATTGACATCGGTGGCGAGGATGCGAAAGTGGTCTTCTTCCACAACGGGGAGGCTCGCGATCTTCGCATGAATGGTCAGTGTGCCGGTGGTACCGGTGCATTTATCGACCAGATGGCCATTATCCTGGGGTGTTCGGTGGACGAGCTCAATCAGCTTGCCTTGCAGGCCAAACAGGTTTATCCTATTGCTTCGCGTTGCGGCGTTTTCTGTAAGACCGATATACAGAACCTCATTGCCAAGAATGTTTCGCGTGAGGACATTGCCGCTTCCATCTTCCGTGCTGTTGCCGTCCAGACAGTCATGACGTTGGCTCATGGCTGCGAGATCGAACGACCCTTGCTCTTCTGCGGAGGACCTTTGACCTATATTCCCGCATTGCGCAAGGCATTTGTCGATTACATGCATCTCGCCGACAAGGAGGTGATTCTTCCCGAGCGTGGTACGTTGCTGCCTGCCGAAGGTGCTGCCTTGGCTGTCATCCCTTCGGAAGAATATTTGAGCATCGATGCCTTAATCGATAAGATTCGCGCAGCATACAATGTGAAGGGCATCACGTCGGCTGGTGCCATGGCTCCCATCTTCAAGGATGCTGCCGACTATCAGGCTTGGCAGAAGAGGATGTCCCAGAGCAAGCTGCCGACTGCTGATCTCGACAGGCTGATAGCACAGGCCAAGCCCTTGGAGCAGAATCTGGGTGAGGCAGAAGTCGAATCGGGAAAGGATGTCGCCGTCCTCGATGCCTTTCTCGGTATCGACTCAGGCTCCACCACTACCAAGATCGTATTGCTCGACACCAAAGGCCGCATCATCTACGATTACTATGTGCCCAATGGCGGCAACCCGATTCATGCGGTAGAGGAGGGGTTGAAGCGTCTCAACGCCCGTCTGTCGTCGGCCAATGCCCGTCTTCGTATCCTTGGTTCGGGCAGCACAGGTTATGGCGAGGACCTCATCAAGGCTGCCTTCCAGCTTGACCATGGCATCATCGAGACCATTGCGCACTTCCTTTCGGCCCATCATATCGACAAGGACGTGAGCTTCATTCTCGACATCGGAGGCCAGGACATGAAGGCCATCTTTGTGCAGAATGGAGTCATCAACCGCATAGAGATCAACGAGGCCTGTTCGTCGGGCTGCGGCTCGTTCCTTTCGACCTTTGCCACCAGCTTGGGCTACAAGGTTTCCGACTTTGCCGATCAGGCTCGCCAGAGCCAGGCTCCTTGCGACCTCGGTACCCGTTGCACCGTCTTCATGAATTCGAAGGTGAAGCAGGTGCTTCGCGAAGGCGCTTCGGTGGCTGACTTGTCGGCTGGCTTGGCTTATTCGGTGGTTCGAAATTGCCTGTACAAGGTATTGAAGTTGAAGAATACCAAGGAACTGGGTAGTCATATCGTCGTGCAAGGCGGTACCATGCGCAATGATGCAGTGGTACGTGCCCTCGAACTGCTCTCAGAGGCTCAGGTAAGTCGTTGCGACAAGCCTGAACTGATGGGTGCTTTCGGTTGTGCTCTCTTTGCCATGCGTCATGTCGAAAAGACGGTCGAACAGGCTCCCTTCCTCGAAGACCTGTTGCAGAAATCTTCCTATACGCAGAAGAATGTCTATTGCCATGGTTGCGAGAATCAGTGTCTTGTCTCCACCTACAAGTTTGCAGGCGGCAAGACCTATTTCAGTGGCAATCGTTGCGAAAAAGTCTTCGTCAATGGAGGTGAGGCCAAGCGCAAGGGTCTCAACGTCTATGACCAGAAGCTCCACGAACTTTTCGACCGCGTTTCAAAGGACAACTCCTCAAACCCTTCGAACCCTCTAATCGGCATTCCCCGTGCCTTGAACCAATTCGAGGAATTCCCCTTCTGGCATGCCCTCTTTACGCATGTAGGCATCAACGTTGTCCTTTCTTCTCCTTCCAACTATCGCAAGTACGAGCGTGACGCCGGCATGGTGATGAGCGACAACATCTGTTTCCCTGCCAAGTTGATGCATAGTCACATTCGCGATCTGGTGGAGCGTGGCGTCAAGCGTATCTTCCTGCCTTTCGTCATTTATGAGCGGCCCAATGGCGGTCAGAACAGTTTCAATTGCCCCATCGTCAGCGGTTACAGCGAGGTCGTCAAGTCGGTACAGGGTTCCATGGCTGAATTCATCTCGCCGACCATCTCGTTCAAGGACGAAAAGCTGCTGCGCAAGCAGTGCCAGCAATTGCTGAAAGACCTTGGCGTGAAAGGGCGCAAGCAGATCAACGATGCCATCGATCAGGCAATCTATGCGCAGAATCTTTTCGAACAACGGTTGACCTACTTCTGCGAGGATGTGCTTCGCGAAGCTCGCAACAACCATCGCTTGGTCATCATGCTTGTGGGCCGTCCCTATCACAGTGACCCGCTCATCCAGCACCAGGTGGCCGACTTGATTTCGGGCATGGGCATCGATGTCATTACCGACGACTATGTTCGCGATAAGGATATCGACCTCCACGACGTGCATCATGTCGCCCAATGGGCCTATCCCACACGCATTCTGAAGGCTGCCAAGTGGTGTGCCGAGCAGGGCAACGATGTGCATCTCGTGCAGTTCACTTCGTTCGGCTGCGGTCCTGATGCCTTCCTTGTCGATGAGGTTCGCGACCTGATGGTTCGCCATCACAAGAGCCTCACTCTTCTCAAACTCGACGACATCAACAACGTGGGTTCGATGAAGCTCCGCATCCGTTCGCTCATCGAGTCGTTGAAGTTGGCTTCGGGCCTTACAGAGAAACGCAAGGCCGAGAAGTTTGTCACCACACCCATTTTCGACGAGACGATGCGTGGTCGCAAGATCCTGGCGCCCTATTTCACACAGTTCATCTCGCCGCTGCTCCCATCCATCGTGAAGCTTGTGGGCCTCGACCTGGAGTGTCTGCCGCTCAGCGACAAGATTTCGGGCGATATGGGTCTGCGTTATGCCAACAACGAGGTTTGCTATCCGGCTACCCTCGTGGTGGGCGATTTCGTCAAGGCTTTCCGCGAAGGTCGCTACGACCCCGACAAGACGGCCGTGGTCATGTCGCAGACGGGTGGTCAGTGCCGTGCCTCCAACTACATCTCGCTCATCAAGAAGGCGCTTGTCGATTCGGGATTCCCGCAGGTGCCCGTCATCAGTCTCACTTTTGGCGAAGATATGGGCAATGTGCAGCCGGGCTTCGATGTGCCTTGGCGCAAGATCATCGTCATTGCCTTCTATGCTGTGCTTTACAGCGACTTCATCGCCAAACTCTATTATCCCACTGCCGTGCGTGAACGTGAACCTGGCATTGCCCAGCGTCTCAAGGACAAGTATCTGCAGCTGGGTTGCGAAGCCATCGAGCGTCGCAGTTCGAGGCAACTGACGCACCTGGCCGAACAGGCTGCTGCCGAGTTCGACGCTGCTTGCATCGATCGCGAGACTGCCAAGGTCGGTGTCGTGGGCGAGATCTTCCTCAAGTTCCATCCGTTTGCACAACTGCATGTGGTCGATTGGCTGATGGACCGAGGCATCGAGGTGGCGCCTCCCGTCTTGCTCGACTTCTTTGCACAAAGTTTTGTCAATCGCAAGGTGAATCTTGCCACCAAGGTCGAACGTTCCAACGTGCCTGACTTCATCGTCGATACGGTCTATCTGCTCATCCGACGCCAATTGGGCAAGTACAACCGTATCGGTCGTCGGTTCCGTTACTTCCTGCCCTTCCACGACATTATGGAGGAGGCCCGTGTCAGCCAGGAGATTGTCTCCCTTTCTGCTCAGTTCGGCGAAGGCTGGCTTCTTCCTGCCGAGGTGGCCGAATATGCGCGCCAGGGCATCAACCATGTCGTTTCGCTCCAGCCCTTTGGCTGCATCGCCAACCACATCGTGGCCCGAGGCGTGGAACGTCGCATCAAGCAGGTCTATCCCGACATGAACCTCCTCTCGCTCGATTTCGACTCTGGTGTTTCCGAGGTGAATATCACCAACCGTCTACTGCTTTTCATCGATAATCTTAAGAAATGATATGAAATCCACTCTCCTTGCCTTCGTTGCGTTGTCGCTTTCCGTCGTGTCCCTTTCGGCCCAAACCACACGCATCGAAAGGTTTCTCTATGCCGGTCCTGTGGTGATGCAGGCCCCTGTGATGCTCGACACTATCGATGCCGAATTGAAAGGCTTCGACCCCAAGTCGCTCCTCGATTGCGCCCTCTCGCCCGAAGCCGTTAAGAATGGCACGACATGGCGAGGGACGGAATTGCCCGGTGTTCCCGAAGGCGCCGCTTACGCCTTGCATCAGCTGGGCTTCACGCTCCGACCATCCACCTTTGTCAAAGGAACGCTCAAGCTCGAAAAGGCACCCGCCAACTATCAGCTCTTCCTCGATGGACAGAAGTCTGCTGCCGGTGAATTGTCCCTCGAGCCGGGTGACCACGATTTTGTCATCAAATATCTCAGCGATGCCAGTGCCGAGAAGCCCGATAGCCTCGAACTGACTTTCGAGTCCACGACGCAGGTCCTTGTCGATCTGCCCAACAATCTCGGTCGGCTCTATACCATCACGCGAATGATGGAGTCTCGTCTATGCTATGGCCTCTCCCTTTCGCCCAAGGGCGACTACCTGCTCATCACCGAAGGCCAGCGCGCTCCCAAGCAGAATCGCCGCTGGTATTATCTTCAGAACCGTCTGACGGGTCAGCGCACCCAACTCAGCCAAGGCGTGGATTGGATGCCGCGCACCAACCGCTATTACTATACGCGCACGGGCAACGAGGGTCTTGAACTTGTCACTGTCGATCCGGCTACGGGTGCCGAGGAGGTCCTTTGCCACCATCTGCCCGAAGGCAGCTTCAGCTTCTCGCCCGATGAGCAGTTCCTCGTCTTCTATGTCAGCAAAGAGGGTCCCAAGGAGGTCAACAAGGACGTTTATGAGGTGCTCAATCCCGAGGACCGTCAGCCACGCTGGCGCGACCGCTATGCGATGGCCATCTACGACATCCAGTCGGGTGTACTCCGTCCACTCACCTTCGGCTACAATAACTGCTATGTGACCGACATCAGCCAGGATGGTCGCTATGTGCTGCTATCCAAGAGCGAACACACGTTCAAACCGCTTGGCGAAGAGACGGCTGTCGATCGTCCCCAGCGCCCGCATGAATTCACTTCGTTGTATCGTCTCAATCTCGAGACCTTGTCCCTCGACACCCTCATCCATCAGGATGGTTTCGTTTATGGCGGAACTTTCTCTCCCGATGGCAGTCAGGTGCTCGTTCAGGGTTCTCCCGAGGCTTTTGGCCGTGTGGGCTGCACGTTGCCAGCCGAAGTCATTCCTTCGATGTACGATTACCAGGCCTACATCATCGATGTCGATGACCACGAGGTGCATCCCGTGACCCGTGACTTCGACCCCAGCATCTCTTCGATGGAGTGGAGCCTCTACGATGGTCAGATTTATATCACTTGCGAGAATCGTGACTCTGTGAGTCTCTATCGCCTCGATCCCGCAACGGGAGATATTCGTATGCTGCCTCTTCCCGAGGAGTGTGTCAAGGGCGTTACATTCGCTTCGCAGGCTCCTGTGATGGCATGGTACGGACAGTCGTCAATGAACAGCGATCGTCTCTATTCTGTCGATCTGTCCAAAGTTAAGGCGAACAAGAAGACGGGGAAACTCATTTGTCCCTCTACCTGCTTTGAGGACCTCTCGGCTCAGACACTTCGCGACGTGCAGGTTGCCGAATGCAGGCCTTGGCATTTCACCAACAGCAATGGCGACGATGTGCTTTGCCGCTACTATCTGCCCGTCGGTTTCGACGACGAGGCTCCCGATGCCGTGGGCGTTTATCCGATGATCACTTATTATTATGGCGGTTGCAGCCCGACGGGTCGCAACTTCGAGTCGAGTTATCCCTGGCAATGTTGGGCAGCGCTGGGTTATGTGGTGCTTGTCGTACAACCCAGTGGCGCCGCGGGCTTCGGACAGGAGTGGGCATCGCGTCATGTCAATACGGCAGGAGTCGATCCTGCTCGTGATATCACCGAGGCAGTACGCGAATTCTGTCGCACGCACGCGTATATAAATAAGGAGAAGGTCGGCTGCTGTGGCGCTTCGTATGGAGGCTTTATGACGCAGTATCTGCAGACCTTGCCCGACTGCCCCTTCGCCTGTGCCATCAGTCATGCCGGCATCTCCGACCACACCACCTATTGGGGCTATGGCTATTGGGGCTACAGTTACAGCGAGGTGTCGATGGCAAACAGTTATCCTTGGAGCGAAACCGACCTCTATGTGAAGAACTCGCCCATTTACAACGTCGATAAGATCCACACGCCCATCCTTTTCCTGCATGGCACCAAGGATGTCAACGTCCCCATCAACAACTCCATCCAGATGTTCACCGCGCTGAAACTCCTCGGTCGCGAGACGGCTCTTGTCTGCGTCGATGGCGAGGATCATGGCGTCGTCGATTACGACAAACGCATGGCTTGGCTCCGCACACAACTCGCCTGGTTCCAGAAGTATCTTAAGGATGATTCTTCCTGGTGGGATGCCATGTATCCCAAGAAGGCTCTCTAAATGTTACGAATAATGCGCTAAAAAGGTCATTTTTGCATAAAGCCTTGCAGGTATCGCAAAAAATCGCTTACTTTGCATCGCATATTTCTACCTTTCAAGGCGAAATTGTTAATTGTTAATTATTAATTGTTAATTAATATCTATGCGTAGCATTCGTACCCTTTGCTGCCTCGTGTGCAGCCTCGTAGTGCTCGGTTTCGTATCCTGCCAGAAGCAGCCCGAGCCTCAGAAAATTGCTTTCCTTGCCATTGGTCAGTCCAACATGGTAGGTATCGGTGACATCTCTTCGGAAGAAGACACCATCGTCTCGCCTCGTTTCCTCAATCTTGCTTCCACCGAAAACGAAGACCGCAAGGTGGGAGAGTGGCGTGTGGCCAAGCCGGGCAACTGCCGTCCGGGTTATCATCGTCCCAATTTCCTGTCGCCTACCGATTATTTCGGACGCACTGTCCTCGAGCATCTTTCGCCTATCGACTCTGTAGCCGTTATCCAGGTGGCTGTCGATGGTTGCCCCATGCGTCTTTTCGACAAGGATCTCTACCAGGGCTTCGTTGATAGTTGTCAGATGGATTGGATGAAGAACGAGATTGCTGCCTACGATGGCAATCCCTACGGGCGTCTCATCACGTTGGCCAAGCAGGCACAAGCCCAGGGTTGGATCATTCGCGGCTTGCTCATTCATCAGGGCGAGACCGATGCCTATGGCCCTCATTGGCCCAACCAGGTGAACCGTGTCTATCAGAACATCCTCACCGACCTCAACCTGAAGGCCGAAGATGTGCCCGTTCTTTGTGGCGAAGCTGTTGGCCTCGATCAGAATGGTGTCTGCGCGCATGCCAACCCCACTATCGACCAGATTCACAACTACATCCCAACGGCTTACACCATCTCGTCACGTGCCTGCAAGGTGAGCCGCGACAACCTCCACTTTGCCGGTGTGGGCTATCGTCGTTTGGGTACCCGTTATGCCATCAAGTGGCTCCAGCTCAATGGTTACAATGTGGCTGATGACACCGACTCCCAGCTGCAGTGCGAGACTGGCAATCCTGGCGATGCTTTCGCTGTCGATGCCTTCATTCGTGAGCAGGACAACAAGCTAATGGTGGCTGCTGCCGTGTCGCTCGCTTCGGTCGATATCGTCAGCTATTCGGGTGCAACTCTTGCCACCGTCCAGGCCGAAGGCAAGCGCACCGTAGAGATTGACGTTACACCCTATGCTGGCGAGGATCGCCTCGTGCTCAATATCCACGCTGCCGATGGCAATGTGGTCAATCGTCAGGTCAACCGATAGACATCAGTATTATTTCGAAAATGAGAAAAACTCTTCTTGCATCGGCGATTGTGCTTTTCGCGACCATCGCGATGGCACAAGGCCTGAATGACGGGCGCACGCCCTTTGTCACCTCCAATGAGGCTCCAAAGCTGGAGCGGATTCTGCCGCCACCTCCCGGACTCACCGATTCGCGTTTCTACGACGATTGGTCGCAGTATCAGTGGGGCTTGTCGATGCGTGCCACCGAGCGTGGCCTTCAGGCTCGTTCCGATGCCTTCCTCAATGCGTCCTATTTTATGGCGCGTTTCTCGCCGGCCATGGGTCATGCCGTCACGCAGGAAGCCAATCCTCAGTTGTTCCTTTTGCTTCAGCGTGCCCATGCCACCGAAATGGTTTCGAATGCTGGCGTCAAGGCGTATTATCACCGTGTGCGTCCCTATCAGCAGTTCAAGGAAGCCTCGTTGGTGCCCGAGCATGAGAGTCCCACCGACTACAGTAGCTATCCTTCAGGCCACACCATGGTGTCGTGGCTCGTCGGTATGATACTTACGGCCATCGATCCTCAGCATACCGAGTCAATCATGAAGGTGGCTTACGAGATGGGTCAGAGCCGTGTCATTGCCGGCTATCATTATCAGAGCGATATCGAGGCTGGGCGCTACTCGGCCAGCATCCTCTTCGCTCGACTTTGTGCCGAACCCGAATTTATGACCTTGCTCCAGCAGGCACGTCAGGAATATATGGGCGTTCAAAGCTCACAGCCGAAAATCATGAAAAAGAGAAGCAGAAGATAAACTCCCTCTTTGTCGCGAAAGATAATAGCAATATGACCGAACCCATCCTCAACGACCACAACAAACGTGAATACGAGCCTGCGCACACCGCAGAGCACATTCTCAACCAGACCATGGTGCGTATGTTCGGCTGCGAGCGTTCGCGCAACACCCATGTGGAGCGCAAGAAGAGCAAACTCAACTACGAGCTGCCACAGTGTCCTACGCCCGAACAGATTGCTGAGGTCGAGCGCCGTGTCAATGAGGTCATCCAGTCCGACATGCCTGTGACGATGGAGTATGTGACGCGCGACCAGATTCCGCCCGAAGTCTCCCTCGCCAAGCTGCCCGACGATGCATCCGAGACGCTGCGTCTCGTCCGTGTCGGCGACTACGATGTCTGCGCATGCCTCGGTTTCCACGTCGAGCACACCCTCGAATGCGGTCATTTCCGCATCTCCTCCACGTCGTGGACACCCCTTGCCGAAGGCGGTTCCTTCCGCATCGTCTTCCGTCTCGATGGACCCTCAGACAAGTATTAGGCACAAAATAAGCCCCTCCCGATGTCGGAAGGGGCTTATTAAATTGATTTAGGGTTATGCGGAGATTGCCCTTCAGAGCCCTTCAGAACCTTTCAGAACTCTTCAGAACCCTTAATTAGTAGGTGATCAGTGGCTTCAGCTCCTTGGCCTGGGCAATCATGCGCTCTACCTCGCTCAGCGAAGGAACACGGTTGCAGAGGTTCTTCTCCTCGTTGATGGCAACGAGCTTGGGCTGGAGGTTGGCGGGAACGCGATGACGGAACTCCTTCACGGTGTCAACGCCGGCAGCTTCGAGCAGCTCCGAGAACTGTCCTGCGATGCCGTTGATGCGCATCAGGTCAGCGTGGTTGGTCCACTTCAGGATGAGCTTGCGGCTGATGCCAGTTTCTTCAGCGATAGCAATGCGGCCCTTGGCGGCAGCACACTTCTCCAGAAGGTCGTCAGTAGTAGCGATGCCAGCAGCGATGAGTTTCTCGGCGTAAACCTCGCCGATGCCTTCGATTTGATCAATCTTGTAAGCCATGTTTTTTGTGTTTAAAAGGTTATTATTGTTGTTTTTGGGTAATGGTCGTTTTTCATTCGACATTTCACGGTGCAAATGTAACAATTCTAATTTAAATAAACAACTTTTTTTGCAAAAAAATGAAGTGCAAATGCCAATTTTTGGCTAAATATCGCAATTTTAGGCCCAAAAACGCAAAAATCACTTCAAATTATTTTGCTGTATCAGGAAAAATGTCTATCTTTGCGCGCTGATTCCGATGTAGGCACGATAAGTAATGACCGTCACGGCAAGGTGGCAGTGATGCCAGCCCTCCACGATGAGCGCCATTCGCCTTGCGGAGAAATATTTTAAAAATATTTTTTTGTACAATGTACGCTATTGTTGAAATCCAGGGCCAGCAGTTCAACGTTGAGCCCGACCAGAAGATCTGCGTTCTCAATATCGCAGGTGCTAAGGTAGGTGACGAGGTAGTCTGCGACAAGGTCCTCCTCGTTAACAATGACGGTGTTATCACCGTTGGCACTCCCACTGTAGAGGGTGCAAAGGTTGTTTTCGAAGTCTCTCAGGTAGAACTTCGCGGTAAGAAGATCAAGGTGTTCCACAAGATCCGTCGTAAGGGCTTTGACAAGCTCGTCGGTTCTCGTCAGCATTTTACCGAAGTGTTAGTTAAGTCTATTGTTGCATAAGCGAATCCGCTATTAAAAAGAAAGGAAAAAAGCACTATGGCACACAAAAAAGGTGTAGGTAGTTCGAAGAACGGCCGTGAGTCACATAGCAAACGACTCGGTGTTAAGAAGTTTGGTGGCGAAATCGTGAAGGCTGGCAACATCCTCGTTCGTCAGCGTGGCACCAAGCACAACCCAGGCCTCAATGTAGGCATTGGCAAGGACGATACTCTCTATGCTCTCATCGACGGCAAGGTAGTATTTACCAAGAAGCGCGAAAATAAGAGCTACGTCTCCGTTGAGCCATTGGCTTAAGCCCTTGGCCAACAGCTTAAAAGAATTACAGGGCATCTGACAACCCCATGGTTGCCAAGTGCTCTGTTTTTGTTTTTTTTCATTCATAACCCTTCTGAACCTTTCAGAACCTCTCTGAATCCTTCTGAACCTTCAGAACCCTCAGAACTCTTCAGAACCCCTCTTAACCCCATTATATGTTAACATTGAAACTCATCACCGAGCAATACGACCGCGTCATTGCCGGTTTGAACAAAAAGCATTTCGAAGGCGCACGCGAAGCCATCGACGCCGTCATCGCCAAGGATCAGGAGCGTCGTCAGACGCAGAAGACCCTCGATGACAACCTTGCCGAGGCCAATCGTCTCGCCAAGAGCATCGGCATGCTTATGAAGAATGGTCAGCGCGCCGAAGCCGAGGCTGCCAAGGCTCGTGTCGCCGAACTCAAGGCTATCAACAAGGAGCTCGACGAGAAGAAGGCCGCTTGCGAGGGCCAGATTACCGACATGCTCTGCCAGATTCCTAATATTCCCTACGACGAGGTGCCCGAAGGCACTGGTGCCGAGGACAACTGGGTAGTCAAGTCCAACCTCAAGGAGTGTGTCCTCGGTCAGGACACCGTAGGCAACTGGACCTGCAACCCCGAGGTGCCCACTGCAAAGCTGCCTCACTGGGAGCTCGCCAAGAACCTCAACCTCATCGACTTCGACCTCGGTGTAAAGATCACGGGTGCAGGATTCCCCGTCTATCGTGGCTTGGGCGCTCGTCTCCAGCGTGCCCTTATCAACTTCTTTCTCACCGAAGCTGCCAATGCTGGCTACGAGGAGATCATGCCTCCGACAGTAGTCAACAAGGAGTCGGGCTACGGCACAGGTCAGCTGCCTGATAAGGAAGGACAGATGTACCACTGCGAGATTGACGATTTCTATCTCATCCCTACCGCCGAGGTGCCTGTCACCAACATCTATCGTGACGTCATCATCGACGAGAAGGACCTCCCCATCAAGAACTGCGCCTACACCCAGTGCTTCCGTCGCGAAGCCGGTTCCTATGGCAAGGATGTGCGTGGCTTGAACCGTCTGCACGAGTTCTCGAAGATCGAGATCGTGCGTATCGACACTCCCGAACATTCCGCCGAGTCTCATCGCGAGATGCTCGAACATGTCGAGGGCCTGCTCAAGAAGCTCGAACTGCCCTACCGCATCCTGCGTCTTTGTGGCGGTGATCAGAGTTTCACCAGCGCCATCTGCTACGATTTCGAGGTTTATTCCGAGGCTCAGAAGCGCTGGCTCGAAGTGTCGTCAGTTTCTAACTTCGACACCTATCAGGCCAACCGCTTGAAGTGCCGCTATCGTCGCGCCGACAACAAGAAGGTCGAGCTCTGCCACACCCTCAACGGTTCCGCTCTCGCCCTCCCACGTATCGTCGCCGCCATCATCGAGAACTATCAGCAGCCCGACGGCACAATAAAAGTTCCCACCGTCCTTAAACCTTGGATGGGCGTAGATGTCATAAAGTAAAACTGGATGATTTCGGTCCGGAAATCCGAGTACTCCGATTATTCTGATAATTCCGATTATTCCGAGTCCTCCGATACTTTCGATAACTCAAATACACTATATTAACCCTTTAAAAACGAACACCTATGAAGAATTTTGCAAAGTACGTGCTTCTCGCTGCTTTCCTCGCAGCTCCAGCACTTTCGTTCGCACAGTCAGATGCCAAGAAGAGCAACGAAGAGCTCAGCGCTCAGTACAAGTATGAGATCGATGCCCTCCAGGCAGAGCTCAAGGCCAACAAGAAGCATCAGAAGGCTAACCCTAACGATGCTACCCTCAAGACCGTAGAGCAGACCAAGAAGGCCCAGCTTGCTACCCTCAAGGAGAAGAAGAAGGCTGTAGATAAGTCTCTTGCTGCCGACAAGAAGAACGTGAAGGCTCAGAAGGCTTCCCAGAAGGCTCAGGAAGATGCCGAGAAGGCTATTGCAAAGGCAAAGTCTGCCAACGAGAATGCCAAGAAGGTTGTAGGCGAATTCAACCCTGAAAACAAGAGCTGGGAGCAGTTGAGCGAACAGTACAAGCATGAGATCGATGCCATCGAGGCTGAACTCAAGGCCAACAAGAGCCGTCAGAAGGCCAACCCATCCGACGCTGCCCTCAAGACCGAAGAGCAGACCAAGAAAGCTGAGCTCGCTGCCCTCAAGGAGCGCAAGAAGGCTGTAGATGCTGCTGTCAGCGCCGAGAAGGCAAGCCAGAGCGCTCAGAAGAAGGCCGACAACCGTCAGGAGGATGCCGAGGACGCTCTCCAGAAGGCTAAGAACCAAGCCAAGGCTGCCGATCGTGCCGTAGGCCGTTAATTCTTCGACAGTACTCTTCCGTACATAACAATCACCGCTGCAACCCATTCCGGTCGCAGCGGTGATTTTATTGTTTAGGGACAATTAATTGTTAATTGTTCGTTGTTAATTATCAATTATTAATTGTTAATTGTTAATTTTTATTTGTTATACTTCCGCTCGTACTCCGTGGCGGCGAGGATGAAGGCGCCATAGACCTTGCCTTCGGTGTAGTCGGTGATGCGGGTGACGTCGTTGCCGAGGAGGTAGTAGGCAGCGGAGCCGTCGCGGACGCCCCAGCTGGCGCCGCCGAGGCCGGCAGAGGCGCAGTCGTCGATGAGGGTCCATGTACCGTTGTCGTCACGCACACGGAGGAACTGCTTCACGAGGCCCATCATGGCCACTTCGGCGATGTTGTCGTACTTTTCTTTCGGGAGGAGGCCCAGACGGATACCCTTGAGGAGGGTAGCGGTGAAGATGCTTGAGGCGGACGATTCCAGGTAGTTGCTCACGGGTTCGTATGACTTTCCTTGGTATTCGCTCACCGTAAAATTGCCATCATGGGCGAGGAGCTGGTACCAGCAGCCCGTCTCCTTGTCCTGGCGGCGCACCAGTCCTTCGGCGAGGGTGTTCAGGTAGTAGAGCAGGCGTTCGCGGCAGTCGGAGCTCAGTCCGCGCAGGGTGCTTTGTGTGGGTTTCATCGTGATGCCTTCGGGGATGAACTCCAGCACATCGACCAGGGCGAGGAAGTACCAGCCGCAGGCGCGGCCCCAGTATTCCTGCGAGCGTCCCGTCTTGGGGTCGGCCCAGAGGCGTGCCTTTTCACCTTTGGGGTCGGCGCTGAAAGCGTGCCACAGCAGTTGTTCCTTGGGGTCCCAGAGTTTATGCCAGGTGATGTCGAACTGTCGAGTGATGGTTTTCCAGTCCTCCTCCGCGCCGTCGATGGTGTAGCCGTAGTGGATCATCTGGGCGAGCAGGGCGGGACCCATATATTGGCCGTCACACCACATCTGGTTCGGATAGACCTCCTTGTGCCACCAGCCTCCAGCACATTCCTTGCTCAGAGTGGCGGGGATGGAGTAGTGCTCCTTCACGTCCTTCAGTCCCTGGATGGCGCGTTCCATGGCCATCTTGGCGTTGGCGTGTGTCTCGGGTTTTGCGATGTCCTTGAATGCACCCGTCTCGGGGTCGGTGAGGTCGTAGAGGGTGAAGTACATCTTGGTAGCGTTGAGGTCGTCGAGGCTCTTTCCGGTGGTGGGCACGCTTTGGGCGCAGCGGTTGGCATAGTCCTCCACGCTGTAGAACCAGCTCTTGGCGAATCCCGATTTGCTGTTGACCTGGGCAGCCTCGATGATGGCTTTAGCCACGAGACCGGGCACGTAGTCGAATTTCAGGTTGTCGCCGCCCTGGTTGGGTGTCATCACCTCGCCCTGGATGTTGTAGAGGTTGAGGCCCATGAGTTTCTTGTTGGCGTAGAAGTCGGCGATGCGGTATTGGATGATGGGGATGAGGAGGTGATCGCCGGGTTGCCATCCTTCGAGGGGATGGAGTTGGGCGCAAGCCAAGGAGGGCATGAGAGCTGCGATGCCGAGGGCAAGTGTCTGTATCAGTTTTTTCGCTTTCATAGTGATGATGTGGTTAGTTTCGCTGCAAATATAAGCATTATTTCTGAGATTACGGCTATTTCGCGTCAAAAATAAGTCGAATTATGTGGTTTTTCTCTGCTATTGTTTCGTTTTATGGACTTCTCGGCCAATTTATCATTATTAGATGTAGCAAGCATTCTGTCGCGCGACAGAGTACTTTATCCAGTAGCAGCATGCATTCTGTCGGCCGCCAGAGTGCTATTCCCCACATCAGAAAGCATCGTGACGGCCGCAAGAGTGCAATCTCCCGCATCAGCAAGCATTATGACGGCCGTCAGAGTGTTATTTCCTACATCAGAAAGCATCATAACGGCCGTCAGAGTGTTATTTCCTGCATCAGAAAACATCGTGACGGCCGCAAGAGTGCAATTTCCTGCATCAGAAAGCATCGTGACGGCCGTCAGAGTGTTATTTCCTACATCAGAAAGCATCGTGACGGCCGTTAGAGTGCTATTCCCTATAGCAGCAAACATTCTGTCGCCCGTCACGGTGCTTCCTCCTTTTTATATGAGGTATTCTTTGGACAAACTATTTTATGTATCAGTTTGTCGTGGTTTATCTTTTCGATTTGATGAAAATGCCTTGTGAGCCCTCTTTGCGTGGACGACCCATTAGGTCATATAGTTTCACTTTCTGAGGTTCGGCATCATTTGGTACGAGTGTGATGGATGCTTCTTCATCGATGTTGACGCTAAGTCGGTTGGGCGCTCCTTGAGATCCTATATACTTGAGATAACAACGGAAGGCTGTCACTGTAGCAGCTTCATTGTTTGTGATGCCAAATTCAGTGCCACTACTATTCAATTTGTATTTGCCTGTTCCAATCGTCTCATTCGTGAAACTGCCTACTACTTGCCAGTTTTCATCTACTACTAAAGTTTCGGGAGCAACATTATAACTGATGGTGACATTAGAAAGGTTCAAGTCCCAATCGTTTTTGGATGAATAGATAAAGCATGGTGTGCCAGCTTTGACTTTGGATTCTGGCGTTTCTACCCTAGTCAAACTTATTTGATTGTTCGTGGCTGCTGTGACTGTATAAATCTTGCAGTAACCATTCGGGTTATTGCTATCAACGAAATATGATTCCTTGATGTCAAATGGAAGACAGACGGAGTTCCAGTTATAGGTGTTGGTGCGGCTATAGCAGATATTTGTAAGAATATTATATTGAGGAGCAATATAATTTTCTTTATCGATAATGGTCGTTTCCCTGTTTGTAGCCGTATAGCTTTCTGTTTCTGAGATTATTACTTCTGCTCCAGATGAAAGTTCAGAGGAAGGGTTGTAATTATCATCGAAAGCGAAATAAACTTTGGGATTATTCGGAACTTTTCTCAAGTCAATCTTAGTAATTTTACTGATGTCTGTCCCTCTTTTTTGTATTGCAGATAAAAGGTATTTAAATCTTGTGGCACCAAAAGGTTTGTCTGCACCATCTCCCAAGTTAAATAGGTACATTTGGACTGTTTCGCCATCAATATTTCCTTGATAATATACTTTTATTTCTCCTACTTTTAGTAATGAATTCATATAATTGGAAGAAATCAATTGCTTAGGAGTTGCTTCACAAGTAGAAAGAACTATTATATTATCTAATGATTGGAGAGATGCAAAATTTTGGCTAATATAGAATGCGATATTATTAATGGCCAGTTTTGTTCCATCTTCAATAACCACAGTTTTTAAAGATGATAAATCATTTGTTACATAATCAATTGTTGTAATTCCAGCAGGGATAAATAACTCCTCAACATTTACATCAGATTTGGGAATTACGGGCGTGTTTCTTGTACCTACAATTGAGGTTGCTGGATAAGTATTACTGCCTTCTGTAATTTCTTTTGGAAATACAACAGATTTTTCAGAGCCATTATACTTTGTAATTGTTGCTGAATTGCCACTTATCGTGTAGGTGAAATCTTCGGCTTTACACATAGAGGCAACAAGAATCGTGAAGAATAGAAGGATTACTCTTTTCATTGGTTGTATAAATAATATTAATTTTTATTTTATTGCGTAATTTGTAAGGCGTAAAACATTGTTTCTACCTCTCATCCCCCTCCCCATGAATCTGATCGCGCTGCATACGGGAGGCGAGTTTGTCGAGATTCATTTGGCAGATGTCGTCGAGGGTGTAGCCGAGGTCGTGGGCAAGGGAGGCGGCATACCACATGACATCGCCCAACTCGAGGGCAATCTGATGGCGGCGTTCGGGAGTGAACTCGTCGTTGTTGTCGCGGATGACCTTCTTGACCTTGTCGGCTACCTCACCAGCTTCTCCGGTGAGGCCGAGGGTGGGGTAGATGATGGCGCGGGAGGAGGGGTAGATGGCGGTGCGGCGGGCACCTTCCTGATATTCGTTTATCGTCATGACTAAAAAGATGAAAAATGGTTTTTGTGTGAAGATGAAAAATGGAGAAGATTGAATGGAAGCGCTTGATAGCGCTTCTGCTGTCTGCCTTTGACTCATTATCTGAAAGCGAGCTTTCAGCTGATGAGTCTAAGCCATTCAGCACCCCTGAAGGGGCTTTCATTCAATCTTCTCGAAAATCGTTTCACAGAAAAATATTAAAAAATATTTGTGGGTCAATGCTTTGTCGGGGTTTTGTTCCTCCACCCCCCCCCTAAGCAGGGGGATTAGAGGGGGTCTCTCAGAGCCCGCGCTGGTTCTGGATGATGGCATCGCGGACGCGGCGGGTGAGGGTGTCGTAGGTGTCGTCGGGCTGAGGCTGGATGACGGGGAGGTAATCGACACGGATCTTGAAGGGACGTGCCCACTTGCTATGCTTGGGCAGCGCCTCGTAAGCGCCATGGATGGAACAGGGGACGATGGGTACGTTGAGTTCCTTGGCGAGAATGGCGAAGGTCTTCTTGAATTCGCCCACTTCGCCCGTCTCGGTGCGTGTGCCTTCGGGGAATATGATGATGTTCTTGCCCTGCTTGAAGGCTTCGCCCATTCGCTGGATGGAGGTCTTGAGATTGGTGGGCTCCATAACGATGACGTTGTGGCGCTTGGCAATGCTCTGGACGATGGGGTGCTTGACGTGCGACTCCTTGGCGAAGAAGAAGGTCTTGCGGACGTTCTTCTTGGGACTGTAGGCCATGACGAGCATACCATCGAGGAACGACTGATGGTTGGCGGCAAGCATGTAGGGGCCTTCCTGCGGGATGTTCTCGGCTCCACGACCTTCGAGACGGAAGTAGAGACGGGCGATGAGCTTGAAGAACCAGAGGATGAGCAGATCGTCGGGCCAGGCGTCGGGGAGCTTGAGGTTGTGGGTGTCCTCGTGAAGGATGCGATGCCAGTCGATCTCCTCGACTTCGATGCGTGTCTTGTAGTCGGCCACATGCTCGGCGAGTTCGAGGACATTGCGGAAGGCGGCGATGCGTTCGGCGGTGATCTCCATGCCGAAGGTCTGCTCGAGGAAGCCCTGCAGACCTACCTTGTCGAGCGAGTCGAGCTGAAGGTCGGTGTCGAGGTTGTCGGTGGGACTGACGGGACACTTCTTCTCGTGCTGGATGTAGTTCTTGATGATCTTGTATTCGGGGAAGGATGGCTCGATGATGCGCTTCTTGTTCTTGTCGGTATGTTCGCCCGACGAGACGAGGGCGGGGAGCTTGAAGCGCTGGAGCTTGTCCATCTTGGTGCGCGGCAGTTCGCCATGGTAGACAAAGAGCGACATAAGGCGCTTGTAGGGCGGCACTTCCTGGTTGTAGGGTTCGAGGAGTTCACGCTTGAGGGCTTCCTCGAGTTCCTCGTCGTTGCGCCCCTGAATCCACGCGGCCTGCGGGACGATGATGGCCTTGAGCATATCGACGTCCTGGATGATGCCGACTTCCTTGACGATGTCGGTGTGCTGCTCGAGCTTGAACTCGATTTCGGAGGGGTTGATGTTCTTGCCGTTGGAGAGGACGATGATCTCCTTGGTACGACCGGTGATGTAGAGGCGGCCCTTGTCATCGAAACGTCCGAGGTCGCCCGTGTGGAGCCAGCCTTCGTCGTCGAAGATGGCAGCCGTCTCCTCGGGACGGTTGTAATAGCCCTGCATCACATTGGGACCCTTGACGCAGATTTCGCCATTCTTGAGGATGACCTTCTCGGAGGGGAGGGGTTTGCCCACCGAGCCGGGGACGATGTCGTCGGGACGCGTGAACGAGATCATGGGTGCGCACTCGGACATACCGTAGCCTTCGAGCAGGTCGAGGCCGAGGGTCTTGATGTCGATGGCAATCTCGCGGTCGAGGGCTGCGCCGCCCGAGACGAGGATATCGAGATGTCCGCCAAGCGCCTGGCGCACGGAGGTGAAGACGAGGCGACTGAGCCAGCGCCACTGGAGGGCACGACACATTTTAAATATAGCGCGCGTGAGAGCCTTGGCTTCGACCTTCGCCTTGATGCCTCGGATGAGGGTAGTCCACAGACGGGGTACGCCAATCATAAGGCCTACCTTGCCTCGCTTGAGGGTGTCGAGGATGTCGGGTCCGGTCATAGCGGGCGCGATGGCTACACCGCCACCGACGGTGATGGGTGCGACGAGACAGCCCAACAAGGGGAGCACGTGGTGGAGAGGCCGGAGGATGATGGCGCGGCGATCCTGCGTATAGATGCGCACTTCCTTCGAGACCGAATCGACGTTGGCCATCATATTGCCGAACGAGAGCATGACGCCCTTGGGCGAGCCCGTGGTGCCGGAGGTATAGATGATGACGGCAGTAGCCGACGACTCGTAGTCGATCTTGGCGGGACGGATGTCGTCGGACAGTTCGACCTGCTCGTGTTCGTCGATGATCAGAATGGGCAGCTCGCGTCCCAGCAGATGCATGGCTTCGCGGGCCGTGTCGAGCTTCTTGTTGGAAGTCCAGATGCATTCGGCCTCACTGTCACGCAGGGTGTAGGCCACCTCATCGGGCGTGGCGGTGGCATCGACAGGGACAGCGATGCCGCGATTGAGCCAGATGCTGAAGAAGGCGTAGATCCAACCTTCGCGGTTTTCGGAGAGGATGACAGTCTTGGCACCAGCTTGGGGCGAAGTGTATCGGGCGAAATATGTGATGCGGCGAAGCATCTCCTTGTAACTGACGTAACGGTTGCCGGCGATGATGGCGGTCTTGTGGAAGTCTTTGATCATGGGAGAGGGGATGAGGGTGATGAGCAGCCATAGATGGCTGCGACGGGGTCGTGGGGGATTAATCCTCCTTTCGGGTGATGTGAGCGCCGAGGGCGTTGAGACGCTGGTCGATGGCCTCGTAGCCGCGGTCAATCTGGTTGATGTTGTCGATGCGGGAGGTCCCTTCGGCGCTCATTGCGGCGATGAGCAGGGCGATGCCTGCGCGGATGTCAGGGCTGGTCATATTGGCATGGCGCAGTTTGTACTGGCGGTCGATGCCGATGACGGTGGCGCGGTGAGGGTCGCAGAGGACGATCTGTGCACCCATATTGATGAGCTTGTCGACGAAGAAGAGTCGCGACTCGAACATCTTCTGATGGATAAGGACGACGCCGCGTGCCTGGGTGGCAGTGACGAGGAGGACGGACAGAAGGTCGGGCGTGAGGCCCGGCCAGGGTGCGTCGGCAATGGTCATGATGGAGCCATCGATGAACGAGTCGATCTGATAATGGTCGTGGGCGGGTACATAGAGGTCGTCGCCGCGCTGTTCGACAGTGATGCCGAGACGACGGAAGGCATCGGGAATGATTCCGAGGTCGGGCACAGAGACGTCGGCGATGGTGAGTTCGGAGCCCGTCATGGCAGCCATACCGATGAATGAGCCGACTTCAATCATATCGGGCAGGAGGCGATGCTGGGTGCCGTGGAGTTCGCGCACACCCTCGATGGTGAGGAGATTGGAGCCAATGCCCTCGATGTGGGCACCCATACGAGAGAGCATTCGGCAGAGCTGCTGGAGATAAGGCTCGCAGGCCGCATTGTAGATGGTGGTGGTGCCTTCGGCGCAGACGGCAGCCATGACGATGTTGGCGGTGCCGGTGACGGAAGCTTCGTCGAGCAGCATATAGCATCCCGAGAGGTGACCATGGGTGGCCTCGACGCGATAGAGGTGGCGTTCGGGGTCGTAGGTAAACTCGGTGCCGAGTCGCTGGAGGCCGATAAAGTGGGTGTCGAGACGTCGACGACCGATCTTGTCACCACCAGGCTGGGGCAACAAGGCATGTCCGAAGCGCGAGACGAGCGGACCGAGAAGCATTACCGAACCACGCAGTGACATACAGCGACGCAGATAGTCGTCGCTTTCGAGGTAAGCCACATCGATGTGGTCGGCGCGGAAGCGGAACGTGCCGCGTTCGAGGTGATGTACGACGACACCCATCTTGCGCAGGAGCTCGATGAGGTTGAGAGTGTCGAGGATCTCGGGGATGTTGGTGATGGTGACTTCCTCGCGGGTGAGGAGCACGGCACAGAGCACTTCGAGGGCTTCGTTCTTGGCGCCTTGTGGCTTGATGGTTCCACGCAAGGGGTGGCCACCTTCGATGATGAAACTAGACATAGCGTTATTCGTCGTCTTTCGTAAGGTCTAACTTGTAGTCGTCACGGCCACGAGGCACCCAATGCTTCTCGAGGGGATGGCTAGTGGCCTGACGGTATCGGATGCGCTGGCGCAGGATGTCGAGGGCGGCATAGATAGACTGTCGAAGAGGCATCTCAGCGGCCTGATTCTGCCCTGCGATGTCGTAGCGGATGCCTACGAAGGGATAGGTGAGGATGAGGTGAAGGCCGGAGATGTAGCCGATGTTGTAGTCGGCATCACGGCTTGCGATGGCCTGCTGGAAGGCTTCGTCCTGATCCTGGAAAAGACAGCCGTCGTAGTGGTCCTGCCAAGCTCCCTGGGAGAAGGCAGTGGCATCGAGGGGACCGAAGGCGAGGACACCCTGCTCGTGGAGTTCATCGAGATCGTTGCGCAATTTCTCGTGCGAAGAGACGACGGCGATGCGTGGACGCATAATGCCGAAGTCGTAGCGCAGACTTTGGCTGATGGCACGGATGTCGTTCTGGAAGGCTTCGGACGCGATGCCTTCGCCGAGTTTGGTGGTGACGTCGTAGTGATGGAGCTGGAGGATGCGAAGATTGTCGTTGATAATCCAGTCGAACGAAGCGTCGTGGATGTTGAGCGCACGATGGATGAAGTCAGAGAGGGCGTGTGACGACTGGTCGTTGTCGAGGTGGCCAGGGAGGGTGACGAGGGCATCGATGTCATCGTTGTCGTAGGCTTCGAGCGCCGCGGTGAGTGAGCTGGCTTCGGCCTGAAGGGAAGCTTCGGTCTGCTGTCCGAACTGGACTTCGGGTTCGGCGTCACCACATACGGGCACGAGGTTGATGCGCCCTTCGATGGCGTCGCCTGCGCGTGAGACGACGTTGAGGGGGATCATGCTGATGCCCAGCTGCTGGGCGGTGCTGCGCAGCACTTGGGCGCTGCCGAAGATGACGGGAGTACAGAACTCGAGCATCTCGGGGTCCTGCAGGACTTTGATTAGCATCTCGCAGCCGATGCCGTTGATATCACCTTGGGTTATGCCGATACGGAATAAATACATGCTATGGAAGAGGGAAGAAGGAAGAGGGAAGAGGGAGGGATGGGCAGCCATAGATGGCTGCGACTGGAACGCTGGGGACGCGATGGCACGCGCCAAACAGAACGAAGAGCGAGACGCCATGGACGACCGCCAAACGGAACGGAGAGCGAGACGCCATGGACGACCGCGAGGGGGCGGAGAATGGCCTATTCGAGCGTGACTTCGATTTCGGGGATGAGCTGGTCGGATGGGAGCTTGAGGGTGTAGAGAGAGGCCTCGAGGTTGCGGATGAGGAGACGCTTGCCATCGTTGGGAGCATAGCAGAAGCCTTCGGCAAAGACGACGCGCTTGTTGACCTCGTCAAGACGGATGTGACAGATGAACGGGCCAGCCATCAGGCCGTTGCGCATACGCCACATACCACGGAGCTCACCGACGTAATGGCCACCTACGTTGAGTGCCTTGTATTCGGGCAGGACGACATTGCGATTGGTCTCCATATGCTGGGTTGAGTCGGAGCCTTCGATGTTGGCACCCATGACGGAGTCGCGCACGGCGACGGCGCCTTCGAGGGTGAAGATGTTCTGGTCGGTGTAGGGCACGCTATAGACGACGAGGTAGCTCTGCTTGGAGGCGAAGTTGTCGGTGCACCAGAAGAAGGTGCTGTCCTTGGCGGGGCGGCAGGTGACGTCCATGGCGCGGGGAATATATAGCGAAGCGTTCTGGAGTCGCATAAGGCGGTCCTGCTGCTTGATGAGGTGCTCCTTGGTGATGATCTTGATGCGACGGTTCATCTCGTTCTTGACATAGACCTGGCGGAGCTGCTCCTGAATCTGGGGAAGGTATTCGGTGAGCGACTCGATAGTCTTGGCGTGCATGCGGACGATGACCTGATTGTAGGCGTAGGGTTCGCGCTCGAGGGTCACGACGGGCTGTTCGCCATTGGTGGGGTTGATGTCTACGATGGCGACATTGGCGACAATGCGGATGACCTGCGAGGCGAAGTTCTCGGGGGTGAGATGGCGCACGCGGAAATACTCGTCACCGTTGGGTGTGCCCTCCATCGGGAATTCGAAGATGGCGTGGAGGGTGTCGTTGAGTGCGGTCTCGCGGAGGGCCTCTTCCATAACGAGATAGAGGTCGTAGGGCGTGCCCGAGGAATCGGGCTTGAGGGCACGTTCGAGACTATTGCGGCAGCTGCTGAGGGGGAGGAGCAGGAGGGCGGAGAGGAGGATGAGGAGATGTTTCATATTGTGGGGATATTTTGGGCAGCCATAGATGTCTGCGACGGGAACACCGGGAGGGATGTGAAACGCGGAAGGGGCGCTCAGGGGGAATCAGGGACGGGGATGCTGGAAGAAGGAGAAGTGGACGGCGCCGTAGGTGCGGAGCTCCTGGAAGAGGGGATGGGAGGAGAAGTCGGAGGACTTGCCGTGTTCGAGGATGAAGTTGCCATCGGGGGCGAGCCAGCCAGGTTGGAGGACGAGGTCGGGTAGCTTATCGAGATTGGCGAGGTCGTAGGGCGGGTCGGCGAAGATTAGGTCGAAAGGCGCAGCGTATGGAGCACTGGCGCCGATTGATACGGCGGGGGGAGTGTTGAGGTAGCGGAAGACGTCGCCTCGGATGAGCTGATGTCGATTGCGGGGGACGTTGAGCTGTGCGGCCACCTTTTGGATGAACTGCTGCTGGGTGTGACCCATTTCGACGCTGACGACGTGTGCGGCACCACGGCTGAGCAGTTCGAAGCTGATGCTGCCTGTGCCGCTGAATAGGTCGAGCGCTCGACAACCCTCAAGATCCATTCGGTTCTGGAGGATGTTGAAGAGAGCCTGCTTTGCCAGGTCGGTGGTAGGCCTGGCGCTGAGGTTGCGTGGCGGGTCGAAGCGGCGTCCGCCGTATTGGCCAGTGATGATCTTCAAATTAACAATTAATAATTAACAATTAACAATTAATAATTGCGATTGATTTGCTTGATGAAGGGCTGCAAATCCTGGTGGAGCTGGGAGGCTGGGTCGCCTTTGCCGAGGATGAACAGGAGGTCGTTGAGCTGGTCGAGGCCTTCGCGCAGCCAGGTGTTGAGAACGTAGTAGCGTCGGTTGTCGGCCTGGGAGGTGCGGTAGACGTTGGCAAGGACGAGCTGACTGGAGCGGAAGAGGGCAAGCTCGAGGAACTGGGGGGTGACCATGGTGGCCAGGCATGCCTGCTGGACGGAGGGGGCAGCCATAGATGGCTGCGACTGAAATGCAGGGGCGGAAGAAGCTCCTTGGAGGAGGGTGGCGAGGTGATGCTCGAAGCGGAGGTCGCCGCAGTTGCGCTCGAGGAAGAGGTAAAGCTGGCGGTCGATGCCGAAACAAAGTGTGACGCGCTGACCAGATGGAAGAGTGAGGGGCTGGAGCAACACTTGCTCGGGCTCGTCGAAGTCGGAGAGCGTGACGTGGTACATCGATGTGGCTAGATCGGGGTCGGTGTCGGGCGGAAGGATGACGACGCGCTCGGAGAGGACTTGAACGGTCAGGTCGAGCGGTGTCTCGCTTTCGGGCAGTACATTGAGGACGGCCTCGTGGAGGCGCTGCTGGTAGTCGGGCCCAGGGGCGACTTCGTGAAAGGGAGCGTCGTCGAGCAGAGCGGACGTTGCGACGCTAAGGCGTGGAGACGTGGCGTCGTCGCTCGGAGAAGAAGAGGCGCCGGAACAGTCAATAAACGAAAAACCATCCGGCGCAAACCGGATGGTCATATTGTCCTTTGTCATTGTGAGGATTACTCCCAGTTACCGGCATTGTTGTTAGCCACGGTAGCATCGCCTACCATCATGCCAGGATATTTGTCAAGTTCCTCGCGGTCAACGATCTTGTTGGAGAGTTCCTGCTCGTTGAGGTCGCCGAGGTAGTTTGAGTAAGGAATCTTGGCCTCGAAGAGTGGCATCTCGAAACCAGAAGCAGAAACCTGAGTGCCGGTTGCGAGGAGGATGGTGTCCTTAGGTTGTCCCTCAAAGAAGATTGGAACGAAACGGAGCTCGTCGATGTTGAAGCCGGGACGGCTCAGCGCGGAGTCCTTCTCGAGCACAGAAACGAAGATTGAGTCACGGCTGAAGGTTGCTTTGCTCAAACCGAACTCTGCGATCTGCTTAGCATACTTTTTGGGGTCCTGAAGGTAGGTCCACGCTTTCTGCTCGTTAAGGCCAGCCTGAAGCTGTTCGTCGGTAAGGGTACCGATCTTCTGAACGATGGCGATCTTGTCATTCTTAGCGAAGTTTACAAGCTGGTCCCAAGAAGCGGCATAAACATGGTACTTCTTCTGGTACTCTTCCTGGAGAGTACGAACGTCCTTAAGGCGCTGGATTACGACTGCGTCGCGACGTGCAACTTCTTTGTTGAAATCAATAGGGATCATCAAGGACTGATAGCACATGACGACCAAGAGGACTGCTGCTGCAGCAAGGAGAATGTTAAGTAAAGTTTTCATGATGATATGATGGATTGTATTTTTTTTGGACTGTGTAATATTTTTCTTATTTTGTGGTGCAAATATAAACAACTTTTTTCAATTTTGTATATCTTTGCCCCGAAAAAATACAAAAAAAGTATGATATTTTCTATTTTTGGGCAAAAAATGGCTGAAAAATTGCAATTTTCGCCCAATAAAAAACAAAAAGAGGCGATAGACCTGCTGAGTGAGTTCGTTTTTGGCGGTACGCGAAGAGATCGGATTTTCGTCCTGAAAGGCTATGCGGGAACGGGCAAGACGTCGCTGGTGGGCGCGTTGGTGAAGGTGCTCGACGAGGCGAAGATGCCCGTCCAGCTGATGGCTCCGACGGGACGAGCTGCGAAAGTGTTTGCCTCGATGGCGGGACATCCTGCCTTCACGATCCACAAAACGATCTACCGGCAACACCGGTTCAATGTGGAGATGGAGGGCTTCGAACTGACCGAGAACCGGAGGACTGGCGTGCTCTTCATCTGCGACGAGGCGTCGATGATCTCGACGCTGAACGAGGGTTCGCCTTTCGGCACCGGAAATCTGCTGGACGACCTTATTGAGTACGTCTACGGGTCGGAGGGATGCAAGCTTCTGCTGGTAGGTGATGCCGCACAGCTGCCTCCTGTGGGACAAAGGAGAAGCCCTGCACTCGACATCGGCACGCTGCAGGGCTACGGACTGGAGGTGATGACCACGGAACTTACTGAAGTGGCACGCCAGCAACTGACGTCGGGCATCCTCTACAATGCCACCGTGCTGCGTGATAGGTTGATGATGGGTATGGAGGCACCACCAGAGAGCGCAACGGCACAACGGCTGTTCCAATTGCCTAATATATATTATAAAATGTATGCCGACGTGCTACGCATCGACGGGTACGAACTGCTGGACTGCCTGTCGGAGAGCTACCAGAAGGAGGGCTTGGACGACACGATCATCATCACCCGCTCGAATGCACGCGCCAACAAATTCAACCTTGGCGTGCGCAACCAGATACTCGACCGCGAGGAGGAGCTGACGTCGGGCGACCGCCTGCTGGTGGTGAAGAACAACTACTATTGGGGCAAGGAGTTCGACCAACTGCCGTTCATTGCCAATGGTGACGTGGTGACGGTGAACCGTGTGCGTTCGGTGATTGACCTTTACGGATTCCGTTTTGCCAAAGTGGCCATCACCTTGCCCGACTACGACCTCGACACCGAGGTGATCGTGATGCTCGACACGCTGACCGTCGAGGGGCCGAATTTGCCCGTGGAAAGGCAGCAGCAACTGATGGCAGCCGTGGCTCAGGACTATCCGGAATGCCGCAACCAGCGCGAGCTCTACAAGGCTATCAAGGAGAACCCGTACTTCAATGCGCTGCAGGTGAAGTTTGCCTATTGCGTGACTTGTCACAAGAGCCAGGGCGGACAGTGGCAGGACGTCTATCTGGACCTTGGCTACATCAATCCCGACCATCTGGGGCCGGACTTCTACCGCTGGCTGTACACTGCGTTTACACGAGCTCGCAAGCGCTTGTATTTGGTGAATATGAGTGACGAAATGGGAAAGTAGATGTTTAAAAACATACTTTTTTGACACTTTTTCGAGTAAAAATTTGGCACTAAACATAAAAAGATGTATTTTTGCCGCGTATTATTGCCCGTGCGAAAGCGTTGCGTTGATACATGGGTGTGTTATTGAAGCATTGTAAAATTTAATTTATAAAATAGTAATGAAGGTTCTTAAGTTCGGTGGAACGTCAGTCGGATCGGCTGAGCGTATCAAGAATGTCGCTAAACTTATCGTCGAGGACGGTCAGCCCAAGTTTGTCGTGCTTTCAGCCATGTCGGGAACGACGAATACGCTGCTCGAGATTTCGGGCTACTATCGTCTGCAGAATGCTGTGGGCGCCAGTGAAGTCATTGTCCGCCTTGAGCAGAAATACAAGGAGGTTATCGAAGCACTTTACACCAACGACGACTTGAAGAAGGAGGCCAAGCGTGTGATGAAGGGCATCTTCGAATATATCCGTTCGTTTGCCAATCGTCCGTTCACCATCTACGAGGAGAAGTGCATCGTCGCCCAGGGCGAACTGATGTCGACCAACCTGATGAACCTCTATCTGAAGCAGGAGGGCGTGAAGGTGGGCTTCATGCAGGCGCTCGACTTTATGCGCATCGACAAGAATGCCGAGCCCGACTTCCAATATATCGAAGAGCATCTGAGGGAGCAACTGCGAGCAGCCGGCGAACAGGATGTGTATATCACCCAGGGCTTCATCTGCCGCAATGCCTATGGTGACATCGACAACCTGCTGCGTGGCGGTTCGGATTATTCAGCTTCGATCATCGGTGCCGCTATCCGTGCCGAAGAGATTCAGATCTGGACCGACATCGACGGAATGCACAACAACGACCCGCGTATGGTGGCTAACACCAAGCCTGTGCGCCAGCTCAACTTTGACGAGGCTGCCGAGCTTGCCTATTTCGGTGCCAAGATCCTGCACCCCACCTGCATCACTCCAGCACGTATGTACAATATCCCCGTGCGTCTGCTGAATACGATGGACCCGAAGGCTCCTGGTACGCTGGTGAGCAACGAGACCGAACTGAACAAGATCAAGGCCATCGCCGCCAAGGATGGCATTACCTCGATTCGCATCAAGTCGAGCCGCATGCTTCTGGCCTACGGCTTCCTGCGTCAGGTGTTCGAGATTTTCGAGCACTACAAGACAGCCATCGACCTCATCACCACGTCGGAGGTAGGTGTATCGCTGACCATCGACCGCGACAAGCACCTCGAGGAAATCGTGACCGACTTGAAGAAGTTCGGCGCCGTGTCGGTCGATAAGGATATGGTGATCATCTGCGTGGTAGGCGATATGCGCTGGGACAACCTCGGCTTCGAGTCGAAGGTGGTCGATGCGCTGCGTGACGTGCCTGTTCGAATGATCTCCTATGGTGGTTCGAACTATAACATCTCGGTCCTCGTTCGCAAGGAGGACAAGGTGAAGGCCTTGCAGGCGCTGAGTGCAGCACTGTTCTGATTTGTCCTTTCTTATTCTTCTTCTATTATCTCATTGATGAAATTTCCAGTAGAACAATTCCAAGGCGTACGTACGCCGTTCTATTATTACGACAGAAAACTGCTTGAGCAGACGCTTGATGTAATCAATCGTGAAGCGGCGCGTTATGCGGGATTTCACGTGCATTATGCCGTGAAGGCGAATGTGGATCCCACGGTGCTCGGCATCGTGAATGCTGCGGGTCTCGGCTGTGACTGTGTGAGCGGCGGCGAGGTGGAGGTTTGCCTGAAGGCTGGTTTCCCGGCGTCGAAGGTTGTGTTCGCCGGTGTCGGCAAGGCCGATTGGGAGATCAATCTGGCTCTCGATGCTGATATTGCGTGCTTCAATGTGGAGTCGGCGCCCGAACTGGATGTCATCAATGAGTTGGCACAAGCCAAAGGAAAAGTGGCGAGGGTGGCATTGCGTGTCAATCCGAACGTCGATGCCCATACGCACCATTACATCACGACGGGACTGTCGGAGAACAAGTTCGGCATTTCGATGGATATGCTCGACATGATTGTCCAGCATGCACATTCTCTGCCGAACATCAGTTTTGAGGGACTGCATTTCCATATCGGAAGCCAGATACTCGACCTTCAGCCTTTTGTCGATCTTTGCAACACGGTCAACCGCCTGCAGGACGAACTTGCAGCCAAGGGCGTGAAAATAAGGACGATCAACGTAGGAGGAGGTTTGGGATGCGACTATGAGCATCCCGATGAGCATCCGATACCGGATTTCGCCTCCTACTTCAAGATCTTTGCCGAGCATCTGGTGCTGCATCGTGGCCAGGAGCTACATTTCGAACTGGGACGCAGTGTGGTTTGCCAATGCGGGGCACTCATCAGTCGTGTGCTCTACGTGAAGGAGGGCGTGAAGAAGAAGTTCGTCATTCTCGATGCCGGTATGTCGGACCTGATACGTCCGGCGCTCTACGAGGCGCACCACAATATCGAGAACATCACCGCTCCGGCCAACGGGCCGAAGGAGAAGTACGACGTGGTGGGACCCATCTGCGAGAGCTCCGACACCTTCGGCAAAGACGAGGTGCTGCCTGTCACCCGACGTGGTGACCTTGTGGCTTTGCGAAGCGCAGGCGCTTACGGGCAGATTATGGCTTCGAACTATAACTGCCGCCGCATCCCTTCGTCGCTTGTTCTTTGAATAGAATTATCGTTTCGGCATTGTTACTATGCAAAAAGTGACCAGCCTGATCATATTGGTCCTTTTGGTCGCGGGCATGAGAGCCCAGATCATCGATCACACCACGTTGCTCCCCGATGATTTGCTCGTTGGGGATACTGTCGTGACCAATGCCCCGGCTCAGGTGAACCGCTATGTGGAGTTGCCGAAGAATGTGCTTGACTCGATAGCTGCCGTGGAGGACAGCATAGCCATTGCCGACTCGATAGCAGCTGTCCTCGACTCGCTTGCCTTGAAGGATTCGCTCGACCATGTGAGGGCTTTGGCAGCCCAAAAACCTTTGAAGCCTGTGCCCGAGTATATGCGCCAGTCGGTCTATCGTTCGTGGCGCCTCAGTCACCCTTTGGGACCGAGTAATCCTGTTGCCCGCGTGCGCAGGTCGATACGTATCATGGCTGATACGCTTCGCAAGGCAGTGGATGCCTTGCCACCCGACACGTTGAGGGATGATATGCTCTACCTCTATGACATGCGACTGCCGGTCATCAATTCGGGCTATGTGCCTGCCGATTCGTCGCTGCGATTCTATCAGCAGGTGCAGATGGAGGAAGACCAGCATTTTTATGCAGGAGTTCCTGTTCCACACTTAGAGGAGCGATACGAGCGTCAGTTGCTCAACGAAGAGTATCGGCATCTGGTGCGCTACAAATACGCGAGTGAAGACCCACGAAGGTTTCGTTATGTGCGTCGAAAGTTTACCGTTCCTACGGCCACGAGCCAAACGATCGATTCGCGTTCGACAGTGCTCGACACACGCATCGCCGAAGATCTCGACATCGACCTGAGCAAGGCCAGCCTGGACTATTTCGGGCAAACCGTGGTCATCAAGGCCGACAAGTGGCATTGGAAAGGCGACCATACGCTGACGATGCAGCAGACGGCTTTGTCGGACAACTGGTACAAGAGCGGCGACAACAACATGTCGCTTTCGGGCGACCAGAAGATTACCGTGACCCGATATGACGAGGAGCAGATAACCTCATTCGAGACCATTCTCGACCTGAAGCTCTCGGGTTATTACACCAAGGCCGATACCATCCACCGGATGAGGGTGAACGACAATGAGTTCACGTTGACTTCGAAGTACGGCTACAAGATGTGGAAGAAGTGGTACTACACGGCTCAGCTTTATGCCAAGACGCCCATCTTCGACTATTATGCCACCAATTCGACGGTCTGCAAATCGACGTTCCTTTCGCCCCTCGAAGTGAACATCTCGCTCGGTGTCGACTACAAGTACACGTCGCCCAACAAAAGGTTTGTCTATTCGCTCCTGCTGGCACCTTTGTCGTACGATATGAAGTACGTGAAGGACCATCGTGTGGCCGTCAAGCAATACGGCATCGATGAGGGCGACAGAACGAAGAACAGTTTCGGTTCGTCGCTTACCACAAAATTCGATTGGAAGATCAGCGACGATGTGTCGTGGAGTTCGCGCCTCTACTACTTCACCTCCTACAGCATGCTGAAGGTAGAGTTTGAGAACACGATCGACTTCAGGATTAGCCGGTTCTTCACCGGCAGGTTCTACGCTTATCCGCGATTCGATGATTCACGCGACCGAAAGCGGGAGATTAAGGAAATGATGACCATCGGCTTCAGTTATCGATGGTAAGTAATGCAAAACATTTAGATATACACATATTAATTCGTAAGGTATTTTTCATACGTTATGGCAGAAACAGACATTAGACGCGGCTTACAGGATTTCTGGGGCTTGCTTGATGACGATCAGCGTCAGGTAATTTGTAACAGGGCCATCGTCCAATCCTATAGTAAGGGCGAATCCCTCTACAAGGTTGGCGAGGATTCGACTTATCTGGTTTGTGTGCTGACCGGACACATCAAGCTTGAGAAATTGGGTGTCGGAGGACGCATGCAGATCACCCGAATGTTCGGTCCAGGCGAGAATTTCGGCTATCGCAGCTTCTTTGCACGGCAGGATCATCAGACCGAGGCTGTTGCCATGGTCCCCACACAGGTTGCACTTGTTCCGATGGAACTGATCGAGAAAATCTGCTTGGTTAACGCGCAACTTGCCATGTACTTTGTCCGCAATCTGGCCACCGACCTTGGAGCCAGCGATGAGCGAACGATTACCCTCACGCAGAAGCATATTCGCGGACGCTTGGCCGAGTCGATCACCATGCTTATCGACAAGTATGGATATGAGGCCGATGGCATGACCATCAATGCAGCGTTGCCACGCGAAGATCTTGCAGCCCTTTCGAACATGACCACATCGAATGCCATTCGCACCCTCGGTTCGCTTGTCGCCGATGGCATCCTTCAGGTCGAAGGTCGACGCATCCGTCTGCTCAATCCCGAAAAACTGAAGCATATCAATGCCAATGGTTAATTTTCAGCCTTTCGAACCTTTCGAACCTCTCGAACCCTTCGAACCTTTCAGAACCTCTATTATACAATTATGATCAGGAAAATACTTATTGCCAATCGCGGCGAGATAGCTATTCGAGTGATGCGTGCCTGCTATGAGATGGGCATCCGCTCGGTGGCTGTGTTCAGCGAAGCCGACCGCACGAGCCGTCATGTGCTCTATGCCAACGAGGCAGAGTGTATCGGCCCGGCACCTTCGAGTGAGAGTTATCTCTCGATCGACAAGATCCTCGAAGTAGCCAAGAAACACAAGGTAGATGCTATTCACCCAGGTTACGGATTCCTGAGCGAGAATGCCGAGTTCGCACGTCGTTGCGAGGAAGAAGGCATCATCTTCATCGGCCCCAATCCGCAGACAATGATCGACATGGGCGACAAGATACAGGCACGTCGTCACATGATTGCAGCAGGAGTGCCTGTAGTGCCTGGCACACAGGACCAGCTCAATTCGCCCGAGGAGGCAGTAGGCGTATGTAAAGCCATCGGCTTCCCAGTGATGATCAAGGCATCGATGGGTGGCGGTGGCAAGGGCATGCGCCTTGTGCATCGCGTCGAAGATGTAGTCGAGGCTTACAATGCCTGCAAGTCGGAGGCTATGTCGGGCTTCGGCGACGACACGGTCTATATCGAGAAGTTTGTCGAAGGCCCTCACCATATCGAGTTCCAGATCCTGGGTGACAAGCATGGCAACGTGGTTCATCTGGGCGATCGCGAATGCTCGGTGCAGCGTCGTCATCAGAAGGTTGTCGAGGAGTCGCCATCGCCATTCCTTGACCCCGAACTTCGCCAGAAGATGGGAGCAGCCGCAGTTGCCGCTGCCAAGGCTGTGGGCTATGTGGGCGCCGGCACCATCGAGTTTCTTGTCGACAAGTACAAGAACTTCTACTTCCTTGAGATGAACACCCGTCTGCAGGTGGAACATCCTGTCACCGAAGAGGTGGTTGGCCTCGACCTGGTGAAACAGCAGATTCTCATCGCCGATGGTCACGAACTGACTATCAAGCAGGAGGATGTGCATCAGCGTGGTCATGCCATCGAATGCCGCATCTGTGCTGAGGATACCGAGAACAACTTCCGTCCGGCACCAGGCGTCATCAGTCGCCTCGTCGAGCCTCATGGCCCCGGCATCCGTATTGATTCAGCCGTCTATGAAGGCTACGAGATCCCGATGTACTACGACCCGATGATCGGCAAGCTCATCGTTTGGGCAACCCGCCGACAGTATGCCATCGAGCGTATGCGTCGTGCATTGTACGAATACAAGGTGGCCGGCCTGGTGACCAACATCCGCTATCTGCGCCGCATCATCGACGTGCCGCAGTTCAAGGAAGGTAACTACGACACTTCGTTCATCGAGGTGAACCAGGACCGCTTGCGTCCACGTCCAGGTTTCAAGAATGATTCCGAGGATATGGCCATCATCGCCGCCTACATCGACTACCTCATGAACTACGAGGAGAACAAACCCGACAACATCAACGAGAATTCAAGTGCCCTGAACCGCTGGCGTGCCTTTGGCCTCCAGAAGGGCGTGCTAAGAGTATAAGATATGGAAATACAGATAGGAAACCGACTGGCCGAGGTCACCTTGCTCAGCAAGGAAGGCAACAACGTCTCGATTGAGATCGACGGCAAGATCTACCACGTTGATATCTGCATGTTTGCCAACGGACAGGTGTCGATTTTGAATAATGGCCTTTCCTACGACGCCACCCTCATCAAGGGCGACACGGGCAAGCATTATCGTGTGGCACTCAACTATTCGAACTACGAGATCGACATGCTCGACTCGCAGGCCAAGTATATGCGTATGCGCAAGAAGAACGACTCGGAGAAGCAGGCCGACAAGATCAAGGCCCCGATGCCTTGCAAGATCGTCAAGGTCTATGTGGAGCCTGGTCAGCAACTCCAGCCTGGCGACATTGTGCTCACCATCGAAGCTATGAAGATGCAGTCGAACATCTCGGTGTCGGAGGCTTGCACAGTGGCCGAGGTGCGCTGCGCCGAAAACGATTCGGTGATGGCAGAACAGGTGCTGGTATCACTTAACCTTAATGCATGATAGAAATTATGGAACATAAGAAACTTAACGTTCGTGAAAGAATAGATATTCTCCTCGACAAGGGCACTTTCGTTGAGGTGGACAAATATGTAAAGCATCACTGCACCAACTTTGGCATGGAGAACAAGCGTGTGGCCGGCGATGGTGTAGTGTGCGGTTATGGCAAGATCGACGGTCGTCTGGTCTTCGTCTATGGCTTTGACTTTGCCGTGCTGGGTGGTTCGCTCAGTGCTGCCAATGCTGCCAAGATAGCCAAGGTGCAGGATGCTGCACTCCGCAATGGAGCGCCTATCATTGGTCTGAACGATTCGGGAGGTGCACGTATCCAGGAGGGCATAGAGTCGCTCTCCGGTTTTGGCGATATCTTCTATCGCAACGTGATGGCTTCGGGTGTCATCCCGCAGATTTCGGCCATCATGGGTCCCTGCGCGGGCGGTAGCTGCTATTCACCCGCACTCACCGACTTCATCCTCATGGTTCGCGACGAGGCACAGATGTTCATCACTGGTCCAAATGTCGTGAAGCAGGTGACGCAGGAAGACTGCGATAAGGAGAGCCTCGGCGGTGCCGATGTTCATTCTTCCAAGTCGGGTGTCTGCCAGTTTGTATGCGAAAGCGATGAGGAATGCCTGATGACCATCCGCGAACTCATCGGCTTCCTGCCCAACAACAATATGGAGGATGCGCCCGCCCTGCCACAGACCGACGAAGTGACACGTCAGGTGCATGAACTGGAAGGTGTGGTTCCTGCCGACCCCAACATCCCCTATAACATCAAGGACATCATCGAGCCCGTCTGCGATCACCAGTACTTCTTCGAGATTGCACCTAATTTTGCTAAGAATCTTGTCATCGGCTTCGGACGTATGGCAGGTCGCACCGTAGGTTTCATTGCCAATCAGCCCCAGGTACTGGCTGGCGCCCTCGATATCGACGCATCAGAGAAGGGTGCACGCTTCGTGCGTTTCTGCGACTGCTTCAACATCCCGATCATCGCCATCGAAGACGTTCCGGGCTTCATGCCAGGCATCAACCAGGAGCATGGCGGCATCATTCGCCATGGCGCTAAGTTGCTCTACGCCTTTGCCGAGGCCACTGTGCCGAAGATCACCCTCATCACCCGCAAGGCTTATGGTGGCGCCTACATCGTGATGAACTGCAAGCAGCTCGGAGCCGATGTCAACCTCGCATACGAGAGTGCCGAGATTGCTGTGATGGGAGCCAAGGGTGCTGTGTCTATCCTCTATCGCAAGGAGACACCCGAACAGCAGGCCGAGCGCATCAAGGAGTATGAGGCAAAGTTCAACAACCCATATTGCGCTGCTGAACTTGGTTTCATCGACGACATCATTGCTCCTGCTGATACCCGTAAGGCACTCATCCAGGGTCTGGAATGCTGTCGCAACAAGAACAAGTCCAACCCGCCCAAGAAGCATGGCAACATGCCAGTCTGAACCATCGTTCAATGACTTTCGAAGAGATTCTTGCTAAACAGGGCAAGCTTGTCTATACCAATGTGGGCACCAGCATGATGCCTTTGCTGCGTCAGCATCACGACCTGCTGATCATTGCACCCAAACCAGAGGGACGTCTCAAGATGTGGGATGTCCCCCTTTATCGTCGGGACAATGGACAGTATGTAATGCACCGCGTGCTTTGGGTGCGCAAGAACGACTATATTTTGTGCGGCGACAACCAGTATTATCCCGAGACGGGCATTCAGGACCGGCATATTATTGGGGTACTCGAATCGCGGTCACGTGACGGCAAGGTGTTGCCTGTGCGAGCCACCAGGGAACATCCCAACGTGCCATTCGGCTACAAGCTTTATGTCTTCCTATGGTGTTTCTTTTTCCCTATCCGTGCGGTACTGGTGTTCTTCCATACCAAATGGGTGATTCGTAAATATCGCAAACAAAATAAACAACATCAATGAAACTGAAATATAATTTCGCCATTCAGGAGGTAACCGACTTCTGGGCTGCCGTGCCTGTGGGAAAGGATGCGCGACGTTATCGTGGCGTGATGAGCCTTAACGAGTCTGCCAAGGATATGATGGAGTTTCTGCGTGAGGATATCACCGAGGAGCAGCTTGTTCAGAAGATGCTCGAGACTTACGATGTCCCCGAAGATCAGCTGCGCCACGATGTGGCCGAACTGATCCAGAAACTACGCGAGGCTGAGGTCCTGGACGAATAAAAAATGAGGTTCTGAAATGTTCTGAAAGTTCTGAAATGTTCAAAAGGCAACACTGTCACCTCGAACCCTTCAGAACCCCTCGAACCCTTCAGAACCCCTCGAACCCTTCAGAACCCCTCGAACCCTTCAGAACCCCTCGAACCCTTCAGAACCCCTCGAACCCTTCAGAACCCTTTTCCCCTATGTTCTCTGGCACCTATCTTTTCGCAAATATCCCTGTCCGCATCTTTTCGATCTACGAAGAGGTGCAGTTGATGTGTGCCGACTATCGGACGGAACAGGAACCGGAGGTCGAAGTTTCGACCACTGACGAGGAACTTGACGAAGAGGACAAGTTGAGCGACGAGCAGCGCGTGCTTGAAGGATTGCCTCCCTGCAAATTTTCTAAGCCCTACCTTGAGACTTTGACTGTATATCGCAAGATAGCTACGGCCTTCCTTGAGCGTGGTGTGCTGCTGATGCACGGGTCGGTTATTGCGGTCGATGGCGAGGCGTATATGTTCACGGCGCTCAGTGGAACCGGCAAGAGCACCCACGTGCGGCTCTGGCGCAAATTGTTCGGAGACCGTGCCGTGATGGTGAATGACGACAAGCCGCTCGTTCAAATAGGAGGGGAGCGCGCCATCGTCTATGGAACGCCTTGGGACGGCAAGCATCACCTGAGCAATAACATCGCCGTGCCCCTGAAGGCCATCGTCGTGCTTCGTCGCGGCGCAGAGAACGAGATACATCCTCTCACGGTGCAGGAGGCATTCCCGACGCTGCTCCAGCAGTCGTTTCGCACCGAGGACCCGATGGTAACCATCCGCACGATGCAGCTTTTGAGCAAACTGTCCAAGCAGGTAGGTCTCTACGAACTGCATTGCAACATGGATCCCGAAGCAGCCGTAGTCGCTTACCAGGGAATGAATGAATAATGGCACACAGATTTCACAGAAGAACACAGATAATAGTATCATAGTTAGCTAGGTCAAATAGAAGATCTGTGTAAATCTGTGAAATCTGTGTGAAAAATATAACTCACGATGCTGAACCAACTGCGATACTTCTATGAACAAAGCAAAGGTTTCAGACTCAAGCTCCTCTTGAGTCTGATGCTTGGCCTGTTGAGTATCATCTTCGGCCTGCTGTTCATCTACGTCAGCAAGTGCATCGTCGATATTGCCACAGGCAAGATGGATGCCAATCTTTGGAAGTGGGTAGGAATTCTCGCATTCATGTTGTTCATGCGACTTGGCTTGCGCGGCGTGAACCTCTGGGTGAACGGACGCGTCAGCCAGAGCCTGGTCAATGCCATGCGCAGCCGACTGTTTGGCGAAGTGCTGGGCAGCCCGTGGCATGGGAGGGAGGACCGCAAGTCGGGCGACGTGATGAGCCGCATCGGCGAAGACCTGCGTGTCGTGGTGGAGTGTATCACCCGCGACATTCCCGATGTCTTTCTGGCCACGTTCCAACTGTTGGCTGCCTCGTGGTTCCTCTTCAGTCTGCAGCCAAAGCTGCTGTGGATTGTGCTCGTCATCGTTCCCGTGGCCGTTGTGCTCACCAAGATCTACTATCGGACGATGCGCCAGCTGACGAAGCAGATACGCCGCGAGGAGGCCGACATCCAGAGCCACATCCAGGAGTCGGTCGAGAACCGCCCCTTGCTGCTTTCGCTGCGCCGCACAGGGCTGATGATCGAACGCCTCGTCGGGCGGCAGGATCACCTCTTCCAGACGTTCTCGCGCCGCTTGCGCTTCTCCATCAGCACGCGTCTGCTCATCTCAAGCGGCTTCATGGTGGGCTACTATACGGCCTTCGTGTGGTCGGCCTACGGCATCATGATGGGCACGGTGACCTACGGCATGATGACGGCCCTGCTCCAGCTCGTCGGCCAGGTGCAGAACCCCATCCTGAACCTCTCGGCACTCTTCCCCGCCATCGTGCGCGCCACGACGGCCGGCGAACGACTGCAGGAACTGGAGAATCCCGACCACACCTATTATATATATAATGAGCGCGAACCTGCCCGCACCGGGCGGGGTGCAATCTTGGGCCTGGAGCTGCGGGGAGTGAGCTATCGCTATCCCGACGGGGAGCGTGACGTGCTGCACAACTTCGGCTGCACATTTGCGCCGGGCAGCAGCACGGCCATCATCGGACCCACAGGCAGCGGCAAGAGCACGCTGGTGCGCCTGCTGCTGGGGCTGCTGCAGCCTACGCAAGGGACGGTGCGCCTCGTCGATGCCGCCGGGAACACCGAGCCGCTCAGCGCCGACCAGTGGGCCATCGCCTACGTGCCGCAGGGCAACAGCCTGCTGAGCGGCACCATACGCGACAACCTCCAGCTCGGCAAGCTCGACGCCACCGACGCCGAGATGCGCGACGCCTTGACGCGCGCCAGCGCCCTCTTCGTCTATGACTTGCCCAAGGGACTCGACACCCCGTGCGGCGAGAAGGGCAGCGGCCTCTCCGAAGGGCAGGCCCAGCGCATCGCCATCGCACGTGCCCTGCTCCAGCCCGGCACCATCCTCATCATGGACGAGGCATCATCGGCACTCGACCCCAATACCGAACGTCAGATACTGGAGGAACTGCAGCATCAGGAACTACAGAAGACGCTGATCTGGGTTACACATCACATGGTGGTGCGCGACTATATGCAGCATTGTGTCGTTGTCGATGAAGAAGCTTAGACCAAATTGCAACCTTTCCCCCTTTCCAGCATAGAATAATATTCCATTTTCACCGTTTTTTTGTTCCAAAAGTAAGGCTTTTTTCTTTTTTTCTTAAAAAAGTCTTAAAATTATTTGGAATTGATTGAATAATGTCTTATCTTTGCAAGCAAATTTTTGAAGTTTTAATCTTATCTTACGTTATACATTTGTAGTTACTAAAAAGATTTAGCTTATGCGCAAACTTCTACTCTCTCTGATGGCCTGTGTCATCGCTTTCGTTTCTTCCAATACTGCCCTGGCTGAGGGCCAGCTTTATCTCGGCTATTGCGACGGAGCCATCGCCGGCAATGGCAGCGGCACCGTGACTGGCCAGAGCGGCACCAATGCCACCATCGCCGAGGTGATCCGTATTCCCGCTTCGATGCTTGCGGCCTATCAGGGCCTGCAGATCTCTGCTGTGCATGCCGGTCTGCCCGAGGCATCGGCCTATCCCGAGTCTCTTACTGGTTGGATTGCCGCATCGATCGACGGCGAACGTATGAACACAGGCACTCTGTCGGCACCCGTTGCCGGCTGGAACACCATCACGCTCGACCAGCCCTACACCATCAGCGGCAATGAGGCCGAGCTCTGGATCGGCTTCGAGTTCGTGCAGCCCAAGAAGCTCAACGTCATCTCGTTCGCCGGAGAGGCCAATCCCGATGGCTGCTGGGTAGGCAAGAACGGCAAATACACCGACTTCTCGAACCGTGGCTTCGGTTCGCTGCCCGTCGAGGCTTGCATCGAGGGCGACAAACTGCCACAGCACAACCTCAGCATCGTCTCGGCTTCGACCCTTTACACGATGACGCAGCTGGGCAACCCCATCAAGATGAATCTGCGTATCAAGAACAACGCCCTGACGGCAGCCGAGAAGCCCGTCATCGAGTGCAGCCTCAATGGAAATCTGGTTTATACCTACGAATATCCTGGTACACTCAACTATCGTGACAAGGCCGACGTGCGTTTCGAAATTCCTTCGGAGAGCATTACTGAGGAGGGTGAAGTGAAGATTGACCTGAACCTCAAGTGGGCCGATGGTTCGGCCGACGAATTCGAGGCCGACAATGAATATAGCCTTGTTACTACGCTCAGCAAGGATGTCTATTATCGTGTTATGGTTGTCGAAGAGGCAACAGGTGCATGGTGCGGCTATTGCGTTCGTGGTCTCGTTGGCATGGCGTATATGCGTGAGAATTATCCTGACACATTCCTTGGCATCGGTGTCCACAATGGAGATGAGTATGTCGTCTCTGCCTATGATCATTGGATGGGAAATGACACGGGAATCGAAGGCTATCCGAGTGCCGTGGTCAACCGTGCCAAGATTATAGATCCCAATAGTGCTGAAATGGAGCAGAATTTGAAGGATATGTATCCTTTCAGCGGTATCAATATGAAGCTTGCCGCTAAGTTGGGTGACGACAACATGGTGAAGTTTACTGTCGATTTTTCTTCTTTGACTTCTGAGGCTGATGCTCAGTATAACATGGCTTTCGTTGTGCTTGAGGATAAACTCCCCATCAATCAGTCGAACTACTATTCAGGTGGTAGCCTTGGCCCCATGGGTGGCTTCGAGGATCTCCCGAGTCATTGTGATATCGAGATTGACGACGTGGCACGTGGCATCTATCCTTCGGTAAAGGGTTCGAGCGAACTTGTTCCTGCCCAGATTACTCGTGGCGAGGTTTATACCATCGAACATGAAGCAGTGCTCCCAACCATCACCGATGGCAATAACGTCTGGGCAGCTGTGCTTCTGATGGATCGTACAACTGGTGAAATCGTGCAGGCTGCCAAGGTTTCCAGCATCGAAGGACTTGCTACTGGTATCCAGCAGGTGAGCCGTGATGTCGAGACAGGTATCGAGACAGTCTTTGACCTGCAGGGGCGTCGCCTCGACAGCAATGCAACAGGTATCGTCGTTCGCAACGGTCGTATCAGCTTCCAGCGATAATCCTCTACACTTCCTTCTCCCTCCCAGTTGCTGGAGGGAGTGGAAGGCTCTTTAAGTTCTAACGCTTATAATACGTTTTCCATAACATTTTTTAACCTCTAATTATTAATTTCTATGAAGAAACTTTTACTTCTCGTAGCTGCCGCAACGATTGCGTTGGGCTCTACTGCTGCTACTCCTAAGTTTGCTCAGCAGGCTAAGAAGGCTGTTGCTGCCAAGCAGATCAAGACTCAAAAGGTGAAGATTGAGAAAGACGTAAAGCTCACTTCCACCGGTATGGTCGAAAAGAAGACTGCCGAAACCGCTTCGGCTGCTCGTCGTGCTAAGGCGCTCGTTACGCCTGAAGGAACCGCCAAGGCTTACTCCTACAGCTGCGTCATCACTTTCTGGGGCATGCTTTTCCAGGAGAGTGGCATGGTTGCCAACGTAAGCACTTCGGAGGACGGCTCGAAGGTTTATTTCGACCAGATGTTCCCCATGACTTTTGCACCTGGTGATGCTTGGGTTGAGGGCAACGTATCGACCGACGGCACCAGCGTTACCATTCCTGGCGATGTCGTAGTAGCTGAAATACCTTGGACAGACCAAGAAACTGGCGAGGAGCATGTCGATATCTGCTATGTAGGCGAGTTGCTCCTCAGCGAACCCGATGAGGAAGGCTATGTTGATGTCGTAGGCGTGAAGGATGCTGTGTTTACCAAGGATGGTGACAAGTATTTTATCGAAGATGATCCTTCAGCCCTCAGCCGCTATATCGCCCTTTACGACATCGAACCTGACGGAAGCATCTATCCTTGGGACTATGTATTTATGCCTTCCTACGAGGCTGTCGAGTTGCCAAACGAGGCTTTCGAACTTCCCGAAACTGCAGAGCCTGCTGACTTCATCTACTACTATAACGACTCTTATGGTGATCCAATCATTACCAAGGGCCAGCTTTACATTGATGGCAATGACGTTTATGCCAATAACCTTGCCGTTGGTGCCGAAGGCCTTTGGGTAAAGGGTACCAAGGAGGGTGACAAGGTCAGCTTCAAGAGCGGCCAGTACATTGGCACTGACGGTTTCTACTATTATTTCTATGATTGCTTCTATACCGATGGAACCACTGATGAGGACGGTTATCTTCTCGCTCAGGATGCCGACGCTTATGTGCTGACCTACGATGCTGAGTCCGGTGTTTATTCGAACACTGACGAGAACTACTTCTCGGCTTGTGTCATGGCTGATGGCTCAATTTATGACTATGGCTATGCGTTCGTCGTTGAGCCATATCTTGGCGATGTTCCTGCTGTTCCTTCCGACCCTCACGATCTTTATATTACTGACTACATTGAGCGTTATGGCCAGTACCGTTTGAGCTACACAATCGACAACGTTGACGTTAATGGCAAGTACATCAATCCTGAAAAACTTGCCTACTACGTATATCTCGATGGCGAGCAGTACACCCTCACTCCTGACATATTCGTAGAGCTCACCGAGGATATGGATCTCATCCCCTACACCTTCTCCGATGGCTATGATATCAGCACCGGCTACATCTATATTGGCGAGCCTCTGGCCACCACGCTTGGTGTGCAGGCTGTCTATACCGTCGATGAAGTCACCAACTACTCGAACGTCGTAAGCGTTGACCTCGAGGGCAATGTGACCACCGAGCCCGCTCCACAGGTTGTTCCCGATGGCATCAGCAACGTAACTGCCAAGCAGGTGAGCGGCGTTGAGATCTACGACGCTATGGGTCGCAAGCTCAGCGCTCCTCAGCAGGGCGTGAACATCGTGAAGCTGGTGGCTGCCGACGGTAGCTCGAAGGCTGTCAAGATGTACAAGAAGTAATCTTGGTTCATGGTTCATGGTTTATGGTTCATAGTTGAGGATTAAGGGTTCATGGTTATAAGCTGAAGAGATTGACATGAAAACTTAATACCCAGTGACCAAAAATCAGCAAACCAGAGCATTAATCAACCCGATTTAGAATTTTTCACTTTATCGCGGCGAAGATATCGAAAAAATTTCGTATCTTTGCCGCGCTCTTATTTCAAAGTGCGTATATTCATCAATCAATTATTCTTTTATCCCTTTAAATTTTCAACCCTATGAAAAAACTTTTACTACTCGTAGCAGCCGCTACCCTCGCATTGGGTCAGGCCGTTGCTACCCCGCAGCTCGTTCTTCAGGGCAAGAAATTCACCGTCGCCGATATCCACAAGGTTCCGGCCAAGGCCAGCCAGGCGCTTCGTGCCAAGAAGGTGGTGGCTCCCGAAGGCACTGCCAAGCCCTACCTCTTTGCCGACCTTAACAACTACGACATCGCTGTGAGCGTCAGCATGAGCGACGATGGCACCCGTGTCTTCTTCAGCAACATGTTCCCCAATACGTTCGCCAGTGGCGATGCCTGGGTGCAGGGCAACGTCTCGGCTGATGGCACCAGCGTTACGATTCCTATGGACATAGCCATCGGCGAGCTGACCACCAACGAGAATGAAACCTATCCCGTGCGTGTAGCCGAGATCCTGTTGGACGGAGACTATATTACCGGTGTCAGGGATGTCGTACTCGTCAAGGACGGTGACAGCTACTATTTCGACGACGATGCCGAGAATCCCACTCGCGTCATCACCCTTTGCGTATTGGACGAGGACGGCTCATTTGTCGGCTATTTCGACGACACCAAACTCATTTCCTACGCCCCATACGATGGTGACATCGAACTGGTGGAGCTCCCCGAGGGTGCCGAGCCTGCCGACTACATCTATCGCTTCGACTACGGTTATCCCGTGGCCAAGCTGGGCAAGGTGTATGTGGATGGCAACGACGTCTATATGAACATGCTCGCCTGTGGCCGTGAGGCTTGGGTGAAGGGCACGAAGGAAGGCAACACCGTCACCTTCAAGGGCGACCAGTACCTCGGTGCCTACGACTACTACCTCTACTTCACCCCCCTTATCACCGGCGAAGGCAACTACGACGAGATGATTCCCGGCGACTACGTGCTGACCTACGACCCCGAGACGGGCACCTACACGTCGTACGACGATGACGAGCACGACTACTATGCATCGATCTTCGCTTCGACAGGCGACCTCTACGACGCCGCCCTCAGCTTCGTCATCGAGCCTTACGAGGGCGATGCTCCCGCTGTGCCCTCCGACCCCTACGGCCTCGAGATCTCCGACCTCTATCTCGAAAAGTATGGCCAGTACCTCTTCATGTACTGGATGGACAATGTCGATGTGGATGGCAACTTCATCAATCCCGACAAGCTGGGCTATTACCTCTATATGGATGGCGAGATCTACACCTGTACGCCCGAAATGTTTGCCCGCCTGGAAGAGGAGATGACCCTCATCCCCTACGGCTACGCCGACAACTGGGACTTCTTCGAGGGCTATTGCATGATCGGAGAGACGCTCTTCTCGACGCTGGGTGTGCAGGCCGTCTATACCGTCGATGGCGTGAGCAACTACTCGAACGTGGTCAGTGTCGATCTTGAGGGCAATGACACCACCGAGCCTGCCCCACAGGGCATCGACGGCCTGAACAAGGTTGAGGCCAAGCAGGTGACTGCCATCGAGCTCTACGATGCCGAGGGTCGCCGTCTGCAGCGTCCCCAGCAGGGCGTGAACATCGTCAGGATGATGACTGCCGACGGCAGCGTGAAGACTGTCAAGATGTATCGGAAGTAATCTTGGTTCATGGTTCATGGTTAAGGATTCATGGTTATGAGTCCAAGAGATTGACATGAAAACCTAACACTCAGTAGTCAAAAAAACAGCAAACCTGCGAATTATTTCGCTTGATGCTGAAATTTTCCCCTTATCGCGGCGAAGGTATCGAATTATTTCGTATCTTTGCCGCGCTTTTTGTGTCATTATAGGCCGGCCCTTGTAAGCTGACCTGCACAGGAAGCGCAATTTAATTCCATAAACTATATAGAAATTTGTAATTCTATGATCAAAATCACTTTTCCCGACCAGTCGGTACGGGAGTTCGAGGACGGCGTAACGCCCCTCCAGGTGGCTGAATCGATCAGCCCACGTTTCGCACAGGATGTACTCGTTGCCAAGGTGGGCGACGAGATGTGGGACCTGACACGCCCCATCGCTGGCGATGCGAACATCAATTTCTACAAATGGGATTCCGAGGAGGGCAAGCATGCGTTTTGGCACTCGTCGGCCCACCTGCTCGCCGAGGCTTTGCAGAAACTTTATCCCGGCATCCAGTTCGGTATCGGTCCTGCCATCGAGAATGGCTTCTACTATGACGTAGTGCCTGCCAATGGTGAGAACATCAAGGAGTCCGACTTCCCGAAGATCGAGAAGAAGATGCTCGAGCTGGCCCGCGAGAAGCAGGCCATCGTGCGCCGTGACGTGCCGAAGGATGAGGTGCTCAAGGAGTTTGCCGCCAAAGGTCAGACCTTCAAGTGCGAACTGATTTCCGAACTTGAGGATGGCCACATTTCAACCTACACACAGGGTAGCTTCACCGACCTCTGCCGTGGCCCACACATCCCAACCACCGCCCCCATCAAGGCGTGCAAGGTGCTGAGCGTAGCCGGTGCCTTCTGGCGTGGCAACGACAAGAACCCGCAGATGAACCGTGTCTATGGCATCACCTTCCCCAAGGCTTCGATGCTCGACGAATACCTCAAGCTCATCGAAGAGGCCAAGAAGCGCGACCACCGCAAGCTCGGCAAGGAGATGGAGCTCTTTGCCTTCTCGCAGAACGTAGGCCAGGGTCTTCCCCTTTGGTTGCCTAAGGGAGCTGCCCTCCGCATGCGTCTGCAGGAGTACCTTACGCAGATCCAGAAGCGTTACGGATACGTGCAGGTCATCACACCACATATCGGCAACAAGAACCTCTATGTAACCTCGGGCCACTGGGCCAAGTACGGCAAGGATTCCTTCCAGCCCATCGCCACCCCTGAGGAGGGCGAGTTCTACATGCTCAAGCCAATGAACTGCCCTCATCACTGCGAGATCTACAAGACTTCGCCGCGCTCTTATCGCGACCTGCCGCTTCGTCTGGCAGAGTTTGGCACTGTCTATCGCTACGAGCAGTCGGGTGAGCTTCACGGCCTGACCCGCGTGCGTTCGTTCACACAGGACGACGCCCACCTCTTCTGCCGCCCCGACCAGGTGAAGGAGGAGTTCCTCAAGATTATCGACATCATCATGATCATCTTCAAGGCACTCGACTTCAAGGAGTTCGAAGCACAGATTTCGCTGCGCGACAAGGTGAACCGCGAGAAATACATCGGTTCGGAGGAGAACTGGCAGAAGGCCGAGCAGGCCATCATCGATGCTTGCCAGGAGAAGGGTCTGCCTGCTCACGTTGAGTATGGCGAGGCTGCCTTCTATGGCCCGAAGCTCGACTTCATGGTGAAGGATGCCATCGGCCGTCGCTGGCAGTTGGGTACCATCCAGGTGGACTACAACCTGCCAGAGCGCTTCCAGCTCGAATACACCGGTGCCGACAACCAGAAGCATCGTCCAGTGATGATTCACCGCGCACCATTCGGCTCGATGGAACGTTTCGTGGCTGTATTGCTCGAGAATACCGCCGGCAAGCTGCCGCTCTGGCTCGCTCCCGACCAGGTTGCTATCCTGCCTATCTCCGAGCGCTTCAACGACTACGCTTACGAGGTGAAGAACATTCTCGAGCGTCAGGAAATCCGCGCCTATGTGGATGACCGCAACGAGAAGATCGGCCGCAAGATCCGCGACAACGAGATGAAGAAGGTTCCTTACATGCTCATCGTGGGCGAGAAGGAGCAGGCCGAGCGCATGGTCAGCATCCGCAAGCAGGGTGCAGGCGATGGCGGTTCGATGTCCATCGACGACTTCGCTACCATGATTGTCAACGAAGTGAAGTCACAGATTGAGCACTCGAGTTATTGATGCTCTGATTGCTGCGGCAATTATTGCTTTCGATTGCTCCAGCAATTAATCAATCGTACAGAATGTAAAAAGCGTCCGTGTCATTTTTTCGTGACACGGACGCTTCCTTTATTTATTCGAATCCTTCTTCTTTTTCCGATACTCGCGGTTCTTCTTCTCACTCTCAAACAGTTCCACGGCAGCATCGGTCAGTTCTTTCGGCCAGACTCTCTGGTCTTCACCCATTACCTTTGCCCAGGGACAAAGCGTCTTGTACTCGTCATCGAAGACGATGGTATAAGGCGGCCCGCACCGGTCGTTGACGCTCATATACATGTGCCGCCCCTTGTACATGATCTGGCACGCATCACCTTCGGTCATCTCTGTGTTGAGCTGGTCGAACTGAGCTTTGTCTAGCTCATAGAGGTTATAGCTCATGCCACCTCCGTATTCTCCGAAATATCGGTCCAGTTTCTCGTCATAGACGGCTGTCCATCCGTAACCTTTTTTGACTTTCATAGGAATGAGTTAAATAAATGTATCAAGTTGTGGCCCCATAACACTTTTAAGCCGTTGGAAGGCCAAGTCTCCCGTGCAGTGGCTGGTGTAGAATTGCGTCTGGGGATATTTTTCTTTCAGTCTGGTGCCGAGGGCGATGAGTTCGTCGTCGGATTCCTGCCCATCAAGCAGATGGAAGCCGCCGATGACGGTCTCCACGGGCCAAGGACAGGCAGCGAGGATGTTCTCCAGGCCACTGTGGGCACAGCCGGTGAAGAGCAGCCCGTCGGCATATAGTGTCAGTTCATGACGGAAGTCGTCGCGCAGGTATTCACCCGCAGCATTGCGGACGAAGAGCATGTCGTTCCCCTTGGGCAAAGGGTGGGATTGGGGGATGCGGGCGATGATGTGAAGGCCTTCATCAATCTCGCAGGTTTGGCTGATGAACAGCAACCGCTCTTGCGGCAAAGTGGGCCATATGGTCGTGATGCTGTGCAGAAACCTGCGCTTAGAGAAATACTCTCCTGTCAGAGCATCGGGCGAGACGATGATGCGTGCTTTCGAGTTGATGTTCAGGAAATGACGCAAGCCTCCCGCATGATCGGCATGACCATGCGAGATGAACACATAGTCCACCTCGCTGAGGTCGATGCCCAGACGGTCGGCATTGCGTATGAAAAGGTCGCTGGCTCCCGTGTCGAGCAGTACGCGATGGCGTGTGGTCTCCAACAGGATGCTCAGCCCGTGTTCGGTTTCGAGACGTGGATTGCTGGTACGATTGTCGGCCAGCACCGTCCATTTGAGGCTGTTCAAAGCAGGATGGAAAACGCTTTGGAGTTCGTGTTTGGCTTAAAGGTTGCCTACGAGAGCGGCAATCTTGGCCTTTGTCTCGTCGGTCTTCTGCTCGGAGGCCATGGCGGTGACGGTGCCAGTGTCGGTAGCACCCCAGAAACCGCAGAGGTCGCGGTACTCGGCCTTGGCACTTTCATAGACGCCGGGAGAGTGGCTGGAGATGAGCAATGCCATCTTCTGCAGCTTGGCGGGTTTCATCACGCAATACATGCGGTCGATGGGAGCCTGCAACTGTGCGTTGAGTGCAAAGTAATAGATGGGAGCGGCCAGCACGAGTACTTCGGCTTCGGCCATCAGCGGATAGAGGTCCTGCATATCGTCCTTCTGGATGCATGCGCCATTGCCCTTGGTGTGGCAGTATTCGCAAGCCAGACAGCCTGCTATCTTCTTGTGAGCCACGTCGACGATGGTTGCCTGATGTCCGGCTGCCTCGGCAGCTTTCTTGTACTCTTCCGCCATCCATGCGGTGTTGCCATTTTTCCTTGGAGAGGCCTGTAGAATGAGAATGTTCATGATGATTGGTTTAAGAAGGTTGGTTATTTGTTTTTGATGAATCTAAAGTGCGTTACAAAGGTAAGGAAATAATTGGGAAAAAGGTATTGCAAAGGCCCAAAACTATGACAAAAGAAGCCGAGAATAGTTGTTTTGCTATCTCGGCTTTTCTAAGTTAGTTGTTCTTCTTGTAACTCTGCACCGCCCAGCAGGCCATGACGAGGCCGATGGAGAGCAGGGCAAGGATCTGATGGGCGACTGCCTGGAAAGTGCCACCCCGGATGAAGACGGTACGGATGGCGTCGATGAAGTAGTGCATCGGGTTGACGTAGGTGGTCAGATAAGCCCAATGCGGCATGGAGCGTGTCGGCGTGAAGAGGCCGCTGAGCAGCATGAGACAAACCACGAAGAACCACATGACAAAGACCGCCTGCTGCATGGTGTCGGAATAGTTCGAAACGATGAGGCCGAACGACGAGAAGAACAAGGCGAGCAACATAGCCAGCACATAGACGAGCCAGATGGGACCGCTGCTGGTGATGCCGTAGAGTCCCCAGGCCAGCAGCAAACCAGCGGTGATGACAAAGAGGGCAATGAGCCAGTAGGGGATGAGCTTGGAAAGGATGAATGCCCACTTCGAGACCGGGGTGACGTTGATCTGCTCGATGGTGCCTGCCTCCTTTTCGCCGACGATGTTGAGCGTAGGCAGGAAGCCCGTCATCAGCATCATCACGATGGCAAAGAGAGCGGGAATCATAAAGACCTTGTAGTTCTGGTGCTTGTTGTAGAGCAGGAGCGTGGACACCTTCGACTGGATGGTGGCTGCTTCGGGCAGCGTATGGGCGGTGACGATTTGCGACAAGTAGGCCGAGCCCATCGATCCCTTGGTGCCGTTGACGGCATTGGCTGCGATGAGGACCTGCGGCTGCCGGCCCAAGGTGAGGTCGCGGCTATAATCCTGTGGTATCACCAGCACTACGTCGGCCTTCCCGGTCTCGATGTCGGCAAGCGCTGCCTGATAGGTGGGTTGCTGTCCGTGGAAGATGAAGTAGTTGCTCGCCTCGATGTCGTGGACGAGCTGCTGGCTCGACATCGTGCGGTCGTTATCGACCACATCCACCACAATGTTCCTCACCTCCATGCTCATCACCCATGGCATGACACACATGATGACGATGGGGAAGAGGAAGATGAGCCGGGGCAGGAAGGTATTGCGCCGTATCTGCAGGAACTCTTTCTGGATAAGATATTTCAGTGTCATATCAGTCTAAATTGGCATGTAACATATTTCACAACCTTTCCTTGAATTTCGCCATGGCGACGGTGAGCAGGAATGCGGTCATGCCGATGAGGATGACAACTTCGTGCATCACTTCGCGAATGCCCACGCCCATGATCATCAGCTTGCGCATCGCCGAGATGTAGTAGCGCGGTGGGACAATGGCCGAAATCCATTGCAGGATCTTCGGCATCGATTCGACGGGGAAGAGCATGCCTGAGAGCATCACCACGGGCATCAGAAGCACCATGGCCGAAAGGAGCAGGGCCACGAGTTGCGTCTGCGCCACATTCGAGATGAGCAGGCCGAGCGAGAGGGCCAACAGGATATAGATGACCGAAACCAGCAGAATCCAACCCAGCGAACCGGCGAGCGGCACGCTGAGGACATAGTGGGCCATCAGCAGTATCACAATCAGGATGACGAAAGCCAGCACCAGATAGGGAATGGCTTTGGCGACAATGACCATCAGCGGACGCACGGGCGAGACGAGCAGCACCTCCATTGTACCGCGTTCTTTTTCGCGAACGATTGAGATGGAGGTCATCATGGCGCAGACGAGTATCAACAGCATGCCCATGATGGCGGGCACGAAGTTGTAGGCCGACAGCATCTGCGGGTTGTAGAGCATCTTCTGGTTCACGAGTCCGCCCTGCATGCCGGTGATGACGCCTGTGGCATAGTTGGTCCATTGCTGGGCCATGTTCGGGTCGGCACCATCGACGATGAATTGCAGGCCGCTGTGTTTCGAGGCAAAATCCTTGGCAAAGACGATGGCAAGGTCGGCCTCCTGGTGACGAATCATCAGTTCGGCCTCCTGGGGCGTGGCTGTGGTGGCCGTAATGTTGAAATATTCCGAGGCGCTGAGTCGCTCGACGGCGGCTTGCGTCAGCGGGTCCATCTGCGAAGTGACCACCACGGTGCGTACGTTACGGACATCGGTCGAGATGGCGAAGCCGAAGAGGAGCATCAGCACGGTCGGCATGCCGAACAGGATGAGCATCGTGCGCTTGTCGCGCAGGATGTGGCGGGCTTCCTTGATGACGAATGATATAAATTGTTTCATGATGTCAGTTGCTTGAACGTGTCGCTTGTCGGGCGAGATAGGTGAACACGTGGTCCATGTCGGGCTGATGGAATCGCTCCTTCAGTTCGTCGGGCGTGCCGAGGGCGCTGATCTTGCCATCGACCATGATGGAGATGCGATCGCAGTATTCGGCCTCGTCCATGTAGTGGGTGGTGACGAAGATGGTGATGCCGCGACGGGCAGCGTCGTAGATGAGTTCCCAGAACTGGCGGCGAGTGGCAGGGTCAACGCCGCCTGTCGGCTCGTCGAGGAAGACGACGCCGGGTTCGTGGAAGATACTGACTGTGAAGGCCAGTTTCTGCTTCCAGCCCAAGGGCAGCGACTTCACGAGGTCGTTCTTGTGGTCGGCGAACTGCAGTTGCTCCAGTACCTCGTCGGTCTTTCGACGGATGACGTCGTCCTTCATCCCGTAGATGCCGGCAAAGAGTCGGATGTTCTCGGCCACGGTCAGGTCCTCGTAGAGCGAAAAGCGCTGCGACATATAGCCGATGTGGCGCTTGATCTGCTCATATTCCGTGCGGATGTCGTAGCCCACCACACGGCCCGTGCCGCTTGTCGGTTGGTTCAATCCCGTCAGCATATGCATAGCTGTGGTCTTGCCTGCACCATTGGCACCAAGGAAACCGAAGATTTCACCCCGCTTCACAGTAAACGAAATGTCGTCCACCGCATGGAATGTACCGAAAGCCTTCACCAGGTGCTCCACCTCGATCACATTCTCCGTAAGCTGCGATTCCGTCGCAGCATATTTATCAATCCCCGGCGGATTGAACACGTCGCTGAACCTGTCGAGTATCACCTCGGGCGTATCGATGCCGCGTATCTTGCCGTGGTCGAGGAAGGCAACGCGTTCGCAGCAGCGCACTTCATCGAGATAGGGCGTGGAGGCCATGATGGTGATGCCGCGTTCCTTTAGCATCAGCAGCATCTCCCACAATTCCTTGCGGCTCACAGGGTCAACGCCCGTCGTCGGTTCGTCGAGCAGCAGCACACTGGGCGAATGACCCAGGGCACACGAGAGCGCCAACTTCTGCTTCATGCCGCCCGAGAGAGCTCCGGCCTTGCGGTTGCGAAATCGCTCTATTTGCGAATAGATGGCACGGATGCTGTCGTATCCTTCTTCGACGGTGGTGCCGAACAGGGTGGCAAAGAATGTCAGGTTCTCCTCGACGGTCAGGTCCTGGTAGAGCGAGAATTTGCCCGGCATATAGCCCACGCGCTTGCGTATCTCCTTCATATCGCGGACCGTGTCAAACCCATCGACGAGGGCTGTTCCCGCCTCGGGCAGCAACAGGGTGCAGAGGATGCGGTAGAGCGACGTCTTGCCGGCTCCATCGGGACCGATGAGCCCGAACACCTCGCCTTTGGGGACGGCAAACGAAACGTCGTCGAGTGCCTGCACCCGTCCGTACCGCATGCTGACGTTTTTCACTTCAATGGCATTCATTTCTTCTTGCCTTTATTTCAAGAACTGGGTCGCTTCGCTCAAAATTATAAGAAAATTGATTTTAAAAATTATCAAAAGAAGAATGTCCGAAATCATCAGGGTCTCCCGTTTTTCTTATAATTTTTTTATTTTATTTTTTTATAATTTTGAGCTATGCGACCATTTATGCTTAGAATTTAACCTCTCCGTACATGCCGATCTTGATGAACCCGTCGTTCTTGACACGAACCTTGACAGCATAGACAAGGTCGGCACGTTCATCGTCGGTCAAAATGGTCTTCGGGGTAAATTCCGAACGACTGGAGATCCACGAAACTGTGCCGTCGTACTCCTGCTTCTTCCCGTCGCCGTAGTCGGCGAAAACCTTCACCTGCTGCCCGGTGCGAATGCTCTGGAGTTGTGCCGAAGTGACGTAAGCACGGATATAGACCTGCTCCATGTCGGCCATCTTGAACAATGGTTTGCCAACTGCTACGAATTCGCCTCGTTCGGCGTACTTTTCGAGCACGGTGCCTTTAAGCGGAGCCATGATGTGGCATTTGCGCAACTGGTCGCGCAGTTGGTCGATCTGCACTTCGGTGGCAGCCATCTGCTTGCTGAGCGCATTCGTGTTGGTCGAGAGGGAGGAGAGTTGTGCAGCCAGCTGGCGCTGGAGTACCTGCACCTGGTTGGTCGCGTCGTCGAGCATCTTGCTGGGTGCGGCACCATCGGCGACGAGTTCCTTGTAGCGCTGCTGCTCGGCCTGGGCCTTGGCGAGTTGCTGGCGCGTGGCGCTGGTTTGTTTCTCCATGTCGGGCTTCTGGCTTTGATAGACTTCCTGCGTGGCTCGTGCCTGCTGAAGTTTGAGCCACGTCTGGGTGGTGTCGATCAGTCCCACTTCGCTTCCGGCTTCGATCTCGTCGCCCTCGTTGATGGCGAAGGTCAGTAGCGTGCCGTTCTGTTCGGCCGAAACGGTGGTTTCCGTGGCCTCGAAGGTGCCTGTGGCGTCGTATTCCTTTTCACTATTTCCGCAAGCCGCCAGCAGAAGGGCAGCGCTTGCCATGGTTATGAATTTTTTCATATCTTGTGTTTAATTGTTGGTTGTAAATTTCATGTCATAGACTTCCTTCAGCAGCTTTATCTCATGCA